>Ga0180435_10001695_pt1 | contig 22704 bp, 18 predicted proteins | sample SS_ome_3_FD_132467 | JGI IMG/M metagenome (GOLD analysis project Ga0180435, IMG submission 132467) | Hypersaline lake sediment archaeal communities from the Salton Sea, California, USA - SS_3_S_1 metaG | ecosystem: Environmental > Aquatic > Non-marine Saline and Alkaline > Hypersaline >... | reverse complement strand
GAATCTCGGCATCGAATACAGTGTCCTGCGTCGTTGGAAAATGCAACTCGCAGATGATCCCCAAAACGCATTCCCTGGCAAGGGAAAACTAAAAGCTCCAGATGAAGAACTCCGTCGGGTCAAGCGCGAGCTTGAACGTGTAAAAGAGGAGCGTAACATCTTAAAAAAAGCGCTGGCCTACTTTGCGGAGGATCAGAAATGAAATTTCGATTCTAGTAGGGCCACGGGTTTAGCAGTGGGTACCCATTGAACCAGAATGGCTCAGTGTTTCTTGACTAATATTGTCACTGCCCCGGGAAAATCAGAACTGACTAACTCACCTGTATTTGGATTCATGCGAACCTGGGCCACGCCGTCTGGAATGCCAAAGTAGCGATAGGGCCGGTCTTCAAGAATTGAGGCCATAAAAGTTTTCCAGATGGGCAGGGCCGCGCGGGCACCGGTTTCACCGTCTCCCAAGGTTTCGTTATTATCCTGACCCACCCATACGCCTACGACGATTTCCGGTGAAAAGCCAATAAAGAGTGCGTCTTTAAAATCATCGGTGGTTCCGGTTTTTCCGGCCAATGGATATTGAATGGCTCTGGCCATCCGGCCGGTACCCTCCTGAATCACCGCTGACAGCATGTCGGTTATAATGGCAGCACCCGCCGCGGACATGGCAACGCGCTTTTCCGGTTTGGTTTTCCAGATGATCCGGTTTTTGGCATCGGAAACTTCCATGACACCATAGGGTTTTACGGCGCTGCCCCCATTGGGAAAGACGGCATAGGCACTGGTAAGCTCAAGCAAGCTGACTTCAGACGTGCCCATTGCCAGGGATAGATCCGGCGTCAGCGGTGCGGAAATTCCCAGTTTTTGGGCAAACTGGATAACACCTGAAGGTCCCAACATCTGGATGAGCCGCACAGCCGGTATGTTTTTGGATTTGGCCAGGGCCTTGCGGAATGTAATTTCACCGGAATAAGTTTTTGAAAAATTTTGGGGCTGCCATGGCTCTCCGGAGGATCCATTTTTAAAAACAACCGGGGCATCGAGGATCATCTCATTTTGTGAAAATCCGCTTTCGATAGCCAGGGCATACACGATGGGCTTAAATGCCGAGCCGGGTTGACGCCGGGCCATGGACACCCGGTTGTAAACACTCTGCGTATGGTCTTTGCCGCCAACCATGGCCATAATTGCACCGGTTTCAGCCTGGATGGCAACCAAGGCGGCATCGAGCCGATGCACCGTAACTCCGCGCTTCAACATACGCTTTTCAAGCAAATCCAATCCATTCAGGACAGCAGATTCAGCCTTGGTCTGCATATTTTGGGATAGGGTGGTGAAAACATCTAACCCACCTTTGTAGAGTTGCGCCGGTCCGACGGCATTTTCCAGATTAGTTTTGATATACTCGATGAAATAAGATGCTCTGGTGGACCGATCAGCGGATAAAACCGTTGTCACTGGGGTTTTTAAGGCACGTTCATATTCATGGGATTGAATGATATCGGTGTCAAACATCTGCTTTAAAACGATATTCCTGCGTCGCTCAGCCAGTTCACGATTAACCAGGGGGCTGAAACGAGAAGGCGCCTTGGGGAGAGCTGCAATCAAGGCACATTCGACGAGGTTAAGATTTCTGACCGGTTTGCCAAAGTAAATCCGGGCTGCCGATTCAACGCCATAAGCACCGCTGCCGAGATAGATTTGATTCAGGTAAAGGGCTAATATTTCATCCTTGGTATAGCGCCGCTCGATCTGAAACGCCAAAATAGCTTCCTTGAGTTTGCGGTTGAGTGTTTTGCTCGAGGTTAAAAACAGGGTTTTGGCCAATTGTTGGGTGATGGTGCTGGCACCTTCAACAAACTCACGCGCCTGAATATCTCTGATAATCGCGCGCAGAATACCTTTTAGATCAATGCCGCTGTGGCGATAAAAACTGCGGTCTTCAGTCGCTATCAGCCCGGCTTTCAGAAAATGAGGAATATCAGCCAATGGAACCGGATTTCGTTTTTCCGTATACAATTCAGAGAGGATCACATCATCCACTGAGTAAATGCGGGACACCGCCGAGGGTACAAAGGACTTCAACTGGCGTATCTGCGGCAAATCACGGGTCAAGCCGAAAAAAGCCCCTGCCACAGCACCACAGCTGATAGCGAAGATTAGTAATATCAAGAAAAGGGATAGTCGACGCAGCTGCATGAATTTGAATTCTCCGCCGCAACTCGACTGTGTTCGTCAAAGTTTTACAGCGCGAGATGAACCTCCTAGTTTCAAGTTTGATGTGAATTCAAATTGTGATATAAGAACCTCTGGATTTTGCTGGCTTCGCAGAATGTTATGTGCTTATCCGGAATCCAGCAATATCCGTGGTTCGAATTCATCGACCTGGAGCTTTGCAGATAACCATCACAAGCCACAGTAAGGAACGCAATTATGACGCATCACCATCACCACCATCATGATGTGAAAAGTGACTTAACATTTGAGGATAAATTGATCAAGCTGCTGGAACACTGGCTCAAACACAACGCCGATCATGTCGGTACCTACCGCGAGTGGGCCGAACGTGCCCGCACCAACAACCTGTCGCCGGTGGCCGACCTGTTGGATCAGGTCAGTGCCATGAGCGGTGATTTGGATGACAAATTCAGGGAAGCGCTTGCGTTGATTAAGAAAAGCTAATCGAACATTTAACATCCAACCTGCAACTTCCAATGTCAAATAATGTTTGTCAGCTAATTGTATTCAATATTTGTGGGTTTTCAGCTGTGAGCAAAGAGCTAACATTTCGATGCTCAGTGTTCGATGTTTGATGTTCACTGATACAGCTAACATTCTAAGAATATTGCGCTTATACGGCGCTATTTATGAATGAAGCACTAGTTTGACTCTAATCCGTTTAAGGGGTTCCTGCCATCGATTTCTTGAGGTTGTGGCATATCAAGGACGTAGGCGACCATGGGAATCAGATCTAAAGTCGATGCCTTTTCGGTAAGGATATGGCGACCTGGAATGACCTGAGCTAAGCCGGGACCGGCAATCCAAAAACTTAATCGGGTATCTTCCGGATAGTAGCTTCCGTGATGTCCGTATTTGTGCTTGTCAACTTCGAAAAAAAACCCTTTTTTGTTAACGAGTTTGATGTCTGGTGTAGTTTCACGGCTGTATTGGCGGGTGAGCCCGTTGACCACAAAATCTTTGAGCTCGAAATGGGCAAATGCATCTGCCAAGGGTATCAGGGCAGTTATGAAGTCATTGTCTGTTTTGGCGCTGTTTAGGTAGGATTTTCGGTCAAAACCCCACCAGGAATCGGTTTCCGGAATTCCCGCCTTTCTTTCACCCGCATATTGGCGTATGGCCATGGCATTCAGGCTTTGTTCAAGAACTTCATCGGCAAGGATCAGATCAACGGCCGGTTTGACATCCGCCAGCAATCGGGGCGGCTGCAGCCAATCATTGCTTTGACGGTTTTTGAGATAAACCTCTTTGGTACAGGCACCGGGCATGACAACGGCCTCGGCCTCCTGGTTACTTGTGACAGCATCAGGTAATCGAAACACCGGTTCCAAACTGCGGGATACCGAGTCATCGGGTATATGCCGGGTGATCTTGATGGCGCCTTGTTGTGATACCAGGAAGAAAACCATGCGATCATAAATGCGATGTTCTTTAAAATAACGGATGAGCCGGCCGATTTGGGGATCCAATACATTCCGGGCATACCGGGTCTGAATTGTCTCCATTGAGGCGTTTTGCCCAGTTAGATCCGCGGCCGGAAAATGGGAGTCAATATCCGTCCCTAAAAGTTGGATGACGGTCACATCCGGAATGATCCCTTTTTCCTTATACAAACCTCGCAGTGATTTATAGTAAGAAAATAAATGACCGGTCAGAACGGCGCTGATGGTTTTGTGATCCATATACCAGGGGTCCGGAAACCAGCGTCCATTTTTCCAAATTCCGACCATGGAACCATTACCCCAAAAGAATATACCCGATTTTAGGGACCAATCCGCGCCTTTGTCGATCATCAACATGGCGTTCAACGAGGTAAGGCCTGCCAATCGAACATAATCAAACAAAGTCGGGATATTGTTTTGGGTTAGGATGCGGTTGATCCGTTGCTGGCCGTAGGAAATCATGGTGCGCACTTTAAGCAGGCGACGGTCAAACCAGATTGTGGAAACCACACCGGTGTTCTGGGGATAGAGACCGGTATACATGCTCGTGCAGGCGGGTACCGAAGCGGCCGAAATGGTTGTAAATACATTGGATAGGTGGATAAAACCCTGATGATTGTCAGAACCCTTAATGAGCTCCTTGAAATTGGGCAAAAACGTCAGATTATTCTCTATGATATTCTGTTTCAGTCCGTGAAATTCAATGATTACTACCTTGGGACCATCGATCTCAGCTAGGGCGCCGGCCGGTGAGTTGAAGACTGCAGACAGTAGCGTGAGTATTAAACAAAATTTTAACCACTTGATATTTCTATATTTTGATACAGACAGCGAGATATTTGTTTTCATGGTATCTACTTTCAGCTCATCTAATTGGTTCTTCTCCGATATAGTTGGAGGAGAGGGCTCCAAAATACGGATCGAAGGGAATGCAGCTCGGGCTACATCTTATTGCTATTGGGATCGGGAATCGAATTCAGTAGGTCATGTCATAAAACTAGCTCGATCCCGATCCCGATTCGAATTTCGATAAGGCTTCCACCAACAACATTGCGACAACATATCGGGAGATGATCCTTCTGGGTTTAGGCCCAGGTGCGCCTCATCATTTAGCAGAGAATAGAGGTATATGTAAAAACATTTATGAACCCAATACCAGATTACAACTGAGATCGGTGTTCATTGACTTTAGTTGGAATCCTTTGATATTATCTGGTTTCATCACTTTTGCGTATAATAACCGACAATTGATTTTCAAAAGGAGGATACTATGTCAAGACTCAAGATCATTACTGGATTTATGTTGTGTTTGTTTCTAATGGCAATGCCGGCCATGGCAGTGGATTTGGGTGTCCGGGGATATTATTGGCTTCCCGATTTGGAGGGGAACATCACCTACGATGGGGATGTGGCCGACGCAACAGATTTGGACCTGGTCGACGATCTGGGCGTGGAGCGGGAATCCTATCCCATGATCGAAATTTTCGCGGGTCTTGGCGATCATCATCTCTCCTTTACCTACTATAGAGCGAGTTACAGCGGCAGCGAATCCCTGGATGAAACCATTGAGTTTGGTGATGAGACTTACAATGCCGGTATTGATGTGGACAGCGAGCTTGAGTACACGGTTATGGATTTTGCCTATCAATGGGATGTCATTGACCTTGAGAATATTTTGGCCGGTGGATCGTTGGGGCTGGTGGGCAAGGTCAAATATTTTGATATCACCGCCAGTATCGAGGACGAGGATGGTATCGTCGGCAAGGAAGAGACCGACATCGGCGTCCCCATCCCCATGGTCGGGTTGAATCTGCATGTGGGTATTCTTGCCAATATCCTCGAAGCACGCTTGCAGGTAACCGGGATGGGTTACAGTGGCAACAACGTGTTGGAATTTTTTGGGGATGTGAGCTACACGCCGTTTCCCTTTATGGACATTCATGCCGGTTACCGCAGTTTCTCGGTGAATGTGGATGTGGAGGATGTGGAGGCTGATCTGGTTACGGCGGGGCCTTATGTTGCCCTCACCATCGGCTTCTAAAAACGGTTTTAGACCATCCGCTGGGGCCCAATATCTGCGATCTTGAACCCCATTGAACGCCCTGAAACCGTTTTGTCAATGCATAGCGGGGCGAAGCCGCGCTCCAAATAACTAAAGGCCGTTCAATGAATTTGGACGGCCTTTCGCCTTGCTGGCGATGCCTTTCGCCTTGCTGGCGATGCCTTTCGCCTTGCTGGCGATGCCTTTCGCCTTGCGGCGAAAGGTACGCGCTATCATAAAATCGTGGAACACGATTTTATTCTCGCTGTATTGACCTTGTTTGAGAAACTGGGCGATATATACGTTTAGACCGGCACCGGCGGCACGCAGGCTGAGCCCCAAGGCCGCTGTAGTTTTTCCTTTGCCGTCGCCGGTATACACTTGCAGATATCCCTTCATGGAGCCACCTTTCGGATCAAATCGTTTTTTGAGACGGTTGTATTCAGGCTGATGATGGCTTGGGTGCCGGGGTGCGCCACATCAACTGCATCTTGATCTAGATTGCAAATTTGCTTGATCGTATCGGTTTGCAGAGGCCTTTGGGCGGATAAAATTTCAATACGATCATGTATGCGGATGCGATTGCGTACGTCTATGAGTGCCTTCCTGTCACCGCTTTCGGAAAGTATTTTGGCCGCGAATTTTTGCCCGTTCACGGCAGCCCCGCTGATATTGGATTTGACCTGATTGGGATCCCCCAGGTAAAAGCCGGTACAGTATCCGCGATGACTGATTTTGGATAGCTCTTCGATCCATACCGGATCAGCATCATAGGCATCAGGATTTTTCAGGTAAGCATCGATGGCCTGGCGGTAGACTTTAAGAACGGTTGCCAGATAGTGGATACCTTTCATCCGACCTTCAATTTTAAGGGAAGTTATGCCGGTCTTGATCAACGCCGGAAGGTGTTCGATCATGCACAGATCCTTGGCGTTGAAGATATAAGTGCCGTGTTGATCCTCGTGCAGAGGATAGTACTGGCCCGGTCGTTTTTCTTCAACGACTGCGTATTGAAACCGGCAAGGGTGACAGCACATGCCGCGATTGCTGTCGCGACCGCTCATGTAATTGCTCAACAGGCAGCGACCGGAATAGGCCATGCACATGGCACCGTGCACAAAGGCTTCGATTTCCATGCCGGTTTCCTCCGCCATGATTGCTATTTCCGGGAGTGACAATTCACGGGCCACGTTGATACGTTGTACACCCTGAGCTTTCCAGAAACGAGCTGAATTCGTGCTGGTGGTATTGGCCTGGGTACTCAGGTGGATGGGCACCTGTGGCATGGTTTCCCTGGCCATCAGGAGGACACCCGGATCTGAGATGATGACACCGTCCGGATCCATGCGGCCAACCGACGCTAAAAAATCCTTGATGCCGGCAGCTTCGTGGCTGCGTGGATAGATATTGCAGGCCACATATACTTTAACTTCGTGGTCGTGAGCCAAATCGATAGCATGCACCATTTCGCCCAAACTGAAATTACCGGAAAAGTTGCGCAGGCTGAAGTCCTGGCCTGCCAAATATACGGCATCGGCGCCGTAGTGGATGGCAATTTCGAGTTTTTCGAAATTTCCGGCCGGTGCCAGTAGCTCCGGTTTTAAGTTGTTTTGGGTTGCCATTATAACACTGTATGCACCGCACCCGGAATATACAAGCTAAATCTCATTTGCGTCCGGCAGCAATATGTAATAAAAGGCCTTGTAAGATTTTACAAGTTTTGCCGGATTATCCCGGGCAATCTCAAAAAGAGTGACCATGTTATATCGGCACATGTTTGATTAAAAAATTGATATGCGAAGAAAAAAATTAAGAACCCTAGACTTGATGATTCCCATTCTCAGCGTTATGGCGTCATTTCTGATGTTGACATCCGTCCAGGCGCAACAACATCAGGTCCGGGATCTTTTAGGGCGAGATATGGCCGTACCGGTGAATCCCAGCCGCGTGGTGGCTCTGGCCCCCAATATTACCGAGATCGTTTATGCCTTGGGTCAGGCGCATCGGTTGGTGGGCGCAACAACCTATAGCGACTATCCCCAAGCTGCCGCCGCGCTTCCCAAGGTCGGATCATATGTGCATCTGGATTTGGAGCGTGTTGTCGCCCTGAATCCGGATTTATGCTTGGCAATTAAAGATGGTAATCCCATATCAGCCGTATCGCGACTGGAGTCCTTTAACATACCGGTTTATGCCGTGGATCCCAGAAATATCAAGAGTGTCATGGATACGATTTTTCGGATTGGGAACCTGTTACAGGCTGACAATCAAGCCGAGCTCTTGGTGAGCAATATGCGATCCCGCATACGGGCGGTTGTCGAACGGGTTGCGCAGACTGATCACAAACCCAAAGTTTTTTTTCAGATTGGCGTCGCACCCATTGTTTCGGTTGGCACCAACACTTTCATTCACGAATTGATTGAAATGGCCGGGGCACAAAATTTGGCCGCCGGAAAGGTTGTCTATCCGCGATTCAGCATGGAACAAGTATTGGGAATGCTACCCGATGTAATCATCGTAACATCCATGGCCCGTGAGGCAGCATTTGAACGCATACGCAAGGATTGGTACCAATGGCAAGATTTGCCGGCTGTTCAGCATGAACGTGTTTTCGTCCAAGACTCCAATCTTTTTGACCGCCCATCACCCCGACTTGTGGATGCACTGGAGATACTGGCCCGACTGGTGCATCCGGAAGTATTCGAGGATTGATTGTGAAAAAAAATGAGTCAATTATCTTTAAACGATTCATTCAGGTTACAGGTTTATTGTCGGTGGTCCTGGTTGCAGCATTGCTAATCGGATTATCGATTGGTTCTTCCGGGGGCGGGATGGCGGCTGTGTGGAAAGGTTTCTTGAAAACGGAGCCCTCAGACCCGGTACTGATGACAATTTTGTGGAAAATACGGCTTCCCAGGGTTTTGTTGGCCGCCTTGGTGGGCGGAGCACTCTCATTAGGGGGGCTTGTGTTTCAGGCACTGTTGCGAAATCCGCTGGCAGAACCCTATATCCTCGGCATTTCCGGGGGATCGGCCATCGGGGCCATTATCGGTATATTATTGGGGTTATCTCAATTTCCGGGTATTACCCTGACGTCATTTGGTGGCAGCCTGGCAACCTTACTCCTGATCGTGGGTATATCTACAGGGCAATCTATTCTGAGGAAAAATGCATTGCTGCTGTCCGGTGTAATGGTGAATGCCTTCTGCTCGGCAGTGATCATGTTTTTGGTCTCCATGACCCAGGACACGCGTTTGCATAATATCATATTCTGGTTGATGGGTGACTTGTCATTGGGGAGTTTGCAGCAAACGGCTATTTTGACCGTATTTTTGGTTCCCTGTTTTATTGTGATTTTCATGTATGCCAATACAATGAATTTAATGCTGATGGGCAAGGAGATGGCCCAAAGCATGGGCGTTCATATTCGCAGGGCCAATTTGATTTTGTTGGTGACCACTTCGCTTATGGTCAGTGTCTGTGTCAGCCAGTGCGGTCTAATCGGTTTTGTCGGGTTGGTTATTCCACATCTATTTCGGTTACTTTTGGGACCCGACCATCGGGTGCTCCTACCGGCATGCATCCTGGGCGGCGGTGCCTACATGGTACTCTGCGATCTTGTGGCTCGTGCACTTCCTCAGCAAGGTGAACTGCCGGCTGGCGTGATAACCGCTTTGGTTGGTGCACCCCTGTTTGTCTATTTGCTTAAACGGAGCAACCCATGACTTCCGGAATCGTTTTGAAAAATGTTCAGTATGCCTATGCGCGCTCGAGGGTGTTGAAGGGGCTTTCATTTTCAATCCATCCGGGTGATTTTTTTATTATCATCGGACCCAATGGGTCCGGTAAAACAACGCTGATGAGGTTGATTTGCGGACTTGAAAAACCGAGTTCCGGCCGTGTAAACATTTTCGGCCAACCGATTCAATCCTATAACCGCAAAAGGTTGGCCAAAGAAATTGCGTTTGTTCCCCAGTCTACACCACTGGATTTTCCGTTTACCGTTTTTGACGTGGTACTCATGGGACGTTCGCCCTACCAGGGGATGCTGGGACTGGAGAACCAAACCGACTTGGAAAAAGCCAGACAAGCCATTGAGTTCACAGGAATAACTAAGCTTGTGACGCGCAAGATCAGCCAATTGAGCGGCGGTGAACGGCAGCTGGCCTTTATTGCCAGGGCCATTTGTCAGGAACCGAAGGTATTATTACTGGATGAGCCCACCGCCTCTTTGGATTTGGCCCATCAGATTCACATCATGGATCTAATGGAGAAGTTGCAAGCCGAAAAAAATATCACCATTGTAATGGTATCGCATGATGTCAACCTGGCTGCCATGTACGCCAGCAGATTGCTTTTACTCAAAAAAGGTGAAATAGCCCATATCGGGTCCACGGAGGCTGTATTGACGTATCAGAATCTGGAAGCGTCGTACGGCTGCCCCTTACTGGTGGACCAGAATCCCATGGGCGCGGTACCCAGGGTAACCTTGGTGCCGGGCAAGTATATCCCAAAATGAACGTTTCAAAAAAAACCTTGACGAATCGCGTGTAATTATTTATCAGCGAATGAAGGTTCAGGTGTTGAAGTCTAAAATTATCTTTCAAATTTTAGACGCTTAATAGGGAACTCCGTTAAAATCGGAGACGGACCCGCCGCTGTGACCCTGTTCTTGAAAAAGAAAACCGATTCAGCCTCGTGAGCCACTGTTCTGGTATCAGAATGGGAAGGCCGCTGGATGGGGAGGGAAGTCAGAAGACCTGCCTGAATCTCGGAGGGTGCCCTCGTGGTCAGGGGCCAACCAACTGATCAGTGGATAAAATTGGGGAATCCCGGATCGATACAATCGGTCCGGGATTTTTTTATGATTGGAACATAAGGAGAATAGACGATGAGAAGAGTAGCGCTTTGGTTGATTGTATTCGGGATGGTTTTCAGTGTTGAGGCGATAGCGTCTGCCAGCGATTTTGAAAATTTAGGACTTTCCGCAGATTCTTACTGGAACGGCTCGGATCTGGCGGGTTCGTATGAGGCTGTCGACTCCTTTTCGAGTGATTCGGCGACGCTCGTAAATTACTACTCATATGATGCAGACTTTGCGTGGAGTTCCTGGGGTGGTTTTTCGTATTCAAATATCACCGACACAGTCAGCGACGGATTGGCAGCACAATATAATGCCATTACAGGATCTGGCCATAACGGCAGTGCAAACTATGTTGTCGGATATTGCAACACATTCGCGCAAGGCATACCAACCATCACCTTTGATAGCGCCCAGGCCGTCAGTGGTGCGTATTTCACCAATAACAACTATGCCTACTACTCCATGCTCAACGGCGATAACTTTGCGAAACAATTCGAAGATGGGGATTGGTTCAAACTGACCATTACCGGAAAAGATGCTGATGGCAACGTTACCAAAGCAGTCGAATTCCTGCTTGCAGAGGATACCAATATCGTGGACACATGGACCTTTGTGGACTTGAGTTCGCTTGGGAATGTTAAAAGTCTCGAATTTGCGTTGTCCTCTTCAGACAGCGGTATGTTTGGCATGAATACACCGGCATTTTTCTGTATGGATACACTTGATGGAGATGCAACCTTCGAAAATTTGCCTTTGTCCTCTGAATCATACTGGAACGGATCAGATTTAAAGGGTTCATATGCAGCCACGGATACCTTCACCAGCGGTATTGCCACCTATAACAATTATTTTACTTACGATGACAGTTTTGGATTCAGTTCCTGGCAAGGCTTTTCGTATTCCAACCTGACCGATACCACCACCAGTGGTTTTGCAGGCCAATATATGGCCATTCCAGGTGGTGGTGCTAAAAACAGTGACACCTATGCAATCGCCTTTAGCGGCATCACGGAAGATCCGGTTATCACACTGGATGCTGCAACCACACTGTCTGGTGTATTCATTACCAATACAAACTATGCTTATTATTCCATGCTAAATGGCGATGCCTTTGCCAAACAGTTTGAAGCAGGGGATTGGTTCAAATTGACCATTACCGGAAAGGATGCCGCCGATGCGACAACCGGAATTGTGACGTTTCTTTTGGCCGATGGAACAGACATTGTAGATTCATGGACCTGGGTGGATCTGAGTTCGCTGGGCAGTGTCAAAAGCCTTGAGTTTGGATTAACTTCAAGCGACAATGGTGCCTTTGGTATGAACACGCCGGCTTATTTCGCCATGGACAGCCTTAACGATCCAGCCGTGGCAGATGGCGATGATGATGACGACGATGACGATGACAATGATCCATTTACGTGTTTCATCGGTATTGTCCGGTAGACGTAAACATAATAGCAGTAATCATAAGTGAGCCTTTATGCGGCGAGTGTTTCTTGGTTGTTTGTTGATTTCGATGATGGTGCTACCGTGCCTGGCTGCCGACGAAAATGCGGCGGCCAAGGAGGACGGTTCCCGCCTGGAACTGGATGAGATCGTGGTTACGGCCAGCAAAATGGATGAACCCATCAATCAGGTTCCCAGGAATATAACCGTTATCACCAGTGAAGACATCGAACAAGCGCCCAGCAAGAATATCGTCGATCTGCTCAATCGCGAGGTGGGCATCAACCTGCGCAGTCTTTTCGGCAGCGACAAACAAGCGGTGGTGGATATTCGCGGTATGGGTGCTACCGCCGCCAGCAACGTGGTGGTCCTGGTGGATGGTGTTCGCATGAATTCACCGGATCTTTCCGGGTATGATTTCTCAACCATTCCCCTTGAAATGATCGAACGAATCGAAGTGATCCGGGGTGGTGGTTCGGTACTGTATGGAAACGGCGTTGTGGGGGGTGTCATCAACATTGTTACCCGTAAGGGTACCCCCGGTACCGAGACGCGGATCTATGCGAGCTACGGTAGTTATGAAACGCTTGATACGCGAGCCGGGGTTAGCGGGAGTCTGCAGGACCTGGGATTTCATCTCAATGCCGGATACTATGATGCGGACGGATACCGCGACAATGGTGAACTGATTAAACGGGATTTATCCGGTGTTCTAGATTATTTTCTCACTGATGATATTACATTGAATCTATCCAGTGCGTATCATGAGGATGAATACGGTCTTCCAGGCCCGGTGCAGAAGAATGATATCGATTCGGCAACGAACCGTGTTCAAACCGATTTTCCCGATGATGGCGGCGAGACCATAGACCAGCGGATCAGTGGCGGCTTCGATCTGGATACCGATCGCTGGGGTTCATTGAAACTCGTTCGCGGTTATCGCTGGCGGGAAAATGAATATATCGTCGGCTACACACCGCTGCTGGACAAGAACGACCAGACAGATCGTATCGAGGAGTTTACGAAAACGCTCTCGGCTGTATATGAAAAAGACGTAAGCTTATTTGGCCGGCAACATTCATTCCTAATCGGTCTGGACCACATGTTCACCGATTATATCCGCGAAGAAGTACCGGGCGGGCCACGGCAAAATAGTCGTATCGAATCCCTGGGCGGTTTCGTGAACAATCGTTGGCAACTTAGCGATCGAATCCGATTGCAGTGGGGTTATCGCATCAATGACACCGATGGCAAATACCGTGAGGATCAACTGGTTTCTTCTGGTGATGAGAAACGGTGGGTCAACGGTGATACCGATGATATCGATTGGTGGAATACCGCCCATGATCTGGGATTGACTTATGAAATAAGTAGACAAATGTTGATATACGGCAGTTATGCCACGCATTTTCGGACACCCAATGTTGATGAGTTGGCCGAATCCGAGGAAGACTTGCGTCCCCAGAAGGGTTATCAATTGGAAGGAGGAGGGCGATTTAAAATCAGTGACCAATTGGAATGGTCGCTTGCGATCTTCAATATCGTCATCCAGGATGAGTTGCACTACAGCGAGATCAATCGTAATTATGATGAGCGCACAATTCGAAAGGGCATTGAAACTGAATTCAAATGGCACCCGAGTGAGAAATTATTTGTATGGAGCAATTACAGTTACATCGATGCTTTCTTTGAAGGCAATGACGCGACCGTGCCACTCGTACCTCGGCACAAAGGTTCGATCGGCACGGAGTGGTCACCTGCCCATGGATGGACGGTCTCGCTGACCGGCACCTATGTGGGATCGCGCTATGATGGCAACGATGTGGAAAATGATCGCTATGACACCCTGGATGCGTATCAGGTGTTTGACACCAAATTATCCTATGCACTGAATGGATTTAAGTTTTTTGCAGGTATCAATAACATCCTGAATGAATTATATGAAACATCTTCCTTCAGTGAACGATATTATCCCATGCCGGGTCGCAATCTGTATGCAGGCATTGAAGCAAGATTTTAAGCGGCCGATCTGAGGTATAGATGAACAAAAGCGCTTTACTATACACAATGGTAATGTTGGCACAGCTTGTGTGGTTGTCCATTGCGTGGGGCGGTCCCTTTCCACCGGCGGCCGATGAGTTTGGTTCTAGTGCCATATCCAAGGATGCGGCTGATTTTCAGTTTTGGGCCAGCGGATATCTTAGTTATATGGTCGGCGAGAAGGTAGACCCAATTTGGCAAGACCCCGACAAGTCGCTCGGACCGGCGGAGGGAACATCATTCGACATCGTTTCGCTGGGCCGGGGGGGCAGCATTATTCTGACATTTGACGCACCTATCCAAAACGGTGATGGTTGGGATTTTGCAGTGTTTGAGAATTCGTTTAGCGATCAATATATAGAATTAGCTTTTGTGGAAGTCTCATCCGACGGCATCGATTATGTTCGGTTTGACGCTGTTTCCAGGACCAATACTCCTGTTCCCGGTTTCGGCAATATTGATCCCACAGACGTTGACGGCCTGGCCGGCAAGTATCGTCAGGGATTTGGTACCCCCTTTGATCTTAATGTCCTGGCGAACAAGAGCGAGGTGCTATCGGGGAATGTGGACCTGATGCAAATTGCTTATATCCGAATTATCGACATCGTGGGGGATGGTTCAAATTTAGATAGTCAGGGCAACCCCATCTACGATCCCTATCCCACAGCGGGCAGTGCCGGTTTCGATCTGGACGGTATTGGGGTTTCCAACGGGGCCGCCTACCCAGCCGGATACAATCAATACGTCGAGCCGGATATGCCCTCCGAAGATGATGATGCCGGTTTTGGCGGGGATCAAGGATGTTTTATCGGGAGTTTGAGTGAGCTGACGTTATAGGCGAACAGACAGTTGCTTGTTAGCTCTTTGCTCTTTTCCGTAGCTCCTAGCTGATAACTGCAAAGAGCCGAGAGCTAAGACCGGCGAGCTTATATCGTTTTTAGGTTATGAGTGAAATGGAAAAAATGGCCAGGTTTCCGAGTACATGAATCGTGATGGGCACCAGCAGGTTTTTTTCCTTTTCATAGGCTAACGCAAATAACAGCCCGCCCACGAGTTGGGGCAAAGGCACGCCGCGGCCGGGGGCATGTGCCAAAACAAATAACAGCGTGCTGCCCCCCACCGCCACCCAGACACCCCACCGTCGCAGATAACCGAAGAGTATACCCCGAAAGAACATCTCCTCTGCCACAGGACTGATGAGCCCGCCCACCAGGAAAAAAGCGGCCAATGAGATGCAGGAATGGGGTAGATTGGTTGAAATCAGACGCAGCGGATTCATGCCCGCCATGTGGAGGACCAGAGCGGTCAAAAGAACCACCAGTCCGAATGCAAGAGACCAGAGCAAGCCTCGCAGAAGTGGGGGGGTAATTTGCGAGCGGTGGAGCCCTATCGCCTGAAATCCGTCTGGCTCTAACAGATAAACGAAGAAGAGGAGCAGTCCTACTTCAACACAGCGCACAATCCCAATCAGTATGATATGGTTTAGGGGAGTTTTGCCGAACAGAACTGCCAGGCATTCAACCGCCAAGATGATGATCACCGAGAATACCAGTGTTTTTATTTGGATGCGGTCTGTGTCCACCCCAACTTCCTCAAGGCGCCGTAGGCATAAAGCTGCACATACCAGTGATCCGATGCGCTTATGATTTGAAGCATAGCTGGTATAGCTTGTTTGAATTTTCGTTTACCCAGGCTGTATATGGCCTGACAGGCAACATTGGGATGGGGATCCTGCATCAGCGTCATTAGAAAAGTCTCATCTTGCGGATCGGTGCTGGCACTGAGTCCCCGTGCCAGCCAATAGCGTACGGCTATGGCCGGGTGTTTTACGAGTTTCTCCGACATATTGAATTGCTGCAGATCGGTTTTTTGGGTTTTGATGTTTATAAGAGCAGCGGTAAGGGTCCGGGTGTCTTCAGCGGCAAGCATGTCGGCCAGACGTTGGTTTTCAATCGGGCCTTGGTCGGCTGGGGGCATGATCAATAGCAAGCCAATACCGATTACACCACAGCCTAAGGCACCCGCAATACTCGATAGGTTTCTACTAAGGCATAACGAAAAGACGGCAGTCAAAAAGGCATCCAGTAGCCAATACAGCATCAAGGGGAATCCAAAAAGCAATCCCAGTGATGTGGCTTTGCGAAAATGAAGATAGACATCGTTTTGTTCTGATAGTTCGCTAAGACGTTTGCGGGTATGCTGTAAAAAGTCTTTGACGTCCCATTCGATGGACCTCTGCCGGTTCCCGCTTAATTGGATGCGATTGTTATCGACGCTAATTTTAACATCTGTATGGGCCTCATTGTCATCAATTAGCAGATAATTGGCGCGTTCCAATTTGCGTATCAACCGGCTTCGATCCAGATCGCTATTTGTAATTGAAAGGTGATAAGTCTTTAGTAACATTTGATGGAGGCCGCGGAATGCTTCGGCCGGATAGAGGGTGTATCGATAGTAGAAATCATTGAAGCGGATGCCCGGCTTGTTTGATAATAGGAGTTGATCGCGAATGTTTATAAAAAGGGCATCATTTTTCTGGGTCCACCAGACGCCCGCCAGGAGAAAAATGACCAGCATATGAACGAGCAGTTTTGGATAGTCGTTTCGATCGAGTCGATCAGGTCCAAGTTTCCAGTATAGCAAACTGACAACCACGGGTATCAGTACGATGTACAAACTGGGTATTAAGACTAAACCGTGCCAGTTCAGCGCAATCAAGCTAGCCAACCAGAGAATTAAAAACAGGCTGGTCAAGGGAATTTTATTGGGCAAGGTATGTTTAACCAGCCAAGTGCACACCAGGGACAAAAGGGAAATACCGATTCCGATACTGAGCGTGAAAAACAAACCGCCATAGACTGCCGGCAAGACAGTTTTGAGGCTGGGTAATATGGCCGGGCCGGGAACAGTCAGATAGCCGGCTTGGGCAATCGCGGACATTTTTTGATACACCGCACTGTTGCTGATCATGACCTGAACACTTGCAATAATCTGGGCTGTGATCAGACCGCCGAAGAGGGAGATGGATGCTGCCAAGCGGGTTTTCAAGAGTTGATTTCCTTTATGACGGTTTCACAAAAGACTCGGGACTGGCCCGAGGCTGTATGCTAAAAAATTTAGTTGGAGGAAAGGGCTCCAAAATTCGGTTCAAGGGAAATACAGCTCGGCTATATCGTATCGAAATCTCTATATCACACAGCTCAACCCTTGGGCAAACACGATTCTCTGCTTGTCTATTGCTATGAATTGGGATATATAAATCTATTTTGAATAAAATCGTGTTCCACGATTTTATGAATCGCGACTCCGTCGCTCCCAAAAGAAAGGCTACAATTCCGAAATCCTTCTAATTCGGGTATCCATCTCCTGATTGAATGGATCTTAATCAATAAGTTAAATTCATCCCGTGTTGTGTTCAGCGAGGGATGGATTTAAACACAGGATTTCAGTATTGAGCTAAACTGAAAAGAAAGCAGTAAATGAGGTGCATATGAAAATCATCGTAGCTGGTACCGGGTATGTGGGTCTCGTCCATGCGGCAGTATGCTCGGAATTCGGGCATGAAGTCATTGCCTATGATAACGATGTCAATAAGGTGAAAGCTTTTTCGAGTGCCGAGCCCGAACGGATTCAACAGTATGTCAATGAGCCCGGCCTGGCTGATATCATCAGCAAAGTCAATGGGAAGCACCTGTTTTTTTCCAGTAACCTGGAAGAAATTGTCGAAGGGACCGATGTAATTTTTCTGTGTCTGCCGACACCGCCGAATCTGGATGGATCTACCAATCTGACCTACTATGATGCGGCGGTTGAAGATATTGCCAGGCAATTGCAACAACGCCAGGACCCGAGGCGCGTGGTGGTGGTCAATAAAAGTACGGTACCCATCGGTACGGCCGCCCATTTAAAATCAGTTATGGAACAGCACCGGGTTGAAAATTTTGGCGTGGCCTCCAATCCCGAGTTCTTGGCCGAAGGTACAGCGGTACCCGAAGCCAGAAAGCCGGACAGGATTGTGGTGGGGTGCAACCACGACGAGGACTTCATCTTGCTGCAACGGGTGTATGCTAAATTTGTTCATCATGTTCAGACCAAATACATAGAGACAACACCGGAAACAGCCGAAGCCATTAAGTATGTGGCCAACACCATGCTATTGACCTACATTTCCTTTTGGAACGGTGTCGGCGCAAAACTGGGCGAAAAAATTCCCAATATCAAAATCGATGACCTGCGCCTGGGCGTGACTGCCGATAAACGCATCAGCACCTGGGGATCATTTGTAAGCAACGGCGCAGGGGGAAGCTGCTTTGGAAAAGATATTGCCTCGCTGATCTACCAGCTGCGGCGGGTCAATGTGAACACCAAGATGCTGGAAGCATCATCTGAGGTCAATGAATATCAAAAAGTCTACCTGGTGGATCGGGCCATTACCGAGGCCGGATTTCAGTTCAATAACAAGACCATTGCGGTGCTGGGCTTGGCATTCAAGAAAAATACCAACGACATGCGGGATGCCTCATCCATTAAAGCTGTTGAATCTCTATTAGGTAAGGGCGTATCCAGGATCAAAGCCTACGACCCCCTGGCCACCAACGCAGCCAAACAGGTTTTCGATCCATCGCGTAATGTGCTGTTTGAAAAGATAACCTACGTGGGTTCAGCCAAATCGGCCATCGAAGGTTCGGATGCACTGTTCATTTCATCAGATTGTGAGGAATTTCGCGGCCTGTCCCGTACCATCGAGGATTCGGCGACACCGCCATATTTGATTATGGATGGTCGGCGCATGATTCCGGATTTTGAAACCATTGTTGAAAAGGGGTATACGTATATGGCCGTCGGCTCCATGGTCATTGAGGGACGGGGGCGTTAAACGCCACAATTGGCTTGTAGCTTTTAGCTGTTAGCTGGCAAAGGTAGGGAGCCCCGATAAAAAAAGCTAAAGTCAACGGCCACCGACCTTGCCGGTGGCTTATGATCGGAGTTAAACGAAAATAATATAATTAGCGGCGAAGCCGCATCAAAAAAATCAGGAACTGATTTTTTTGGGAGGATATGAATGGACTACAAAAAAACCTTGAATTTGCCTAAAACGAAATTTCCCATGAAGGCAAACTTAGCCGTGCGCGAACCCGAACAGATAGCGGCCTGGGATACAAATAATTTATATGGACGTATTCGTGAGATATCCAAGGGGCGGGAGTTGTTTATATTGCATGACGGCCCGCCGTATGCCAACGGCAATATTCACATTGGTACAGCACTCAATAAAATTCTAAAAGATATTATCGTACGCTCGCGCCAGATGGCGGGCTTCGACGCCATTTATGTCCCCGGTTGGGACTGTCACGGCCTGCCCATCGAGCATAACGTGGATAAAGAAATGGGCGATCGCAAGGCCGACATATCTCAAGCGGACTTCCGCCGCAAATGCCGGGCATACGCTGAAAAATTTATCGATATTCAACGCGAGGAATTCAAACGTTTGGGCGTCTTGGGGGAATGGGAGAATCCCTACCTGACCATGAAGTATCGCTATGAAGCCATTATCGCTACGGAGTGCCTGAAGTTTGGCCTCAATGGCAGCCTGTTTAGAAGCAAAAAACCGATCCACTGGTGCTGTAGTTGCCAGACCGCGCTGGCCGAGGCGGAGATCGAATATCATGATGAAACCTCGCCGTCGATTTACGTCAAGTTTCCCATGATTGACGATGTGACCGAGGTTTTGCCAGGCCTTGAAGGGAAAAAGGTAGCGGTCATCATTTGGACGACCACACCCTGGACCATACCGGCCAATCTGGCCATCGCCCTGCATCCGAATTTCGTGTATGCGGCCGTGGATGCAGGCAATGGAGAAGTCTATATTCTGGCGAGAGAATTGGTGGAAGCCTGTATGTCGACCTTTGGTATCACCGAATATGAGATCCTGGCGGAATTTGAAGCTTCGGCACTCGAGCACAAAAAATGCCGTCACCCATTATATGACAGGGAATCCCTGCTGATACTGGGAGACCATGTCACCTTGGATGCCGGGACCGGTTGTGTCCATACTGCACCCGGACATGGACGCGAGGATTACGAGGTTGGTTTGGCCTATGGGATTGACGCCTATTCTCCGGTTGACGATGATGGGCGCTTCACCGAGGACGTTGCGTTTTTCAAGGGTGGATTTGTTTTTGAAACCAATGATGCCATCAACGATAAGTTGGAAGATGTCGGCGCCCTGCTGGGACGCGCCGGCCTGGAGCATTCCTATCCACACTGCTGGCGGTGCAAACAGCCGGTAATTTTTCGAGCGACACCCCAGTGGTTTATCTCCATGGACGAGACAGGTTTGCGTCAAAAGAGCCTCAAGGCGATCGATGAAGTTCAGTGGATACCGCATTGGGGCCGGGACCGGATCTATGGTATGATTGAAAACCGACCGGATTGGTGCATCTCACGCCAACGGGCCTGGGGCGTTCCCATCGCCGTTTACTATTGTAAAGACTGTGGCACACCTCTTTTGGATCAGGAAATTATCGACAAGGTGTTTGAATTGTTCGAAACCTACGGGGCCGATGCCTGGTTTGAAAGGGATACCGCCCATATTATTCCGGCAGATGCCGCTTGTGGCAAATGCGGCCGTCAGGAATTTGTCAAAGAGACCGACATTCTGGATGTTTGGTTTGATTCCGGTGTTAGCCATGCCGCCGTACTTGAAGACCGCGATTACCTGCGCTGGCCTGCGGAGTTGTATTTGGAGGGAAGCGATCAGCATCGCGGTTGGTTCCACAGTTCATTGCTGACGGCTGTCGGAATCCGGGAGCGTGCGCCCTATCGCAGCGTTTTAACCCATGGATTTGTGGTGGATGCCGATGGACGCAAAATGTCCAAGTCAGTGGGCAACGTTATCGCACCAAAAAAAGTAATTAATAAGTTCGGTGCTGAAATTTTACGCTTATGGGTGGCTGCTTCCGACTACCGGGACGATATACGCATTTCCGATAATATTTTGAAACAACTCAGTGATGCCTACCGGCGCATACGCAATACCAGCCGGTTTATGCTGGGGAACCTGTACGACTTTAATCCGGATCAGGATCGACTCCCTTATGACGATCTGCTGGAAATTGATAAATTTGCACTGCACCAGTTGGTTACGATCATCGAAAAGTCGCGCAAGGCTTATGAGACCTACGAGTTTCATATCATCTATCACGCCTTATATAATTATTGCACTTTGGATTTGTCCGCTTTTTACCTGGATATTTTAAAGGACCGTCTTTACACATCCCCGCCGGGTTCCCGGTCCCGGCGCAGTGCCCAGACCGTGCTGCATCATATATTAGATGCCATGGCACGCCTGATGAGCCCGATTCTGCCATTTACGGCCGAAGAGATCTGGAAATATATGCCCGGACAGGATGAAACCAGTGAGAGTATTCATCTGCTGGCTTTGCCGGAAGTTGTAGAGACGTGGAGAGATGTGGCGTTGGAGCGAAAATGGAAGCTGTTACGCGATATTCGTGGCGAAGTCACCAAAGCACTTGAGGCAGCCAGGGCCGATAAACTGATCGGTCACCCACTGGATGCTGCCCTGACCTTGAGCGTTCCGGCCGAGATGTATGCCGCTTTGAAAGCATATGAAGCCGATCTGCGCTATATCTTTATTGTATCGCAGGCCAGCCTGACGCAATCATCTTTGGAGGAACCCGCTTTTCAAAGTGATGAAGTGGCGGGTCTGAGCATTGGGGTGGCGTCTTCCGCCGGGGATAAATGCGAACGATGTTGGACCCACAGTACCAGCGTCGGCTCACATGATGCCTATGAGACCATTTGTGATCGCTGTATCGCCGTGATGGAACAAATTTCATAAAATCGTGGAACACGCTGTTATCCGCCGCAGAAGATCACGGGCATGCCCGTGGGGATCCATTTGGGATATAAATTTTTGTTATCAAACCGCTATGTAAAGTTAATGCTCATTGCCGGATCGATCTGCGTTTTGGATCAGGTAACCAAAGCTATGGTTGTAGCCACAATTGCGGTATACGACACGATTCCGGTCATACCGGGTTTTTTCAATTTAACCCATATATACAACCCGGGTGGCGCTTTTGGATTTTTATCGCGCAGCACATCAGAATTGCGACATCTGTTTTTCATGGTATCGTCCTTTGCCGCCATGGGGCTGATCCTGTTTTTGTATATCAAGACACCTCCCAAACAGCGCTTGCTTGAATTCGCGCTGGCGTTGATATTGGGAGGTGCCATTGGCAATATCATTGATAGAGTAAGAATCGGAAAGGTCATCGACTTCCTTGATGTGTATATCAGGAATCTCCATTGGCCCGCATTTAACGTTGCCGATAGCGCTATTACTGTCGGTATTTGCCTGTTTATAGTCCACCTGCTCTTTATAGAATTACCCGCTAAAGAGTAAACCAACGAAATTGCTTTTGGTTATAAAAAAACGTCCGACATTAGCGTCACAAGTACATGTGCTGTGCGAGCAATTTCGCATTCAATGTTGATAGGCTCGTAAAAAGTCCGATAATTGGCACTATTCAAATTTTACTCCTTATAATTTCAAAAGGTTAACGAGTCAAATATTGAGAATTTTGACTTTTTACGAGCACATCAATGTTCGATGT
>Ga0180435_10001694_pt1 | contig 22711 bp, 22 predicted proteins | sample SS_ome_3_FD_132467 | JGI IMG/M metagenome (GOLD analysis project Ga0180435, IMG submission 132467) | Hypersaline lake sediment archaeal communities from the Salton Sea, California, USA - SS_3_S_1 metaG | ecosystem: Environmental > Aquatic > Non-marine Saline and Alkaline > Hypersaline >... | reverse complement strand
GCATAAGGATAAACATCCATAACCGGGCGCACGATACCCATCGACCAGGATTCGAGCGTCATGATCTGGAACAGTGTATACATGGAATTGCCCAGATCGCCAAACCAGTCAGGGAAAGCTTCGCCAAACAGGGTCGTGCTGATGACAGCACCGATGTAGAAAAAGATTACCAGCAGGCCTGCGACCGAGCCGACCCCGGGTATCGCAATAAGCATACCGGTGACGACGCGACGTATTGAATCGACGGCTGAGACCAGGCGTAGAAGTCGAAAAATACGGAAGGCACGCAGGATGGATAGTTCGCCCGTCGCTGGTAATAGTGCGATTCCTACGATCACGAAATCAAACACGTTCCATCCCTGTTTGAAGAATGATAGCCGATAGACATACATTTTCATCAGCAATTCGATCACGAATATCAGCAAACAGAGTTGATCGATGCGCTCTAGCCAGTTAACTGTGGTGGCACTCAGGCCTTTCATGGTCTCGATACCCAGCACAGCACCATTGATCAGGATAACGGTGATGACAAAATTATGAAACCAGCGGGACTCGACAATTTGTTTAATCATGTTCGTTAAAAATGTTGCTTGAATAAAGGAAGCGGATTGTAAATCCGAGATGCCCAAATGTATAGAGCTTATTGTGCGTAGTTAAATGCTCGAGTCAGTGTATACACTGATGGCTCTCGCGGTGAATGCCGCATGGTATCGGATTAGCAAGCAGTCGAAGTAAGCAGTGTAAGATTTTCTGGTAACCTATCGATGTACTATAAATGTCGAAGAAATATCTTGAGAGACGGCGCAGATTTGTAGCAACAATTTATTGAAGCATATTCTGTATATGCACTCAGCAGAGAGGGGTGCTGATGACTAAACTGAAAGTTAAAGAAAAAACCTGAAATTTATATTAAACGCATTCAATTACCAGTGGCTTATCCCATATCTTATTATAATTAGCCTTTTATACATATCATGGGTTCCAGTTTTGCCACCATTCGTGAAAGACCGGCTTCGTCAGCTGCTTTCACTACGTCATTAACATCTTTATAGGCAGCGGGCGCTTCTTCGGCGATGCCACGCAGCGATGGGCTGCGTATCAGGATACCCTTATCAGCAAGTTGCTGCATCACATCTCTGCCGCGCCAAAGTTTAGTCGCTTTACGGCGGCTCATGTTACGCCCTGCGCCATGACAGGCAGAGCCATAAGCTAATTGCATGCTTTCATTGGTGCCGGCCAGGATATAGGAGGCCGTGCCCATGGTACCGCCGATCAGCACCGGCTGCCCGGCGTCACGAAGTGCAGCCGGCAGGCTTGGGTGGCCTGGACCGAAAGCGCGGGTTGCGCCTTTACGATGCACGTAAAGGTCTTTTGTTTCGCCATCGACTTCGTGTTGCTCAAGTTTACAGGTGTTGTGTGAAACATCGTAAAGCAGATCAAGGTTATTCTCCGGAAAAACCTGTTTTACTGCCTGGCGTGTCAGGTGGGTAACAATTTCCCTGTTGGCCAGTGCGCAGTTGATCGCTCCGCGCATGGCGCCAAGATAACGTTTACCGATTTTGGAATCAATCGGTGCGCAGGCCAGTTCGCGATCGGGCAGGGTGATACCGTTGTCTTTGGCGCTAACTACCATGCTTTTAAGAAATTCCGTTCCTATCTGATGGCCAAGGCCGCGAGATCCGCAATGAATACTGATCTTGATATCATTCAATGCAACGCCGAATTTTCCAGCTATTGTTTCATCAAAGATTTCGACCACTTTCTGAACTTCCAGGTAATGGTTGCCTGAACCCAGGGTGCCCATCTCATTTTTTTGTCGCTTCTTGGCAAAGTCGGATATCTGGCCAGGGTCTGCGCCAGGCATGCAGCCGTGTTCTTCTATTCGCTCGAGATCGGCTGGTTCACCCAGACCTCTTTCCACTGCCCAGCGCGCGCCACCATTGAGCATGCCATCCATTTCTTTTTTATTGAGATGAAATATACCGGTGCTGCCCAGGCCTGCAGGTATGTACTGGAACAGAACGTCTGCAAGCTCTTTTTGTTTTGCCATCACCTGCTGCACGGACAGGCCGGTGTGTAAGGTGCGTACGCCGCAGGAGATATCAAAACCGACACCGCCGGCTGAAATGATACCGCCCTGTTGTGGATCGAAGGCAGCGACACCGCCTATCGGGAAACCGTAACCCCAGTGAGCATCTGGCATGGCATAGGAGGCATTGACGATACCGGGTAATTTGGCGACGTTGGTGACCTGTTCATAAACCTTATCATCCATGTTCAGGATCAGGTCTTTACTGGCAAAGATGATGGCGGGCACACGCATTTTTCCGAATGGTTCGATACGCCACTGGTAATCTGATACGCGCTCTAATTTGTTTATGTCCATCACTCTTCACCTGTCTGTTCGGTTTAAACGTCTACCACACATTGCGCTATCCACTGGCCCTGTGTTTTGTAGACTGCCAGCTCTGTATAAGTTGCGCCTTTGATCTCTACAGCCGGTTGATGTCGTTCTGGATCTATTGACTCTCCCCAGATCCTGGCTGCCAGACGCTGGTCTTTTATACGAACCTCGAAGCGGCTGAATATCATCATGCGTATCGACATCTGGTATACAACTGCATTTAACCAGTCGGCTAGCAGCAGCTCCTGATCTGCTTCTTCACAAGCAATATCGATTCCTTCACTCGGTTTGATCAGTGACAGGTCGGTAATAATGGCACTCATTGCAAGGGCCGCCTGTTCAAATGCCTCGGCAGGGTCATTGCCATAACCGCGTACACCAATATCGGCTTTATGTTCGAAATGCTCCCAGTGAGGAGTAATCATCAGGTTAATCCGCTTTAGTATTTAGATGCTTGATAACAATAATACTACTGATTTCGCGGATCTATGTATTTGCCTGATATCAATAAAAATAGTAATGGACTTAAAGGGGACACCCATAGGAATTAAATTTTGAGCATTTTCAGCAAATACACAAAGTATCAGAACCTTTAGATCCCATGGATACACATGAATTGGAAAATCACCCTGATGTTCGCGATGGACTGACTCGAAAAGAGCGTATTGTTTTACACTGCCTACATCAGTTGCAAAAAGAACGGGACGGGAGTAATGCCCCAACCGCTATGCTCTATGGTCGTGTGCTGGAGTATGTGAATATCAGCGAGAAGGAACTGCAGTTAATCTTGCAGCGTCTCTCTGCTTACGATCAGAGGCCCGAGAATTAATCCTCGTCTTCCTCTTTTTTGAACGGTAATACTTTTTCAGGTTTCTTGCTGTCCCGTTCGGTTACTAATTGACCCAGGATGTCTTCCATCGCATCCAGCGTTGTTTTCATGATCATGCGGGCAGCAAAGTGGTAGAAGCGAATTTCGCAGGCTATCGGCTCGTGAAGGCTGTCACGGCCTTCGGTCTGGAAGTCTGTCCAGGCGACGATGGGTATATCATTTAACACACGGTCGACGACGATCCAGGCATCCTCCTGTACGACCAGATCGAGATGGTTGAGCGTGGGAATCTTGAAGCGAAACTGTTGACGAACTCGCTTCAGCGCGGTCTGCACCTGATTGAAGTAATGCGCATCGACATGGCCTGGTCGACTGTCCAGTATCAGAACTTCATTATGTCGAGTGTAGCGTGTCATTATGAACTATTACGTCGTCGTTATGTGTTCTAATGATAGCAGTAAATGCTAGACTGCTTTTATTATGACGTTGCAATCTACCGGCTTGTGGTTGCGTCTTAGTAGAATAGAGTTGTCAGAACCCATTAGTGTGTACACTGTCGCTGTTATTCTGGAATTAAGCTTGCAGAAAACTGTCTAATGTAAGTTAGTTTAAACACCTTACCATCTCGGTATCCAATTCATATTCAGGCAATTTTATGACCAGGGCAACACAATACGTAAACCATCTATATTCGCTGTATGATGGCAGGGCTGCGGTGACGGTGGGCATTAACAATGATTCTGACAGTATTCACCCATTAGTATTCGAAGATGCATGCAAAGTGCCGATCGGACTGATTGCGCTGTCTGCCGATGGCGTTGCGAATCCGGCTGATGTCGATATCTATCATATCAGTGCATTCGTGCCCGGCAAGGGGCAGGGTTCTCAGATCATAAAGTTCCTGTGTGATTCAGCGGATGAATACGATGTGAGTTTATGCATTCAGGCTGAAGTTCAACACAATGGCAATCAGACAATGAACACAGCTGAGCTTATCGACTGGTATCATAGATACGGATTCACGGGTGACAGGCTATTACGCAGGGTGCCTGTCACCGAATAATAGTTGTTGAAAATAGAGGGGCAGATCTCATCTGTTCCTTTACACCTGTGCGTCATTGCTAGCCGTTTTTTTGCGCGTCCCGACTTCGTTGAATTATGCTGTGCGCCGGCGTAGACTTTTAGCTGCTATTTACTGAAGCAGTTTCCTTACAAGCATTCAGCAGAGAGGAATGCAGATGATTAAACTCAAGATTAATGGAAAACCGGTCGCTATCGATGTTGATGGCTCCACGCCCTTGCTCTGGGTGCTGCGCGAACAACTGGGCCTGACCGGTACCAAGTACAGTTGCGGCATTGGCCTTTGTGGCAGCTGCACGGTCCATATCGATGGTGAAGCAGCGCGCTCGTGCATGGTTCCGCTGTCTTCACTCGATGCCTCGCAGGAGGTAACGACCATCGAGGGGCTTTCTGCCGATAATAACCACCCGCTACAGCAGGCATGGAAACAACTTGATGTGCCACAGTGCGGCTATTGTCAACCCGGCATGATCATGTCGGCAGCAGCGTTGCTGAAAGACAAGCCTGATCCCAGCGATACAGACATCGATGCAAGCGTGACCAACATCTGCCGCTGCGGCACTTTCAACCGGGTACGCAGTGGCATTCACCTGGCCGTTCAGATCAGTAAAGGCGCCAAAGATCAAAACAACGGTGAGGATGCATCATGACTAAAGAACGCATCAATGTTTCACGCCGCGAATTCCTCGTTAAAAGCACAGCTTTGGGTACCGGTTTTTCATTGGGCCTGTCTCTGCCTTTAGCTAGCAGTGCAGCCTTAGGCGCCGATGACGGTGCATCTGCTTCGGCTTTATCCGAACCGGAAGTGAACGCCTGGGTAGTTGTCCAGCAAGACGACACGGTAATTATCCGCATCGCACGTTCGGAGATGGGACAGGGCACATTGACCGGGCTCGCACAGTTGGTGGCGGAAGAGCTGGAATGTGACTGGTCTAAAGTCACCACGGAATATCCCACGCCGGGTCAAAACCTGGCGCGCGACAAGGTATGGCGAAGTTTCTCCACCGGCGGCAGCCAGGGTATCCGCGGCAGTCATGACTATGTACGCAAGGGCGGTGCCGTCGCCCGCCACATGTTGATCGAGGCTGCAGCAGAACAGTGGGATGTAGACATGGGAGAATGCACGGTTGCCGACAGCATCATCACGCATGAGCCCAGTGGACGCACCACCAGCTATGGCCAGGTTGCCGCGCTGGCCGCCGAGATGTTTCCGCCCGAGCACGCCGAGCTCAAAGATCCGAAAGACTGGAAGCTTATCGGCCAGCCGGTCAAACGCCTGGATACCGATGACAAACTCAACGGTAAGCAGGTCTTCGGTTTCGATTTCACCATGCCCGATATGCTCAATGCCGCTATCAAGGCCTGTCCGGTTTTCGGTGGCAAGCTCAAGTCATTCGATGACAGGAAAGTAAGCAAGATGCCAGGCGTACACAAGGTGGTCGCGGTGAACGATGATGCCGTTGCCGTGGTGGCTGATACCTGGTGGCAGGCGAATACGGCACTGAAGGCACTGCCGATCACCTGGGATGAAGGGCCCAATGCGAAGCTGAGCAGTGCCGCCATCGACGAGATGCTGGATGAAGGCTTGAGTTCCTCGGACAACGTGTTCGTCGGCAACCAGAACGGTGATGTCGACAAGGCACTGAAAACGGCAGCGAACAAGGTCGAAGCCACGTACCGTTATCCTTATCAGAACCATGCCACCATGGAACCGATGAATGCCACGGCGCGCTGGACTAAAGATAAATGTGAAGTCTGGTGCCCGACGCAAAATGGAGAAGCGGCACTGGAGGCCGCAGCAGAGGCCGCCGGTTTGCCGATCGAACAGTGCGACGTTTACAAGATACACCTGGGCGGCGGCTTTGGTCGACGTGGCGCATTTCATGATTACGTGAAACAGGCCGTGGCTATTGCCAAACAGCTTCCTGGCACCCCGGTGAAGCTGCTCTGGTCGCGTGAAGAGGATATGGCGCATGGCCATTATCATCCGATCACCAAGTGTAAACTGACCGGCGCTCTTGACGACGAGAGTAACCTGACCGGCCTGCATGTGCGTATCTCAGGGCAATCGATCCTCGCCTCGGTCAGGCCAGAATGGATGGCGTCGAACGGCGCTGACCCGGTTACCTTTCAGGGATTTCAGGCCGATGGCGATCATGCGATCAGTTACACGGTGCCAAATCTGCTGGTGGACCACGCCATGCGTAATCCACCGGTGCCACCGGGATTCTGGCGCGGTGTAAACATAAACCAGAATGCGATCTACATAGAGTGCTTCATCGATGAGCTGGCGCATGCTGCGGGTAAGGATCCGCTGGAATTCCGTCGCAAGCTGATGGCCGATCATCCGAAGAGCCTGGCGGTACTCGATGCGGTGGCAGAGAAGGCCGGCTGGGGTAAGCCTGCAGCGGAAGGTGTACATCGAGGACTGGCGGTGGTTAAAACCTTTGCCAGTTATGTCGCTGCCTGTGCCGAGGTCTCGGTTAATGCTGATGGCAAACTTAACATCCATCGTATCGTTGCAGCAACCGATCCCGGCTACGCAGTGAATCCGCAGCAGATCGAAGCGCAAGTGGAAGGCTCTTTTGTCTTCGGCCTGTCGGCCTTGCTCTATGGTGAATGCACTATCGAGGATGGCGCTGTCGTAGAATCGAATTTCCATGATTATCCATCGATGCTGATCGAGGAGATGCCAAAGGTCGATGTGATCGTCATGCCATCCGGCGGTTTCTGGGGCGGCATCGGTGAACCGACGATTGCTGTTGCTGCACCGGCGGTGCTCAATGCTGTCTTCGCTGCCACGGGTAAGCGCATACGCCAGTTCCCGTTAGCGAATATCAAGCTGCGAGAAGCCTGATTGATGCAAGCTTACGGAAGCGACCAGGAAGTTCTGCAGACCGCTTATGACTGGTTGCAGCAGGGCCATGAGGTGGCTCTGGTGACGGTGTTGCAGACATGGGGTTCTTCTCCGCGTCCACCGGGTTCGCTGCTGGTGATGCGTGAAGAAGGTATCCATACGGGTTCGGTATCCGGTGGCTGCGTCGAAGAAGACCTGGTGCAACGCTATCGCGATCGACAACTCAGTGATGATTATCCGACCCGGGTTGATTACGGTGTCAATCGTGCCGATGCTAGCCGTTTCGGCTTACCCTGCGGTGGCCGCCTTGAGATTCTGGTTGAGAAAATAAATAATATCAATGAGATAGAGCCTCTTCTTCATGCTTTACATGACAATAAAATAATCGCGCGCCGGGTTGACCTGAAAACAGGGAAGGTAACTTTAGAAGCAGCCGATGCTCAACAGGACTTCGAGTTTTCAGATCACTACGTTCAAAAGGTACTGGGGCCGCAATGGCACATGTTACTGATCGGTGCCGGTCATCTTTCCCACTATGTATCACAAGTCGCGTTGCTGCTTGGCTATCGTGTTACCGTGTGCGACCCGCGTGAAGAGTATGCACAGAACTGGCAGGTGCAGGGCACCGAGTTAACCACCTTGATGCCAGATGATGCGGTCCGTCTGTATGCACAGCAAGCGCGCAGTATCGTGGTGGCACTTACCCATGATCCCAGGCTGGATGACATGGCATTGCTCGATGCACTGGATTCGCCGGCATTTTATGTCGGTGCGATCGGCTCGAAACGTAATTGTGAATTACGTCGGCAACGTCTCAGGGAGCTGGGCTTAAGCGCCGAACAGATCGAAAGATTGCATGCCCCGGTCGGTATCGCGATCGGCAGCCACACGCCGGCCGAGATAGCCGTGTCGATCCTGGCTGAAATTACACAGCAGCGTAATGAACAGCAGGCTAATCAAGAGCGTCCTGATAAAAATCGGCCAGACGTTAAGGGCGCCTCGAGCAAGCGGCCCGTCAGCCTGGTATGAGGCAGGTATGAGTAAGGCGCCAGTCGGCATACTGCTGGCAGCAGGTCAAAGCGCACGCTTCGGCAGCAATAAGCTGTTACACCCGCTCACTGACAACAGGCCGATGCTGCTGGTGTCAGCCGAAAAGTTGGCGAGGGTGGTGCCCGATTCGATCGTTGTTATCAACGAGCTACTGGTTCCGTTTACGGCACAACTTCAACAGATGGGGCTGCGTGTTGTTGTGAATGAGAAAGCGGAGCAGGGTATGGGCAGCAGCATCGCCTGTGGTGTCGGTGCCTGTCAGGATGCGACTGGCTGGCTGATCATGCTGGCCGATATGCCTTACCTTAAAACTGAAACCATCATGCTACTGGCAGACAAACTTGTAGGCGACGCTGGTGAACGCGATGCTGGCATTATCGCACCGGTCTACGATAAACAACGCGGCCATCCGGTTGGATTTAGCCAGTGTTATAAAAACGAATTGCTGTTGTTAGATAAAGATACCGGTGCTCGTCAGGTCATACAAAACCATCAAAGCCAGCTCGAATTGTTAGCTGTCGATGATGCCGGGGTGATCATGGACATCGACCAGGCCAGTGATCTTCGCTGAGATAAAAGCGGTAGAGTCCTTTAGCTGCCCTGCTTAACTAAACTACCCGGCTGCGCCAGTCAGGCCTTCAGTTGGCGATTATTTAATCGTAACGACGCGTGCTGAATTTCTCATCGAACAAGGTATACACTTCGTCTACGGTGCGTGGATCACTGGATCTTGCGTGGAAGATTCTACGGTTGCTGTTTGCCGCTTCGGGAAACAGTTTTACCGCATGTACGTCAGGGTTTTGTTCCAGCGATTGCAAGAATGTGATCGCATCTTTGTTGCCCAGGAAATGGGTCAGGTAGAGCTCGGTCTGCGTGGGTTTACGATCGAACGAGTGGGCAAGCAACTGCTTACTGTCACGTACCATCTCAGCAGCCATTATTGCTGATACGCGGGGGTTCTTACGCAGTTCAAGCAGGTGCTGGTACATCGCTTCGTCGCGCACTATGGGGCGCTGGTAGCCGAACACGGTCTGGTAATGATCGATGTTTTCTGCGTAGTCACCGATAAGGCCATACTTTGCACCGTGTGTCTTCAGGGTGTTCAGCCAGGTATCGCGGGTGAACTGGTACATGCCGGTCGCTGATGATGTCGCTGACTTGCTGTTGGGTTTGAAGTTGCTCTCGGTGGCGGCCAGCTTCATCAGGTAGGAGAAATCCACACCGGTACGTATACTGCTCAGCCGGATGGCAGCAACGACGCCATGATCAACGCCGAACCTGGCGGCATCGCTGCGCGCAAGGTTGGCATAGTTCGCCATGAGGCTGGCCAGTTCGGCGTCTTTGAACTGTTTTCCGGAATCCGGCAGGTACAGGGCGCGGAACTCTGCGATGGCCTGCCGGGTACGTGCACCTTTGAAACCATCCGCCTTGCCAATATCAAAGCCGAGTGTCAGCAGGTTTTTCTGTTGCTCTTTTACTATCGGGTCAAAAGCAGAAGCGTGTTTTTTGTCGGTGGTTTCAGACAACAGCAGTGATGGACCCCATTGCTGCCTGCTTGCATTTTTTGTCCTGATGGTTTTTGTCTGGGAGCCAGGGCTTGCTGTCAGCTTGCCATCTGTGGATTGATACTCGCTACGCATGATCGGTGCGTTCACCAGATCACGCATCGCAGACACTTCTTGCTGACTGTTATCAGTCACTTTACTCAAGGCGTCGTGGTAAACGCTGAAGAAGGAAAGGGTGATGACAGCGAAAACGCTCGCAGTCGCAAGATGAATACCGCGTCCTGATGTTTTTGAGGCTGTCCTCGTCAGTGATGACTGGGTCAGCGCTGAATGGATTGGCGAAGCCTGGTGTTCCGATGACTGGGGCTGTGAAGATTCGATCGACAACAGTTCCTGCTGAATTTTTTCACATTCAGCTTCAGCCGTGGCAAGCCGCAGGTTTAGCAGTTCAAGATCTGATTCGAGTTTTTCTTGCTCGTGTCTGTTCATGTTTTTTTGCATTTTTGCTCATTTATTTACATTTCAAATTATTCGTTTGAAATGGTTCATTTAAAACGATTCATTCAAAACGTCGCTTGTACCTTTTGCCATTATCCATAATGGAGGGGGACGTTACTACAACCAGTCCTTATTTTTTTCGGTCATCAACCGTGTCGACAACTCACGACAACCCGGGGTCCACCAGCATGTGAGGTTTATCAGGTTTTAAGTAGATAATGTAGTATCTTTTTGCTGGCGTATATATATCAATCAATTAGATGATATATCTAAAGTTATTTATTAAAATAACGCTGTGAAATCATTTGTCATTTATATTGCTTTTTACAGTTCAGGCACCCTGCCTGTAGAAACCACGGATCTTCAGCTGCCATAAAAGCTTTGCGAATTTTACAGAAAACAGCTTTTTTTTATATATCTACCATGAGTAGAGCGCAGAGATAACTTGTGAGTTAAGAGCAGGGGTAACTTGTACTGCCCGGTGTTTCGATAAATAATGGTTTCGAAAAATAATATAAGCGGGACTTATCTATCCGGGCCCAATCTTCAGGGGGATACTTTGAAACATCTACAGCGTTTTCTTTTGATTCTCGTGTGCCTGAATTTTTCAGCTGTATCGGTCATACACGCGGAGGAGAAAAGCGTTCGTCCTGGTATCAACGCCTACTACATGGATCCAGAGTGGCAGCAATGGGTAAACCAGTTCGAAAGTCCGGGTCGAGAAGTTTACGACCGTCGTTTCGATATCCTGAAAGCCTCTTCTGTGTCACCTGGTATGGATGTGGCGGATATCGGCGCTGGTACCGGGCTGTTTACCCGGCTTTTTTCTCGGCAGGTAGGTGCTGATGGCAAGGTATACGCGGTGGATATCTCAAGGCCGTTCGTCGAGAATATCCTGCGTGAGAGCCGCGAACAGGGGCTGAAGAACGTGGTAGGCGTGGTTAATTCGCCTGATGACGCCATGCTGGATGCGAATTCGATCGATCTTGCGTTCACCGTCGATACCTATCATCACTTTGAATATCCCAGGAGCATGCTTGCTTCCATCCATAAGGCGATGCGTTCGGGTGGACGTCTGATCATCATCGACTTTGTTAAGCAGCCTGGTAAGAGTTCCGGCTGGGTGATGGGACATGTTCGAGCCAACAAGAAGAAGGTGATCGATGAGGTCAGCTCTGCCGGTTTTGTGCTGATCGATGACAAGCCTTTATTGCACAGCAATTACTTTCTGGAGTTTCGTAAGCTCAATAACGATGATCAATGATGAGGGATAAAATCAAGCGACAGACTGCTTGATAATGGCAGGAGCTATGATTACTTACAGCGATGATTACTTACTATGGGTGATTAAGTAAACTCCCTCCGTCTTCGATAAATTCCAGTATATAGCTCGTGGTATGGTGACAAGCCGTGTTTTAGGGTAATGTTTTGTGATGAAAAATATATTTTTACTGGTGATTCTGGCATTGCATAGTCCATCTGTACTGGCACTGGCAATCACCGAGCTTTTTAAAGATGAGCACGGTGTCAGGAACTGGCAGCATCTGGCTAATTATACCGGCGGTACGCTGCTGATATTATTGACGATTGTTACCATCTATCTGCTTATAGCACGACGCAGGCTGCGCCATGCGAACCGTGAGCTAACCGCTATTCGAAATGAGCTGGAGACACGGGTGCAGAGGCGCACGGCAACACTGGATGAATCAAATAAACTGCTGCAAGAGAGTAATCGGCTGCTGGAAGAAGAGATCTCGCAGCATGTGATAACCACAGATCAACTCCGGGCCTCCGAGTCTTATATCAACGACATCCTGACCTCGATGCCACTGATGCTGGTAGGCCTGGATAAAGATGGCCGTGTCACCCACTGGAACAAGCAGATAGAGATGGTTTCAGGCGTATCGTCTGCTGATGCGCTTGGTAAGACGCTGCAGCAAGCCTATCCGAAGATGGCGGTACTTCCCGAGGAAATCCAGGAATCGATCGATCGTAACAGGATCATCCATCTGAAGAAAAGCCTGCGTAGCCTCTACCATTACGATATTACTATCTACCCTTTACAGGGGCAGGAGGCCGGGGTTGTCATCCTGGTCGATGACGTGACCAAACAGACAGTCGCTGAAAACATGTTGATCCATAACGATAAGATGTCATTCATGGGTGAACTGGCCTCGACCATGGCACACGACATCAATCTGCCGCTGCAGGCATTCATGACGGACCTGAGATATTTTCAGCAGAGCCTCAGCGATCCGAGTGTCATCGAAACGCTGCACGCCTCCGGCAGTGAACAGGCTGAAAAGCTGGATCACATAGTCACCGACATGTCTGCCAAGGGTGAGCAGGTATCCGCCATCATCAATAATTTGCTGGCTTTTGCACGTAGCCGCAGCGGCATAAAACAGATGGCTGATATCGTCGAAGTGATGGAAAGTACTATCTCTCTTGCCGATGAAGTTATCTCTGTCTGTGGTCACCTGCCTTTCAAGCAGATTAATCTCGAGAGGGCGTTCGAACAGAATCTGCCACTTCTGCCTTGCTATATCACCGAGCTGAAGCAGGTTTTCCTCAGCCTGTTCCGTCATGCCTGCCATGCTCTGGCACTGAAAGAAGAGGTCACGGACTTCGAGCCCACAATAAAGATCATCCTGTCTGAGAATTATGACAATCTGTGGGTCAAGATACAGCATAACGGTCTTGGACTGACAGCGGAAGAACAGATGAACCTATTTGAACCATATTTCGCTGATGACTCTGCAGCAGAAGATGCTGATGCTGGCCAGCGCCTCTCATTCTCATACTATATTGTGACCGAGCAGCATGAGGGCCATATGGCAGTGACATCCGATGTTGAACTGGGTACGACCATCCACATCCAGCTGCCGATCCGAAGTTGAGCCTTCAGGAATATTCAAGCCAAATATAAACCTGGCCAAAAATAAACCGGGACAGAGAGCAGCCCACGAGCACTTCCTTACGTTGTTCGTCAACAACGCTCAGGGCATAATTTTTATTACATAATAATCAACATACCATAACCATGAAGCTAGAACAGAAACATATCTATAAAGGCAAACGATCGTTCGAACTCGTCGATGATGCAGTCAATGTCCATATCGACATGCCGTTCCTGAACAAGGAGTTCACGGTGGTGCTGTCGATCCTTATTCCCGAACCGATAGTCAAAGGTTCGACCCTTGCCTTCGTCAGTGCGGTCAACCGCGAACCACTGATCGAGATGTTCGTCGATAGTCCTAATGCCGAAGAATTCAACGCCTTCGTACAGAAAGTTAAAGAGAAAATCATCGAAGAAGATTACGGCAAACCGAAGTCGACAAGCCCCGCCAGGGTTGTGAAACCTGAACATGTACAGGAGACCATCGATATGCTCTGCACCTACCTGAATGCAGATGATATCAGGCCGTTACTGGCGACGCTGGAAGCACTGAAGGAAACGCCTGACAGTAAGCAAAATTTCGATGACATGGTTCAGGCATTCGAAGAACTGGGGCCGATGCAGGGCGCTGTGCTGTCGTATGCGCCTTATATCAACTCGCTGCTTATAGATGACAGTCTCTGATTGAAGCGGTCCTTTCTGGTCGTCGTCACTGGCTGTCGGGAAGTTAGCAGGGGAGAGGTCCCAATTAAATTCCCAATTCATTTCCACCTGCAAACAGCCGGAAAAGAGATATAAACAGGCCCGTTTTTAGCCGGGCCTGTTTTATTCTTGTGAAGAACTATATGGTTTGTGTTGTTACCCTCTGCTGAAGGTATATTCACTACCTTTTCGGGTCACATTAAGACCTGAACGCTCGTCACTGATCGTCTCGCCGTCGGCAATATTACGCGGGGCGCCGGCAAGTGAAACGAAGCCTTCGCGGGTAACACCGCAGTGATAGGTGCCCAGCTTGTCGTGTGATTTTGGTGTTAACGTAATAGATTCTTCTGATGACATAATGCTCACCTCAAAAATATATTAAATTATTAAAGAGTGTAAAACAGGCCGTGTGAAACTGTGTCATTGATACCTGTTGATATTTTTTGATAGGGTTGACGCAGAAAATTTCAAGGGTAACTATTGAAAAAAACTGCAATTACCACAACGCTAATAATGTCTATCTGATGAATATTACCTGTGATGAATACATTTATTTTTGCTTTTTTTACGCTAGCCAAGTGATATCTTTCAATCACAAGGGTCTAACATAAACATAACAGAAGGGTCAGACCCGATTGATAATAACTCCGGCTATAGGTGATTTTGCAACTTGAAAATAATGCATTCTGGATAGCTTATGAGACGCTACGTAAAAATACTTCTATTGTCCCTGGTTCTACTACCACTGGTTTCAACGATCTCACCGACATATGCGGATACCATGTCCGAGCAGGAGCTGGAAGACTGGTTCCTGGAAGATCCGTTTAAGGATGACACTAATCTGCCACTAGATAGCCATGCCGATGAGGTCAATGAAGGGCAGCTGACATTCATTCCACCGCTCGAGGATAAGGACGTTGTCTCTACCGATGCTGTAGTTTCGCTTACCGCTGACAGCCTCGATACCGGCATGGTGTCACTGCAGCAGTGTTACCGTAATCTTGATCCGGTGCCTGAAGTTGATGTGGTCTACCGCTATAAGAATATGCAGCAGTTACGGATCGTTTCTTCTCGAAATATCGCCGATGCCAGGGTGGTAGGTAGCAGCGTCCAGTTGAAGGATGTAACTAAAGGCGCATTTGTCTGTATCGCTGCAGACGTGCAGTTACTGGAAAAGATTTCTCAAGATGCCGCTGACTTGGCTGCTAACCAGGCCGCTACCCAGGTCGCTAGAAACTATTATGGCTTGAGCTTTGGGCCGTATTACCGTCGTTTCCTCGATGGTTATTATCCTTACCATGCTACTGTCAGCATCAACTACCCGGATAAGCTGCTCGAATTTTCAGCTGTTTCTCCATCACTGAGACCGCACTTTGAGCTCGTGAGAAAGCCGGGCGAGTTGGTCCTTGATACCTGGTTCGAAGGTATCTTGCAGATCGATATCAGGTTTTCTTCGACAGTTCGTTACTGAGCTTAATCTATATACGATTGTCGTAATAGTTCGTAGTATTCTGCAGGCTGCTCCTCCCATGGATAATGTGCACAGCCGTCGATCAGGTGATGTTTTACTGTGGGCAGGGCGCTGCTGTAACGGTCATGGTTTTCCGGCATTAATACATCCTGCCGGCAATAGATCGCGGCGCTTATCTTTGTCGACAGCTGTTTAAGCGTTTCAATAGATACAGGCTTCAACCGATATTCCTGCCAGAGCTGGACATTCAGCTGGCTGTTGGTGTCGTTATGATCGAACTGTGCTGAATACTCCCAGCCCTGTTCTGCATCGACAAAATAACTCGCTATCTTGCTGCGCAATCGATGTCGTTTCTCGACATTGGTATCCATATCATCGATGCTGAGTTTTGATTCGACATAGGGGTGCAGGTGTCGTTTTATCTCTATGTCTTCTATGCTCGCCAGTTCCGGGTCGACCGGGTTGCTCAATACGATGGCTTTTACACGTTCTGGATAGCGTTTGGCGAACAGCAGTGACTGCAGCGCTCCCCATGACTGGCCCCATAATAATACAGGCTGTTCGGGCAGTACTTCAGCCATATCTGTCAGCCACTGATCGATGACCGTTGAATCGTCTTTGATCGGCAGTGCGGCATTCTCACCGACACCGCGCATATCCCAGCGGCAGACTTTGAAGCTGTCCTGCAACTGCTGCTGTATCGGCTCCAGGTGTTTGCTGGTGAACGCCGGACCACCGACGATGAGGTATAACGGCTGCCCGTTTCCCTGGCAGTGGACGACTATATTTTTATTTACAGCAGGTTCACTTACGGTCGTTTCATTTACAACATTCCCACTTACAACATGTCCACTTACTGCCGGTTCGCCAGCTGCAGAGCCGCTGTAGATGCAGAGAATAAGTGCCACATTGAAAAGCAGGCGATTCATGCGTTTATTGTTCAGGTATATTCTTTGGAAATCAATAGTGCCAGATCAATGGCTTGTTATAAAATATATAAAGAAGGGTTAAAACGAATATCATGTCACAGACCGCAAGTCATGTCACAGAAAAAAAGCAAAACCATCACCATTGAAACGCATCAACGTGAAGTGCTGGTCGACATCACTGAACAGGTTAAGTCATTGATCCGTGAAAGTGGTGTTCGTGATGGGCTGGTGAATGTATATGCCCAGGGCGCAACAGCGGCGATAATGATCCAGGAGAACTGGGATGACAGCGTGCAGACTGACGTGGTCAATCTGCTGCGGAAGACGATTCCTAACGGGGTCTGGCTGCATGATGCACAGGATGGTAATGGTGATGCGCATCTGAAATCCGGCCTGGTTGGTCCGTCTGAATCGATCCCGATCATCGATGGTAAGCCGGGATTATCAACCTGGCAGAATATCTTTTTCTGTGAGTTTGACGGGCCACGCAGTGAACGCCGTATCGTCGTCACAGTATTAGGAAACTAATTGAGCTGTATTGATGATTACACTTTAGCTATCAGCTTTGCCAATCAGTTAAATATCAAGTGCTGCCACTTCAAGCTCGACGTTTTCAGTTTCGATCTCGTCTCGTGTAAATAATTCCGTGCCCGGATGTCCCGCGGTGGCACTTCCGCATATCACGCCAAATCGCAGCATCTGTTGCGGTGTCTGCTTTTTGAGTGCGGTGGCAATCAGGCCTGAAACCAGCGAATCACCGCCGCCGACGGTAGACTGCTTGTGTATTTTTGGTGCTTCACAATGGTAACTGTTGTCGGCATCGACCAGCACTGCACCTTTATCACCCAGGGTTACACAAACATAGTCAACGCCCTGTTGCTGGATGCTGCGTGCCACTTCTGCAACCTGTTCACTGCTATCCATACGGCGTTTCATGGTTATTTCCAGTACGTAATGGTTGAGCCGAAGCAGCCATGGTTTTGCCTCCAGCGCTTTAAGTAATGGTTCTCCATGCGCATCCAGTACGACTCTGCCGCCTTGCTGTTTTACCTGCTCGGTCAGTTTACGGTAGGTGTCGTCGGGTACACCCGGTGGCAGTAGTCCACTCAGTACGGCGATGCCATTACCGGTCTGCTTTAAGAAACAATCAGTGACGCTGGCCAACGCCGCTGCCGGTATTTCTGGACCGAGGCTGGTAATCTCGTACTGGCCGGGCGGGTTCTGCTGCATGATGGTGGTATTGAGACGTGTCTCGCCATCGACCCGAATGGGTTTATGCCTGTCGCCGAAACTGTCGCCGAGAAGTTTCAGCAGCAGGTCGCCGCTTTCTCCTGCAATGATGCTGCAGCAATTGGCAGGCACGCCCAGCTCGCTGAGTGCTCGTGCGATGTTGATGCCATTACCCCCCGGGTGGTACCAGGTTTGATTAGCGCGTGCTTTCTGGTAGGCCAGCAACTGGGAGATCTGGTAGCTGATGTCGACTGAGGGATTAAGTGCCAGTACTGAAACCTGGTCGTAATTATCTTTCATATTGTTACCGTGTTCATATTGTCACCGTGCTATAGAAGGCCTTTTTTTAGGATCAGGCTGCGTCCGGTCATGACAGGCGGCTGGGGTATACCGAGCAGCTCCAGCACGGTTGGTGCGATGTCGGCCAGGCCGCGGCCGATGCTGAGTTTTACTGGTCCCTGGCCCATGATGAGAAAAGGGACCGGGTATTCGGTATGCTGTGTATGCGGGCCGCCGGTATTTGGATCAACTATTTCATCACAGTTGCCGTGATCGGCGGTAAGCATGATGCGCCAGTCGTTTTTAAGCGCCACATCAAATACACGGTGACTCTCCTGATCCAGTACTTCGACGGCACGGACGATGGCATCTCTATCTGCAGTGTGTCCGACCATATCGGCATTGGCGAAATTGGTGACGATAAAGGAATACTTGCCGCTTTCTATCGCCTCGATCAACTGGTCGGTAATCTGCGTTGCGCTCATTTCCGGTTGTATGTCATAGGTAGCGACTGCAGGTGAGGGCACGATGATACGATCTTCTAACGGGAATGGCGGTTCTCGACCACCGTTGAAAAAATAGGTGACATGGGCGAATTTCTCGGTTTCACTGCAGTGCAACTGCGCAAGCCCCGCTTCGCTGATGACTTCGGCCAGGATCTGTTCCGGCTTCTGCGTGGGGAATAGCACCGGCAATGGAAAGGTGGCGTTGTATTCGGTCATGCAGACCAGTTTCTTCAGACAGATACCGTGGCGATCGAAATGCTCAAAGCTCTCGAGTCCGCAGGCGGCGGTCAACTGGCGTATACGATCGCTGCGGAAATTGAACATCAGTACGGACTCATCGACGTCGATACCGGTATGGCCTGTGATGACTGTCGGTTGAATGAATTCGTCGCCTTCACCGCGTGCATAAGCGGCTTCGATGGCCTCGCGCGCAGTCGCAGCAGGAAGCCCCTGTCCCAGCACCATGGCACGCCATGCCTGTTCGGTACGGTCCCAGTGCTGTGCCCTGTCCATCGCGGTATAGCGGCCTGTGACAGTGGCGATGGTGCCACGCCCGAGGCTGGCCAGTGAATCTTCAACTTCATCGAGATAGGCCAGCGCGATCCTGGGGGCGGTATCACGACCGTCGGTGATCATATGGATGACCGGTTCGATGTCCGTGTTACGCAGCAGCGACAGGATGCCGTTCAGGTGTTCGATGTGAGAGTGCACACCACCATCCGAGATCAGGCCGATCAGGTGAAGGCGTTTGCTGCCGTCGATCAGGGACTGCCATTCGGGCATCTGCTCGAAGGTGCCATCATAGATGGCATTGGCGATACGGATCAGATCCTGTTCCAGTACGCGGCCTGACCCCAGGGTGAGGTGGCCAACTTCGGAATTGCCGAACTGACCATCGGGTAAACCGACCGCTCGCCCTGAAGCCTGTAATACGGTGTGCGGGTAAGAGGCGAAATAGTGGTCAAGATGAGGTGTACTTGCAAGGGCCCAGGCATTGTGTGCACGGCTTGGATTGATGCCAAAACCATCGAAGATCGCAAGTAATACTGGTCTTGGTTTCACAATGTATCCTTCAATGAAAAATATGTGTCCGATTAAAGCATTAATACTTGATGAGTTAAAGCACTATGTATATAAGGGAGTGATGACAGACGAGAGTGACTGGTATCTGCTACCCGGCTATAAAAAAACTTGCGACTTGCCCGATAAATCTGCAGCTTAAGCTGTGAGTTTATTGAGGAATAGCAATGACTTGTCCCCGGTATCTGGTATATTGTTTTTTCACTATTCAACATTATTTTACTTATCAGCAGATACGAAATGGGCAAGTTACACAATCATCGTTATCCACCGGGGCTTGAGCGAGAACTGCTGAGGAAGATCCCGAAATATCTGCTCGGCACCATCCTGGTTCCGTTGTTTATGGTCACATTCGTACGGCTGTCTCCGGTCGAAGAGCTGTTTGCCAGTACCGCAGAAGAAGTTGTAAAGCTTCATACCACCATCGATTTTCTTTCGATCGCACTGTTTGTTGCAATTTTACCTGTCATCCTTACTTTATTTATTGGCTGTATCATCGTGATATTGATGAAAGGCCCGGCTTATATTGCTGACTCTTATGATGTTAATGATGCCGATAAGCCGGATGACGATGATAAAAATGCTTGAGCTACCACTAATAGAGATGCGTTAGACATGTATTGCCCATTTATTACTTCGTTTCTTAAATAGATTGACTATCTCCTGAGGCACCGTTGTGGACGATCCCATCATCTGGATTATCATCATCGCTTTCTACGCACCGTTGCATTTCATGCTGCCTGTACTGTTCTTATTCATCGTCGGTGATGAAACGGAAACGATAAGGAAGCAGATGATTCGCAGTGCCCTGATCGACGCTGCCATATCGATGGTGGTGGCGTTTGCACTTGCTATCTTACTGGCCAATTACGCTCAGATAGCACTGGCAATGGTTGTGCTGATTCTGTTTATGCTTGCACCCTTTATACGCATAATAAATAATCGACGGGCTATGCTGAGCGATAGTTAAAATTAGTTATGACATGCTATGCAGATAGATGAGGAATTATTGAGCGATTATAGGAGATATCATTCCATGCAAGCAATCAGTAGAGTCGAGTAGTGAACAGAGACCGGGAATCACGTCAGCAACAGTGATCGAGACTGCAATTTTTAAAATCAATCAGGGGTGACTCCCAAGCGCTTAGTGCTTACTGGATCTTGTAGACGTCGTATTCAACTGACTTACTTTGTTACCGAGACAAACCTTAATCTGTTCCTGGTCCAGGGTTTCATGTTCCTCAAGTTCATTAATCAGGTCATCCAGCAGCTTCCTGTGTTTTGCAATGATATCGATAGCCTGTTTTTCGGCATCGTCCAGAAGTTCTTTTACTGCCTTATCCACTGACTGTGCTGAGTTTTCGGAAAAGTGACGAGGCTGGGCCATTTCCTTGCCCAGAAACGGATGCTCTTCAGTATCGCGTAGATCCACAGGGCCAATTTCTTTTGACATGCCCCAGCGGGAAACCATGGCACGGGCCAGTGCTGTCGCCTGTGCAATGTCATCATCTGCGCCGGTACTGACACTGCCTAAGAGTTCCTGTTCAGCACATCGCCCACCCATCATCACCACCAGCCGGTCTCTAAGATAATCCTCAGGCAGTGTGTGCCGTTCCTGTTCAGGTAACTGATGCGTTGCACCTAATGCCCTGCCACGGGGAATGATGCTTACCTTGTACAGAGGATCGGCATGCGGCAGAAAATAGGCGATAAGTGTATGGCCGGATTCATGCACCGCCAGACGGTGCCGTTCTTCCGGCTGGATAGCCAGGGTACGTACCGTTCCCATGATCAGCTTATCGCGTGCTTCATCAAAATACTTCATGCTCACTTGAGTTGACTTATCTCGGGCAGCCAGCATCGCGGCTTCATTCACCAGGTTTTTGATATCGGCACCTGAGAAACCGGGAGTACCAGCCGATATCTTGTCCAGATCTACGTCGTCAGCCAGCGGTACCTTGCGGCTATGCACTTTGAGAATAGCCGCACGGTCATTACGGTCTGGCAACTCCAGTACCACATGACGATCAAAACGACCAGGTCTGAGTAATGCAGGGTCCAGTACATCCGGACGATTGGTAGCACCCAGTACGATGACAGCTTCACGGCCGCTAAAGCCATCCATTTCAGCAAGAATCTGGTTAAGTGTTTGTTCGCGCTCGTCATGACCTCCGCCGAGGCCCGTGCCGCGGGTACGGCCAATGCTGTCCAGTTCGTCAATAAAGATAATCGCCGGCGAGTTTTTCTTGGCTTCTTCAAACAGATGGCGAACACGAGATGCGCCGACACCCACGAAAACCTCGATGAATTCAGAGCCTGAAATGGAATAGAATCTGACACCTGCTTCACCTGCCAATGCTCTCGCCATGAGTGTTTTACCAGTGCCGGGCGGCCCCATCAGTAACACACCGCGAGGCACCTCGGCACCAAGCTGACGAAACTGAGAGGGATGTTTAAGAAACTCAACTAATTCGGTAACTTCACGCTTTGCTGTATCCTGACCTGCCATATCATCAAAAGTGACATCGGGAATTTCTGCAGACTTGCTTGAACCGCGTAGAAATTTCCCCAGCTCACCTTTGCCGCCCAGTTCACCTGAAACGCCACGTTGTGCACGTTTGATAATCCAGAACCAGAAAGCAACAATTAGTATCCATGGCAAAATACTAAGCAGCACCCGCCATATAATACCCTCGGTTTCTGGTGATAACACTTTTACTTCAACACGCTTTGCTTCGAGTACAGGTAACAGACTTTCATCACCAATATCAGGAATCCGTGTTTTGAAATGTATGCCTATTTCTTGCCGTGGGCCAATACCTGCTGCTTGAAGCAAAGTTCCTTCGGCCTGGTTACCCTTCAGGGTGACTGAGGCCAGTGCTCCATCATTCAATAATTGTTTGAACTCACTATAAGGTATATCAAAGGCAGGCTCTGTTACTGTCTTTGGTGTCAGTGAATAATATATCGCGATAAACACAATAATGAGTATTGCATTGATGATCCAATTTCTTGGAAGCGTATATTTTTGCGGAGGTTGAGGTTCTGGCATTTGTTTTCCCTGTTCCTTTTATCACCTTAAGCAGTTCACAGGATACATAGGCTGTCCGGCGTTTGCAAAATCATCTATCGACCTATTGGGTATCGATATCCTCAGCAACCAGTACTGCCTTTTTCACATCAACGAAATATAACAGGATTCCACCGCTGATAAACAGGATACTGACAGAAAACATGGCCAGTCGTGAACTGCCTGACATCGCGGCAATAATACCGATCAATAAAGGTCCTAGAACAGCCGCAAACTTACCTAGCATATTGTAAAAACCAAAAAATTCTGCTGATTGAGATTTGGGGATTATTCGTGCATAAAGAGAACGACTAAGACTTTG
>Ga0180435_10001693_pt1 | contig 22735 bp, 18 predicted proteins | sample SS_ome_3_FD_132467 | JGI IMG/M metagenome (GOLD analysis project Ga0180435, IMG submission 132467) | Hypersaline lake sediment archaeal communities from the Salton Sea, California, USA - SS_3_S_1 metaG | ecosystem: Environmental > Aquatic > Non-marine Saline and Alkaline > Hypersaline >... | reverse complement strand
ATTGTTATTGCCTTTGTTGCCGCGCAGTTCGTCGCTTATTTTAACTGGTCAAATCTTGGAAGTGTATTGGCTGTGAAAGGTTCAGACGGGTTGAAGGCGATCGGTTTCACGGGAGGGCCCTTGCTGGTTGCTTTTATCCTGGTTTCATCACTTGTCAACCTGATTATGGGGAGCGCATCAGCCAAGTGGGCCCTGCTGGCACCTATTTTTGTCCCCATGCTGATGCTCATGGGGTATTCGCCTGAAACAACCCAGGCAGCCTACCGGATTGGTGATTCATATTCAAATATCCTTACACCGCTTTTACCGTACTTTCCCCTTGTGATTGTATTCGCACAGAAGTATGTGAAAAATGTGGGAATCGGAACACTCATATCGATGATGCTTCCCTATGCGATTGCATTTGCGGTGGTTCGTATTCCCATGCTGTTGTTATGGATTTGGGCAGGGCTGCCACTGGGGATTGAAGGTCCGATTTTTTACGAATAATATGAAGTTAAATTACGTACAGGTAAGTAACAACATACTTATCTGGAAAATATCTACAAACTTTTTATTTCGCAAGGTGTTATAACAGAAAGAAGAACAACTTTCCAGCTTCATGACTGATTCAACCATCGCTGTGTTGCCTTTTCTGAACATGAGTACAGAGAAGGAGAATGAATACTTCAGCGATGGGATTACCGAGGAAATCATCAACGCTTTGGCGCAGATTAATAACCTGAAGGTCATCTCGCGCACTTCTTCATTCTATTTCAAAAACAAGGAGGTTCCCCTGAAAGAGATTGCAACGCAGCTGGGTGTGGCCAATATCCTTGAGGGCAGCGTCAGGTTTGCCGGAACCAGGGTGCGCATTACTGCGCAGCTCATCCAGGCAAGGGATGATTTCCATTTCTGGTCCGAATCCTGGGACCGCGGCATAGAGAATATTTTTGAAGTCCAGGATGAGATCAGCCTGTTGATCGCGGAAAGGCTCAGGGAGCAATCCGGACATTTTGAGATCGGGGATCACCTGGTGGAAAAGCAGACCGAAAACATGGATGCCTACAACTATTCTCTGAAGGCCAGGTTTCATTTCAACCGCTGGAATCCCGTGGACATGCAGGAATCCATTGATCTGTATAAAAAAGCACTGGAACTGGACCCGGAACATGTGGAATCTCATATTGGTATAGCTGATGCATACAGTTTCATGGCTACTACGGAGTTCATGCCGAGGGAGGAGACCTGGGCCCTGAACGTTAAACACACACGGAAGGCCTATGAGCTGGACCCGAAAAATGCCGCCGTTCACTACCAACTGGCCAACCTCGCTTTTTTTACGGAGTTTGATTTTCATAAAGCAGCAACATACAATTTCAGGGCCCTCGAACTGATGCCCAATTACCCCAATGCACAGCAGTTCATAGCATTTCTGTATTTGCTTTGTGGAGATATGGAGAAAGCCAAATATCATGTTGAACTGGCCATGCGCATCGATCCACTGAACCAGGAAACACTTTTCTACAAGGCTTATTACGATTATCGCAATGCGGAATATGAAAAAGCCCTGGCCCGGTTGGGAGCTATTCTCAAAAGGAATCCATTGAACATTCCCGCCAATATTGTCCGTGCCTATTGCCTGTTGATGCTGGGCAGGTATGATGAAACCCTTTCGGTAATGGATGAAATTCCCGAAGAAGTTGCACTCCCGGATGAGCGGCTGGGAATACGATGCCTGGCATATATCCTGAAAGGTGACCGGGAACATTCCGGGAAATGCTTCAGCACATTAACCCGGAAAGCGAAAGATGAATCAGCTTTCCAGGCGCATTCATACCTGTTCCTGGCTTACGCCAATATGGGAAAGCCGGATGAAGCATTTGCCTGGTTGGAGGATGCAATACAGTTGAAATCCTCTGTCTTGTTATTAGCCTTCTCCGACCCACTGGCAGAGAAGCTCCGTGAAGATCCAGGATATGCAGATTTCCATTATCGCCTTTATGGTGACGAACTGAAAGCACCCTCACATACCCCAAAAGCAGACCTGTCACTTGACGATGCAGCTGTGGCGGAATACTCCCGCAGACTGCTTGAATATATGCGCAATGAACAGCCCTATTTGAATCCTGGGCTGACCTTGCGCGGACTGGCCAGCCAGGTTGATATCCACCCCAATAAGCTATCCTGGCTGATCAACCAGGAGTTGAATAAGAATTACAATGAATTCATCAACCATTACCGGGTGGAGCATTTCAAAAATCTTGCGACTGATCCCGGCAACGCGCATATTTCACTGATCGGACTCGCTTACGAAAGCGGCTTTAACTCCAAGACGGTATTCAATACCTACTTCAAGAAGGAGACTGGCATGACCCCTAGTGAATACCTGAAAGGATAGATTACCAAGAAATCGGTTCGTAATTATAACTCCAAACCTCCCGGTCATGATTCCGAACGCCCGGGTGGAAGAGATCCTGTTCCTTTGTTTTCAGAAACAAACGATTCCAGCTACCAGTATTTTGCATCAGGGAACCTGGGCCAGAATATATACATTATACCCGAGGAAGAAACCATCATCGCTCATTGGGGAAATTCACTGGAATATTATAATGCAGATGTGCCCGGGAGTGTGTCTGAAAGAATGAACCAGGGCGGGAATTGATTGTTAGTCAGAAGTGATCTTCAGAAAATGTGTCAGATGGTATTTTCTGGAATATGTGAAATCAATAAAGCCAATACCAATGAAAACAGTAATAATCCTTTCCTATTTCGCCTTAATGATTCAATCGTGCCAGAAAGAGCCGGAAATTTGGACCGGTACGAAACTGACCCAGCCCCGTGACCAACTGACCGTTGAACGATTACTTGACGGATCTGTGCTGCCTTTGACCGATATGAGCTATTTCGCCAGGCCTGATTGGGGACAGAAGGCAGCGCACCATTTTTCAGGTTCCATTTCATTTGATGATACTGAAATGGAGTTTCCCATCGACAGGACATATTATCCCGGTGAAAATATTTTCCCGGGCATCACGCTGGATTTTATCAGTCATAAGGGTGAATTGATCCCTATCCGGAATGAAATTTTAGTCAGTAGTTTGCAAACCAACAGCTTATGGAATGTACTTGTCGGTACAGGCAAGATCTGGCATGAAAAGGAAGATGGTGGATGGAGCCGTGCTTCTTTTCCATTTTCTCTTACAGACAGTTACATCGGACAGGTCAGGAATTGCGTGGCAACCTTTGTTTACAATGACGATTCAGTCAGCAATATCTGTGTTCAGTGCAGCCAGGAGACAGCCGACCTGAATGATCTGCAGGTAGGCAATATGCGAGCTATGCTTTCTGCCAAATATACACCACGAAACGACCCCGACAAACCTGCGGTGATTGAAAAACGTGAGCGTCTCAAATCATCAAGGTTGCAAGTATTTTCCCTGTCGGCAATTGATACTGATCATGAGATTGCCGATTATTTTATAAAATCGCTGTATACCAATGCACCCACAAGCCTGGGTGCAATTATTCTGGATGAAAAGATCTACCTTCAGCCACCCAACACACGTCATGGAACCTACCCTTATCCCAATGAAATGCGACATGGCGTGTATTCTGTCACAAAAAGCATGACGGGTGCATTGGCTTTGTTCTATCTTGCTGAGCGATACGACGAGGGAATATTTGATGCGCTGATCACCGATTTTGTGCCGGTGCTGGCAGATCACTCCGCGTGGCAGGGGGTAACATTCTCACATACATTGAACATGGTGACAGGCACAGAAGGAGGGGAAAGAGGAGAGCTGCTTTTTGAAATACTCATCAAGGCACGGACCGCAGAGGAATCAATTCAGAACATCGCAGGCCTGGGGGATTATGAAGGAGGTCCCGGAGAAGTATTTAATTATGCCTCCACCAACCTGTTTGTGCTCTCCTATGCCCTGCAGAACTATGTCGAAGAAAAAGAGGGTAGCGGCATCTCTTATTGGGACCTGGTGTATGAAAATGTGCTGGTTCCAATGGGCGCTGAGGACTTTTCCTTGAGGCGAACCATTGAAGCTGACGGATCGGATGGTCTCCCGATACTGGGATACGGTGCATGGCCCACACTCGATGAAGCAGCCAAAATAGCGTTGTTGATTTCAAAGGAAGGGAATTACAAGGGACAACAATTGTTGCACAGGGAAAAATGCAGGGAAGCACTTGGACGGACAGCATGGAAGGGCATCAGTACGGGAAATGATTATCGGGGAAAGCACTACCGCCATTCTTTCTGGGCAACGGATATCAGAGCAGGAGGGTGTAAAGTCGACGTAACCTATATGTTGGGCTATGGAGGCAATTATGTGTGGTTTTTTCCCAGTGGAGTGATCGCACTTCGGTTTATGGATGAATATGACCTGGACTTTAAAGACCTTGTCAAAGGAGTGGAGCATATCAGGTCGTCGTGTCAGGATATATAAGGTATCTTTGTTCGCAGCTCAGCTGAAAAAAATCTTGTCCTGCACAGCACCCTGCGCCGGTGAAAAGCCCCATCCGCATTTCATCCTTGTAATCATTTCAGCATATCCTTGATTTCAAAAGTAATTTCTGCTTTCTTAGCGGGCGCGTGTGATTTTCACGTTCAGCATGCGAAAGATCATTCATGTCGATATGGACTCTTTCTTTGCTTCGGTTGAGCAAAGGGATTTTCCCGAATACAGGGGGAAGCCACTTGCCGTGGGTAACCGTGGACCACGTTCGGTAGTAGCTGCAGCCAGCTATGAAGCGAGGAAATATGGTGTGTATTCGGCCATGCCCATGGCGGTGGCTTTGCGAAAATGCCCGGAACTCATCGTGACGCCGCACCGGTTTGAAGTCTATAAAAAAATTTCCACAACTATCCGGGAGATTTTTTATGAATATACCGACCTGGTGGAACCCCTCTCACTGGACGAGGCCTACCTGGATGTGACCCATCCGAAGAAAGGGCCACCTTCTGCTTCGCTGATCGCCATGGAAATCAAACAAGCGATCAGGGACCGTGAAGGCCTGGTCGCATCTGCCGGGGTATCCTTCAATAAATTCCTTGCAAAAATTGCTTCGGATATGGACAAACCGGATGGATTTTATCTTATCAAGCCGGATGATGCTGAACGATTCCTGGAAGAACTGGAGATCAATCGTTTTTTTGGGGTAGGAGAAAAGACGGCACAGAAAATGCACAGACTGAATATTTTTAAGGGTCGAGACCTGAAGGAAGTACCACGGGATCAGCTGGTCGGGTATTTTGGGAAGGCTGGTAATTATTTTTATGATGTGGTTCGCGGTGTCGATAACCGCCCGGTAGTGTCGCACCGGGAAAGCAAATCCATAGGTGCGGAACGTACATACGATACGGACCTGTATGAGCTGGAGCATGTTAAAGCACGGCTCTCAGAGGTGATGGACATCATGTGGAACCGCTGTCAGGAAAAGAAAAAGTTCGGGAGGACGGCAACATTGAAACTCCGTTTTTCAGATTTCAAAACCATCACAAGAAGCAGAACCCAGCCACATCCCTGCACTTACCAGGAGATGATGGAAGCGATAATGAAATTACTGCCGGCGGAGAGGGTCCGGGAACAGGGGGTAAGGCTGTTGGGAGTCACCATGTCAAATTTCGAGGTCGAAAAAAAACAACCCGTACAGCAGATCGAGATTGATTTTGGTCCAGCTATTTTTTAAAAGTGGCAAGGAAAATCGACAGGCAGACTGAAAGCAAGCTGTGTTTCATAGCGACCTCAGGTAGCATGCCAGGAAAGAAGCAAGCAGTGTTTTTCTTTAAGGGATCCCCGTATTATGAAGAGATTATTTATCCAGGTTCTGAAAAACTTTTAATGCTTCGTTTTGTTGTTTCATCTATGAGCAACAGTCAGGAATCCACAGCAAAGCAAGGTGACAAAGGCAGGTTCACAATCATCCTTATCCTGGGAGTCCTTACAGCGTACGTGCCTTTTTCAGTTGATACCTATTTGCCGGCAATGCCCAGTATTGCAGATTTCTTTGGCACTACATCTGCCCGCATGACCTATTCACTGTCTACCTTTTTTATGGGTTTTGCCATTGGACAGATCATCTATGGACCACTGCTGGACAGGTTTGGAAGGAAAATCCCGCTCTATTTTGGGGTCGTGCTGAGTATACTTGCCAGCCTCGCCTGCATTTTATCCTGGAATATCGGGTCCTTTATTGCATTCAGGTTTATCCAGGCACTGGGTGCATCGGTAGCTTCCGTATCTGCACTGGCCATGGTGCGTGATTTCTTTCCTCCCGAAGAAAGTTCAAAAATATTTTCCATGCTGGTGCTGGTAATCGGTGCATCACCTCTTCTGGCGCCATACATCGGTAGTCAGATTATGGAATTGTTCAGCTGGCAATGGATCTTTTTATTTCTCATCCTCCTCGCCATCGGCATCATGAGCCTGGTGCGTTTTGTGCTTCCCACTGCTTATGTCCCCGGAAAGGACGCGAGTCTGAAAATCACTACCGTTGTCCGCAACTACAGGGAAGTTTTATTCAATCCCCAGTTTCTTACCTATGCAATCGGCGGTGCCTTTTCTTTTTCTTCTCTGTTTATCTATGTCGCCGGCTCTCCCATTATTTTTATGGAACACTTCGATGTTACTCCGAAGGTATTTGGATATATCTTTGCCGGTCTGTCTGTTTCTTTCATTGGCGGAAGCCAGATCAACATCCTGCTGCTGAAGTATTTCAGCAGTCAGAATATTTTCCGCTTCGCTCTGATCAGCCAGTTTGTTTTCGGACTCATCTATTTCACTGGTGGGATCAGCCACTTACTTGGCATGAATCTCAACATTGTCTTTCTTTTTCTGATCCTGCTCAGTATTGGCTTCACTTCACCCAACGGGATTGCACTTGCCCTGGCACCCATACGCAAAAACCTGGGTACAGCATCGGCCCTGGTGGGAATGATCAGGATTGGTATTGCCGGTCTGGCTTCTGCAAGTGTTGGTTTGCTGAAGGCCACCGACAGTATTCCGGTGGCGGGAATGATGATGGCAACAACGTTCTTGTCATTCCTGGTGGTGATGACTGGCTTACGGGTAATGAAGAATAGGAAGTTGGAACTGGTACATTAGTTGACAGGAATCCCTCCAAAACCTTTGTCATACCGTGATGATCACTTTCCCGCGAGGTTTCCCGAATTCTGCCTTATCGAAGGCTTCGGCAGCTTTTTCCAGCGGGAAGGTGTGCTCTATCACCGGTTTAAGCTTGTTCTGCTCCATGAATGCCTCCAGTTCAGTATAATCTTCCGGTCTTTTCCGCATGTTGTCAGAGGTGAACTTCCTTCCATAGCGGATCCTGGCGATCAATGCCTGGATCTTTGTCCAGGGGATCAATAAGGGCGATGCATAGATACCCCCTGGTAGCAGGAGCTGTGGAATCTTTTTGCGTTCCATTTTTCCCCATGCATCCAGGATGGCGTCAAACTGTGTTCCCGCCGGGACCGTGTTTTCACCGCTGTACCCATATACTTCATCTGCCCCCAGTTGCCTGGCCAGTTCAGCATTCCCCGCACTGCAAGTGGCTGTTACATGGGCACCTTTTGCTTTTGCAGCCTGCACTGCGAAATGTCCCACGCCTCCGGTGGCACCATTCACAAGCAGTTTTATACCCTTCTTAACACCGCACCGCCGCAACCCATTCGTAGCTGTCAGCGCTGCGATAGGCAATGAAGCAGCCGCTTCAAAGGAGAGCGATGCAGGCATGTGTCGTGCATCTTTTTGATGGACATGCGCGATCTCTGCAAGGGCACCGGGCTTCTTTGAAAAAGCAGGAATTACACCATACACCCGGTCGCCGGGTTTGAACGACTGCACACCGGGTGCTGCTTCCTTAACTATCCCCGAAAAGTCGGAGCCGATGATCATCGGAAATCTGGATCCCAGCAGAAACCTGAGCACTCCCTGGCGTATTTTCCAGTCTACCGGGTTGACAGAAACTGCTTTCACCTGCACCAGTAAGCTGTTTTTTTGAAGACCAGGTTCGGGCATTTCCCCATATTGAAGTGAGCCTGGCTGGCCGTATGAAATTAAGTACGATGCTTTCATTATTATATTTTGTTAAAGATATATGATTTAATCAGGTACAATTTTTATTGTTTCAAGGGGTACTGGTTCACACGATATTAACACCTTAAAAGGATGATTGTTGAAAATCCGGATTCAGTGGTGGCCGGAAACAATTTGGTATATTTCTGCAGGACTGTCAATAGTATTCATAAGGAAACGCCCTTTAACCGCCAAGCTGTTGAAGTGTTTTAACGGTCAGAATTCTTTCCGTTTTGCACCGGATGTGTCCTGTTACATATATGTAATCCTGATTGACGTATGTGCAATACAGATCAACCATCATGCTTCAGAGGATTACTGGCCGGGTCTTTGTTTTTCCATTTGTATCGTAAAATGATTGGTAAATTTCGGTACATTTGGTACTCCTTAACAATTGCTTGTAAATGGTAACGTATTATGTTCTGATTGTTGGTTTTCTGTTCATACTGGCAATCTCCCTACTGGTTATTGGTGTAAGTAACGACGCAGTTAATTTTCTCAACTCTGCCATCGGTTCCAAGGCAGCACCATTTAAAATAATTCTTCTGATTGCGGCAATGGGAGTGCTGCTGGGTGCAGTATTCTCGAACGGTATGATGGAGGTAGCCCGGAAAGGAATCTTTAATCCGGAGGTGTTTGCTTTCAGTGAAATCATGGTTATTTTCCTGGCTGTAATGCTGACCAACATCCTGCTGCTCGACTTTTTTAACACGGTTGCCCTGCCAACTTCAACAACCATTTCCATCGTCTTTGGAATTCTTGGAGCCGCTGTCGCCGTGGGGTGGATGAAAATCGCAGGAGCAACCTCCGGTGCGGGTACGATTGGCAATTATATCAACATTGAAAGTTCTGTACTCATTATCGTTGGCATATTTCTATCCATTGTCATTGCATTTAATGTCGGCCTGGTCGTTCAATGGTTTGTGCGGCTCGCATTTTCTTTCGACCAGGGAGCCAGTATAAAATTCTGGGGAGGCATATGGGGCGGTTTTGCGGTAACGGCGATCCTCTATTTTCTGCTGATTAAGGGAGCAAAGGGCTCCACGCTGATCACAGCTGAAATGCTGGATTACATTAAACGCAATACAGCCATTATCCTCCTGGCCAGCTTCGCAGGCTGGACCATCATATTCCAGCTACTTATCCTGTTTACCCGGATAAATGTGCTGAAAATAACAGTATTGATCGGCACTTTCGCACTGGCAATGGCGTTTGCAGGAAACGACCTGGTCAACTTTATAGGGGTTCCCCTGGCCGGCTTTGAATCATTCCGGGCTTTTACAGCTTCCGGGGCAACCGATAGCGGGTCTTATATGATGGAAGCCCTGCGTGAACCGGTAAATACCCCTGTCTTTTTTCTGATCACTGCCGGGACGATCATGGTGCTTACCCTGGGACTGTCACGAAAGGCCAGGTCTGTAACTGCAACAACAATTGACCTTAGTCGTCAGGACGAGGGTGCTGAACGCTTCGATTCCTCCTCCCTGGCCAGGTTCATTGTCAGGAAATCCATCGAACTGAGCAAAGGATTGCGATCGATCAGTCCGGGTGGGCTGATCAGGTTCGTTGAGAGCAGGTTCCAGGCCGATATTGATTTTCTGTTATCTTTTTCGGGAAGATGCCGGTCATCATTGCACTGATCGGTCTCTCCGGTTTCCTGCTGTACCGTACCCATGTCCTGCACAAGAAAAGATCAGAAAAACAAAATGGAACAAAAAGCACAATGGCAAGGGCTTCTTCCGGGGTTCTGAAGGCCTGTGATGAAGAAGTACAACATGCGATTCTCGAAGGGTCACTCATATTAATTCAGACCTATACGAATTTCTTTAAAGAAAAACACAAGGAATTAAAGCAACTCAGGAAACAATCCAAAAAACTTGCAAAAGAAATAAAGCAGATCCGGGAGGAAATTCCGAATACCCTGAAGAAATTTGAAGAGAATGACCTGGAACGGGGGCACTTCTACGTTCAGGTGGTAACATACATGGTGGAGATGTGCAATTCCCTGTCCCATATTGTGCAACCGGCGTTTAATCACCTGGACAACAACCATGCATTTGACAAAGAGCAAAACCGGAGCATCATGGAATTTGCGGACCAGATGAAAGCCTATTTCGCACAGCTTGTTGAATTGTTAAAGCACAGGAAATATGACCAGTTGGATGCGCTTGTGCTCCAGCACGATAAGCTGATTCAAATCGCCAACGAGATACTATACAACAGGGTAAAGATCATTAAGAAAAAGCAGAAAGGCGTAAAAGTAAGCGTTACCTATATCGAAATGATTACCGAAACGAAGAATTTCCTGTTAAACGCCTTGCACCTGGTGAAAGCCAATATCAAACTCATGAATAGTTTTGCTTCCGCGGCAAATCCTGGAGCAACCAAATCCCAGTAAGATGCACCCTCAATCCTCTTCCAGGTAGTCTTCGCAATCGAACTCATCCTGCATCCATTCCGGAATCCCGAAGGAAAGGGTTTTCGAGTGCCGGTACAGCGGATCCCGGTAGATTTTCTGCATGTACCTTGCCCAGACGGGCAGGGCGGCCGAAGCACCCTGTCCGTACCCGCCATAACGGAACCGCACACGCGGATGGTCGCCCCCGATCCATACGCCCGTGATCAGCACTGGTGTATACCCGATGAACCAGCCGTCTGTATTACCCTGGGTCGTCCCGGTTTTTCCTGCAATCTCATTGTCGAAGCCATACACCGTGCGCAGCGATGCCGCGGTGCCCCTGTCAACCACATTTTTCAGCATCTCCGTCATTACCAGGGCATGCCGCCGGCTGATGACCCGGTCAGAAACAACCGGCGCCTGTGCAAATAATTCGTTCCCATATTTGTCTTCAATGCGTTTCAGGTAGATCGGCTTCACGGTTCTGCCTTCGTTCAGAAAAACACTGTATACCTGCACCAGTTCTTCCAGGGAGATCTCACCAGTTCCAAGCGCAAGAGACAGCACTTCGGGCATCTCCCCCGTGATTCCAAGTTGTTCTGACAACCGTATTACCTTGTTGATGCCTGTTTCTTCGAGCAACCTGACGCTGATCGTGTTGACAGAATGTGTCAGTGCTCCTTTCATTGAGTAATATCCACCATATCCCCCCATGGCATTCCTGGGGGTCCAGCGATTGTACTCTTCGTACACCATCGAATCGTTGGGGATATAGGTACATGGTGCAAATCCGTTCCGGAGTGCAGCAGTGTATACCACCGGTTTAAAGACCGAACCGGCCTGCCGCTTTGATGTCACGTGGTCGTATTTGAAATACTCCGACCGGATCCCGCCCACCCAGGCCCGCACATAGCCCGTGGTTGCCTCCATGGACAACAACCCGGCGTGTAAGAATTCCAGGTAATGTACCACTGAATCCCAGACCGATAGTTCCACCTCCTTCATTCCTTCCCAGGTAAATACTTCAGTCTTTCCGGGAACACGCAGCGCCGCAATGATTTCATCTTCTGATAATCCCTTTTTTTCCAGGCTTTGGTAGGGACGGGTCTGCCGAAGTTGCCTGGTGATATAGGCCTGCTGATTGACCAGCGGATCCCTGTGCTGCCATTGCCTGTCGAAAATACCTTGCAGCCGGGTCATTTGTTCCTGTACGGCCTGTTCGGCATACCGCTGCAGGTCAGCATTGATGGAGGTATAGATCTTCAGTCCGTCGGTATAGATATTGTACTGCGAACCATCTTTTTTTGGATTTTCCCGGGCCCACCGCAGCAAATCCATCCGCAGGTGTTCCCTGAAATAAGGCGCAAGTCCCTCATTGTGGGTAAGCCTTACGTAATCCAGTTCTATCGGGAGTGCCTGCAGGGAATCGACAGTGTTTTGATCCAGGAAGTGGTGCCTGGCCATTTGCGACAGGACCAGGTTCCGCCTTGTGACAGACCTTTCAGGATAATGCACGGGATGGTATACGGAGGTTCCCTTGAGCATTCCCACCAGCAGGGCTGATTCTTCTGTCTTCAGTTCCCGTGGCTTCTTGTTGAAAAAACGCTTCGCTGCCGTTTCAATGCCAAAGGTGTTTTCTCCGAATGAAACGGTATTCAGGTAGAGTTCCAGGATTTCCTGTTTCGAATAGGCACGGTCAAGCCGCACGCCAAGGATCATTTCCCTGAATTTATTCACCGGCATGGTCAGCACAGAATGCCGCCTGCGGGGGAACAGGTTCTTGGCCAGCTGCTGGTGAATGGTGCTTCCGCCGCCGGCACTGTTGCGCTGAAGCAATAAGGATTTCACCACGACCCTCAGGGAGCTCTTCCTGTCGATTCCGTTGTGGCTGTAAAACCGCACATCTTCCGTCGCAATCAACGCATCGACCATGTGTCCTGGAATTTCACGGTAAGGTGTATTGGTGCGGTCCTGGTAATAATACTTGCCCAGCAGCACTTTTTCATTGGAATAAATTTCTGAAGCAAGGTGGTTCTGGATGTTCTCCAGTTCTTCAACCGTATCCAGGTGACCGAAAACACCGGTATACACTGCAAAAAAAAGCGCACCAAAAAAAAGCACAGCACTTCCTGCCAGGAGCAAGGCGATCCGGACCACCGATCGCAGTTTTGGTATGGAACGCTGCTGCTTTTTCACCATGATGAAGACATCTTAAATACCCGGCAGGGACTGGCTGCCGGCCAGCGACCCTGAGATGTATATTGCCGGAGCCATTAATCGTTCCTCCTTCTCCGGTTCTCATCCTCCCGGTCCCTGTTTTGCCTCGATTCCCTGAATATTTCCTTCTCATCTTCAAGTCTTTCCCGCACTTCCGGCATGAAGACCGTGCTGGGATAGGGATTGTTTTCGAGCAGGGCTTCGATGTTTTTGATCTTTTGTTCAGGATCCTCCTCCGCCATCCTGCGTTTGGCCAGCAACGCAAAGGCCAGGTCAACCGTATTGTAGGTGATGAATTCTTTTTTGATCCAGCCGACGTTGGCTTTTTTCTCATTCACAACCCTGATCCAGTCGTCCCACTCTTCCGTAACCGCAACAATTTCCATCGCCTGTAATTCCTTGTCACTGATGGTCAGCAGATCGGGACGCATATACAGCGGGACATTTTTTGTTACCACGCCGGGTGTCGCATGAAGCACACTGGCAAAACCATACACCCAGGCAACGGAGGAATCTGACAACTGCACCTTCAGAAATTCTGTATTGTTATAGGCTGAATCAATGGCAGCACTGTCGAGGTACAGGAATTTCTCTCCCAAACTCAGCAGGGTGGTGGAGGCTGAACTCCTGCGGGGTTCGCTGCGGGTGGAGATCCTGTCCCAGACACTTACCCCGATCACCCGCGGTGTATCCGGAGCTGTATGTACACTTTCTCCGGGAGACCCGTTGTCACAAGCCGTGAAATGATAGAGGGAAATAATCAGTAACAAAACGGTAATTGTTCTTTTCATGCCGGATCAGTTAATTTTTGCCAGCTTGGAGCATGGCCGGTTTTCAGACATCTAATGTATGATTTCATACAGAATTTCCGGTGCTGCAACGTTTTTTTTTGTGTATCCTGAACATAACCGGCCAGGGACGCACCGTGGAACATTGTTTTGTATCCTGAACAGGACCGGCCAGGGACGCACCGTGGAACATTGTTTTGTATCCTGAACAGGACCGGCCAGGGACGCTCCGGGAATATCTTATTCTTTGTCTATTCCCTGCTGCCGGCATTTCATATTTCCCGGGATTCTATTCCCCGGGCAGGGCCGGTGACCGCCTTCCTGCAACCATTTGTCAAAATATGAGGTACTATTGCAGGAAGCCATTCGTTCATGAAGTTATAATGGTTATTTTTGAAACCCAACCACTTGACAATGCTTTATAAAGTTTACGTACTCTTTTCGACTTCGCACAACAGGTTATTTACCGGCACAACCACCAGCCTGGGGGAGCAAATGCAATTATTCAATGGCGACCGGCTGGTTGAGGGCATGTCGGAATTCAAGCCCTGGACACTGGTGCATATGGAGCTTTTTAATAATGAAGCGGAAGCCTCCATGCGCGAATCTTTCCTGAAGAGTCCGCAGGGACAAGCCTATGTGCGGTCAGACATCCTCTCCCTGTTCAAATTTTAAACTATCTCAGCAGGCCCAGGCTGTCTGAGTGCTATATACAACCCAAACTCCCGGTCTCATACCCTGCACAATACCGCTTTCGGATCAATCCGCTTCCACACTTCAGCAGAGTGTTCCCATAGTTTTTTTCCTTCCCCCGCATCATAAACCTTCGGATCCATTTTTTTTGGGTTGAACATGTGCAGGTATTCGCCCGTTTTTCCCTCAAAATCGGGGGAAATCGCCATATAGATTACCGCTTTGGCTGCTTTTTCGGGCGACTGGAAGGTGATTGAAAAGATTCCCCGGAGGATGATCCTGACCAGCCGCGGGGCGCTGCGGATGATGTTGGTGTTCACCGGACCGGGGCAGATCACATTCATCGATACATCGGTTGCCGTTTTATTGATCCGCCTGGAAAACTCAACTGCCATCGTATTCAGCACCAGCTTGAAATAGCTGTAATTGTTCATGCCTTTTTTGATCCCGTATTCGAAGAATTTTCCGAATTCATCATAATCAATGGCAGAGGATCCCTGGTGGGAATCGGATGAAATGAACACCACCCGTGATACAGGATCGTCCAATCTGCGGTTGCCACTACATGTTATGCTGGGGAGGGTGCCGTTTTGCAGTACCAGGTGCAGCAGCATAAAGTTGGCGAGGTAGTTCACCTGGAAGATTTCGTCCAGCCCGGAACCGGTCTTTCTCGCCTTCGGAGTGGCAACCCCGGCATTCAGGATCAGCAGGTCGCAGCGGACCTTTTCCTTTTCCAGGGCAGCACAGAAGGCATGCACGGATGCAAGATCGGCCAGGTCCAGCCCGAGCATCCGTACGTTCCCAGATCCGGACGCCTTTTTCACTTTTTCACCTGCCTCGGGGATTTGGCTCCGGCAGGCCATGATCACATTGCCGCCCCTTCTTGCCAGTTCCACAGAAATCGCGAAACCCAGGCCCGAATTTGCCCCGGTAACAATGCAGGTTTTTCCGTCGATCCGGTCCCCGTCGGTCAGCCGTTCCGATAATTTTTGTTTCCTGAACAGGTCAAGTATCCCGGTCATGGTTGCTGTTACCGGGTTGTCAAATCTTCCGTGCGACATCTTGCTGAATTTTGGGTTCAAGATAATGGATTTTTTTAACGTCTGACAGTATCTCCCGGCAAACCCCGGTGGCCGAAGAATACTGAACAATCCCCACCCGGTTCCTGTTAAGGGCCTCCGGTCATGGCATACTGACCGGTATATTCCCTGGTCAGGACGCGGCAATCCCAAAACTATGAACAAGGAACTTCCTCCTTATCAACGAACTTTATTATCTTTGTGCCTCATTGCATTAGGTCATGGCAAATACCAACGAAAAAAAACGAAGCATCTGGCGAAAGCTGATGCAGAAGTACCGGCTGGTGGTATTGAACGAGGAATCTTTCGAAGAAGTTGGATTCCTTAAGCTGTCACGATTGAATATTATCTCGATCGGGGGTTTTTTTGTTGTGCTGCTGGTCGCCATTGTGTATGTTACCATCGCTTACACGCCGATACGCGAGCTGATTCCAGGGTATCCCGATGCGATGATGAGTCATAACATCAGGCAGAATGCCATGAAACTGGATTCACTGGAGCGGGAACTTACCATGCGGGACCAGTACTTTATGAATATCAACCGCATTGTGAGCGGAGAACGGCCTGAGGATTTTCTGAACGATACCCTTGCAACACGGGGAGAGGATGAGATCGTGTTTGCACGCTCCTCCAATGATTCTGTCCTGCGCAGGCAGGTAGAAGCCGAAGAACAGTTCAGGCTGAGTATCGTTGATGAGCCGGCCGAAAGCAAGGGCCTGCATGATATTCATTTCTTCACTCCCGTGCAGGGGATTGTGACCAACCCTTTCAACCCGCTTGAAAACCATTTTGGGATCGACCTGGTTGCAGGTCCTGACGAAGTGGTTAAGGCTACGCTCGACGGCACGGTCACCATGGCCACCTGGACACTGGAGACCGGTTACGTGATACAGATACAGCATGCCAACAACATGATGTCGGTGTACAAACACAATGCTGAACTTTTTAAGAATGTTGGCCTGAAGGTGCGCGCCGGGGATGCGATTGCCATCATTGGAAATTCAGGGGAACTTACCACGGGTCCGCACCTGCATTTTGAATTATGGCACAATGGTGTACCTCTGAATCCCACTGATTACATAGTATTCTAGGTAGATGAAAAGAGGAATCGCGATACTTGGATCCACCGGGTCCATTGGAACACAGGCACTTGAAGTAATCAGGAACAATCCGGACCGTTTTGAAGTTGAGGTACTTACGGCACACAACAATGTTGACCTGCTGATCAGCCAGGCCGTTGAATTTTTGCCGAACGTGGTTGTTATTTCAAGGGATGCACATTATGAGAAGCTGACCAGTGCCCTGTCGCACCTCCCGGTTAAAATCTATTGCGGAACGGAAGCGATCGAGCAGGTGGTCGCCATGGAATCGGTACATATGGTGCTGACCGCCATGGTTGGATTTGCCGGACTCAAACCCACCATAGCAGCCATCGAGGCAGGGAAAGCCATTGCACTGGCCAATAAGGAGACCATGGTGGTGGCAGGAAAGATCATCATGGACCTTGCGAAGCAGAAGCAGGTGCCCATCATCCCGGTTGACTCGGAGCATTCGGCGATATTCCAGTGCCTTGTGGGAGAATATGAAAATGCAGTGGAAAAGATCATCCTCACTGCCTCAGGAGGGCCTTTCCTGAACAGGGATATCAAAGAGCTGAGTCAGGTAAAACCCGCCCAGGCCCTGGACCACCCCAACTGGTGCATGGGTCCAAAGATCACCATCGACTCTGCCACCATGATGAACAAGGGACTGGAAGTGATTGAGGCAAAATGGCTCTTTCACCTGGAACCCGGACAAATAGAGGTGGTGGTCCATCCCCAGTCGATCATCCATTCGCTGGTACAATTCAGGGATGGTTCGATGAAAGCACAGATGGGATTGCCGGATATGCGGCTGCCCATTCAGTATGCACTGGCATTCCCGGAAAGAATTCCTTCGGATTACAAGCGTTTTAGTTTCGCAGATTTCCCAAAACTTGATTTCCAGGCGCCTGATTACGAAATTTTTCGTAACCTTGCAATTTCTTTCGGCGCCCTTGAAAAAGGGGGGAATCAGCCTTGTTTGATGAACGCTGCCAATGAAGTGGCTGTGGATGCATTCCTGAAGGAGAGGATCGGGTTCCTGGAAATCCCGGAAATTATTGAGAAAACGCTGGAACAGTCAGAGTATATCAGTGAACCCGGTATTGGCGAGCTGGTGCATTCCGACCGTATGGCGAGAGAAATTGCAGAACAGTTAATATAAGTGATATAGAATGGTATTTTTGGTAAAATTGGGTCAGTTCCTGTTGAGTCTTTCCATCCTCATCGTTTTGCACGAGATGGGACATTTCATCCTGGCCAGGGCCTTCAAGACCCGTGTGGAAAAATTCTACTTGTTTTTCGATATCAAGTTCTCCCTGTTCAAGAAGAAGATCGGGGAAACCGAATACGGAATCGGCTGGTTGCCGTTGGGCGGATATGTCAAGATCAGCGGAATGATCGATGAATCCATGGACAAGGAGCAGATGTCGCAACCTCCGCAGCCGCATGAATTTCGCTCAAAGAAGGCCTGGCAGCGACTGCTGATCATGCTGGGGGGCGTGCTGGTTAATTTCGTCCTTGCCATGGTGATCTACGTCATGGTTTTCTACACCTGGGGTGAAAAATATGTACCCAATCAGAACCTCCAGTATGGCGTGATGGTAGACAGCCTGGCGGGAGAACTTGGATTGCAGAACGGTGACAGGATATTGATGCTGGATGGTGAGAAAATCGAGCGATGGGAAAACATTCCGGGTGATATATGGCTGAATGAAGTGCACCAGATCACCGTGGAGCGGGATGGCCGGCAGGTCAACCTCGAAGTGGATGACGAGATCCTACCGTTGCTGTCCAAGGAGACCGTGATGATCGTGCCACGGATTCCATTTGTAATAAGTGAAGTGATATTGGATCACCCGGCGCATGCGGCCGGAATGATACCTGGTGACCGTGTGGTTGGATTGAATGGCAGGGAGATCCGTTTCTGGGACCAGTTCAAGGATGAGATGAAGGACGTGAAGGAGGAACAGATCACCGTGCAGGCTATTCGCGACGGGAAGGAAATGGAATTCACCATGACCAGCAATGAACAGGGGATGATCGGGGTGGCCCCGCGACTGGATACCGCGTTTTTGTTTGAAGTCTATGAAGAAGTGGAAATCCACTACAGCTTTTTTCAATCCATACCTGCAGGACTGCAGAAGGGATATGAAACAACCACCAAGTACCTCAAGAGCCTTGAAAAGCTGTTCAAACCCAAGAAATACAAAGCGCACGAATCACTGGGCGGATTCATTACCATTGGCAGTATTTTTCCCTCGACCTGGGACTGGCAGAGTTTCTGGAACCTGACAGCATTTTTATCCATTATGCTGGCGATCATGAACCTGCTCCCGATTCCGGCGCTGGACGGGGGACACGTGATGTTCCTGATGTTTGAAATCATCAGCGGGAGAAAGCCGGGCGACAAATTTATGGAATATGCCCAGCTGGCGGGAATGGTGCTGCTGATCGCATTGCTGCTGTATGCCAATCTGAATGATGTGATCGGCCTGTTCAACAAATAAATCTGTACCATGGGTGGATTATTCCCTGTCCATTTTCGTGGTTCAAATAATTAACTAATTTTGTAATTCAATTAAATAAAATTACTATGGAAGCTTTCGTGTTATTAGGTATGCCGGGCTGGTCACAGATCCTGTTGGTTGTCATCGCGATCCTGCTGTTATTTGGCGGAAAGAAGATTCCTGAATTGATGCGTGGCATCGGACAGGGAATGAAGGAATTCAAGAAAGCCACCAATGATGATGATAAGGATGAAAAGGCCGATAGTGAAAAACTTGAAGATGCCAAAAAGTAAATCCTCAAAACATTTTTTTGAAGACCTGTTTCTGACGAGACAGGTTTTTTTATATAATTACTATTGAAATTGAGCGTTATACTTATACAATCCAAAGAACAAACGATATGAGATATCTTTTACTGTTCATTACTTCTGTGCTCCTGGCGCTGACAGGCTGCGACACGACTGTAAAAACCAGCGATGCAGGAAGGATCCTTCCCAATATTACCGGGGGAGCCGGAGAAGTGCTCGTGGTGGTGGATAAGTATATCTGGGACGGATCTACAGGGGAATTGCTGAAAGACCTGCTGCAGGAGGAATTTCCGGGTTTGCCGCAGAGTGAGCCTATGTTTGATGTGACGCAGATCAGCGCTTCATCATTTGACAATATGTTCAGGTTCCACCGTTCGGTGGTGCTCGTAACCATCAGGGAAACGCTGGAGGAAGCCGCTGTGCGATACAGGAAGAATGTATGGGCACGGCCGCAGATCCTGGTGCAGCTGGAAGCTCCGGATATTGGACAGCTTCAGCAGCTGATACAGGATAACATGGAGCAGATACAGGGTTTCCTGGTGCAGTACGACAGGCAGCGGCTCACCGATAGCTATGCCGATTCGAAAGACCTGGAAATACAGAAGATGATGGCCGATAATCACCAGGTACGCCTGGCGATCCCAAGGGGCTACAATATCGATCTTTCAACAGATAATTACAGCTCGGTTTCCATCGAAACACCCGATTTCTCGCAGGTACTTCACGTATATGAATACCCGGCAACAAGCAAAGCCGAACTCCAGTCAGGCAGGATCCTTGAAAACCGCAATGCATTCGTGAAAAAATATGTGAAAGGACCCGGAGATGGTTCCTATATGACCACCTCAATGGTCTATCCGCCCATCTTTTACGATATACAGATGAAGGGGACTGAACTGGTGGAGACCCGTGGATTGTGGGAGCTGGAGAACGGTTATATGGGCGGACCCTTTGTGAGCCATTCGGTGTTCGATGAAAAACGACAGCGCATTGTTACGGTGGAAGGCTATGTCTATTACCCGAACCAGAAGAAAAGAATCAAGGTGCGACAGCTGGAAGCAATCATCTATTCACTGGAGATCTTCTGACCCGGTCTCAGATCGCCTGCATCATGCAGGCAGGTATTTTTTTATGATCGCCAGGAGTACTTTCCTGGTGTAGGGTTTCACGATATAATCATTGAAACAGCCGGCATAGAGGCCATCCTGGATATCCCCTTCAAAAGTGAAGGCTGATTGCGCAATGACCGGGATGCCGGGCCTGATCTCACGGATCTTTCTCGTGGCTTCATATCCGTCCATCTTCGGCATCAACACATCCATGATCACAATATCGATGGAAGGGTTGTTCTGAAAAAGTTCAACAGCTTCCATCCCGTCCCTGGCGCGCAGGATTTTTATCCGGGTGGGTGAAATTAACTCTTTGATGAACAAATAATTGGATTCAGTATCTTCTGCGATCAGAACCTCTTTCGTGTGCCAGTCAATGAGCGCGTTGCCGGACTGATCGGCTCCTGCCCCGGGTTGTATTCTCCGGGGATGCTGCGCAATAGGAAGGGTGAAGTAGAATTGTGCACCCTTACCTTTGCGGGATTCCACCCAGATCCTTCCCCCTGACAATTCCACGATTCCTTTGCAAATTGCAAGACCCAGTCCCACTCCCTTGTAGATGGTCTCCTCTTTTTCAATGAACTTGACAAAACGTTCAAATATGGCGTGTTCATTCGAAGGATCGATGCCCAAACCGGTATCTTTTACAAAGAACTGCAATGCATCATTGCCATCCTTTCCCTTCTGAATATGATATCCAAATTCAATGCTGCCTGATTCAGTGAATTTCACAGCGTTTTCAAGCAGGTTGGACAATACCTCGGAGAGGCGCATCGGATCGGCGGTGACCATGAATGCACTTCCGGGATCAGGTGGTAAAAAGCTGAGTGGGATCTTCTCTTTTTTCCTGCTGACCAGTTCTTCACGGTACTTTGTTTCAATATCCTTTAGTTTTGCGTTCAGGTCAAATTCCCTGTTGCTGATCCTGAACTGACCGGAGTCAAGCCTGGCAATGGTGGTGATCTTTTCGATCAGCTTCAGCAGGTCATTGCTGCCGTTGATCACCTGGTCCACGTAGAGTGTATGCTTTTCCGGGGAAAGGTCCTGCAGTTTGAGTAAATCTGCAAATCCCACGACACTGTTGATCGGGGTCCGGATCTCATGCGACATATTGGAGAGAAAAGCACTTTTCAACCGTTCGGAATTCTGCGCTTTTTCCTTTTCTTTCTCCAGGTCCTGTTCATAGGCTTTTCTGTCGGTAATATCTACCAGGGAGATTCCCCGGATGCCAGGTTGCCCCAATGGGAACAGATGCATGAGCACTGTGAGGACCCGGTGTGCAGTGACCAGCTCGATCTCTATTCTGTCATGGGGAACGTTCTCTGCTGTTGCCGGTTGCATAAGATATTCCTGAACTTCTGCCTGCTGTTCAGCAGGAACAAAATCCAGCAACAACCTTTGGCCCTCAACATCACTTGCACTTTCCCCGCATAACGACACGAACCTTTTGTTCACTGTTGCAATCACTCCATCCTCCCTCAAAATAAGGGTGGCAATTTCAGAATTGTCAAAGACTGATTGAAGCAGACCGGGAGACAGGGAAGGCATATTTTGCTTATTCATTGGCAGAAAAATTCTGAACAAAACAGAACAACGCCAAAAGTAGGAATTCCTGCAGGAAAATCAAATCCTGCAGGAAAATCGGTTCCGATGCTCCTATTTCTGGGAAAAGAGATTCGGCTTTTCGAAATCAAAAAGGGTGGGATAATCTTCATCAAAACGTTTCAATACTTCTGTCATGATCGTTTCACGCATGAATTTCGACCTGTTGATGATGCCGTATTTCTGGCAGTAGAGATCAAATGCCTCTTTTTCCCTTTGATTGAACAGAAGCGTCGCAGGTCGGTTCCTTAACAGCTTCTCGTCACGTTTCCCCCTGTTGTCAGCCATTGAACGAGATTAATTTGGCTAAAAATACAACTTGTTTGTTCCATACCTGTAATAAGGAGCCAGGAAAGAATTAACAAGATTCTAACAGGATTATGCAACAATATATATAAGGGTAAAAAAGGCTGTATAGTAAAATATAAATAACAGGTAAAGAATTATATAAATAATATAAGAGTATGTAATAATGTATGTAAATATAGCTTTCAGCAAAACTAAACTGGGGTATAATAGATATATTTTTGGGAAATCCTGGAAATGTATAACTGGTTTCCTGCGGTACATCCGGCAATCTGTCCGCTTATGATCCATTGGCAGTCCTGGTCCGTTGGCACTCCTGGTTTCTGGGTAGTCCAGGTTCCTTTGTAGTCCAGGTCCCTTTGTTGTCCTTGTCCCTCTGTTGTCCAGGTTCACTTGCAGTTCTGGTCCGTTGGCAGTCCTGGTCCGTTGGTAGTCCAGGTTCCTTTGTTGTCCTTGTCCCTCTGTTGTCATGGTTCACTGGCAGTCCTGGTCCGTATGTAGTCCAGCTTTCCAGGTAGTCCTGGTTCATTGATTGCTCAGAAGAGGCAGGTGTGGTGACAATGGGCTTATAGAT
>Ga0180435_10001692_pt1 | contig 22736 bp, 19 predicted proteins | sample SS_ome_3_FD_132467 | JGI IMG/M metagenome (GOLD analysis project Ga0180435, IMG submission 132467) | Hypersaline lake sediment archaeal communities from the Salton Sea, California, USA - SS_3_S_1 metaG | ecosystem: Environmental > Aquatic > Non-marine Saline and Alkaline > Hypersaline >... | reverse complement strand
TCGACCCCGAAACCATACCGGTCTCGATCCTGTCCAACCCGACCACGATGGGCCGGGAAGACGTCAAGCGCCTGAAAGACCTCGGCGCCGATATTTTCACCGTCGCACTCGATGCTGCAAGCCCCGAACTGTTTGAGCGCACGCGCGGCAAGGGCGTGCAGTCGCCGCACAAGTGGTCGAAATACTGGGAGGTGCTGGAAGACGCTCGCGACATTTTCGGCCCGGAAAAATTCGGCGTACACCTGATTGCCGGCATGGGTGAGACCGAGCACGAAATGCTCAGCGTGGTGCAGCGCGTGGTCGACATGGGCGGACACAACCACATGTTCAGCTTCTTTCCCGAAGAAGGCTCGCTGATGGACCACCTGCCGGCAACACCGAGAGACCAGTGGCGACGTGTCCAGCTTGGTCGTTACCTGATCGACTACCGCGGCGTCAAGGTCTCGCAGATGAGCTTCGATGACAAAGGGCGCGTGACGCATTTCGGCCTGCCGGCAGCGGAACTCGAGGACATCATCCAGGCCGGTGTCGCCTTTCGAACCTCGGGCTGCCCCGGAAAAGAAGCCGACGATGTTTCCGCCTGCGACCGCCCCTATGGAGACTCGCCGCCGAGCGACATCGCCAGCTATCCGTTCCATCCGGACAAGAAGGACATCAAAAAAATTCGCAAGCAACTCGGTATCCCGAACCGGCTGGTTTGACCGTTTATGGAGGCTGTTCTCAGGGTTCTTGATACCGGGGTAATCGAGGGCCGAAAAAACATCGCGATCGGTCAGGCCATTGTCGAAGCACACCGTGAGGGTCGCGTACCCGATACGCTCCGGTTTCTGCGTTTTCCGCCCACGGCCCTGGTCGGCCGCCACCAGGCCCTGAGCCAGGAAATCGATCTCGATTACTGCCGCGCCAACGGTATCGGCGTGGCCCGGCGCATCACCGGCGGCGGAGCCATTTACCTGGATCCCGGGCAGCTGGGCTGGGAACTGGCCGTGCGCCGCTCGACGCTGGGCGTGTCCCGGCTGGATGAAGTGGCGCAAGCCGTATGCGAGGCAGCGGCCTCCGGCCTGCGGGCCCTGGGCGTGGACGCCCGCTACCGGCCGCGCAACGATATCGAGGTCGATGGCAGAAAGATCAGCGGCACCGGGGGATTTTTTGACGGCGATACGCTGTTCTACCAGGGCACCGTGCTGGTCGACCTGGATCCGGCCACGATGGTCTCGGCGCTGCGTGTTCCGCGGGCCAAGTTGAAAAAACGCCGGCTCGACTCGGCGGAGCAGCGGGTCGTCACCCTGAAAGAATTACTGGGAGACGAGACTCCGGGTCTCGATACGATCCAGGCGGCCCTGGCCGAGGCGCTGTGCGATCGGCTGGGGCTGGAGGCCCGGCCTGGCGATCTGCGACCAGGTGAGTCGAAAGAAGCCGATTCGTTCTACGAAGAAGAAATCGGCACCGACGATTTCGTATTTGAAATCGAGGAGCCGGCCGCGGCACGGGGCGTGCTGAGCGGCGAGCGCGTCTGCCCGGGCGGGACGATCCGCTCCTATCTGCGCCTTGAAGGGCCGGCCCAGAACCGCATCAGGGAAGCGCTGCTCAGCGGTGATTTCTTCGTGACGCCGCCGCGCGTCATCTACGACCTGGAAGCGCGTTTGAGAGGGGTGCAGCCCGCTGATATCGCGCGGGTCGTGACCGAATTTTTCGACGCTACGGACGTTGACGTATTGTCGGTCGCTCCCGCAGACTTTATTGCCTCGCTTGAAAACGCGCTGGAGCGCACATGAACCTGCTGCATGTCATTCAGCACACGTCTTCAGACTATCTCGGGCTGATGGAAGACCACCTCGAGGGCCGGCGCATACGCTTTCGCTATTTTCGCCCTTTCACGGAGCAGGGGACTGTGCCGCAGCCGGGGGAATTGTCCCACGGGCTGGTATTGCTCGGCGGCGGGCCCTGGGGCAGCGCCGGGGTCCGGGACGTACCTTCTCTGGCTGAAGAAATCGAGCTGACCCGGTCGGTCCTCGCCGAGGGAAAACCCGTGCTGGGCATCGGGCTTGGTTCGCAGGTTCTGGCGATCGCCGCCGGTGGTGGTTCGGAGCCTGCGAAACTGACTTTTGAGGCCGGTTACGCCGAGAGGCTCGTCGCTGACGCGCTGGGCGGTTTCCTGCCCGAACGTTTCCCCAACGTGGTTTACATGCGTGACCGGCCGCTGCTGCCGCCCGGGGCCAGGGTGCTGGCCCGGGATGAATCGGGCCTGCCGGCGGTGTTCGAGGTGGCGCCGAACGCGATCGGTTTTACCGGCCATCCCGGATTCAAGACCGCGATGGCAGAAGACCTGGTGATGGAATTTGAAGAAGCGCCGGTGGATCCTGCCCTCGAACTGCAGAAACTGCAGATGATGATGCGCGAAATCGAGGACAGCCTGGTGCCGATCATGACCGGCCTGGTCAAGGTGACCGGGTGGATGCAGAAACGGGTGAGAATCGAACTGGAACTGAAAGCCTGAAGTGACCCAGTACTTCAGATTAAGCTAATTTATTGCATAGTGATATTATGTTCACGTAGTATTGTTGACCCACGTCAAGAGGTAATCAAAAGCAAATGGCTGAAAAACTCATTATCGTCATGGCCAATACGGACCCGAAAAACGGCGAGGAACTCGGCGCGCCGATCTTTCAGGCCACCGTCGCAGCCGCCATGGAATACGAAGTCGATGTCATCTGCACGGCAACCGCCGGGCGGTTGATGAAAAAGGGTGTGGCCGAGGGACTGGTCGTCAAGGAGGGTTCTCCGAAGACGGTTTATGATTTCATCAAGGACGCGCACGAGGCCGGCGCCAAGTTTTACTGCTGTTCACCGAACCTCGACCTGTTTGACATGACCACGGACGACCTGATCCCCGAGTGCGAGGGCGTGGTCGGCGGTGCGCACCTGATCGAGGAAGTAATGGAAGAGGACTGCAAGGTCCTGACCTACTGATTCAACCTGGCAAGGCCCGCTCGCCCGGGGTGATGCCCCGCAAGCGGCGGTAATGGAGCGGAAGTAATATGGCGCACGCGCAAACGAGCAGAATACAGGAATACATCGGCGACCCGGTATCCGACAGCCCGGCCATCGACCGGGATACGATGGAAGAAATCTTCCAGGATATCCAGGGCGACATCCGGTTCGATCATGAACTGAACGGCTGCCTGAACTGCGGTATCTGTACCGCGACCTGCCCGGCGGCCCACTACTACGACTTCAGCCCGCGCGAAATCGTGCAGTTGCTGTGGACGGAAAACCTGGAAGGCATCTACGACGCGATGCAGGAAAAGATCTGGGCCTGCGCCCAGTGCTACACCTGCGCCGCGCGCTGCCCATTCAACAACTCGCCGGGCGGTCTCGTCATGCTGATGCGCGAAGCCGCGATCAAGCACGGCATGGAGTCGGCCAAGAACGTGCTGCGTCCTTTCAGCCGCGTCATGCTCAAGCTGATCTCAACCGGCAACCAGTTGTCTCCCGACATGATCAACGCCGACGGTTTTCCGGACTGGGGTCCGAATATCTCGAAGGTCAACGCGCCGCTCAAGGTGCTGCGCAAAGCCATCCCGGTGCCGACGCTGAACACGACGGAGACCGCCTGGGAGGTCAACCTCACAACCTCGGTGGAGCTGTACACGATCTGGGAAGAGACCGGTGTACTGGATCAGCTCGAGACCATCGATGAAAACCTGTACGACGTGATTCTCGACATCATGGACGAGAAGCGCGAAGACCTGGAAGACTGGGAAGACGAGCAAGACGACGATTGATTGGTGGGAGGCCGCCATGCGGCCGATCGCGCGCATGGCGCGCTCCCACAGTTTTTGGAGAGTATTGAATGAACACAGGTAACGGCAACGGCAACAACGGCGAACGCTTCACCGGTCACGGTCCCGAGTGGCGGGACGCAAACCTAAGCCCCGAGGATGCGCATACCGCGACTGCCTGGGTCGAGCAGGTCATCAACAAGCGTTCGATGGAAGTCAACAAGGACCGCGTCGAAGACGTTCGCGACGAGATGTGGCAGCTCGAAAAAGAAGGCGAAATAGTCGTCCACCGCATTTCCGACGAACACGCGCCGCGCATGGCCAAGACCATTTACGGCTGGGACAAGAAAATCCCGACCAACCAGCTCTGGCACCACAAGTCCTGCGGGCAGTGCGGCAACATCCCAGGTTACCCGGCCTCCCTTTTGTGGCTGATGAACGAAATGAACATCAGTTACCTGGACGAGACCGATCAGACCAGTTGTACTGCGTGGAACTATCACGGCTCAGGGATCGGCAACATCGTCAGCCTGGCCGCAGTGTTCCTGCGCAACTTCCACCAGGCCTACATTTCCGCCAAGGCGCAGGGCCTGCCTGCAGGCTACTACTACCCGCTGGTGCATTGCGGCACATCATTCGGCAACTACAAGGAGGTGCGCGCGTACCTGCTGCATTCCGCCGAGCTACGTGAACAGGTCAAGAAGATTCTCGGCAAGCTGGGACGGCTGGTCGACGGCAAACTGCTGATCCCTGAAGAAGTCGTGCATTACTCCGAGTGGGTGCACATGATGCGCGAGGACATCGCGAATCGCCAGACCATCGATGTGAGCAACATCCGCGCGACGATTCACCCGGCCTGCCACGTTTACAAGATGGTGCCCCAGGACGTGATTTACGACGAAAACGTGCTGGGCGGCAACCGCGTGGCTGTTTCCACGGGCGTCATGGAGTCGCTGGGTACACAGGTGATCGATTACTCGACCTGGTACGACTGCTGCGGCTTCGGTTTCCGGCACATCATCTCCGAGCGCGAGTTCACCCGGTCTTTCGCCATCGACCGCAAGATCAAGGTCGCCGTTGAAGAAGCGCAGGCCGACGTGATGATCGGCCACGACACCGGCTGCATTACGACGCTGGACAAGAACCAGTGGATCGGAAAAGCCGCGGGCAAGGATTACAGCCTGCCGGTTCTGGCCGACGTGCAGTTCGCTGCGCTGGCCTGCGGCGCGCACCCGTACCGCATCGTGCAGTCGCACTGGCACGCTTCGGCTACCGAAACGCTGATGGAAAAAATGGGCATCGACTGGCAGGCCAAAAAGGCCGAATTCGAGGCCTACCTCAAGCAGGTCGAGGCCGGCGAGTACGACAGCCTGTACGATCCCCGGCTGTCGATCACCTCTGGGCCGGGCTTCGAAAAGACGGCGCAGCTGGAGTACGGCAGCAAGCAGCAGGCGGGCACGGCTGCAAAATGATTTTGAAGTGAGCGGCGTGCCGGCCGGACCCGGAACGGGCCGGCTGATCACACTGTAACGGATCGCCATGAAGCGATCGATGAAGACAACGACACGAGCAAGGCTGAAAAAATGGCAAAACCAATCCTTATTGTAGGCGGGGGCCCGGCCGGACTGGCCGCGGCGCATTCTTTGGCGACTTTTGGCCAGGAGTGCATCCTGGTTGAGAAAGAAGACCGCCTGGGCGGCGCACCGATCCTGGAGGGCTACGCCAAGCTCGTGCCTTCCGGCGAGTGGGCAAAGGACGCCATCGGCGGCATGGTCGAGCGTGTTGAAGGTAACGATCTCGTCGACGTGCGTACGGAGACCACCGTCACCGGGTTCACCGGCGAGGCGGGTGACTTCAGCGTTACGCTGTCCAACGGCGACGAACTGAACGTTGCCTCGGCCATCCTGTGTACCGGGTTTACCCACTTCGATTCGACGAACAAGCCGGAATGGGGTTTCGGCACCTTCCCCGACGTCGTCTCCACCACGCAGGTCGAGCAGATGATCTCCTCGGGCCAGGGTGTGCGCTGTCCGTCCGACGGCCGCAAGCCCAAGCGCGTCGCGATCCTTCTGTGCGTGGGTTCACGCGACCGCCAGATCGGTCGCGAATGGTGCTCCAAGATCTGCTGCACCGTCAGCGCCAACATGGCCATGGAGATCCGCGAGGAGCTTCCGGACTGCCACGTTTACATTTACTACATGGACATCCGCACTTTCGGCCTGTACGAAACCAAGTACTACTGGAAGAGCCAGGAAGAGTTCAAGGTCAAGTACATCAAGGCGCGTATCGCCGAAGTCACCTCGGATGGCGAGAAGATAATCGTCAAGGGCGAGGACACGCTGGTCAAGCGCCCGATCACGATTCCCTTTGACATGGTCATCCACGCCATCGGCATGGACCCGAACGTTGAGAACCCGAGCATTTCCAATACTTTCGGTGTCGACCTCGAAACCCACGGTTACATCGGCAAGGCAAGCAGTTACTCGGCCACCGGGCTGACCAACAAGGCCGGCGTGTTCGTTGCGGGCGCCGCCACCGGCCCTGAAACCATCGACGACTCCATTGCCCAGGGCAAGGCGGCGGCTATGGCGGCACTGGAACAACGGCAGCTTGCTGCGCGGCTTGTCAGCTAAGGCTAATCCAGTGAACGCGAAGCAATCCAGCGGCCAGATACCGGTCCCGATGCAGGGTGACCGGCCGCGCCTGGACCTCAGCGGCCCCATCCTGAAAGGGGCTTTCGAGACCCTGGTGGCGGGTGCTGACCAGCAGGGCGGCATCGAGCGCTGGATCGATGCTCTGAAACTGAAAAGCAGCATGATTCAGCAGGCGCTGGGCAAAGGTCACCCGGCGGACATGCCCCTGGAAACCTTCAAGAGCATCTGTGCGTTCATGGCCAGCGTGCGCCGCCGCGTGGCGCGCTACCTGGAGCAACCGGCCTGGGACGGCATGGTCGCCGCGCTGGCTGAACTGCTGGACCCCGAAAACGACGAGCGCAGCGTCGACCAGCGCCTGGCCGATTTCTGTGCGCACTTTCCCCAGGACAAGAAACACCGCTGGGTGCGTGACCTGGCGGCCGAAATCCTGCACGGCCTGGACCCGGAGCGCTATCCGCTCATGTGCCGCTGGGTCTGGGACCGCAAGGCCAACACCGGCGTGATCCGGGAAATCTGGTTCGACGACGAAGTCGACAACATGACGCTGGATATTCCGGACGGTTACGACACCTACCTGGAACTGAGGCAGGAGCTGAGCCAGTTCCTGTCCACCAACGGTGTATTCCGGGACATGGTCTGGTACGTGGACCTGCTGTGCGCCAAGGTCTACGGCGACTACATCGCAGCACAGGGCGGGATTTACCTGCGTGCGGATTTTTCGGCCCCGGGCGACCCGCTGGAACACACGCGTCGCCTTCTCGGCCTGGATGGTGTGCGCACCGGATCCGGCCGCACGAGGCTCAAGGCCATCAGCGGCGAGGCTTTTGTCATCGAAGACGAAAACCTGCTGGAACAACAGAACTGACAATCGACGGTAACGAAGATGCCCATTCATGAAAAATCACTGATCCGTCCGGAAAACCTGCACGTCCAGGAGCACAAGGAGGTCGACGGTGTCGACGTCTCCGGCCACTGGAGCACGTTCATCGAGACGCGCGTGGTCAGCGACTACAACGAGGACCTGCAGGACGAGATCGCGGCGCTACCCGGCGGTGAACTCATCCACCGCTGCTGGCAATGCGGGTCCTGCACCAACGCCTGCACGGTTCACGCGATCAACCCGGACTTCAATCCGCGCTACTGGATTTACCTGATCCGCATGGGCATGGAGTCGGAACTGCTGCGCGACAAGGACATCATCTGGCAGTGCGTGTCCTGCAACAAGTGTACATACGCCTGTCCGCGCGATGTGGTCCCCGAGGCGGTGATGAAAGCGACCGCGCACTGGCTGGAACTCAAGGGACACACGCCCAAGTCGCACTCGACGATATTCGACGACGTATTCAGCGAGCAGGTTTTTGAAACGGGCAAGATCGAAGACGGCCGTGTCATCAAGGGTTACTTCAAGCGCACCGGTCAGAAATTCCCGCCGGGCTGGATGGTGGACATGGTGAGGAGCCTGCTGCGCAACCTGCCGATCGGCCTGTTGACCAAGATGGGCATGGCCACCCTGGTTGCGCCCAGGACCAGTGACTGGTCGAAGTCACGCGAGGCGATCATGGAATACGTCGAGGAACGCGAAGCGCAAAATCGCAGGGCGCTGAAACTGGACGACCTGGTCAAGGCCGCCGAGAACGAAATCTAGGACAAGCTCATGACGGACAAAAAAGCCAAATACCAGGAAGTCGCCTACTACCCCGGCTGTGCGCTGGAGGGTGGCGGACACGCCTACAACCGCTCGACCAAGGCGCTGGGCAAGAAGCTCGGCCTCAAGCTCAAGGAAGTGGACAACTGGAATTGCTGCGGCGCCATGGAGGTCAAGAACATCGATCCCAAGCTGCAGACTTACCTGTCTTCGCGGGTGATGTCGATCGCCGCCAACAAGATGGGCATGGACACCGTGATGGCGCCCTGCAACGGCTGTTACCACAACCTGAAAAAAGCCGAGTACGACCTGGCCAACGACCCCGAGTCGGCGGAAGTGGTCGAAAGACTCTCCAAGAAGTCGGGCCATGAAACCTACCAGGCCGGCCAGGTCGAGACCATTCATGCGCTGGACTGGGTCAGGGACACCATCGGTGAAGACGGCCTGAAAGAGCGCGTCAAGAATTCCCTGAAAGGTGTCAAGATCGCCAACTACTACGGCTGCATGTACACGCGGCCGCGCCACATCTTTCCCGAAAAGGACCAGGGACCGGGCAGCGAGTCGACGTCCAAGCCCCATTTCATGGACGACCTGCTGGCGGCGGCCGGCGCCGAGAACGTCGAGTTCCCGCTGAAAACGGCTTGCTGCGGCGGCGCACACACCCTGTCTGACAGCGATACTTCGACCCGGCTGGTGCTGAACATCATCCAGGCGGCCGAGGCGTCCGGCGCGGAAGTGATCGCCACCGAGTGCCCGACCTGCCACAGCGGCCTGGAAATGCACCAGATCCGCGCGAAAGCGACGCTGGGTATCGAGACCAGCGTGAAGATCATCTACTTCACGCAGCTGCTCGGCATGGCCCTGGGCCTCAAGCCCAAGGAGGTCGGCCTGCACGAAAACGTGTCCGATTCTTTCGATTTCGTAAGGGAAAAAGGCCTGGCCTGAAGTCATGCGCAGCCTCGCCGAAATCGGGCAGCGGCTCGACGCGCTCGCGGCCGCCGAACCCGTAGCGGAAAACGCGGCCGAGTACCTCGCCCTGGGTGAAGAAATCCTGGAGCACTGGGTCAGCGCAAGGGGCATGGAACCCACGCGCGCAGAGCGCGAAGGTTTTCGCTTGCTGGCCCTGCACCGGCAGGGTGCGGACAAGCTGCCCAGCTTCAATGCCTGCCGGGAGACCTGCCGCGAACTCGCCTACCACTACAACCTGCTCGAGCAGCAGCCGGACCATCCGGACACGGCGCAGCGCGCCCGCCTGATGGGATTGGTTGCGAATCACCTGTACTTCTTCGTCAGCGGCAAGATGGAAACCGAGGAACTCGGCGAATTCTGTTGCTCGTCAAGAGGACTGCGCGAAAAAGTTGACGCGGGAGATCAGTCGCAGTAGAACTGGAACGACTCTGTTTTTTCCATTCCAACGAGGAGGTCCAAACCATGGCTAATGTTCGCGGGTGTAATCTGCCGGACGATCTGTTGTACGACGTCGAAAACCATACCTGGTTCACCGAGGTCGGTGACGGCACCGTCAAAATAGGCATGACCACCATAGCCACCGCAATGGCAGGCCAACTGGTGGCCTTTACGCCCAAGAAAGTCGGCCGCAAGGTCCGCGCCGGGCGTTCCTGCGCGACGGTCGAGTCCGGCAAGTGGGTCGGTCCCGCAAAATCCGCGGCCGGCGGTGAAGTCATTGCCGTCAACGACGACCTTCTGTCCAACCCCGCCATGGCCAACGAAGACCCCTATGCGGCCTGGATGGTCCAGATCAGCCCGGACGACTGGGATAGCGTGAAATCGAGCCTGGTCCCGGGCAGCGAGGTCGCCGGCCCCTACGAGGCCAAGATGGACTCGGAAGGGTTCGAAGGCTGCGCCTGAGGATTCGGCCGAAGAGACCGGCGCCTCTGAAGCCGGCCCTTGAATACCGTTCGAGATGCCCGACGCGGGTTTACCGCGTGCGGGCATTTTTTCGGTAAGTTCCGGGCGTGATCCCGAACCAGCCACGAAACGCCCGGCCAAAATTGGATGGGTCCTGGTACCCCAGGCGGTAGGCAATGCGGCTGATGCTCAGGTTGGAATTGGCCAGGTAATCCGCGGCCAACGTCTTGCGAACACCTTCACGAATGGCCCGGTAGGAAGTATTGCCGATTTTCAGACGCCGGATCAGGGTACGTGACGACAGATTCTGCTGTTTCGCGATTTCAGCCAGGCCCGGCATGCTTCCCGGATTGGCCAGCAATGCCTGCCTGACCGCTGCCTCGGCCGGCAGTCCGCCGGCCGATTCCCTGAGATCATCTTCGCATCGGCCCAGCAGGTATCCGTGCATGGCCTGGTCGTGCAGGGCGCAGGGCTCATCGAGCCAGTCCGCGGGCAGGTGAAGCGCATGGCGCCGCGCGGCGAAGGTGAGGTCGCAGTGAAAAGCTTCTTCCAGTAATGGTCTGTATGCCGGCTCCGGCATCGCGAGCGCAAGCCGGCTGCCGCTGATCGACCGGCCGAGGGGCCTTTCGATCAGGCCTTGCACGGAGAGCAGCGCCAGTTCAACCATTGGGCGGCGTATCGGTCCGAGGGCCAGCGATTCGTAAAACCGGATGACGAAATACTCACCCTCGAGCGCCGCCGCGGGCCACAGAAAGGGGCCGCGAATGCCGAGGTAACGGATCAGGACCCCGATTGAAGCACGAATGTCCGGTGCCGTCACCACGGCGAAGCCCAGCGCGCCGTGCGCCGGCACCGTGAGCCTTTCCGCCAATCCCAGGTGCCAGCCTTCCCCCTGTATGCCGGTCATTCGGTCCAGCACGGTTTGCAGTGAATCGATGCCGACGGCCTGCCTGCTGCCCAGCAGGGAATCCTCGTCCAGTCCGGTGCCATGCAGAAGGGCCTGCAGCGCGATTCCGCTGGCCTTCGCATGCTGCAGGAACAGTTTCAGGTAGGCCGCGGGCACGGTCCATTTATGGTCTTTATTGTGCATAAACGTATCTAATGTCACTAAATGACCAGTATCTGTCAAGCCATGCTCTGTCGGGCCGCCATTGAGTCAGGCACCATGCATATTCGGCAAGTTCGGTCAAACAGCGCATGAAAACGTATACCTACAACGATCCTGATCTGGGCATCCTGGAATACAGGGACCGCAAGCGCTACCTGTGGCTTTTTTCGGTCTTCTTTCCCCTGATTCCTTTTGTCGGCATGGGGCTTTGGTTTTTCACCGGTGAAGGATGGGCTCTCTGGATTCCGCTGCTGGCCGTCTACACGGTCATTCCCTTGCTGGATTACCTGTTTTCGAACGACCGCAGCAATCCGCCCGAGGCGGTCGTGCCGCAACTGGAAAGCGATCCCTATTACCGGCTGCTGAACCACGCGACCGTGCCACTGCATTTCATCGTTCTGTTCTGCGGCGCGTGGTTCGTACAGGCACAACAGCCCGGCTGGTTGGGTACGCTGGGCCTTGCGCTGGTGGTCGGTGCGGTCGGCGGTTTTGCAGTGAATACCGGTCATGAGCTGGGGCACAAGAAAGAAGCCGCCGACCGGGTGGCGGCCCGACTCGCCCTGGCGGTCGCGTTTTACGGGCATTTCACACGCGAGCACAATGCCGGGCACCACGCCCAGGTCGCGACGCCCGAGGACACTGCCAGCGCCAGGTTCGGTGAGAGTATCTACCGCTTTGCCCTGCGCGAGATCCCCGGGGGGCTGACCCGTGCCTGGCGGCTGGAAAAACATCGCTTGCAGCGCAGGAGCCACGGCGCCTGGCACTGGCGCAACGAGATCCTGCAGTCCTGGCTGGTGTCGACGCTGTTCTATGGCGGGCTGCTGGCCCTGTTCGGCGCCATCATCATTCCGTTCCTGCTGATCCAGCTGGCGTTCGCCTGGTGGCAGCTGACCAGCGCCAACTACGTCGAACATTACGGTCTGCTGCGTGAAAAACGCCCGGACGGCCGCTACGAGCGCTGCCAGCCGCAGCACTCGTGGAACGCCAACCACCTGGCGTCGAACCTGGTCCTGTTCCACCTGGAGAGACATTCCGACCACCACGCGAACGCGGCGCGGCGCTACCAGTCGCTGCGGCATTTCGAGGACGTTCCGCAACTGCCCAGCGGCTACTTCGGTATGTTCCTGCTGGCCTACGTGCCGCCGCTGTGGTTCCGGGTGATGGACCCGAGGGTGCTGGCGCTGGTTGATGGTGATATGAAACGCGTGAACACGGGCTGAAAAGCCAGTTCTTCGATGCGCTTTTGTAATCGCCAGCGTTACATGTGCCTGGTTCGCGAACTTACCCGCTGACGCTTCCCTTTGGCACCGAGAAGAATTTCAGCGTATCGAATTCCGCGTTCACTCCGTCGGCTTCCGCGCCGGGGTCCTCCGCCAGTTCCTGCGCCAGTCGCTCGGCCTCGGCGAGGTAGGATGAATAGAGGTGGCGGCGCTCGCCCGGGCTCAGTGCGCGCGACTGGTAACCACCGCACTCCAGCGCGTCGTCCAGAGAAAAGCCTTCCAGGATGACCTCGTCGCGCTTGTGCACCCAGGCGCCGCTGTACAGGTCAAAGGTGTACTCGGACAGGAAGCGGTAACCCCGGTCGGCGATGAATTCGACCGCGTCCAGGATGTAGTCGATCTCGATATCGTCCATCGAGTAGTGCAGGCTGATGCGGCACCAGCCGGGTTTGATCCCCGAGTAGCCCTTGACGATCCAGTCACGGTAGCGCTCCGAGCGGGCGTGGTCGATGCCGAGCAGCCGGTGCCCGTAAGGACCGGCGCAGGAGCAGCCGGCGCGCGACTGGACACCGAACAGGTCGTTCAGCAGCGAGGTGACGAACTTCGGGTGCAGGTACTTGCCCCGGTGGTCCTTGAGGTTGAAGGACACGATGCCGATGCGCCGCGCCGGATCCGGGTTGCCGAGGATCTCGATGCGAGGGTTGTCTTTCCAGCGCTTAAATGTGCGTTGAAGCAGGGCGCTCTCCCGCTTTTCGATGGCGTCCACGCCGATGCGGTCCTTGATCTGGAAGGCCATTCCGGCTTTCAGCGTTTGCAGCACGCCGGGCGTGCCGGCTTTCTCGCGTTCCTCGATGCGAGGGATGAAATCCTGGCTGTCGGGGCCGACGTAGTCGACCGTGCCCCCCGCGCTGACGCTGGGCGGCAGGTCGCGCTGGTAGAATCGCTGGTTGAAAACCAGCACGCCGCTGGCGCCGGGGCCGCCGAGGAACTTGTGCGGGGAGATGAAGACCGCATCGATCGAGGCATCGCCGTCAAAGCGCCCGGGTTCAGGGTTCATGTCGATCTCTACGTAGGGCGCGCTGGCGGCGTAGTCAAAGCAGGCCATCGCTCCGTAACGGTGCAGCAGGCAGGCGATCTCGTGCACCGGCGTGCGCATGCCGGTCACGTTGGAGGCGGCTGAAAAGGAACCGATCAGCTGGCGACCGCAGTAGGCCGGGTCCTGCAGCAACTCCTCGAGGTGCGCCAGGTCGACGCAGCCGTCCGTGTCGAGCCGCACCTCGACCACTGTCGCCAGGCTCTCCCGCCAGGAAATCTCGTTTGAATGGTGCTCGTAGGGCCCGACGAAAACGACGGGCTGGTGCCGCGGCAGGAAATCGGCCAGTGTTTCGTCGGCGGCCTTGCCCAGCGCCTTCTTCAGCAGCCCGGTCAGGTTCTTTCGTGTTGCCGGCGGCAGCGCCACACCGATGATCTGCTGGAGCTTGTCGATGGCGCCGGTGGCGCCGGTTCCGACACAGATGATGCGGCCGTCGGGACCGGCGTTGACCGAGCGCTTGATGGCGTGCTCGGCCTGCTCGAGCAGCTGCGTCATGGAACGTCCGCTGATGTCGTCCTCGGTGTGCGTATTGGCGTAGATGCGCTGCAGGTTCTGCAGGTACTTTTCGACGAAACCCAGGCCGCGGCCCGATGCGGTGTAGTCGGCGTAAACCATCAGGCGCTCGCCGTAGGGCGTGGTGATGGGCGCGTCGGCGCCGATAATGTCCGTCCGCAGCGTATCGAAATCGAGGGTGCAAGGGTTGTTCATGTTGGCCTGTCGCCGATTGCTTTCGAATCCACGTATTGTACTGGCTGCGCACGCTGACCGATATCAACGCGGCGCAGGCAGGTCTGGTGCACGCTGCCGGGGCAGTCGTTGCGCAGTCCTGCGCGCATCGGGGACAATCCTGCGAGAACCTTCCGCGCTCAATCGGCCCGGCCCAGGCCAAAGGAGATAAAAGTGACATTCGACCTCGAATTCGTACGCTCCCGCTTTCCCGCCTTCAGCGAACCGTCGCTGGACGGCTTTGCCCACTTTGAAAATGCCGGCGGTTCCTATGCCTGCGGCCATGTCATCGAGCGGCTCGAGCGGTATTACCGGGAGACACGGGTGCAGCCTTACCATGCCTTTGACCCGTCCAGGCGAGCGGGCCAGGCCATGGACGCCGCAAAAACCCGCCTGGCCGCCTGGCTGGGCGTCGAAGCGAACGCGGTGCATTTCGGTCCGTCCACGTCGATGAATACCTACGTGGTGGCGCGCGCTTTGTCTGAACACCTGGTCCCGGGAGACGAGGTCATCGTTACCAACCAGGACCACGAGGCCAACATCGGTGCCTGGCGGCGCCTGGAAACAGCGGGCATCACCGTGCGCGAGTGGCGCGTGGACCCGGCCAGTGCGGAGCTGCGCATCGCAGACCTTGAAGCGCTTCTGAACGAGCGCAGCAAAGCGGTTGCATTCACCCACTGCTCGAACATCGTCGCCAGTATCAACCCGGTCCGCGAAATTTGTGACCTGGCGCACGCGGCCGGGGCCCTGGCCCTCGTGGACGGCGTTTCCTTTGCGCCGCACGGCCTGCCGGATATTGACGCACTGGGTGCTGACATCTATTTCTTTTCGCTTTACAAGGTTTACGGTCCCCACCTCGGGGTGATGGTCATGGGCCGTGAGCTGAATGAATCCCTGCCGTACCAGGGTCACTTTTTCAACGTGGAAAAACCGGCGTACCGTTTCACGCCGGCCGGACCGGACCATGCCCAGATCGCAGCAGTGAATGGCGTCGTCGACTACCTGGAAGAAGTGTACGAGCAGCATTTTGCCGCCTCGGCCGGGCCTCATGAACAGGCCGCTGCGGTGCACGAACTGTTCCGTGCCCGGGAAACGGAGCTGCTGCAGCCCTTGCTGGATTACCTCGACGCCAGGCCGGGCGTACGCTTGATCGGGCGAAGGGCGGCGGCTGAGCGTGCGCCTACCGTGGCGTTCAGCGTCGACGGTCAATCCTCGCAGGAGATCGCCGCGACGCTGGCGAAACAGGGGATCGGCGTCGGCGCCGGAGATTTTTATGCCTACCGCCTGGTCGAGGCGCTGGGCTACGACATGGCGGATGGCGTGGTGCGCGCCTCCTTCGTGCACTACACGTCAAAGGAAGAAGTGGAGCGGCTGCTGAGAGCACTGGACCCATTGATTGCCTGAAAGATCCCGTGGCCGATGCGAGATGACCCGCGGCCGACGGCGCTATACTGTGATTCAGCCGTTTGACCCCGGCCATTCTTATTACAGATATTGCTAATATAAAGTTATATATATTAGAATAATCTAATTTTATATCCGTCCCAGGCGGACGAAGGAATACATACAGTGAAATCGCAGAGCAATGCGCCACTCGGGTACCGAGAGACCAGCGGCCTGTCGCGCCGCGTCGTGAACATCGTGGTACTGGCCTGTTCGTTCCTCGTGCCGGCGGCGCCCGCCGCGGCACAGGATATGGCCACCGTGGCAGTCTCATACGAGGTCATACCGCAGGAACGCAGTTTCGACGGTTTCGTCGAGGCCGTTCGCCAATCCACCGTTTCAGCCCAGGTTTCGGCCCGCATCGAAGAATTGCCGTTCGACGTTGACGACTATGTCGAGCGCGGCGATGTCATCGTACGTTTCCGCAACCAGCAAGCGGCGGCGGACCTCAAGCAGTCCGAGGCGGCCTTGCAGGAAGCGCAGGCGCGACTCGAAGAAGCCGCGGCCAGCCACGAGCGGATCGAGCGGTTGTACACGCAGGAGCGGATTTCCAGGGCAGACATGGACCGGGCCACGGCGGACCTGCAGTCGGCCCGGGCGCGCGTCGAAGCGGCCCGGGGCGCGCTGCTGGGCGCGAAGGAACAGTATGAAAACACGCTGGTGCGCGCACCGTTTGCCGGCATCGTGGTCGAGCGCCATGTGGAACTGGGCGAAATGGCCACCGTCGGCACACCGTTGATGACCGGGCTTTCGCTGGAGCACCTGCGCGTGGTGGCCGATGTTCCGCAGCATGATATTGCCGCGCTGCGGCGTGATGGCGGCGCCATGGTCGACCTGCCCGGCGGCGAGACGCTGCAGGCGCAGAAAATCAGGATTTTTCCCTACGCCGATGCGGGCACGCATACATTCCGCGTTCGCATCCGCCTGGCCGAGGGGCAACACGGCATCTATCCCGGCATGTGGGTCAAGGTGCGCTTCATCACCGGCGAAGACGAGGCGCTGCTGATACCGGCTTCGGCCCTGGTTCGGCGCAGCGAACTCACGGCGGTTTACCTGCTGGACCAGGAAGACCGCCTGAGACTGCGCCAGATACGCCTCGGCCGTGAACTCGATGACGGTCGAATCTCGGTGTTGGCCGGCCTGGAGGAAGGTGAGCGGGTAGTCATCGACGGTGACGCCGCTCGCCGTGTCCTGCTGGGCAGCCGCGAATAAGGTGACAGCAAATGAGCAGCGATAAGAGCGACAGCCCGAAGCTGGGTATCTCAGGCGCGCTGGCCAGGCGCTTCCTGCAGACCGAGATCACGCCCCTGCTGGCCCTCGTGGGTCTCCTGATGGGCCTGTTCGCGGTCATCATCACGCCCCGCGAAGAAGAACCCCAGATCGATGTCACCTTCGCCAACGTCTTTATCGCTTATCCCGGCGCCACCGCGCACGAGGTCGAGCAACTCGTCAGCACACCGATGGAACGAATTCTGTCGGAAATCGACGGGGTGGAGCACATTTATTCGGTTTCAATGCCGGGCAACAGCACCCTGACCGTGCAGTTCGAGGTGGGTGAAACCCGCGACGAGGCCATCGTCAGGCTGTACAACGCGGTTTACTCCAACCAGGACTGGATGCCCCAGAATATCGGCGTGATGCCCGCGCTGATCAAGCCGCGCGGCATCGACGACGTGCCGATCGTGACCGGCACCCTGTGGAGCGAAGACCCGAACGTCGGCGCCTACGAGCTGCGCCGCGTGGCCCACACCATCGAAACCGAGCTGCAGCGGGTTCCCGGAACACGCGACATCGACACGTCCGGCGGGCCGGACCGTGTCGTCAGCGTGCGCCTCGACCCCACCAGGCTCTCCGGTTACGACATCGATCTGCAACAGCTGCGTAATGCGCTGGCCAGCGCCAACGCTTCCGCCAATGCCGGTTCGTTCGCCGCGGGCAACCAGGACGTGCTGGTGCAGGCCGGAACCTTCCTGAGCACGCCGGAAGAAGTGGCCGAACTCGTGGTCGGTGTGCAGGAGGGCGGGCGCCCGGTGTTCCTGCGCGATGTGGCGACGGTCGAACTCGGACCGGACCTACCGCAGTCGCTGGTCACTTTCGGTCTCGGCCCGGCCAACGAACTCGAGCTTTCCGCCGGCATACAGCACCCCGCCGTTACGATGGCCGTGGCCAAGAAACCCGGCACGAACGCCGTCGACGTGGCCGACGCCGTCATTGCACGCTTCGAGCAGCTGCAGGGCGCACTGGTGCCGGACGGCATGCACGCCACCATCACGCGCAACTACGGCGCTACCGCCGACGACAAGGCCAAGACGCTGATCAAGAAGCTGATTTTCGCGACGCTCTCGGTCATCGTGCTGGTCTGGGTCACGCTCGGTTGGCGCGAGGCCGTCGTGGTTGGCGCCGCGGTGGTCATAACCCTGGCGATCACGCTGTTTGCATCCTGGGCTTACGGGTTCACGCTGAACCGCGTGTCGCTGTTCGCCCTGATTTTTTCCATCGGCATCCTGGTGGACGACGCCATCGTGGTGGTCGAAAACGCCCACCGCCACATGCACATCAGCGGCCTGTCGCTGCTGAAATCCATTCCGATCGCGGTGGACGAAGTCGGCGGCCCGACCATCCTGGCGACCTTCACGGTGATCGCCGCGCTGCTGCCGATGGCCTTCGTCAGCGGTCTGATGGGTCCGTACATGGCGCCGATTCCTATCAACGCCAGCATGGGTATGCTGATCTCGCTGCTGGTGGCCTTCGTTTTCACGCCGTGGCTGTTTTATCGCGTGTTTGCCAGGCAGGCCAGGCAATTCGAGGGCGACCACGGCCACGAGGTTGAGCAGGACGACAAGCTCTACCAGTGGCTCTACCGCCAGTTCGACACGCGGGTTCGGCCCTTTCTTAACGGGCGTAAAGGCCGTGGCAGGCGGCTCGCCATGCTGGCGACGGTGTTGGTGCTTATCGCATTGTCCGTCGGCATGGTCGCGGTGCAGTGGGTGGTGCTGAAGATGCTGCCTTTTGACAACAAGTCGGAGTTCCAGGTCATCGTGGACATGCCCGAGGGCACACCGGTCGAACAGACGCAGCGCGTGCTGGATGAACTGGGCCTGGAATTGACGAAAGTACCCGAGGTCACGAACTTTCAGACCTATGCCGGCACCTCGGCCCCGATCAACTTCAACGGGCTGGTGCGCCAGTATTACCTGCGGTCCGAGCCGCACCAGGGCGACATCCAGGTCAACCTGGTGGACAAGTCCGACCGCGATCGCAAGAGCCACGAAATAGCGATGAGCGTGCGGCAGCCGCTGCAGGCCATCGGCGCGCGCTTTGATGCGAACGTCAAGATCGTCGAGGTGCCGCCCGGGCCACCAGTGATCGCGCCGCTGGTGGCGGAGATCTACGGCGCCACCGCCGAGCAGCGCGAGGCGACCGCGCGCCAGGTGCGAGCTGTTTTCGAGGGCACCGAGGACATCGTCGACGTGGACGATACGCTCGAAGCGCCGCAGCCGCGCCTGCTGGTGTCGGTTGACCGGGCGCGCGCCGCGCGGCTGGGTGTCGGCCAGTCGGCCATCGTCGCGGCCATCGCCACCGCCATGAAGGGCGAAGACGTGTCCTACCTGCACACCGAGAACAGCCGCCGGCCCGTCCCGATCCGCCTGGAACTGGAAGAAGGCGAAAAAGCCGATCCGGATGTCATCGCCCACCTGCGCGTGCGCAACGCGGCCGGTGAGCTTGTGCCGCTGTCCGAGGTAGCGCACTTCACGCGCACCACGCGCGAGCGGGCGATCTATCACAAGGATCTGTTGCCGATGGTGATGGTGACGGGCGACCTCAGCGGGGAACTCGACAGCCCGCTCTACGGCATGGCCGCCATCGCTTCCGCGCTTCCGGACGCGGATGAACCGGGCGGTATTTCGCAGTTTCTTATCCGCCAGCCCTCGGAACCCTGGCTGCCCAGCCTGAAATGGGACGGTGAGTGGCAGATCACCTACGAGACCTTCCGCGACATGGGCCTGGCCTACGCGGTGGGGCTGGTGCTGATCTACCTGCTGGTCGTGGCGCAGTTCCGTTCCTACAGCGTTCCGCTGATCATCATGGCGCCGATCCCGCTGACCATGATCGGCATCATGCCGGGCCATGCCTTGCTGGGTGCGCAGTTCACCGCGACTTCGATGATCGGCATGATCGCGCTGGCCGGCATCATCGTGCGCAACTCCATCCTGCTGGTCGATTTCATCCACCACGAGGTGGCGGCCGGCGCGCGCCTGTCGGACGCGGTGGTCAAAGCCGGCGCCGTGCGGACACGGCCGATCGCGCTGACCGGTATCGCCGCGATGGCCGGTGCGTTCTTCATTCTCGACGATCCGATCTTCAGCGGCCTGGCGGTCAGCCTGATCTTCGGCATCCTGGTATCCACCCTGCTCACGCTGGTAGTGATCCCGGTGCTGTACTACGCCTTCGAGTACCGGTCGAAAGAACGCTGAGGCGCGGTTTGAAGTGCCGGCAGCCGGGGGCAGTTTGCTCCCGGCGATGTCCGGTTTGAGTGACCTGGATTAACCAACCGGCAAGCGTCAAAGGACTACAATAGGGACGATCATCCACATTTCGCGCAATCGCGGAAACAGGAGCGTCAGCATGTCCGACAAGCTTCCCAAGTCTCTCGTACTTCCCCAGGTCCACGACCCCCTGAAAGTCAAATCCAGAGGGCTGGACATCCTCAACAATCCCTGGCTGAACAAGGGCACGGCATTCACGCTTGAAGAACGCGACTGTCTTGGCCTGAGGGGGTTGCTGCCGCCGTTCACCGCCGACATGGAGGAGCAGGTCCTCCGTATCATGGAGAACTATCACCAGCACATGAACCCGCTCGACAAGTTCATCTACCTTACGGGCATCGCTGACCGCAACGTGACCCTGTTTTACCGGGTGCTGATGGAAAACCTGCAGGAAATGACGCCCATCATGTACACGCCCACGGTGGGTAAAGCCTGTCAGAAGTTCGGGCACATTTACCGCAAGAACCGCGGCATGTACCTCACGCGACGTCACCGTGGCCACGTGCGCGAAGTGCTGGATAACTGGCCGGCGAAGGATGTGGACATTATCGTGATCTCAGACGGCAGCCGCATCCTGGGGCTGGGTGACCTCGGCGCCAACGGCATGGGCATACCGATCGGCAAGCTGATTCTTTACGTGGCCGGTGCGGGTCTGCACCCGAACCGCACGCTGCCCATCCTGCTGGACGTGGGTACCGACAATGAAGAACTGCTGAACGATCCGCTGTACCTCGGCATGACGCACCGGCGTATCAAGCCCGATGAGTTTTACGCACTGGTCGACGAGTTCGTGCAGGCAGCCATCGAGAAATGGCCCAACGTTCTGATTCAGTGGGAAGACTTCACCAATGACAAGGCGTTCCCCTTGCTGGAGCGTTACCGCGACCGGGTCCTGTGTTTCAACGACGATATCCAGGGTACCGGTTCGGTCGTGCTGGCGGGGCTGCTGGCGGCCATGCGCTATATGGAAACGGAATTGTGCGATCAGCGCATCCTGTTTTACGGTGCGGGCTCCGCGTCCGTGGGTATCGCCGACATGATCTGCGCGGGAATGGCGGATGAGCACGGCCTGAAAATGGACGAAGCGCGCAAGCGGGTCTGGATGTGCGATTCCAAGGGACTGGTAACCTCCAAGCGCAAGGGCAAACTCCAGGCGCACAAGAAACCCTACACGCGCGACGACGAACCGGCGGATTTTGCCACGCTGATCGAGCGAGTGAAACCGACCGTTCTGATTGGAGCCAGCGGGATGCGCGGCAGCTTCAGCAAGGACATCGTTCAGGCCATGCACCGCCATTGCGAGCGCCCGATCATTTTTGCGCTCTCCAACCCGACCAGCAAGTCCGAGTGCACGGCCAGCGAGGCTTACGAGTGGACGGACGGCAAGGCCATTTTCGCCAGCGGCAGCCCGTTTGCACCGGTGCGCCTGAAAGGTCGGATCTTCGTTCCGGGCCAGGGCAACAACATGTTCGTTTTTCCGGGCGTGGGCCTCGGCGCTATCGTCAGCGGCGCCAGCCACATTACCGACGAAATGTTCTTCACGGCGGCCCGAACCCTGGCGCACATGGTGACCGACAAAGAACTGCAGGCCGGAACGCTGTATCCCGACCTCGAAAAGATCCGGCAGATTTCACTGTCCATTGCAGCCGCGGTCTGCCGCGTGGCCTGGGACAAGGGCCTGGCGCGCTACGAGGAGCCGGACGATATCCGGGAGCAGGTGCGCAAGTGCATGTGGCACCCGGAGTACCGGCCTTACGTGCCGGTCTGAGGCCGTCATGCTCTGGTTGGGCGTCCTGATCGGCGCCCTGGTCGCCCTGGCCGGGGTGCTGATGCTGTTGTGGCCGGCGCGGTTTGTCGATTTCTGCGATGCGGGCGCCGACCGGGCCTGGTTCTATGTCTCCGCGGTCGGCGGGCGCCTGTTGCTGGGGACGGTCCTGGTGCTCGAAGCCGGCAACACCCGGTTTCCCGTCGTCATCGAAGCGCTCGGCTGGGTCGTCCTGGCCGCGGCGCTCGTTCTCGCCCTGCTGGGTAGAAAAAGCTTCGCCCGGCTGCTTCGCTGGATCATGGGCGTGATCCGGCCGATCACACGCATGGCGGGCATGTTCGCGATTCTACTCGGCGCTGCGCTGGTTTACGCGCTGACAGCTTGATCGAATCCGGTACCGGGCTGTACCCCTGGAACGCATGGTTGCGATATACTTCGACTCCCTCGTTCAACGGAGAGGTGCCGGAGTGGTTGAACGGGCTTGATTCGAAATCAAGTGTACGGGTAACCGTACCGTGGGTTCGAATCCCACCCTCTCCGCCAGATACAAAAAAGCCCGCCTTGTGCGGGTTTTTTTGTATCTCACGGAAAGGCGGGGTTGAGAGCACATGGCGACCGCAGGTTGCCGGGTTCGAAAGATTCGCAGGGAGCGAATCTTCACGAGTAAACCGCGGAGCGGTTTGCGAGCCCAAAGGGCGAGGCCCATGGATGGGCCGAGTAATCCCACCCGAACCTCAAGAAAAGTATTGTGTCGCTTCGCGACTGTATTGATTTGCGTGCATAGCGGCACGCAACGCCCCTCTCCGCCAGATACAAAAAAGCCCGCCTTGTGCGGGTTTTTTTGTATCTCACGGAAAGGCGGGGTTGAGAGCACATGGCGACCG
>Ga0180435_10001690_pt1 | contig 22746 bp, 18 predicted proteins | sample SS_ome_3_FD_132467 | JGI IMG/M metagenome (GOLD analysis project Ga0180435, IMG submission 132467) | Hypersaline lake sediment archaeal communities from the Salton Sea, California, USA - SS_3_S_1 metaG | ecosystem: Environmental > Aquatic > Non-marine Saline and Alkaline > Hypersaline >... | reverse complement strand
GCCCACGGCCGAATGTCGGACATCGACAAGCGGGTGATTATCGTTGCCCACGATATGTCTCCCGTGGAAACCACTCAGATCCAGCTGGAGCGCGTCAAGGCGTTTATTACCGAAACGGGCAGCCCTACGTCTCATACCGGGATCATCGCCCGGTCCTTGGAGATCCCGGCCATATTGGGTGTAGAAAAGGCTACAGACCAGATCAAAACGGAAGATCTCATCATCGTCGACGGCAGTGCCGGTGTGGTGATCGTGGATCCTGATGAGGAAACGCTGACGGACTATCATGAACGAAAGGTCCAGCTGGAAGCCTTCCAAGCTCAGATCACCCGGACGAGCCACCTTCCGGCGGAAACCACGGACGGGCACCGGGTATCGGTGAACGCCAATATTACGGTGCTCGAAGAGGTTGTTTCCGTAATCGACCACGGTGCGGACGGTATCGGATTGTACCGCACGGAGTTTTTGTACTTGAATGAGTCGACACTGCCGACCGAGGCCGCTTTGTTTGAAAACTACAAGGAGTTGGTTGAACTGATGGGGGAGCGGGAGGTAACGATCCGCACCCTGGACATCGGCGGTGACAAATTTGCTAGTAGCATTCAATGGCCCGATGAGATTAATCCGGCCTTGGGAGTGAGGGCCATCCGGTTTTGCCTGCAAAGTCCTGAAATTTTCCAGGTGCAGCTTCGGGCTATCTTACGTGCGGCCCCATTTGGTAACGTGCGGATCATGTTTCCCATGGTCGCTCAGGTGGAAGAGATCGTCCAGGCCAAAGAGATGTTGGATGAAGCCGCAGAGTCTCTGCAAAGAGAGGGGCTGTCCTTTAAACGGGATATTCCGGTGGGTGCCATGGTGGAAGTGCCGTCTGCGGTCATTATGGCCGATACCTTCGCCAAGGAAGTCGATTTTTTCAGCGTGGGTACCAACGATTTGATCCAGTATTCTTTCGCCATTGATCGGATTAACAAGCATGTGGCCAATCTGTATCAACCCCTTCACCCTACGGTCTTGCGAATGATTCGGCAGGTAGTCGACGCCGGTAAGCAGGCGGGGATTCCCGTTGCCTTGTGCGGTGAAATGGGGGGGGACGTCATGAGTCTTCCCGTTTTGCTCGGTTTGGGGGTGGACAGTATCAGCATGAATCCGGTATCCATCCCCGCCATCAAGGAGACCATTCGCAGGCTTTCTTACCAGGACGTTAAGGTCCTGGCACAGAAAGCCCTCCGAGAGGCAACGGCATCAAAGGTCCAGAACTTGATCGAGGAGGCCTGCGGCGATGCCCTTCAGACGGCCGCATTCTTTCAGGCCAACGGGTCCTAGCGGCGGCTCGATGTCTCCGATGTGAACCGATCTAAACCGATCTAAACCGGGGGTACACCTAAGAGATCAACGCAACACATGTCGGTGCATCCGGCAATACGAGCCCGGAAACGTCCCCATATTGCATTTCTTAGGAGGAAATCATCGCAAAGATCGTATGCCAGAACCGTAAGGCCCGGCACGATTATTTCGTTCTGGATACCTATGAGGCCGGGATGGTCTTACAAGGGACTGAAGTCAAGTCCCTGAGGTTGGGCCGGGCGAACCTGAAGGACAGTTACGCCAAAATTACCAACGGGGAAGTGTTTTTGCACAATATGCATATCGGGGCGTATCCGTTCGCCCATCATGGCAATCATGAACCCCGGCGGCCCCGAAAGCTCCTGTTGCACAAAGGGGAAATCAAGCGGTTGATCGGAAAGGTGGAAGAAAAGGGTCAATCACTCATTCCCCTGGAAGTCTACTTCAAAAAGGGAAAGGCCAAGGTGTCACTGGCGCTTGCCAAGGGTAAGCGGAAATACGACAAACGGCAGGCGATTCGAGAAAGGGAAGAAAAACGGGAACTTCAGCGGGAAAAGCGTCACACCGTCAAGGCTTGACAATCTGTTGAATAGACATATATTATTATAAGTATCATAATCGTTTTGCGATCGAGTAGAGACCTTTTTCCATCCCAATTTATCATTTCCACGAGGGGGGCGAAACGGCTTCGACGGGAATATGGAAGCATAGGCTGCATACCGAGCTTCTGCCAGCTCGTAAAAACGGCGGAACCTAAAATAATCGCAGACGATTATAATTACGCTCTAGCTGCTTAACACCAGCTAGCGTCCCGCCGGGTTTTCCTGCGAACCCGGGTCGGGGCGTCGACTAGCAGGATAGCCCAAGGCGGTTGCTTGTTACGCCGCGGGCGAAACCTTTAACAAGACCGCTTTTCCGGGATCCCGCCTGAAGGAGCCTTGAAAAGCAAAACCAAAATTCGGGCTAAGTATGTAGATGCCTTTGTGGAGTATTGTCGGACGCGGGTTCGACTCCCGCCGCCTCCACCATTCGACTCGTCATTCGGCAAGCTCATGACTCGCTCATGGCAGGCCGACGGCGACCGACAGATAAAGAAATGGGGTCGAGCCAAGAAGGAAGCGTTAATCTCTGGAGATCTCCAAACTCTCAGGGAGCTGAGCACGAAACGCCACTAATAGCCCGTGATTTCGAACACTACCTCAAAATCCCTCCGGCCGGGCGTTTGCCAAGAAACACCTGTAGGCCAACGATTAAGTGAGCAAGGCCAAACCGACCGACATCGGTTTTTGGTGAAAGTCGGTGAATTAAAACTTACCAATGCCATTTCCAACCCTTTTCGGCTGTGGTATAGTGTGCAGAAAGAAGGGAGGACAAAATGATTGGCATCAAAGACCTGAACCTGCAATTCATCACCAATGAGGCCGGTGAAAAAATCTCCGTTGTCCTCCCGTTGTCAAAGTTTCAGGACCTGCTGCAAGACCTCGAGGATTTGGCCGTGGTCGCCGAACGTCGGGAGGAGCTGACAATTTCCCACGAAGCGTTACTCACGGAGCTGAAAAGGGATGGCCTCATTTGAAATCCGCTGGAAGCAGTCAGCGGGCAAGGAACTGAAAAAACTTCCTCAGTCCGTTATTGGAAGGATTCTGCCGGTAGTCGAGGCCCTCGCAAACGACCCCATACCCGCTAACTCGGTGAAACTATCCGGGGCGGACCACACCTATCGTATCCGAATCGGCGATTACCGCCTGATTTACAATGTCCTGAACCGCACCCTGACCATTGAAGTGATTCGGGTCGGTCATCGCAAGGATGTCTATCGGAACATTCCATGAAGCAACACCGCCTCCATCGCCAGCGCACCTCAGGGTAAATTTGGTGTAAAATCTTTTGTTGGGACAATAATGCCTATGTCTTTATGCAGTTTCTCCCAGGCCTATACTCATTTTCGATGCTGTACCGCCACCAAAATAAACATCCAAGATCTGACCCCCTCAGGTTTCTCACTATTTAATTCCGGCTAGTCAATGATGTCCCCTCGGTTTTATCGATTCATATCCGAACGTCTCCTTTACTACATACAAACGTTATGGGTTGATGAAAAAAGGCAATAGGCGCCTATGAGAGGCTAAAGTATTGATTGTCACAGACAACATAAAGAGAGGAACATTCCTTGTCGCAGTGCCACATTTTTTTGGTGTCAATGACCGGATCTGTCACAGTTAACTGATAGCATGCCTGGAAAAGTCAGCCCCTCCAGCGCGCCACAGGTTTTCTGGATTATTTTCCAATAATGAGGTAATAGCCACTGGAGTCTATGACATATCTGCGAGATCCTTTACAGTTTCGGGCAAAATTCGGCCAGCGGCCAAAGGCGACATGATAGAAAAACATTTTGAGCAATATGGAAAAACGGTACCAAGCCCGTCTCGCTGCGAAGCAGAAAGGCGGTAAACCGGTAAAGCACCCGAAAACCTTACGCCGAGCGGATGATTTGGTTAAGGTTGGTATACGGCGTTAAAGCGTCCAGACGACCTGGCAAAGTTGGCTATCTATATACACCACCTACAACATCAAGTACCACAGGTGCCGGGACATTAGTAGTGGGGAGCAGGAATGAGTGACCAGTTCGGCAAGCCCTCTGAAGGCCGTTCCCAAATCGTCCTCTACCAGGCCGAGGGCGGGCGGAGCCGCGTCCAGGTGCGGTTGGAAAATGAGACTGTCTGGCTGATGCAGAACCTGATGGCCGAACTGTATCAGACAACCAAACAGAACATAAGCCTCCATATCCAAAACATTTATGAAGAAGGCGAACTCACTTCCGACCTTGAGACTCACACCGACAAAGATTATCATAGCCTTATCTTTCCGGACCGGCTTACGGTCCTCTAGTGCGGGAAAGGGTGGGTCTGTCGGGAAAACATCTCCACCCTTTCCTTTTCCAATAAAAATGGGCCCCTGCCAAAGGCCCATTCGATAATTCTTGCCTGCTTGTCAACCTATTCTGAAAATATCGCCCTATTTCATATCAAGCCAGTGTGGGGATCTACACAACAGACTGACGGGACTGCTTTTACATACATTCTTTTGTGTGCTGACGGATCATATTACGTTGGAAGCACCCGTAATCTTCAAAAACGCTTATCGGCACACACGAAGGGCACGGCTACAGAATATACAGCGCTTCGCATTCAAGATCTGACCCTCCCTGGCCCGAGTTTAACGCTTTTTTTTGGCAACTATTTGATTTTGCATCAGAATACCACTCATTTTTGTATGACCTACACTGACTGAAAAGAATAACGTTGAAGACCAAGCGCTTGGTGAAGAGTGCGTTGCTCATCTGACATTTGAGAGAGAGTCATCCGGACCTACGAGCGCAAGCCATTCTCTTCCTTTCTATAGCCGTGCCTGTGTACGCATTATTGAGCGTTGACATCTACCCTTGTGTGTGTTACGTTGTCTTACATGAATACGCTCACTATTAGAATACCAGATGAGTTGAAGGCTGACCTCCAGAGAATCAGCCGGCAGCAGAAAAAACCCGTTAGCGATGTCGTACGAGAATCTCTTCGGCGCTATGTTGCGGTTGAAAGGTTTCGAGCCGTAAGAAAGAAAGTGCTTCCCTTTGCTGAGGCCCAAGGATTTTTGACGGACGAGGACGTTTTCAAGGCTATTTCATGAAAATAGTCCTTGATACCAATGTCGTCATCGCCGGATTTGCTTCTCGCGGGCTTTGCGAATCCATTTTGGAGCTTTGCCTGGACAGTCACCGGATTGTGTTAAGCGAGGAATTGCTTGATGAAATAGAGCGAAATCTCAGCAACAAGATCAAGCTACCAGCCGGTGTCATTGACGAAATCGTCAGACTTCTTGTCGAACATGGAGACATGCTTGAACCGGCATCCCTTCCATTAGATCTATGTCGGGATCCAGATGATGTCATGATTCTGGGTTTGGCCGTAGCTGCTCAAGCTGATTTCATTGTAACGGGCGACCAGGATCTCCTCGTACTAAATGAGTTCCGCGGGATCCCAATCATGACACCCAGATCTTTTTCCACCATCCTGCATGACGAAAAAGTCTGAACAACCGCATATAGCAGCAGCTCCACCCAAGGGGCCATAGGGCAGACTTGACCCCTCTCCCTATCTCCGTTATTTTAGAATAAAGCCATAACTTAAAATAACCTCGAATCTTATTTTAGGAACGGCCAAAAGATGAAACGAAACCTTCAGGGGCGATACGTTACAATGTCTACGGTGGGTGAGCCGGCAAGACCCATCCGATTATCCGAACTGTCAAACGTGTAGCGGGTCTCAATCAAATGGCGCTTGCGCCTGCCTCGAGAGCTCGAATGGAGGCTTCCAGTAGGGCGTCTTTGCCCATTAGTCGTCTTTTTAAAACCGTGACGATGGCATCGTGCCCGCAAAACAGCTCCGCATGACCGGTATCGGCCGATCGGCCGCCGGCGAGAACAAATCCCAGCATGATGAGGTTTACGGCCCGCGGGTTTTCTAATTTCCGGGCCAATCCGTCTGCGTCACAGCAATAGAGACTGAATGGCCCTTCCCCGTCAATAGGGAAAGCGCTGTTGACAACGGCCCATGCGCCGGACCTGAGATAACCGCCGTGCTGAGAAACACTTTCCGGCTTGAGTGCAATCAACCCTCCCGCCTGCCCCGGTGCAATGAGCGGAGCGGTGAAATCTCCCACCTTCAAGTGAGAGACCACTGTACCCCCCCGTTGCGCCATACCGTGTGTCTCAGATGTGAACACCGGCAGACCTTTGTCGATAGCCGCTTCGGCCAGGAGGCGGGTGACGAACAACACACCTTGCCCGCCCACGCCGCTGATAAGAATTTGATACTCCGCCGGGTCTTTGTTCAATTTTACGACTCCCCTGATTTCTATCACCGAACGCGCATCATCTGCGCTGAAACCCGCTCGTCTACGGTCCTTTCCGGACTATCGCCCCATTGGGACAAATATCGAGGCACACCCCACACCCATTGCAGTCCTGCGGGTGCACCTCGGCACGTGCACCGTTATCCGTCATGATAAGCGCGGGACATCCGAAATGTTCCTGACAAAAACCACACCCGTCACAATCCTGGTTTACCACCACTTGGACGGTTCCAGCGGCCTTCCCCTGCCGCATCAGATCGATGACGCAAGGATGGCGGGCAATCACCACTGCCGGCCCCTCGTCGCGACTATAAGCCGCGGCCGCCTTGACCGTGGCCGTGAATGCCTTGACATCATAGGGATCACCGACTTCGAGAAAGCCGACTCCACATCCTTTGATGACTGCTTCCAAGCTTACTTCAACAAGTTCTTCTCCGGCAGCGCTTTTGCCGGTGGCCGGTGTGGGCTGACCGCCGGTCATGGCCGTCGTGCGGTTGTCCAGGATCACCAGCACGAAATGAACATTCTGATTAACGGCGTCAATAAGGGCCGGCACGCCGGAGTGAAAGAACGTCGAATCCCCCATGGTGGCCACGATATCGGGTTTCTTTTCCTGCTTTTTGTAGATCTGGTAAAATCCGGCCGCCTGACTGATGGCGGCCCCCATGCAAAGGACGGTGTCCACCGCCTTCAGATTCAGTCCCAACGTGTAGCAACCGATGTCGCCGGTGTAGATGCCCCGTGGCACCGCTCTTTTGATGGAAAAAAAACTGGCTCGGTGTGCACATCCGGCACATAAGGTCGGTTTTCGGCCCGGCGCCTGCGTCAATGTGGGAAGTCTGGATGTCTTACCTGAGAAGGCGGCCACGAGGGGTTCGATGCGCTCCGGCAACAACTCGCCTACACGGGGAACCGTGCCATTGTGTTTACCTGTGACCCGGTCGGGGTCGGCCAGTTGCAGTTCGATGACTTCCTCAGTTTCCTCGATGATGAGCACTTGCTCATAGGTTTCCCGCAAATGATTCACGAACGCCGTATGTAACGGATAAGGTTGCAAGACCTGATATAGGGGCAGGGAAGTCCAAAGGTCCAGGCGTTTAAGCACTTCCACCGTATACGCCGACGCCACCCCGGAAGACACGATCACCCGGCGTCCCGATGCTGCCGGGTTAAGGAGAACCGGGGCAGTGGCTGTATGGCTTACTATATTAGCCAGTTTGTCTTCCAATTCCATGTGGAGCTGGAAGCGAAATTTGGGGGTGGCCGCCCATCGGCACGGATCCTTTTTGAAATCCGGTGTGACCTTGGATCTTGTGATTTCTCCGGTTCCGTAGGGAATAACGTCCTGCCGTGAATGGCAGACCCGCGTGGTAGGCCGCAGCATCACCGGAATCTTGTAAGCTTCAGAAAGGTCAAACGCTATCCGGATCATATCCTTGGCCTGGCTGGGAGATCGGGGGTCGAGTACGGGGATTTTGGCCAGCATGGCTACCAGTCGACTATCCTGTTCGGTCTGTGACGAATGCGGCCCCGGATCATCGGCACTGATCACCAGAAATCCCCCCTCGGTTCCCATATAGGCTGCGCTCATCAACGGATCTAATGCGACATTAAGCCCGACTTGTTTCATGCTCACGGCGGCACGGCACCCGGTCATGCTACCGGCGTATGCGATCTCCAAAGCCACTTTTTCATTGACGGCCCACTGGGTGTGCATGCCGACATTGAGCTGTTTCTGATATCGGGCTACGGCGGCGAGAATTTCCGACGCAGGGGTTCCGGGATACGATGTGGCGACAGCGCAGCCGTTTTCGATCAGTCCCCGGGCAATGGCCTCGTTGCCCATCATGAGTTCTTTTCTAATCGGTGGGTCCATATTTGCCTCACGTCGACCGAAGATAACACTGACTTGAGCCTCTCAGACAACCGCTTATTACAATTTCACGCTTCTCTTGTCCAGTACGACTTCAAGTAGGCCGCCTCACATCTCCGGGAAACTCGGCAAGTGGTGGATTTAGATCACGGTCAATACTTGACCTGAACCCGTGCCTGGCATATTTTGAGGGCCTGTCAGGAAGGAACGGTCTATATGCAGGACTTGCTCCAATTCGTATTCGCCGGAATCACCAACGGCGCCATTTATGCCCTCATTGCACTCGGTTTCAGTGTAGTCCACAACACCATGGGTATCGTCAACTTTACCCAGGTGGATTTCGTATCTTTGGGTGGCATGTTTTTGTTCACCGGCCTTTTCTGGAGCGGTTTACCCATGGTTGCCGCTTTGTTTTGTGCGATTGCGGCTGTAACCGCGGTAGCCATGATCGTAGAACGGTTCGGCATCCGCCCGTCACGATCCCAAAATCACCTTGTGCTGATATTTCTAACCATCGGCCTGTCCATTATTTTGCGAGGCGTCATGAAGCTGGTCTGGGGCAAAAACCGGATGGCCGTTCCGCCCCTTGCCGGTGAAACGCCCTTCCAGATCGCCGGGGCCACCATCCTGCCCCAAGCCGTGGCCATACTGGTTATGACGTCTTTGGCTATCGTTTTGCTGGTGCTCTTTTTTAAAGGAACCCGATTGGGTCTCACCATGCGAGCGGTTGCATCCAATCAAACCGCCGCCTCCGTGGTGGGAATCAGTGTCGGGCGGGTCAAAGCCGTCAGTTTCGCCTTGGCTGGGGGCTTGGGCGGACTTGCCGGGGTCTTGGTTACCCCCATCACCACATTAAGCTACGATGTGGGGGTGCTGCTTGGACTTAAGGGGTTTGCCGCAGCCATCTTGGGCGGGTTCGGATCATTTCCCGGTGCCGTAATCGGGGGGCTGGGATTGGGGCTGTTGGAGTCTCTGTCCGCCGGCTATCTGAGCAGCGCGTATAAGGATGTGGCTGCCTTTCTGGTGCTTCTTTTGGCCCTGTTCATTCGACCCAAGGGCTTGCTGGGAAAATGATGACCGTCAGAGAAAGGCTTTTCTATTTCTGTCAGCTCCACCAGACCGGCTTGACCGTGTCGGCGCTTTCCCTGCTTTTTCTGATATGGCCCATGATAGAAAGCAATCCCTATAACCTGGGGCTTTCCAACCTGATTGCCATTTACGCGATGGTGGTTTTGGGATTAAATCTCTTCATCGGGTATACAGGGCAAATCAGCCTTGGCCATGCCGCCTTTTTTGCCATGGGTGCCTACGGTTCGGCCGTCGGGACCGTTTCCCTGGGATGGTCCCCATGGCCGGTAATGATTCTCGTGGCCCTGGCAACCGCCTTCGTTGCCCTGGCTGTGGGGCTTCCGGCGTTGAAACTCCGGGGTCATTACCTGGCCATGGCGACGCTGGGCTTCAATATCGTGATCTATACCATTTTGATACAATGGGATACCGTCACCGGCGGACCCAGCGGCTTTTCCGGCATTCCGTATCTGGCCATCGGCAGCCTGGTTTTTGACAACGAAATCCGCATCCACTACCTGGTCTGGACATTTGCCATTGTATCTTTGCTGCTAAGCCTCAATCTGGTGCGCAGCGGTGCCGGTCGCGGTCTTGCGGCGTTGGCGGAAGATGAAGTCGCCGCTGCTGCTCTGGGTGTGGATGTTCGCAGGGCCAAGGTGAAAGTATTTGTTCTCTCAGCGGTGTTGGCCAGTCTGGCAGGGAGTCTCTTCGCACACTGCTATGCGTTTGTGAGTCCGGATTCGTTTAATATCTTCGTTTCGGTTGATTTCGTCATCATGGTGGTTGTGGGGGGCATGGGGTCCATATGGGGGACCCTATTGGGTACCGGCCTGATCACGCTGCTCCCCGAATGGATCGAGGCCTTGGACACCTATAAAGACATCATCCACGGCTTGATTCTGGTTTTGATACTCCTCTTTCTGCCCCAGGGATTGGTAACCGGGATCGTCAGTGCCGTGCGCACCCGTATTGCTTTGAGCCGAGGCACCCATGCTTGAACTGGATCAGGTGAGCAAATGGTTCGGAGGCTTGCCGGCCCTCCAGGATGTCTCGTTTTCTATTTCCACGGGGTGCATCACGGCCCTGATCGGTCCTAATGGGGCGGGTAAATCGACATTGATCAATTGTATCAGCGGGGTTGACACCGTCCACCATGGCCGCATCCGGCTGGCGGGTGATTCCATCGAGCGGCTGCCGGCACACCGTATCGCCGGCTTGGGCGTGGCCCGTACTTTTCAGAACTTGAAGGTGTTTTCAAGACTTTCGGTGCTGGAAAATGTCTTGACCGGATTGACCGTTTCGGCACAATATTCGTTTGTTTTTTCCATGCTTCGCCTGCCGGCATTGCGGCACCAGGAACGCCGGCTGAAGCTTCAGGCACTGGAGGCCCTGGACCGGTTCGATCTAGCTCCTAAGGCCAACTGGCCGGCGTCGGCCCTGTCTTACGGCGACAAAAAGCGTGTGGAAATGGCCCGGGCCTTCGTCGGGGCCCCTCGCTTGGTACTGCTGGATGAACCGGTGGCGGGACTCAATAGTGACGAAACGGCCCGCATTGCCCGCCATATCCGTCAGCAGCGCAGCAGCGGCCATACCATGCTGTTGGTGGAGCATGACATGGCGCTGGTCATGGAGGTCGCCGACCATGTCGTGGTATTGGACAGCGGCCGTTGTATCGCCAGTGGCCCGCCGGAAGAGATACGAACCAATCCGCTGGTGCTCGAGGCCTACCTGGGACGTATGGAGGCAACGGCATAAAGACATGTCAGGGAATTTACTGGACATTGTTGGGTTGACCGCCTATTATGGCGCCGCTCAAGCCCTGTTTGGCGTCACCCTTTCCGTTGCTGAGGGGCAAACCGTGGCCTTGGTCGGTGCCAATGGGGCGGGAAAGACCACGTTCCTCAACTGTGTGATGGGGTTGATGAAACCGGCCGGCGGTGAGGTGTTGGTAGCCGGTAAGCCTGCAACCGGGAAATCCCCGACCCAGATGGTTCAAAGCGGCCTGGCATTGACCCCGGAGGGGCGGGAAATCTTTCCGCACCTGACAGTGGCGGAAAATCTGGCGCTGGGCGTTGCGGCCCTGAAAACCGGGCGTCGGGAAACGGCCCACCGGATGGGTGACGTTTTCAAGCGGTTTGAACGCCTGGAAGAACGGCGAAACCAGACAGCGGGTACCTTGTCCGGCGGAGAACAACAAATGCTGGCAATGGGACGTGCTCTCATGGCCCGGCCCCGGCTCCTGTTGTTGGACGAACCCAGCTTAGGCCTCGCCCCGCTGATCGCCGACGACGTTTTTGCCACTATTCACCGGTTATCGCGCTCCGGGGTGTCCATGCTATTGGTTGAACAAAACGCGGCACGTGCGCTTTCGGCTTCCCACAAGGCGTTCTTGATGGCCGGGGGACGAATTGTGGAGGAGGGTGACAGCGCCGACCTGCTCAATGACCCGATGCTTCGTGCCGCCTTCCTGGGTGCGGCCAGTGAGAAGAAACCAGAAGCCAGCCGGTTGGGAGCAGCCGGTTTGACAAACATCCGGTTGAGAAAATCCGACATGAAAAAACAAACATTTATGCCCAGTATCAGCGATGAGACCGCACTGGCCGAACACCAACTCAAAGGACTTCAATGGACGGTGCGGCATGCGTTCGAAGGTTCCAGCTTCTATCGCGAACGCCTGGAGCACGCAGGGATCGCCCCCGATACGGTTCGGAGCCTGGCGGATTTAAAACGATTGCCGTTTACCACCGCCGATGACCTGCGCGATTTTTATCCATTCCCGCTACGGGCGGTTCCCTATGAGCAAATCGTACGCATCCATGCCAGTTCAGGCACCACGGGCAAACGTAAGATCCTGGGCTATACCCAGAAAGATCTCGACGATTGGGTTCATTTCTTCGGCCGGTGTTACGAAATGGCCGGTGTCACGCCGCTGGATCGGGTCCAGATCGCCGTCGGGTACGGAATTTGGACAGCCGGTATGGGTTTTCAGCTGGGATGTGAAAAAGTGGGCGCCATGGCGGTTCCGGTGGGACCGGGTAATGTAGACATGCATATCCAGTTTATGGAAGATGTCCGTTCGACGGTGTTTTGCAGTACGGCCTCCATGGCGTTGCTGATGGCCGAAGAGATTCATCGCCGTGGCATTGCCGACAGGATCAACGTTCAAAAAATCATTTACGGCTCCGAGCGTACCTCTCGCTCCATGCGTGCAAAAATCAGCGAATTATTCGGGGGGGCGGCGCTTTTCGACATTACCGGCCTTACCGAACTCTATGGTCCCGGTACCGGGATCGAATGTCCGGACCATGATTGCATACACTATTGGGGGGACTACTACATCCTTGAAATTGTGGACCCGGCGACCTTGGAACCGCTCCCTGACGGTGAATGGGGAGAGATGGTGGTTACCAGTTTGTGCAAAGAAGCCGCTCCCCTCATTCGCTATCGGACGCGTGATGTCACTCGGATTATACCCGGTCCCTGCACGTGTGGCGCCATCATGCCCAGGCACTCACGGATCAAGGGTCGCACGGATGACACGATCAAGTTCAGGGGGGTGAACATATACCCGTCTACCATCGACACCATTCTTTCCGGCGTTCCGGGATTGGGTTCCGAGTATCAGATTCACCTCACCCGAGATGGGGGATCCGGCAAGGATTTCATGAAACTGGTTATCGAGAGGGGGCAGGGCGTGGATGCGGGTCGAACGGCTGAGCTCGCCCACGAGATCGGCTACCAGATCAAAAAACAACTTTTAGTCTCTACGCAGGTGGAACTGGTGAATTATGGCGAGTTGCCTCGCACCCAGCGCAAAAGCCAACGGGTATTTGATACGCGTATTACGGACGAAATCGTATGATCGGTAATTTATCTGACTGGATAAAGGAGGAGCGGAATGAAAATTGTAAATTATTTAACGGTCGTTGCTATAACGCTGATGCTGGTTGTTGCCGGGGGCACCGCGGAGGCGGAGGATAGAATCAAGGTAGGGGCTTTTTTTGATCTTTCGGGGCCGGCATCTTTTATCGGTACGCCCACCAAGCTGGTGGCAACCATGGTGGTCGATAAAATCAACCAAGCCGGAGGTGTCAACGGACGGCCGATCGAACTGATTATCGGGGATACGGAAGGAGATCCGGCCAAGGCTGTCAATATTGCGAAAAAGTTTATTTATAAAGAGAAAGTGGCCGCCATCATCGGTCCGACTCGGACGGGTACCGGCATGGCGGTGAAGAAGATCATCCACGAAGGTAAAGTCCCTGCTTTCATGACCGTCGGCGGAGACCCGGTAATCATGGGAGGTCCCAAATTGGGTCCGTTTAAATGGATTTTTAAGTCTCCGCAACGATCCTCCGTGGCGGTCAAGCGCCTCTATACGTATTTAAAAGACAAAGGGCTCACCAAGATCGCCTTACTCACCGCATCCGACGGTTTTGGTAAGGACGGTGAACGGTGGCTTACCAAACTGGCCCCCCAGTTTGACTTGCAGGTGGTAACACAAGAATCGTTTGGGCCGCGGGACACCGACATGACCGCCCAGCTGACCAAGGTGAAGAACGCCGCTCCCCAGGCGATCGTGGTTTGGACTATCGGTCCTGCCGGCGCCATTGTGTCCAAGAACAAGGCCCAACTGGGCATTGACTTGCCGCTGTTTCAATGCCACGGACTTCCGGATCCGAAATATATCGAGCTTGCCGGAAGCGCTTGCGAAGGGGATCGTATGCCGGCCACCAAATTAATGGTTGCCGAAGAATTGCCCGACACCGACCCGCAAAAGGCGGTCATCAAAGAATTTGTACGGCTTTACAAAGCGCGCGGCTATGACGATCAATTCCCGATTAATACGCATTCAGGATATGCATGGGATGCCATCATGATGGTAGCAAACGCTATGGAGAAGGCCGGAACCGTGCCGGAAGAGCTGAGATCCACCATCGAACGCACCAAGGGGTACGTGGGAATATCGGGTATCTACAATCTGACGCCGGAGGATCACAATGGTCTGGGTGTCGATTCCATGGTAGTCGTGCAAGTGAAAAACGGAAAATTCGTCATGGCCGAGTAAACGTGGTTTTGTCGTTGAAGCCGGGCGGCGTACCCTGCCGCCTGGCCTTTCCTCCCGCCGGCGCCGCTCCTTGGGAAAGGCCCAAATGAAATCAGATGAAATCAGGTGAAATCAGGTGAAGACCGCCGACAAACTCGAAAAATATAGGGCGAAGCGGGACTTTGCCAAGACCCCGGAACCGGCAGCCGAATTCGGAAAATCGGAGGAGGGACCGATTTTCGTGGTTCAGCAGCATGACGCCCGGCGAATGCATTATGATTTTCGTTTGGAGGTGGACGGGGTCCTTGTTTCCTGGGCGGTTCCCAAAGGACCCAGTACTGATCCCAAGGAAAAACGCCTGGCGGTTCGCACCGAGGACCATCCCTTAGATTATGCCTATTTTGAAGGACGAATTCCGGAAGGCGAATATGGTGCCGGAACGGTGATCGTGTGGGATACGGGAACCTACGAAAACATGAGCGAAAAGGATGGGGAAAGCATTTCCTTGGCGGAAGCGTTGTCTGCCGGGCACGGCAAGGTGAAGCTTAAGGGAAAAAAGCTCAAGGGCGGATATGCCCTCATTAACACCAAGATGCGAGGGGATCAAAGAAACTGGTTGTTGATTAAGGAAAAAGACAAAGATGCTGATGCCCGTCGCAATCCCGTCAGCACGGAGACCGAATCCGTTCTCAGCGGCAAAACGGTTAAGGAAGTGGCAGAGGCAATCGACCGAATGGGTCAGCATGGGTAAGGTATCTATGGATTTCCTTGAGTACCAACCGGTCAGAATAGGTTAAAGTCTTCCACGACGATCTGTTCTTCCGGAACTCCCATGGCATGAAACTGATCGATGAGGGCATCCACCATGGGAGAAGGCCCACACAGAAAGATATTCTTGTCGAGGATGCCGCCGTTTATTCGATCAGCGGCATATCCGGCTGAAAATAAGCCTTTTGCGGAGCTGAGATAGAGCTCATAATGGTGGCCCCGTTCTTCCAATGCCTCAAAACCGTGGAAATGACTTGAGGTGATTTCTCGCCGGATCTCCGCATCGAAGCTGGCTTGATCCTGTGTGTGACAAACGTAGAAGAGGGCCACGCAGGGGCTCTTCCAAGTGCGAATAATTTCAGGATGAAGCCCTCGCAATCGTTCCGGAACCGCTTTTTTGCCCAAGCGTTCTTCCGAGTGCAGGGCAACGTGCCACATACCGATAAAGGGGGTGATACCTACCCCGCCACCGATGAGGACGCAGTCTCGTTCTGCGTCCAGGAACTTGTCGCTCAACCGACCATACGGTCCGTATACGGTGACCGGATCGCCAATCTCCAACCGGTTAAGGCTGCGGGTATGATCGCCCACCTGTTTGATCCCCAGCTTGAATTTACCCTCTAGATTATAGCCACAGGCGATCGAATAGGGGTGTGGCTCAGGGGAAAGTCCCGACTTGTGTAAAACGAGATAGACAAACTGGCTGGGTCGAAAGTCCATTTCCTTCTCGAGAGGTGACAACGTCAATTTCAAGATATCTCCATGGGGTTCGATATGGTCTATGGCATATGGATACTGGGGGCCGTAGAACCGATAAAGGAACCGGATATATATGAAAGCAGACCCTGCCAGGCCAAGGAGGGTGTAGATCCAGACTCTCAGAAGCGGATAGGCAGCGATGTCTGCGTCGACCCACACAATGTGAGCGATCGCCAATAGTAAGACCAAGCCGAATCCTTCGTGGGTTCGTTTCCAGATATGGTAGGGCAGCCACTGACGAAGGGTAAGAACAATCAAGACGACCATCAAGAGGAAGGCGGCCACCCCGAAGTTTTGTCCCACCAGATAGAGATCTCCTCGCGGCACCCGAAATCCCATGTCTAGGAAAAAGGCCGTGATGTCCGGCAGCCGGTCCGCTCCCAGGCAGAGGGGATGGAAAATAATGATCCAAAAGCTCCACCGTCCCAGTCGCTTGTGGACCTGATAGACCTTGTCGAGTCCGCCGAAATAGTCTTCCAGCGGGCGCCATCGGGTGGAAAGAAGGATGCACCAGCACATCAACACAATCGCCGATAGGGAAGCCCCCTTGGCGGGATACTTAAAGGGATCTGTGAACCAGTCTTGGAAGTACCATTTGCTGCCCAGCCACAGGACTAAGGTCAGTGCGACGCTTGCCACAATCGGTCGAAAGCGCTGTTTGGTATGCGAAATGGTTAACATTTAAAAATTTTCCTGGGAGCCTGTCGGAGAAATCCCATTTTCGCTCTGGGTGAGCGTTTTTGAAGCATTTCTAAGTTCGCTTTACTGAAACGCCAAAACTCGGCTAAATGCCTCAAACAGTTGGCGTTTCTTGACGCTCCGCTTCACTAAGAACTGCTATCAAAAACGCTCAAAGTCGCTCTCCTGCAAGTTCTCCGACAGGCTCCTAGTCAGCTAAATTTGCCGTATAAGAAAAGTCAGTGATATTGAGTGTGTCAGATGTTACATTCATTTGACAAGATTTTTGCGGCGGCGCCTTTTTTCGCTTGCAAAAAGCTATATATAGCATTATGAACGAAACCTGCCCACAATATATAGTTGTCAATTCACAGGGAGGGATTCAAAAAGATGTTTGAGATGATTCGGAAACGGGACGGGCGCTACGTGCCATTTGATGCTGAAAAGATTACAAAGGCCATTGAAGAGGCCGGCCAGGCGACGGGTGAATTTGGTCAGGAACAGGCCAGAAAGCTCATGATCCGGGTCTTGAGTATGGCCGAAGGTATTCATGGTGATAAGACCATGGGGGTTGAGGACGTGCAGGACATTGTCGAGGAGGTGCTCCTTTCCTCCCCGTTTCGTACCACCGCCAAGCGGTACATCATATATCGAGATCAACACGCCAGGCTCAGAGAGATCGCCGACAAGATGGAAGTAGACCTGGTGGACCAGTATTTAAAAAGAATGGACTGGAAAATAAACGAAAACAGCAACATGTGTTATTCCCTACAGGGGCTTAACAATTACATCTCCTCTGAAGTGAGTAAGGTCTACTGGCTTCGGGAGATCTATACCCCGGAAATCAGGGATGCCCACACCGGCGGGGATTTCCACATTCACGATTTGAATATGCTTTCCGTCTATTGTGTGGGATGGGATCTACAGGACCTCCTCATGGAAGGGTTCAAAGGGGTGTCGGGAAAAGTGGAAGCCCGGCCGGCCCGGCATCTTCGTAGTGCACTCGGCCAAGTAGTCAACTTCTTTTACACATTGCAAGGAGAAGCCGCCGGGGCCCAGGCCTTTTCGAATTTCGATACCTTCCTGGCTCCGTTCGTCAGGTATGATAGGTTGGGCTACAAAGAAGTCAAGCAGGCCCTTCAGGAATTTGTCTTTAATATCAATGTGCCTACCCGGGTTGGTTTTCAGACGCCGTTTACCAATGTGACATTGGATCTCACCGTGCCCAAGTATCTGGCCGATCAGGCAGTGATTTTGGGCGGTCAGATGCAATCTGAGACATACGGAGAATTCCAGGACGAGATGGATCTGTTTAACCGAGCCTTTTTGGAGGTCATGGCGGAAGGAGATGCGAAGGGACGGGTTTTCACCTTCCCGATTCCCACATACAATATCACCAAAGATTTTGACTGGGATAAAGACGATCTTGAACAACTCTGGGGAATGACCGGAAAGTACGGCGTTCCCTATTTTTCCAATTTCATCAATTCCGACATGAATCCGGAAGACACCCGAAGCATGTGTTGTCGATTGCGTATCGACAATCGGGAACTCGAGTCCAGGGGCGGCGGGCTTTTTGGCTCCAACCCGCTCACCGGTTCCATCGGGGTGGTTACCATCAACATGCCTCGACTGGGGTATTCAAGTGAGGGAGAAGAAGACTTTTTTCGGCGCCTGGAAAATCTGATGGTCTTGGCCAAGGAAAGCTTGACCATTAAGCGAAAGGTTCTGGAAAGATTTACCAAAGGAAATCTCTATCCGTATACCAAGCACTATCTACGGAAGGTAAGGGAACGGTTCGGAGAATACTGGAAAAACCATTTTTCCACCATTGGCTTAGTGGGCTTGAACGAAGCCTGCCTGAACCTCTTTGGCAAGAACATCGGACATGCCCGGGGCCAGGCCTTTTCCGAAAAGGTTCTGGATTTCATGCGGGAAAAACTTATCGCTTTTCAGCAGGAGACGGGGGACAATTTCAATTTAGAGGCCACGCCCGCCGAAGGCACTTCATACCGTTTGGCCCGTATTGATCGGGAAAAATGTCCCGGCATCATAGCGGCCAACGGCAACGGAAAAAAGAAGCCGGGAAGCTGTTCGTTTTATACGAACTCCTCCCAACTGCCCGTGAACTATACAGATGATATCTTTGAGGCTCTGGACCTTCAAGACGGTATTCAAAGTCGATACACGGGGGGGACGGTCTTCCATGCCTTCGCCGGAGAACGTATCAGCAACCCGGCAAGTGTCAAACAGCTCGTACAGAAAGTTTGCGAGAATTATCAGATTCCCTATTTCACATTCAGCCCCACATTCAGTGTTTGTCCCGAACACGGGTATCTTCTGGGAGAACAGGTGACATGTCCCACCTGTGAGACGGCCTGCGAGGTTTACACCAGAGTTGCCGGATATTTACGGCCGGTCAAACAATGGAACGAAGGCAAGCAGGCGGAGTACCGGATGAGAGAGGTGTTTAACTTCTAATTCATGAAGATTGGGGGTTGGCAGAAAGTCTCTCTCGTAGATTATCCCGGCAAGATTTGCACCATCTTGTTTGCCCAGGGATGCAATTTCCGTTGTCCCTATTGCCACAATCCCGAGTTGGTCCTTCCCTCTCTTTTTAAAACCGCCTTGAGGACAGGTCCTATCTTTGCGTATCTGGAGAAGCGAAAAGGTATTATTGACGGGGTGACCATCACGGGGGGAGAACCGACCATCCAGGCGGATCTAACCGCTTTGATTGCCCGGATCAAGGAACTGGGGTACCTCGTGAAGTTGGATACCAACGGTTCCCGCCCCGGGGTTTTGAAGGAACTCATCGGCCGAGGCATGTTGGATTATATCGCCATGGATATTAAGGGACCGTTGGAGCGTTATGGCGATATCACCCGAACGCCAGTAGTGTCGGAAGATATCCGTGAGAGTGTCCAAGTCATTATGGGCTCCGGGGTACCCTGTGAGTTTCGGACCACGGTGGTCGAATCATTACTCGCCGAAAAGGATTTTGAACAGATCGGCCGGCTCATCCGGCCTGCGCCGCTATACACCCTGCAACACTTCATTCCGTCCAAAGCTCTCGATCCCGCTTATCTCCAGGAAGCGCCCACCTCTGAGGAGTACCTCTCCCGTCTCAAGGCTTTGTTGGAAAACGACATCCAGATGGTGGAGGTCCGCTGAAGTCAGTAAGAAGTACGTATCAATCCCGGGTATCCACGAAAAGATTGTGTCGTGCCACGTCAGAAATGGCAGTGACAGCGGGGTGTTTGATAATCCGCTCGCAGGAAATGGCATAATACCGTTCCCGAATCATTCTCGTTCGACCCACGATCTGGACACCGTATTGATGTCGGATGTCTTCTTCCACCACGGAGGGGGATACAAATACCCCGTCTCCGTGCTGGCCGAAGGCCTTGAGCAGGGCGCTGTCAGCAAACTCCCCTATGATCACCGGTCTGATGTTTAGAGACTCAAACCATCTTTCCAGCCATTGTCTGAGGGCGGTCATCTCCACAGGCACCAGCATGGGCGCACGGTCCAGAGATCCCGGGAATCCGGCCCGCAGTGTTTTGGCCATCTTTTTGACGGCCATAAATGTGACCCCACATTCCCCAAGTAAGTGGTTGTATGCTTTTACGTGTAGACCTTTGCGGAGGGGGGCATCATTTAAGACCACATCGAGTTTGTGAACCGCCAACTCCGCAAGCAGATCTTCTTCGTTGTCTTCGTGGCAAAGAAGGTGAACCCTTTCGGGAAGGCTGAAAACCGGCTCAAGGAGCTTGCGAACGATCAGCTTGGGCAGGACGGGGACAATGCCCACGCGTAGTGAGAGCGGACCTGTCGCCGGATTTCCCCGCAAAGTGTCCATCATCTCGCGGCCGAGCAAAAAGATCTCATTGGCGTAACGGAAAACCGTGCGACCTAAATCGGTGGGTTCCAGGCCTCGGCCGACCCGGCGAAACAGCTTTCCGCCCAAACTTTCTTCCAGACGACCAATCTGCGCACTCACCGTAGAGGGGGCCAATCGCAGCCGTGCGGATGCGGCGGTCAGATTTCCCTCCTGCACGACCGTCCAGAAGTAAAAGAGATGATGATAATTGAGCCATTCCATAGCAATTCTATTTTTACGAACATATCTATCACAATTTTCTAATAGAACCAACTAAAATTTTAGTCTATTTTTATTATTAAGTATAATTCAAACGAGAATAAGGAGGATCGAAGAGATGGAATTACCATTGGCAGCGTGGATGGAATGGGTTGTAGCCGGCGGATCAGTATTTGTCGGGGGGGTCGTTTTAAAGGTCCTCGATCGAATCCAAAGGTAAGCGCTCACAAAGATATTCAGAATCTGAAAAGCCACGAAATTGATGTTGAGGCTTTGGTGAAGGCCTAGTCCTTAACTTAGTGCTTGACTCAGGAAGTTCATCAGCATCGTCGTATATCCCCCCGAATAGGCCAGCAAGAAAGTGGTGGTCATGGCAATGGCACCGACCACCGAGCGTCCCTCGGCCTGCCTGAACCGGAAAAGCTCCCGGAAATGCGATTTTTACTTGACGATGAAACCTCGCCCTTTGGGCTGGGGTATGTGAATCGGCTATGCTTGCGTGCGTGATGGGACTTTTCTCCGGTTCCGGAAGGCTCGCAATCAGACTATGGTTTCGCTTTTAAGTGCCTTGCAGCCGAGAACCTCCAACTCGTGCAAAATTCAGGTTATATGACACTCAATTGTCGCGGCATTTTGACCTGACCGTCATCAAGATTCGAGTGAAACTCGATAAACCGTTATTCAGTCCGATTGCAGGTGCCATTTAAGATGGCTTTTGTTAGAATGCGTTATATGGTGTGATGGTGGGAGGACGTTGGTGTGTGAAATACACATGGATTTCCGGCGGCCATACCGGTGCCGGAGAAAGGAAAGAGGCCAACGGTTTGGAACGCAGATGGAGAGGGAACAATATGGAAGGTGAGATTCGACGATTCACAATGATGATGTGTTTCGTAATGGCAATTCCGTTCATTTTTGGCATTCCCGGTTCTGCTAGGGCGGAGGGAGAAGCCAGGAACGTCATTTTTATGGTGCCCGACGGTATGGGAATATCCTATGTCACGGCGACTCGTATCTTCAAAAACGGCCCTGACGGTGAGCGGTTACAGCTCGAAGTGCTTCCCCACATTGGATATCAGAGCACCCACTCCAAAAACGGGACGATTACCGATTCCGCCGCCGCAGCATCGGCATGGGCAACCGGGGAAAAGTACAACAACGGTGAAATATCCTGTCACGATAATGACGTTGATGGTGCATGTGATTCAGGCACCACAATTCCCACGCTTTTGGACGTGGCCAAATCGATGGGAAAGGCGACCGGTTTGGTGGTCACATCGGATGTCACTCATGCAACTCCTGCAGCGTTCGGGTCGCACGTGCATCACCGTAAGTGCGAAGAAGAGATCGCCCGTCAGTACATAGAACGAAAAATTGACGTTGTCTTTGGGGGCGGGATTGGAAAGAACCGAGGCGCATGTCTCCTTGGCGAGTCGGCGGAGAACTACTTGGATGTCTTGCTCAGTGAGGCTGTGGCGACCGGATATACCGTCGTAGAAAACAGAGGGGACATGGATGAAGCATTGTCAGCAGGGGTGAAGAAAATGCTGGGCCTTTTTCACCCGGGGGGTAAAACCAAGGAGCTCTTCCGAGTCGACCCGACGGTCGCCTATCCGGAAACGGAGCCGACGCTGTCCGAGATGACCGAAGCCGCGTTGGACATATTGGAAAAGGACGAGGATGGTTTCTTTTGTCTGATCGAAGGCTCTCAAATCGACTGGGCCGGTCATGCCAATGATACGGGGTATCTGTTGGGCGAGATGTTGGCTTTTGACGAGGCGGTACGAATCGTTCACGAATGGGTGGCCGCGGACCCTCTCAGACGCTTGAATACCTTGATTGTCGTTGTTGCAGATCACGAAACAGGTGGCATGATGATTGGCGGTCCTGCGGATAAGCTATCGGCGGCCGGTGACAAAGTGGACACGGGATGGACGTCTAGAAGACATACCGCCCAAGACACCCTTATCTGGAGCCAAGGGCCGGGCAGTTGGCGGTTGGGCCGGGCACTTGACAACACCGATTTATACGGCCTCATTCTGGATGCTCTGAAATAAAATCTGACGCCGATAAAGGGTTCTTCTCCAATTTAGTTGGAAAAGAGGGTCCTGGGAGTCTGGGAGATGATCCAAAAAAAATGGTGGCGGTGCAGGGACTCGAACCCCGGACGCTGCGGATATGAGCCGCATGCTCTAACCAACT
>Ga0180435_10001687_pt1 | contig 22783 bp, 16 predicted proteins | sample SS_ome_3_FD_132467 | JGI IMG/M metagenome (GOLD analysis project Ga0180435, IMG submission 132467) | Hypersaline lake sediment archaeal communities from the Salton Sea, California, USA - SS_3_S_1 metaG | ecosystem: Environmental > Aquatic > Non-marine Saline and Alkaline > Hypersaline >... | reverse complement strand
GTAACAGGGCGGGGCGACTATCGGAGCTGATGAAATTTCCGACGAAATGGCCATAGAACACCAGGATGACAGCCAGGGTTTTGGCGACGTCAATCCAGACGATCCTCTTTTGACTTGAAGGCACCTCTGGAAATTCATTGGTACTTATCCGATTCAAATGATTCGGCCTCGGTTTCAGAAGACGTATTTTTATAAATAACACTCAGGGCCAGAAAGCGGCCAAGGTGGTAATCAGCCAAATGAAAATGCCAAGAATGATTTTGGTGGTGATTCCCAGGAACTGACCCAGACCGGCGCCGACGCCCGTTCTTAAGGCCTGTTTAGCAGTACGGTTATTGCGGACTTCCAAAATCCAGGAACCGACACCGGCCCCGAGGCAGGAGCCGATGATAGTGCCGAGAAGGGGGATGGGAATCAGGATAGTACCTAAAATGGCGCCAATAACAGCACCGGTAATCGTGCCCAGAAAGGCAAAACGAGCAGAGGCGCCCGCTTTTTTAGCCCCGGCTACACCGGAGATAAATTCTATTAGTTCAGCGGTCAGAGCCAGAATGATGATCGCGATCAGGGTATAAAGGGAAAAGGGATGCCGTTCCCATTGCCACCAGGTAAAAAGGGCAGTGGAGATGATGATAAACCAGTGGCCGGGCAGTCCAAAAAAGACCAAGGTCAGCCAGATAGAATTTATCAAAACTAATAAAACAAGGTATAGATAGAACATTTTTCTGAAGCACAGCAGCGGTAAAGATGCTAAAGTCAACTATTACTATATCTATACTGAAATGAATCAGTTTACTTTCGAATCAACTTGACGGTATGGATTTCGAAGGGCCCGAAATCGAGTTTTACGCTTTGGTTCTTGACAGCGAGCTTTTTGGGGTTTTCCTCCATGAGGTCCACTAACTGAGCGGACTTAATGGGGAATTTCCATTGCAGAGTTGTCTGGGCCGACGCGCCCCGGCATTCATAAAGACGGACAATGATGTCATTATTGTCATGAGCTTTTTTTACGGTTTCAATTATGACATTTTCGGCATCCACACTCAGGAACGAGTCAGTGAGCGGTAAAGATCCTTTTTTTGGTTTGAGGGGGATGGTTCGCAAGGGGATATTTAATTCGTAACCGGCTCGAATTACGCCCCCGGTAATATGGTTGCCGCTATGCGGATAAAGTGAATAAGTGAACTGGTGTCTGGCCCGGTCTGACTTGGGGTCGGGGAAGCCGGAGCTGCGGAGCAGAGCCAGGTCCAGGAGTTTGTCGGCGACTTTATAGCCATACTTGCAGTCGCTCATCATTGCTACTCCATAGTCCGGCTGGGAAAGATCGGTCCATTTGTGAGCGCATATTTCGTATTTAGCCATATCCCAGCTGGTGTTGCGATGAGTGGGACGACGGAGATTACCAAATTGGATATCGCAGGTAGCTTCGGAAGTCAGGACATCAACAGGAAAGGAAGTGCGCAACATTTTTTTAGCTTCTTTCCAATCCACCTCAGTGACGAAATCAATCCGGCGGCTGCCGGCGGTGAGGATAATCTGCTGGTTTAGTTTGGAATTGCCGAAGCTATAAGTTTGTTTCAGGATGGCCCGGGGTCCATCGGTTTCTGCCTGGGCGGTTTCGAGCTGGAAACGCCAAGAGTTTTTTTCGTCATAATGGATCGGGAAATCCCAGGCGTTGTCGTGCCCCCAGGTTTCCGTGGTCAAGGGGCCGAGCATGTCTTCATAGATGATCAGTTGATTGGCCTTAGCCCCGGGGACGAGTACATCGCGCTGATTTTGTTTGTCGTAAATAGACAGGATGGCCCCGTCGCGGGCAAAATTGACCCGGAGAATGTCGTTTTCCAGTTTGGCCGGGGAAGCGGAAAGTCGGCCGTCTGATTCCGAAACGGTGGCAATATCGTAGGTTTTGTATCCCATAGGCGGAACCGTGGCCAGGAACCAGCGATTCCCGGTTTGAATCCATTCCTTGCGTTGCCATGACAAAGAATTCGTGACGACAACCGGTTTTTTCATGTCGGCTGTGTCGAGGGCGGCCACGAAAGAGTTGTCGGCTGTCTGAGTTAGCTGTTCGGTTTGCCGGAGCATGCGTTCATAACCGGCCAATGATTCGTCATAGACACGGGTGATACTACTGCCCGGCAGGATATCGTGGAATTGATAGAGAAGCGTTTCTTTCCAGATTTCATCCAGTTTTTTATTGGGATATTTTAACCTGGTATAGATAGAGCCCAGGACGGAAGACCATTCTAATTCTCGTAAAGCCAATTCCATTTTTCGATTGCAGCGTTTAGATCGACCCTGATTGGTGTAAGTGCCACGGTGTTTTTCCAGATATAGTTCTCCGACCCAGGTTTTATAACGGTCCCGATCAATATCTATTTTTCGAAAGAAATTTTCCGCGGTTTCCTGTACAACGGGGGCGATTCCGTCGAGGTTTTTTTCTCTCTGGAGGGCTTCGAGGTGTTCTGCGCCGGGACCTCCGCCCCCGTCACCGATACCAAAGAGCAGCAATATCCGATCGGAAATAAGTTTGTCGGCGAAGGTTTTTTCGTAGGAATGGATAGACGCCGGGGCGGCAGAGCTGCTGTAGTTGAAATCGGGAGGCATGTGAGCCAAGATTTTGCTGCCGTCGATTCCCTGCCAGTTAAAGGTGTGATGGGGGAATTTATTGAATTCGGACCAGGACATTTTGGTGGTAAGAAAATAATCGATGCCCGATTTACGGCAAAGTTGGGGGATGGCCCCGGAGAAACCGAATACATCCGGCAGCCAGAGAATATTTATGTCGCGGCCGAACTCTTTTTTGAAGAAACGTTTGCCATAGAGTATCTGACGGACCAGAGCTTCCCCGCCGGAGACGTTAAGGTCGGCTTCGACCCACATGGCCCCGTGTAAATCCCATCGGCCTTCGGCGACACGTTTTTTGACTTTTTTATATAGAGCAGGGTATTGGTCTTTGATCCACTGATAAAGCTGCGGCTGACTGGCGCCAAAGACATAGTCGGGGTAACGGTCCATAAGATGCAGCGCGGTGGCAAAGGTTCTGGCTCCCTTGCGAATGGTTTCCCGGATGGGCCACAGCCAGGCCAGGTCGAGATGAGCGTTGCCTACGGCGCTGATGGTCAAAGAGGGATCGCCGCCTTTTTTGTTTAGTTCCGGGGCAAGATGTTTGCGGGCTCGGCGAGCTTCGGCTTCGGTGTAGTCAAATAATTCATGGGCTGCCTGAGTAAGGGCGTTTAAGATAGAATGATAACGGGCTTTTTCCTGGGGGATGACGCCGAGAAGCTCATGGAGCAGGGCAAAATCGTAAAAAAGGGCCTGAAGTTCTTTGTTAAAGACAGCTATATGGGCCTCCAGGAGAGTGCCGAGGACAGGGTCTGTTCCGAAAAGGCTGTTGCAGCCGGCGTCGATCCAGATGTTGACTTTTTCTTTGCCCTGGGCCCGGGCGGTGAACTCAACGACTTTTTTGCCGGGTTGACCCAGACTTTCAAGGGTAGGGGATTTAACACTGGTTAAGCCTAATACAGGAGAGCCCTTGTCGTCGACGACACAAGCTTCGCCATTGACATCGATCAACAGGACTACATTTTTCCCGGCGGCTGCAGCCGGTACGGTACCGGTGAAATTAAACCAGGCGCAATCCCACAATTTCCCCCATTTTGAGCCGATCTTAACAGATTTTTTTCTGCCTGATTTTCGCTGTGCGAAGGTAACCGGTTCGCGAGTAATCCAGGCGGTGGTATTCAATTCGGCAACCGGGGTATAAATGACCTGTTGAATTCGGGTGCATACTGATTTTAAATAGTTTTTGTGGTCGTCGCCATAACAGTGATAAGGCATGTTGAAATCCTTTGTTCTCTTAGATAAACGAGGTGTTAGCTAAAGTTAACTTTCAGGGAATCTTCTTTAATAAAATCGATCAGTTCATCGATTTGGGTAAAAGCCAGGCCGGTTACGGTATCGGCACAGCCATAATATATTGTTATACGTCCCGTGGCAGAATCAGCCAGGGCGGCGCAGGGAAAAACGACATTAGGTACGTCGCCGACACATTCATATATTTTTTGGGGGGAAAGAATATACGATCGGGTACGGTGGATGACTTTCCAGGGTTGCTCAAGATCCAGCAGGGCGGCTCCCATGTGATAGACAAAACCGTTACAGGAGTTAAGCACGCCATGATAGATAAGCAGCCAACCTTCGGTGGTTTCAATGGGTACGGGGCCGGCTCCTATTTTGGTGGATTGCCAGGCGGTGGCGCCGGGGTCTCTGGTGCCCATGACATAGCGATGACGACCCCAGTAAGTAAGGTCGGCGCTTTGGCTGTAGAAGATGTCTCCGAATGGGGTATGACCCTGATCGCTGGGACGACTGACTATGGCGTACATGCCATTGATTTTCCGGGGAAAGAGTACGCCATTGCGATTGAAGGGGATATAGATATTTTCCAGTTGGTGGTAAGTTTTAAAATCGTGCGTATAAGCCAGGCCGATGGTGGGGCCATGGTACCAGTTGCACCAGGTGACGTAGTATCGGTCTTCCAGCCAGCAGACGCGGGGGTCGTATCCGTAAACAAACTTACCAATTTCCGGGTTGTCACAGGTGAAGGTAATAGGTTCGGGTTCGATTTCCCAGTGGATTCCATCCGAACTGCGGCCGGTGTGCAGTCGCATATCTCGGGTTTTGTCGTCCACGCGAAAAACGCCGGCGAAGCCATCTGCAAAAGCAACAGCGGCACTGTTGAAGATACTGTTGGCGCAGGGTATGTGATCGCGGGGGATAATGGGATTGTTCTCGTACCGCCAGACGACATCGGAGCAGTTGGAAGGGCGTTCTTGCCAGGGGATATTCTCCAGGGCGGGTCCGATGATAGTATGTTTGCCAGCGGTATTGGTCATTTCTTTTTTTCTCCCAATTTATCGTTTGGAGGACAGGGGGACAATATAAGCGACCAGGATGATTATGTCAACGTGTGATTTCGAGATTTTTCATGCTTGATATTACTTTAGAACCAAAGCGCCGGTCGGGCAGGCGTCAGCACAGAGAGCGGCAGTCTGATTGCTGAGAGCCTCAGCCAGAGAACTATGAAATGGTGCTGTCACCCGGACGTTCACGCCTCGGCCTGAAAAGCTTAATCCAATCTTTTCGCCGTTTTGAGCCGCTATCTGAATGCAGATGCCGCAAGCAATACATTTTCCCGATTCGTAAATGATGTGCGGATGTTCGGTATTTTGTTCAAAAAGACGCCTTGGTCCTTTATAGAGATGGGGACGGGCCTGATAGAGATCGGCATAGTCGCGTAATTTGCAGTGGTTGGGCTTGTGACAGTCACAATGAAGGCAGCGTTGGGCTTCGGTGAGGGCCTGATCGGGAGTGAATCCCGGTTGGTTATGGATGGTGGGAATTGTTCGTTCGGTCTGGTTGATCCCCGACATGAATTTATCTATTTCTCCGTTTTGCAGGGGGCCGATACGGACGGTAAATGGGTGGCGGGGGCCGGTAACCTTTTTTCCGGAGAGGAACTGGATGATCGAAGCCGCCGCGGCTTTTCCGTCTGCGACCGAGCGAACCGCCAGTTTACGCGGACGAACCACCGAACCGCAGGCAAAGATTCCGACTCGTGAGGTTTCACCGGTTTGTTTGTTTATTTTAATGCCGTGGCCGGTTGTTTCCAGAGAAGTCAGCATTTTATCGGCAGGATCGAATGGGCCGGTGGCAATTACAACGGCATCAAAATCTTTTTGTAAATCTGTCAGAATTATCTTTTCCCCAATTTTTGTTTGTAACTGAAACTGAATGCCAAGTTTTTCGATCAGATTGATCTCGGCATCAAGGATGGGGCGGGGAAGTAAATCTTCGCTGAGAACATATTGAAGGGAACCGCCCGGTTTTTCATGGTTGTCATACAGGGTGCAGGGATAGCCTTGCTGGATGAGGTAATAGGCGGCGGACAGGCCGGCGGGGCCGGAGCCGACAATGGCAACACGCTTATTCAGCATTGGGGAGCAGGGAGGCATATAGGGATATGCAGAAGCCAAATCAATATCAGCGACATATCGTTTGAGCAGACAAATGGCCAAAGGACTGTCAAATTTTTCGCGACGACATCCTTTTTCGCAGGGGGCGGGACAAATTCGACCCAGCACGGCCGGCAGGGGGATGTCTTTTTTAACCGTGGCCAAGGCTGCCTGGTAGTCACCCTGAGCAATCTGACGGATCATCAGCGGTATATTCATGTGAGCGGGGCATAGGTTATGACAGGGAGCCAGGCAGTCTCCCAGATGATCGCTGAGGAGTAATTCGAGAGCGGTACGTCGAGCCTGATGTATCTCGGGGATATCACTTTCCACCTGCATATTATCGGTAACTTTGGTGGCGCAAGCGGGAAGCAGTCGGTTTTCATTATGAACTTTTACCACGCAAACCATGCAAGACGTAGAAGGATTACATCCATCACGATAACATAAAGTGGGAATGTCAATTCCCAGCAGGCCGGCGGCATCGAGAATGGTGGAGTCGGGCGGGACTTCTATAGATTGGTTGTCAATGGTTATACGAGGCATTGTTATTCCACTTTATACCCATCGGGTATCATTTTGCCCGGCAGGGCCGATTATAAGCGATTACCGAAAATATAATTATTAAATGACTCACGGGACATTTTCATGTGGGACAGATATAACAGCGTCGGCAGGGCAAATGTTCATACAAGTGCCACAGCGAACACATTTTTCGGAGTCTATTTCATGTTTTTCATATGGTTTCATAAAAATAGCATCGGTGGGGCATCGCTGAGCACAAAGAGTACAACCGATGCAATTGTCTGTGATAGAGTAAGTAATTAAATCTTTGCATTTTCCGGCGGGGCAGCGGCCCTGCAAATGAGCTTCGTATTCGTCACGAAAGTACCGCAGGGTACTCAGCACAGGATTGGGAGCCGTTCGGCCGAGCCCACATAAGCTGCCCTTTTGGACCTGGTGAGCCAATTGTTCCAGGTTTTCCAGGTCTCCTTTTTGGCCTTGGCCGGAACAAAGTCTTTCGAGGATATCCAGCATGCGCCGGGTGCCGATACGGCAATAGGTGCATTTTCCACAGGACTGGTTTTGGGTGAATTCGAGAAAATAACGGGCAATCTCTACCATACAGTCGGAATCATCGAGTACCACCAAACCACCCGAACCCATAATAGCACCGGTGTTGGTCAGAGCTTCGTAGTCAACGGGTACGTGGGCTAATTCCGCCGGAATGCAGCCGCCGGAGGGACCGCCCACCTGAACGGCTTTAAAATGCTTTCCCGAAGGAACTCCGCCCCCAATGTCTTCGACTATTTGGCGCAAAGAAATTCCCATGGGAACCTCGATGAGCCCTCCGCGGACCACTTTGCCGGCCAGGGCGAAGACCTTGGTTCCCTTGCTGGTTTCTGTACCCAGGGAGGAAAATGCATCGGCACCGTTGCGCAAAATCCAAGGTACAAGTGCGAAAGTTTCGGCATTGTTGACCAGTGTGGGTTGGTTCCATAGTCCTTTTTCGGCCGGATAGGGGGGGCGTAAGCTGGGCATGCCCCGCCGGCCTTCAATGGAAGCCATTAATGCCGTCTCTTCACCGCAGACAAAAGCCCCTGCTCCTTCCATGATATGAAGATTCAGGCAGAAATCACTGTCGAAAATGTTCTGGCCGAGCAGGCGCCGATTGAGACAGTTTTGGAGGGCTTGACGGATGCGACGAACCGCGAGAGGGTATTCGGCCCGGATATAAAAGATGCCTTCGTCGGCGCCGACGGCGCGGGCTGCGATGGCCATTCCCTCTATGATGCGATAGGGGTAGGATTCGAGCAGCATGCGATCCATAAAGGCCCCGGGGTCTCCTTCGTCGCCGTTACAGATGATGTATTTTTTCGGACCGGGGGCCCGGCGAACAGTCGCCCACTTGACACCCGTAGGGAATCCGGCTCCGCCTCGGCCGCGAAGTTGACTTAACTGAATCTGTTCAATGATTTGTTCGGGTGTTTTTTCATGGAGGCAGCTTTTCAGGCTTTGAAAACCACGGCAGGAAAGGTATTCGTCGAGATCGAGAGGGTTGATATCGCCGCAATATTCGGTGGCAATATTTTTTTGTTGATCCAGAAACGCCGCGACAGGCTGGTCGCGTACATCGATTGCGTAACGAGTAATGGGTTGGGTATTGTTTTCGGTGAGAATATTGTCCAGAGACCGGGAAATAAAATTGGATATTTTTAGTTTGAGTCCGGAAGGTTTAAAATGGCGCAGGAGGATTGACAGGGCATCTTCGGGCTGAACCCGAGCATAAAGAAAAGATTTAGTATTCGGTAGTACTATTTCAAGCAGGGGGGTTTGGTGACACATACCGACGCAACCGACATGTTTGATGGTGGCGGGGATGGCGGTATCCGCAAGTGCCTGCAGTAAAGCTTCATGAAGTTTACCGCTGCCGCGAGCAACGCAACAGGAACCCAGGCCGAGACGAATCTCACCTTGAGCGGAAATTTTATCAGAAGGGAGAATATGTTTTCGGGATTGATGATCCGATTTTTCCCACTCCAGAAAATCATGGATGATCCGGGGGGCATTGTCCCCGGTAAGATGGCCATAGGTTATATCGTCAATCTGGACCGCGGGCGCCAGGGTACAACAACCCAGGCAGGCGACGGTCTGGAGGGTGAAAAGGCCTTTAGCGTCGGTGTCCCGGCCGGGCTCGAGTTGCAGGTGCCGTCGAAGGGCATCGAACACCAGATCGGCTCCCTTGACGTGGCAGGCGGTTCCGGTACAGACACTGATGACATGGCGGCCTATAGGGCGATGGCGAAACTGGCTGTAAAAGGTCGAGACTCCCGTAATGGTTGTCGGAGTTATATCGGTACACTCACATACCCTTTTCAAAGCCTCTTCGGGTAGATAACGGTAATGCTGTTGAATTGCCTGTAAAATCGGGATTACCGAATGGGGTTCTCGGCCGATTTTTTTGACAATGTCATCAACAAACGAAATATCCGGTTCCTGGTTCATAATTTAATCGTATAGTAATTTGTAATTTCAGACAATGTAAAGAAAATAGATAAATTTTTCAGCTCGCCTCCGGCAGTAAGAGGTTTGGCGTAATCTGGTAATTTAACCGTATATTCAATGGTCCGGTTTTTTGCCGATGCAAAACAAATGTTTTTTTCCGCGTATATAGATTCGTCCCTCGACAAAAGCGGGGGAACAGGTTGATTTTTCTCGGAGTTCGGCAGTGCCGATTTTGTGAAACCGGCTGTCTGCATTTACAATAATCATGGTACCCTTATCACTGAGCAGATAAAGTTTGTCGGCTACCCAGGTGGGGGAAGATTGGAAATCTTCATCAAGCTCTTCTTCCCATAATTTTTTTCCATCTGGAACAGAATAACAGGTCAGGAGCCCGTCGGTGGTCAATAGAAAAAGCAGTTTTCCGTTGGTGACGGGGCTGCAGATGTCAGGAATACCGTCCTCGGCAATCCAGAGGATATGGGTTTTGGTCACATCACCTCGGCCGTCTGTTCTTATGGCGAATACTTCACTGCTGGGACTAATGACATAGACGATGCCCCGAGCGTAAACCGGGGAAGGAGCGATGTCGCCATTAAGACATTCAGCTCTCCAGATTTCTTCACCAGTAGCGGGGTTGTAGGCAATAACCCAGGGGATCCCGCAGGTAATCAACTGAGGTCCCTTTTTGGTCTCCACCACAATGGGTGATGTCCAGGAACCCGGCACCGGTCGAGGCATCTGCCAGACAATATTGCCGCTGCGAGTATCCAAAGCCAACATTTTTGACTGGGGTTTATCCTGATCGTTGAATTCCTGATCGTATTTGATGAGCAATAAATTTCGGTATAGAGCTAAAGAAGAGGCGTAACCGTAATTACTCAAAGGGATTCCCAGGTTTTTAAACCACAGTTGCTTGCCCTGGAAATCAAAACCGGCAACGTAACCGTTGGCAAAAATGGCGAAGATTCGTTTCCCGTCGGTCGCGGCGGAGGAAGCGGCCGAGCCGGTATCTTCCATTACATCCAAAGATTCGGGATTGTCAGAAGGGATGGGTGGTTTGAGTTCTCTTTGCCAGAGCAACTCACCGGTGCCGGCATGGAAGCAGAAAATGTTACAGCTTTTTTTGTCCGCTCCGGTAAGAAATACCTGGTCTTGCCAGACGACGGGGGAGTTGTGCCCGGGCAGGGGAATTTCGGTTTTCCAGATAATATTTTTTCCCGTGGCAGTATCCCAGGTAACAGGAACGTCATGGGTAGCGGAGATCCCCAGTCCGTAAGGGCCGCGAAATCGAGGCCAGTATTTTTCAAATTCATCCAAAGAGGGATCGGGAGCAGATATATCGGCAAAATTAATTTTAATGGGGCGCCCAGCTATTAATGCCACGGCACTGCCTGCTATGACTAAACCGAGGCCGACGACAAGCCAGAAAGCCAGGTGGTTATCTTTTCTTTGTGTTTCAACCGCGGCAGGAGGGTGCAGGGTGAGTTTCTCTTTTGCAAAGGTTGAAGCTGTTCTGGCCCCGATAAAAAAAAGAATGAGCCCGAGTAAAAGCAGGTGTCCTCCCGTATGAGAGAATTTTCTATGGAACATGAATCGCTGACGTAAATTTTTGTCGAAGGTTCGGATTCTGTTTTTAAGGATATTGTTATCGGGTTGTAGTTGCAGTTGTTTTTTCAGTTTAGTGAGTTCCGCGGGTTCAAGAGGGTCGGCAATTCGGCTGAGGGAATAATTACGAACCAGCAGAAAACAGACAATCCCGATAAACAGACCGGCAACCACAGCCGTGCCCAGCCCGGCCTGAAAGCGGAATCGGGATAAAGTCACATTGGGTGAAGAAGGTTTATAGGGATGTTTTTTTCGATTCATAGGGTTTCTGTTCGTCAGGTTGGTTGTCAGATAATTGTTTCAGACGTTCCTGTTCCATGGGACAATACGAAAAACAGCGGCCGCAAGCAAGGCATTGGGAGCGATTGGCCAGGTAATCCTTTCTGGTTTGATTAATTGTCAGGCGTATCAATTTGCCGCCGATGACCAGACCCATAAATCCACCGAGAAACCATCCGCCCAGAACAAAATGATTTACCAAAAGGTATGCTTCTTTATTGAGTTCGGTAATGGTTTGGCCGGAGGCGCGAAAGGCGTCGCTGGCGTCGGTGGTGTCCGGAACCTGGCCTGATTCTTCCAGATTGATACGTTCAGCCAACCGGATTCGATCGTGCATGTGGGAAAGAGGTTCGCCCGACAAGCTGCCCAGGAAACCTCCGGCAATTATCAGAAAGGGAAGAAGGACAAGGAGAAAGGCCAGTCTTTTTTTGTCTGAGGTGTAAAAAATCGAAGAAGATGATAGAGGCGGGGATGGTTTTTCGATGGCACCGAAAGGACAGGAATTTTCGCAGAGACGACATTGTACACATTGATCGGGAGTAATGGTTACGTGCCATTTGGACACCCGGGAGAAGGTGCGTAACAGAACACCATAGGGGCAGAGGAAGCGACAATAAGGGCGGCCGACAAACATGCCTATGACGATAAAACTTCCGCCCAGAATGAGGATGTCCAGATGGTTCCGGTGAGGGACGATATTCATACGAAAAATGGCTACGAAGGGATCGTATTGGCAGATGATATAAGCGCTGCCGGTAGCGGCAAAGAGAACCGCCAAACCAAAATATAGATATGCCGGCAGTCCTAAAACCTGTTCGAGAGGGCGGGGTACGGATAAAGGGTGAATCAGGACGATATCCTGGACGGCACCGAGAGGGCAAACCGCGGCGCAAAAAGAGCGGCCGAAAAACAATGTAAAAATCAGGGGCAGCAGAAAGAATGCCAGTACCGTAACAGGTATAGCGTAGTTGTGATTGAATAAGGCCTCGGAGACGGACTGGATGGCGCCGATGGGGCAAACGCATCCTTGGCGCCAAAAGCCGAAGTAAGCCAGGGAGAAAATCATCAAAATGAATAATCCCCGGCGGGAACGTTTTTTTAAAGCTAAATAAGATGCTAAAGTCAAAGCAATCAACAGCACGGCGACATCCAGATATTCATAAAACTGGGCGCGTGGGGGCGGGGTAGTTGGATGCGGAAGTTGATGGCCGCTCTGGGAGAAATCCGGGGGAGAGAACCGTTCAACAGCCAGGTGGTCAGGTTAAAAAAAGACAAAACCGCCAAAAAGCCAATCGTGATGAGAGTAGGTCTGGTCATGCTTTTTTGTCGGCTCCCTTCGCAAGATATGGTTGATCGGCAGCGACCCTTATGAAGGCCTGGGAAGGACATGCCTGAGCGATGGAGCATTCGTTGCAATTCAGGCAGCGATCATGGCGGACCTGCAGATAGAGAGAGCCATTGCCGAAGGCATTACAGCCTTTGACGCATTTGCCACAGCCGATACAAAGCGGTTCGTCAATGGTATATTCGAAATAGGGCTCTTCGACAAAAGTGCGTTTGATGGCGCCGGTCGGGCAGAGTTGGTTTTCCGCGGCGGTATCAAGAGCCTGAGGCTCCGGTTCGTAATAACCGGTGCAGAGATTGCAATAGCCGCACATGGAATAGGTGTGGACGCATTTAACGGCCGATTCTTCCAGGACGCAATGGGTAGCGCAATTACCGCAGGAAATACATTTATAGGGATCGATCTGCCAAACCTGGTCGGCGGCCCGGCTGCGTTTGCCGAGCAGACCCACCGCCGCCCCCAGAGTAAGCAGGCAGGCGTCTCGAATACAGCCGCCCAGCCAAGTACGACGATTTATTTTTTGTTTTTTGTCGGGCATGATTACGGCCTTTCCAAAGCTTCTCTGGTCTTATGAGCCAGAGGACGGCGGCATTCTTTTAATTGACGACAGTGGCGGCAAAGGCTCTGTTTTTTACATTTTGCGGAGGAAGAGTTTCCCAAAATCAGCCATCCCGCGAATATACCGATTCCAGCCAGCGTAATATTTCTCGAGAGCGAACGTATTAGTTCACGTCGATTCGGGGTTGTCCCGGGCATATTTTTCATTGATTAGTTATTTCTGTTTATGAGTTCAAAAATTCGTACTTCACCGTTGGTTGGATCTAATATATGGATTCTTCCCTGAGGATCGACGGCTACGTCCAGGCTGCCATAAGTGCTGTCGGACGATTTGTCTCCGTAAACGCGATCATGTTCGATGAATTGTTCAGGGCCGGCGACGACACCGAGAAAGAGACCGTCGGAATTATATACTTTTACTCTGGTTAATCCTTTTTCACAAGTGACAAAACTCCCATCGGGCAGCAGGGCGAAGTTGGCGGGATTGCAGCAGCCGCAAAAGCCATCGACTTCATAAGATGCTTTTCCCCAGGCAAACTCCATATCACCGTTAACCGTATAAGCTTCGATGCGATGGTTGCCGGGATTGACCACCCGGAGCAGGCCATCGAAACCCATCGCCAGGTCAAAATTGGGGCTGGGTATTACAAAACCGGGAATATTTCGCTGAGGATTTTTTCGACCGATATTTCCTTTGATCGAACCGGATTTATCATAACGTAAAACAATCCGGTTCCCCATATCGGCGACAAAAACATCGCTTTCGGTAACGGCAATCGAGGTAAAAACCGACTGGGGGCCGGGACTGTCCCAGCTGGATTTTTTTTTACCCTGTCGGTCATAAACTTCAACGTGTTTTTGCATACCAACGTAAATTATATCGTTTGATTCGATCGCCAGGCATTGAGGAGATTGGCTTAGTTCGATTTTAGAAATCAAAGTGCCATTTTTGTCATAAATCCGAATAGACTTGTCTCCAGCGACATAAATTCTGGACAGATTGTCGATGGCAATACCCCGGGCGAGAGTAAAACCGGTTTGTATTTTCCTCGGAATTTCCCGTGCGATAATCAGTTTAGGATCTATCGTTTGCTTTTCAGAGATATCATAGGTAAATTCCGGGGACAAACCGCTTTTCTTTTCACTGGTATGGTCGATTCTTATTATCGCAATCAGAGCAGCCCCGACGGCTGTGACCAACAGAATTGCAATCAAAACATTGGTGTTTGATATCGCTTTAGGTAAATGTTTGCTCATGATGTTTTTATCTCAACATAGGTTATCGCAATATAATATATAATAAGAACCAAATCTTCAAATCCATATCCGATTTCCTCTGTAAATAATTAGATATAAATAATTAAATATAAATTATTTATGCAATTCTATGGCTTTTTTGTTTCTGTGTGAAGTTATTTTTTTCTGATATTTAAACAGACCATTCTAGTGAAATCGCGAACGATTAAACGGCCGGCGACCAGGGCCATTGGGGCCCAGGATTCGTGTCCGTCGAGTACCTGTGCCTGAGCCAATTGATGAAAACCGGTCGGGGACGCTTCGGCGAGCGTTAAAAGCCCGGTGTCGTTCATCAGGTATATAAGCCCATTGGCAATCAGTAAGGGGCCAAGGCCGAATTTGTTATCGCTGCCGCTGGTCCAGACGATATTTCCATTTACATCGAGGCAAACCAATTGTTCGTCAGCACGAATGCCGTACAGATGGCCGTTATAAAAAACAGGTGTCTGCTGCTCGGCGCCGAATACTTTGGCTTTCAATTGGAAAAGAGGTTTGGCGTGCAAACGGTTTTCCTGCTGAGAAATCTGCAGCATCATGCTGCCGGCGTTATAGCCGGCGGTAAGGAAAATGCGCCCCTGGTCCAGAATAACCGGAGAAGGGACATTCGTGCGTAATTTCCATTCGGTACTTTCCCATAATATTTTACCATTTTCAGCGGAAATGCCGACCACGCCGCCGCTGCCGCAATATACATACATGCGGTGACCGGATAATTCCATAGGAATAATCGACGAATGAGTCATCTGCCATTGGCGGGGATTGGGAGTTTGCCAGAGAATATTTCCTGTAGCACAGTCTATCGCCAGCATGAGAGCTATGCCTCCCGGAGCTATAATAGCTCGGTCCTTTTCGAGCAGCGGACATTGACCGGCGTACCATAAAGGTATTTTGGTATTAAATTCGCGAACCAGATTTTTAGCCCAGATAAATTGTCCGGTTTTTGCGTCCAGACAGGTAAGATGGCATTTAGGTCCCATCGTTACCACATATTTTTCGGTAACAGCCGGGACCGTTCGCGACATACCATGATTGCGCTTGATGCGGACGGGGTAGGAATAACTCCAGATATCCCGGCCGTCTTCCAGAGATAAACAACGCAGGACATCCGATTGGTTGGGGCGGTCATAATCGATGATATACACGCGACCCGCATAGATAGCGGGGCCGGCATAACCTTCACCGACGTCAACTGCCCAGAGGGATTCCAGACCACCCGGTTCCCAGTTTCGTGAAAGAGTGACCTGGCTATCGCTATAAATCGCGTCAGAATTTGCACCGCGGAAGCGAGGCCAGGAACCGGGTATTTCGGCCGGGATACCTTCCAGCCGGACAAAAGTGCCGTCCAGAAAATTTGGTTCATTTACTGCAATTTGTTTGACGGCGACCTGGTCCAGTCCCGGAACACGTTCCTGCAATTGGATATCTTCAGCGAAACCGCTTAACCAGGAATGTGTAAGAGCCGACAGAATTACAGCAAGCGCCAGCGGGATTGTTATTCCAAAAAAGGAGAGTTTGATCTTCATAGGGGGTATTTCAAAAGAGATAAAATTCCATTTATTCATTCCTTACCGCATCCAGCAGAGGGCCTCGCAGAGCTAATACGGTTGCCAGCCAGGCCCATACTATACCGCTGATAGTAATCACTGCCAAGGTAATTGTCAATGAAACGTAAGGAACCATTACGCCGGGAGAAAGAAAGGCCGGGAGTACCGCAATGATGGCTGAGACAACACCACCGATCAAGCCCAATATCCAGACGAAGCTGTGTTCGTATAAAATCATTCGTTTGAGCAGGTATCTGTCGAATCCCAGGGCCTGGAGCATCCCCAGTTCTCCTCGGCGTTCTAACACGTTACGCGTCACCACCAGACCCAGCCCCATGCTTCCTAATATCAGCCCTAATCCTCCGAGAAGCTGAAAAATGGAGAGGTAGGTATTTTCGACCCGATAAAACTGAGCTAATCTTTGCGGTGCCGGCGTTGCTTGCCAGGCGATATCTGTTAAGTTTTCGCTGAGAATCTCAGAAACTTTTTCGGTATTTTGTTCGGGGGTGTCAATGAGAAAAACTCGGTAGCCATCCTCGGAAGGGAAACGTTTTTGAAATACTTTTTCGTCAATCAAAAGGCTGCCCTGAAATATGGAGTTGTCCAGGGCGGAGACCAGCCGTAAGCGGAAGTTCCGCCCCTGCTCATCCCTGAATTCCAGTTCGTCACCAGGAGATTTATTCAATACCCATTTGATTACGGACAGATCGGCAATCGCCGGTACAATGTCCGGTGCGATGTCCTGTCTCAATGCCAACCAATCGTTTGGCCGGTTATTGCCGACAAAAGAAAACGCCTGCATCGAATGAAGCTTCTGGGAGGGGACTCCTAACAAGCGGGGTCGTTGAGGGCGGTTCAGATTCAGACAACTGGCGTCGTCGCCGTCATGAACTCGAAGTTGTAGAATGCTGACTGTGTTCATATCACGGTTAACCAGGCCGTAGGCGGCGCGGCCGTCTTCGGTGTTCAGATCACGATAGATCGGCATAGTCGATTCGGCATAGAGAGCAAAGCCGCCTGTTCCGGAAGAGCGTTCCCGCAAATTTGCCAAAGGATTACGTCGGTTGGCTGCTACCGAGACTACCAGAAAACAGCCACAGGCCAAGAGGATGGCTACGGCGAGGCTTCGTCCCTGCCGACGAGTGCAGTTTCGCAGGGACAATCCCACAAGGCTGACGGGGGAGTTAGCGGTGTGGGCGGCAAGGTATTGCAGGAGAAATCTGATTATCAAAAGAGCTGAAATCAGCAATAAGGAGCCAGCCAGGAAAAACATTCCAGCCGTTTGACTGCCGGTGTCACTATTTCCATAAAACAGCAGCAGCACCGTTGCCAGGATGATTACGCCCGCGGTCCATAATCCCTTTTTTTGTCGGAGTGATGTTGACTGGGAAGGATAAAGTGATAGTCCTAAACCTGCGTTCAGTAAATTATGTATGGGGAGGACAGCTTGTTTTCGAACTGTGAGCCAGATAGCTGATAAAGCAGTGATAAAACCAATCAGGCCTCCTGTTATTAAGGTTGTCAAAGTTGCATGGAAGGTTAAATCCGAAGTTCCCACGGCGTCGAGCCAAACGGTAGCCAGACCCGCCATCATTAACCGGGTGTATAGCAATCCTGCCGCTGTTCCGATGAGAGAGCCTGCCAACGCTAAAACCGTTCCCTCCCCCAGCAGATACAAACGGACTTTCTTTTTGTCAATGCCCAGGGCCAACAGCGTTCCTGTTTGTTCATTGCGCTGTTCGATGCCAAAAACGAACAAAAGGGCGGTGAGCAGAATCGCGGCGATAATCAGGAAAAAACTCAAACCAAGAAACAGTTGGCCGAAATCAAGGGCCTGTTTACCCGCGGTTAAAGCCCGTTCGCGTACCGGTTGAAAAAACATACCCATACCGGCTGGGTCTAAATGAGTGAGGATGGAGTTATCCAGAGCTGAATGGCTGTTGTGCTTCATGGGAAAGCGGATGGCGGTGAGGTCGCCGAATTGGTTGGACCACATTTCCCGGCCGGCAGCGAGGTTGATAAAAGCTTTGGGAGTTCCCCCGTATGATTCCCAGTATTGTTCATCTTTGTCACGAATTTTTTTCAAATTAACAGGGATGCCCGGTTTCCAGTCGCTGCAGTTTTGTGCTCCCGCCAGGCCGGGGAAGGAGGGCATTAAATCCCGATCGATCGTGCTGTCATTCAAAGGTATAATTGAATGAACACGAAATTGTCGGGACTGTTCTGAGAGTGTGTGCCCCGTTTCCATAACGAAATATTTTATGGTGACGGTATCGCCGGGATTTACCTGTAAATCATCCGCAAGCCATTGATTGACTATTATTTCTTTGTCGGTTAACTGAGAGGGTATGATTCCTTTGGTTCCGGAGGGAATCGACAGGGAAGATATCAGGGAATAGGGAGTACTGTTTTGGTTATGTCGGATTTCGTTTACAAAATAGGTGAATATTTCCGTTGGATTCAAGGCAGCCTGTCGGGCGGCCTGAACGACGGCCTGTTCCAGAAATATGCGGTCGGATCTTAATTCGTAACATTTTTTCCGGGGTAATTTTCGCAATTCCAGATTGGCGTCGGCCAATTGCCATACCTTTTTCAATGAGGTGCTAACCTGGTGTGGGTCAATATCGTCACCCAGTAAAAGTATATTGGCTTTTTTTGGTAGATCAATTTTTTTCTGCAATAAAGACAGAGATACAAAGGCGTTCAGGGGGGCGATTTGATTTGCTTTCAGGTTGAATCGACCGAAGTTTTGATCGGTGATGATATTCTTTACCCGCAAACGCATGGCTGCGGAATAATCCGTATCGTCGGAAAGAGGCGCGTCCCGCGGCAATAAATCGGGTTTGTTGACGCGAATCAAAACCTCATCTCCGATTTTTAAGCCCAGCCGATCCGCCAGCGGGGTATTGATAATGATTTCCTCGGGATTAAGCTTCAGTTTGGTGGGAGCGGGAGCCAGTTTCCAGAAATGTTTGTTCACTCCCAGAATTTGAATTCGGTTGGCCCGTTTGCGATTTTCACTGTTAACCATTAAACCCCGCAGCTGCAGTGCCGGGACAGTGAAAATTTTTAATTCGGTTTCCAGATCATCAGCCAGAGCGGATCGAAAATATCGATTGGTGGTGGATATGGCCCAATGAATTTGGCCAATGCGAGACAGGCCTATTTGTCTCAGGCTGAAACGGACCGAATCGCCCACGACCAGGGCTCCGACCAGAATGGCCGTACTGATCGCGGCGCCCAGCAAGACTCCCATATTGGTACGCCAGTAGTATCTGAGATTTTGCCTGATGAGTGTCCAGGTGGTCATTATTTCATATCCGCTGGATTAAGGGTGCCATTTTCCAATACCAGAACGCGTTCCATTCGTTGGGCCAACGTTGGGGCGTGGGTAACCATTATAATAGTTGTGCCCTGTTCACGATTGACTTTGCCCAGTAAATCCACCAGAATGTCTGAGGCTGATTTGTCCAGTGCGCCGGTCGGTTCGTCGGCCAGGAGTAATTCAGGATTGTTTATCAAGGCTCGGACAACCGCCACTCGTTGACGTTCTCCCCCGGAGAGTTGGCCCGGTCGATAATCCAGCCGATGTCCCAATCCTACCAGATTTAGCAATTCCCGGGCTCGCTTTTTCAGTGGACCGGTATGCTTGCCTTGGGCAGAAGCTAACGTCGGGACAAGCACATTTTCCAGGGCCGTGCATTGAGGGAGCAAATGATGTAATTGGAATACAAATCCTATTTCGTTGTTTCGTATTCGGGCCAATTCATTATCGGGCCGGCCGGTCAATTCTTTTCCGTTTAAAAACACCTCACCTGTGGTAGGTCGATCCAGTGTTCCGATTATATTTAAAATGGTGCTTTTCCCCGAACCGCTGGGGCCGATAATCGCCAGGGACTTTCCTTTGTCCAATTGTAAATTAATGTCTTTGAGGACATACTCACCCGCTGAGCCCGAAGGAGAATCGTAGCGTTTGGAGATATTTACCATTTCAAGCATGACTTAACTTTCGCAGTTTTACTGTTAGAATTTCCATTTTTATACTGCTTCCGATTGAATTTTTCCATTTTCGTATTATGTATATACTTAACCAGAAAACATTTACATCGGGCCCTGCCAGGAATTCTCATGCCCAGTGGGTATAGATTGCTGGTAAACTTCCAGAAGTTCGATAGCGGTTTGGTTGATATTAAATTTATTCATAATTGCCTGCCGGCCTCGGTCCCCCAATTTTCCGGCATAATCTTTGTCTTGTAGAATCGATTCCAGCGAAGCCGCCAGGGTCTGAGCGTCATTGGCGGAAGTTAAAATTCCGCCGCCGCCTGATTCGATCAGCTCGGGAAAGACACCGTGGCGGGGCTGAACCACGGGGACGCCTGCCGCCCAGGCTTCGAGAATATATAAGCCGCAGGCAGGGGGCCTTCTTTCCGGAACGGACAATACCGACAAAGATGATAAAAAATCCAATCTGACGTTACGGTTAAAATCAGTCAGAAATTCGACGTCTTTGATGGTTTTACTCTCGCGCAATTTTTTTAGTATCACTTCCACAAAGGGCTGGTCGGCAGCTGTCTTTCCTCCGGCAATACATAGTTTTAGGTCCCGATGAATTTCTTTTTGCTTGAGGATGATAAAAGCGTCCGCCAGAATATCCAGGCCCTTGTCGGGGCACATCCTGCTCAGGTATCCGATGGTGGGTTTTGTCGGTTGAGCGGGCTTGTAACCAGATCCGTCGATGCCATTGTAAACTACATGCATTCGGTCGGGAGGAATTGAGAGTCGATTTTGCATGATATCGGCGTAGTATTTACTGACGGCGACGAATTGGTCAATGTCGGGGATCAGCCGGCGGAGTGTGTCCCAGGTGGTTTGTCGATAAGGTTCGGGCAGAGCGTCGATAAATTCATCTTCATCCTGAAGTAAACAAACAATAGGGACTTGGGTTTGCTCTTTGATTTGTCGGGCTAAACCTGACAATAATACGTTGGATAGGCAGAATACATCCGGTTTGTTCTGTGATTGCAGCCAGGATATTAGTCGATTTAATTCCTTGACCTGGCGGCCATTTTCACCTCGGAGCATGGAAAGGGTGGTTTCGGCCAGGTCTATGGCGTTGGTCATGTGAGCTTTGCGGGCGATCCATTGAAGCAGCTTCGGCGAATCGAAGAAGCGATCGATCCAGCGGGGTGTTTTGCGAAACAGGGAAGTCTTTTGCTGTAGGTAAACATTGATGCCGCCAAAGAATATTTTGTCCATGCCGCCGGGATTGGTATCTTCCAGCTGAGGGGGCAGATAAAGAGGAACCACGACAGCGTCATGGCCCAACCCGCGTAAAGCTTTAATGGCCGCCGCGTCGCGCAGACAATTTTCACAGTAAAAATTATCGCCGGAGCCGGGAGTTAGTTGAAGTATTCTCATAACTTAACTTTCGCGGTCTTGAGGTCCAATATCACATTTAACAGGGCCTTCGTGCAAAGGTATCTTATTGATTGACTTTCGCAATATGTCTCGAAAGGGCCAATAGTTGATGAATTTCATTAACAAGGCCCTGTCAACACTTTGCGTTAAAATATTACACCAGAAAAAGTGCGAAACCGCACTCATAATTCGCCAAAGGCGTATAAGTAGCCGTCTTCCGAGCCGATGACGATGATGCCGCCGACCACCGCCGGAGAGGCGGTAATTGGCTCGCCAATTTCGTAAGACCATATTTTCCGTCCGTCGGCGGAATTCAGGATATATAGGCGACCGTCATACGAACCGACTGCTATTTTATCATTGCAGATAACCGGTGAACTGTCAATGGCGTCAAGTGCTTGAAAAAACCAGAGCAGCTTGCCGGTATGCCGATTAAAACAGCGTAACTGATTGTCCTGGCAGCCAACGATAATTCGGTCTTTATCAACCGCGGGGGATGATAAAAAAGACTGCTCGGCCTCATAAGACCATATAGTTTTGCCGGTCCCTAAATCAACCGAAAGGAATATGCCGTCGTAATTGCCAACGTAAAAATGAGGGTCGAGAAAAACTCCGGACGCGGCGATACGAGATTCGGTTTCGGCCTGGTTTACTTCTTTTCCGTTCGGGATGGAAACAACATGAATCACGGCGTCACAGCCTCCGAATATCACCTTGTCATCGACGATGGTGGGAGTTCCGTTCACGGGATTATCGGTATCGTATAACCAGATTGCTTTACCGGTTTGGGAATCAACGCAGTGTAATTTATTGTCCCAGCTTCCCACTAAGATTACAAGTTTGTCCGCCGTTATCGGACCTTTTGGCGAGAGCCGGCACCAGTTTGCTCCCCCGACAATTTTGCCGTTGGTTTTGTATTTCCATTTCAGTTGGCCTGTTGAAGCATCCAGGGCATAGAGAAACGAATCCAGGGAACCGACAAAAACGGTATTGTCGATGATTGTGGGGGAGGCTTCAATGCCATCTTCGGTCATGAAAGACCATATCTTCTGGCCGTTTTTGAGATGAACCGCGTAGATATTTCCATCCAGGGAACCGAAAAAAACTCGACCATTTACGATTGCCGCCGATGATTTGATCCCATCATTTGTCTTAAACTTCCATAAAAAACGAAATGTTTCGCCCAAATGGCCCTGGGCAATGCCGGTCAGGGCGGGATTGCCCCGGAACATATTCCATGAGTCGGTACGGGACAACACTTTTTCGGGGGCGGAGACTTTCGATTCATCCGCGCCTTGACGGGTAATTCCAAACCAGCCCTGCCCCGATTGGAAGCGGAAGATCGTAAATAGGCATAACACCAAACCGATTGGCAGTAATACCAGCAGGCCAGTTCTAAAAAATTTACGTTTCATATCTATATTATCTGTACAACTTGAGGGAAAATCAAGACTAACCTAACCCGGCAGGGCCGGGAACCAAATAGGGTTTTATGGAGTCTTGCTCCATTATCAGGATTTTTTTAACCATTTTGCGCAAGATTTCATTGGTAAGATACTAATGCTTTGGCCGGCGCAAAAAGCCTGGTGCCATCCGCGAGCAAAGCTCGCCCTAAAATGAAGTATACCCATCGGGTATGAGAATTCCTGGCAGGGCCAAATGTAATTGTTTTTATGACAAGAAAATACATAATATGAAAATGGGCAAATTCAATC
>Ga0180435_10001684_pt1 | contig 22786 bp, 18 predicted proteins | sample SS_ome_3_FD_132467 | JGI IMG/M metagenome (GOLD analysis project Ga0180435, IMG submission 132467) | Hypersaline lake sediment archaeal communities from the Salton Sea, California, USA - SS_3_S_1 metaG | ecosystem: Environmental > Aquatic > Non-marine Saline and Alkaline > Hypersaline >... | reverse complement strand
TCTGATCGTCGGGATGCAGCAGGAAGGTCCAGGTTTCCAGTTTCTGAGGGAGTTCATCCGGTCCGTATCCCAGCATGGAGAACCAGACAGGTGAATAGTAAACTTCATTTGTGAGCAGGTTCCAGTCCCACAATCCCAGGTTGGTAGCAGAAAGGGCCAGGTTCAGGCGTTCCTCACTTCTGCGTAGAGCATTTTCGGATACTTTTGAATCAGTAATATCCCTGGCGATCCCAATCACAGATTCAACAGCCTCGGAGATTCCAGTTTCTGGAAAAAGTCTCCATTCATAAGTAATGGACTTGTCTTCCAGTTCCAGGTCAAACTCAAGGGTATTGGGTTTCCCGGTAGAAAATACCTTGTTAAGTGCCTCCTCCCACATAACAATCAGCTTTTCAGGATGTATTCCCATCTCGCGGTAATTCTTATGCAGGAAGCTGGAAATGGGAATACCGGTCTGGGACTCCACCACGCTGTTCACATAGAGGTGTCTGTATTCCCGGTTAAAACGCATGATCACATCCGGAGAGTTTTCGGCCAGAGCGCGAAAGTGTTCCTGGGACTCGGTCAGAGACCTTTCTAACTTCTTCTGCGAATCGATGGTCCTGGTTACCAGCAGAATATAAGGAATATGGTTGATCTGAACCACTGATATGGAGTTGAAGGTCCAGATTCTCTCTCCCTGTTTGGTTATGTTTCTCCATTCGAAAGAGACCGCCTCTCCCTGCCTGGCCTGATTCACATACTCCCTGGCACGATCCAGGGTATATCCTTCGTCAACTGCAGAATAGAGATTCAGATTCAGGTCCTCCATATCCTTGTCCGTGAAGCCAAAGATCTCAAGGAGCCTGGGGTTATAGTCGCTTATCTTCCGGGTATTAAAATCGAACAGGAGGATGCCGTCATGCACCGAATTAAAAATAGACATATACTTGTCTCTGGATTCTTTCAAAGCCTGTTCGGCTTCCCTCCTCTTTTTAAAAAGACGTGCATATTTCTGCGAGGAGTAGACCGATGGAACCAGCATGTACAGCTGCTCCTTCTGCACCAGGTCCCACACTCCTGCTTTTAAGCTATTGGCCGCAATTCTGACATTCTTATCTCCCACCAGGTAGATGAGCGGAACTTCCGACAGGTAGGGTTCCATCGCCTCCTCAATGGCCTCCCGCAAGTGATCGGGAAGATCAAAATCGGAGATCACCACGTCAGGAGGATCCTCCAGGAGTCTCTTTTTTACCTGTTCACTCTCTTTATAATGCCGGTAATGCACCTCATATTTACCCTCTTTCAGGGTGGATAACACATCATTCGACACCTGAGGGTCCAGGTACCAAAAACAGGCACTTAGTTTCAGACCGGCCATCGGGTAAGGTTCAATCCATGGTTATACTTCGAAAAATAGACAAAAAATATTGAAAGTCCACGATCCATAATGCACTGTTATTACGTATTTGATTGTATTTTTGTTGCAGTTTAAACGCCATGAACTTTTCGGATCAACTGCACCATAAAGTTTTTCAAATCATTGCAACCCTTGCCGCTGAGGAGCATATCCCCTCCTATGTCATCGGAGGCTTTGTCCGGGATCTGCTCTTGAAGGGTCCGGGTAAGGCCCCCAAAGATATTGATGTCGTGGTGCTTGGAAGCGGGATTGAGCTGGCTGAAAAGGTCCGGCGTTCCATTGGAGAAGAGATGCCGCTCACTGTGTTTAAAAATTTTGGGACAGCCATGCTTAAATGGGGGGATACCGAAATTGAGTTTGTGGGTGCCCGGAAAGAATCCTACCGGCGCAATTCCAGGAAGCCCCTGGTGGAAAATGGCAGTCTGGAGGATGATCAGAAGCGGAGAGACTTTACCATAAATGCCCTGGCTATCTCCCTGAATCCGGAGGATTATGGAGAGCTTCTGGATCCATTCGGGGGGCTCAGGCACCTGGAAGAGAAGTTGATCAAAACTCCCCTGGAACCCGGCAGAACTTTTTCGGACGATCCGCTGAGAATGTTGCGGGGCATCCGCTTTGCCACCAGGCTCGGGTTCCGGATCGAAGCGGAAACACTGCAGGCCATGGCCCAGCATCGCGAGCGGATAAGCATTGTCTCCCAGGAGAGGATCAGCGATGAACTCCATAAGATTATCGCTTCAGAACAACCGGGCAGGGGGTTCCTGTTGCTGGATCAAACCGGGCTGCTTGAACTAATTTTCCCGGAACTCCACCAAATGAAGGGGGTCGACGAGGTAAATGAGCAGCGTCACAAGGATAACTTCCTGCACACCCTGCAGGTACTGGACAACATTGCCCTGAAAACAGATAAGCTCTGGCTCAGGTGGGCCGCCTTGCTGCACGATGTTGCCAAACCCCGGACCAGAAAGTTTGAACCGGGCACCGGATGGACCTTTCACGCGCATGAGTTTATCGGAGCCAAAATGGTCCCGGGCATATTCAGGCGAATGAAACTGCCGCTCAATGAAAAGATGAAATATGTCCAGAAGCTGGTGCAGCTCCATCTGCGCCCCATTGTGCTCTCCCAGGATATTGTCACCGACGCGGCGGTCAGGCGATTGATCTTCGATGCCGGCGAGGACCTGGAGGACCTGATGACGCTGTGTGAAGCAGATATTACTTCCAAAAACGAACGGACCGTAAAACGGCATTTGAAAAATTTCCGGAATGTACGAGAGAAAATCATTGAGCTTGAGGAGAAAGATAGCATCCGCAATTTTCAACCTCCCATTTCCGGGGATGATATTCAAAAGGCCTTCGGCATCCCGCCGTCCCGCCCGGTTGGAGTGATTAAAAACGCCATCAAGGAGGCCATCCTGGATGGGGAGATCCCCAACGAGTTTGAGGCTGCACGGCAACATATGCTTGAGGTGGGCCTGAGCCTGGGACTCAAGGTCCATCAGGAGCTAAAGCCTTCGGATCAAAGAGATGCACCACCAGGGGAAGATGATCACTGATCCCTCCCCTGTACAGGTATCCTTCGTAGCTTCTGCTGGGTTTTATTCCCCCGTATCGCTGGTCATCCGTAAAGAGGGGAGGCAGTTGAAGTATGTTTACACCTGGCAGGCAGGGCTCCAGAGAGCTACTCGCCAGCACCTGGTCAATAGCTATCCACCTGCCCCGGTATTTATAGCTTGCGTTTCCATGCTCCGGTTTCAGGTAGCTCAGGGAGTCGGCTCCAAAGCGAGCAGATCTAAGAGGCTCCAGGGAGTAAGACCCGTACTCCTCATTAAAATCCCCGGCTGCCAGCAGCAGGCCCCTGCTTCTGACCTGATACACCGAATCCATCAAGGAAACCAGCTGCTCTGTTTGCACTCTCCTTAACTCTGCAGTTGCACCGGCTCCGCGGTATTTGGAAAGCAGATGAACCAGAAAGAGGTCCAGGGTATCCTCCCCCCAGGAGAGCATCAGGTGCATCATATCCCTGGTGGCAGTGAGCGGGGGACTGAAAGGAACACATTCCCAGTGAACACATTCCAGTCTCCCGGTCCGGCAGAGACAGGCCAGTTCCATTCCGCGATGATCCTCCCCCTCCTGGTGAAAGTAAACATAGTCGTAGGGGGCAAGGATGGGATGCCTGACCAGATCTTTCAGAACCAGCGCATTCTCCACCTCACACAGGCCCACCAGTTCCGGGGCCTCTCCCCTTCCGGCAGCAATAATCACTTTTGCCAACGCGGTGATCTTCTGCCGGTACCTGGACCAGGTCCAGTGGCGGGGCCCCAGTGGAGTAAATTCGTCATCGCCTGCAAGGGAATCATCTTCCGGATGGAATAGATTCTCCGGATTGTACCAGACAAAACAGACATCTCCCCTGGGGCTGTGCTGGGCAGTCAGGTCGGTGCTCAGGCAGAAAAGCAGCACCAGCAATGGTTTTAGCTGTAGTTTTAGCAAGAGCCAGAAAACAGATCGTCTCATAGCCTTTAGATAGGCCGAGATGTCTAAGATCAGCTTAAGACCCGATCCTTTCCAGGGCCCCCAGGTCGGGGCCTGCATCATCCAGCCTGCTGTTCCCCTTCAGGTCCAGGGGAAAGCCGGAAGCATGGGCGGGCAGCCCGGCATCGATGGCCGGAGAGAGGCTATCCAGGTCATAGAACACCGGGATGGAATCGAACAGGGGATTATCATTGTTGATAAGGTTGGTGATCAAGGGATCGTTCAGGTAGCGCAGGCTATCTTTGTGAATGCTGGTCAGGCAATAGTCAATGCGATAGTTGAGCTGGAGCCCCTCATAACTCTCTATGAGTAGCTCCGTGGCATGCGAACCATAAATAATGGAGTTGAGAAAGCTGGCATTTTCAAACTCTCCCCCCGTATAGAGCAGCAGGTTTCCATCCTCATCATAGGTACCAAAATAATCGGTTAGCAAGAGGGCCGGCAGGGTCCTGTGAGAAAATCCGGAAGGCCAGAAGTTGGCAAAGGTGCAGTGCGTAAAGCGGTAATCTCCCCCATAATTCAGGGCCACGCTACTTCCCCCGCAATCGCCCACCACCAGGTTACTTCCTGATATGGCAGCATTCAGAGCATACAGACCGCTGGAACTCATCCGGTTTATGACCGTGTTGGAGATTTCCAGGTCGGGTTTCAATCCAGACTCAGGAGTAGCGCTGATCAGTACGCCTATGGTTCCATTGTGTATCTCGGCATGGGTGATCCGGTTGTTGTGACTGCTTCCAGTCAGATAGATCAAACCCCATTGGCCGGGGATCCGGTCATAAAACTCCTCCAGCCGGTCCCCGCCAAACCAGACAGGCTCCTCCAGGCTGCCATTCACCTGCAAGGAGCCATCCACGACAAAAAGAGCATCCTTATGTAAATAAACTTTAACACCCGGATCAATGGTCAGAGAAGCCGATGAATCCACATAGAGATAATCGATGACCAGGTAGGGTTTATCAGCAGGCCAGGTAGTGGCCTGATCAATGACCTCTCCACCAATCATATGCACATCCTGCCCCCAGGCCACCAGGTCGATATCCTGTACCTTCCCCCCGGTCTCAAACACAATAGAATCCTGAACCCTGAGGACATCGTTTGAGCCATTGGGATCCAGGGTTGCCTCCACAAACACATACATACTGTCGAGAGGGGCTATCTCCAGGTCAGAAAAACGGAGTCCGGATGCCCCATCCACATTGATCCGGAACTCCGAAAATGCCCCGCCGGCCAAGCTGATCTCATCAATCCGGATAAAGCGCTTAAAAGGATTCTTGACCCGAAAGGACCTGGTCACCGTCCCGACAGTGGTAAATACCGTATCAAAAAAGAGGGTGTCGAGGGTAAACTCCAGCCGGGCCTCTCCTTCCTCGATATAGCTTCGTTCCGGCTGGCAGGCCCACAGGAGCGACGCCGTAATCAGGACCAAAAACAGAATGTTTTGTATACCCCTCATCATTGAGTTCTTAACGCAAAAATGGGGAAAATAATATGAGAATACTATTTTTGTTGCAAAGCTATACACATGCACACAAGCCTACGTACCTCCGCAGCCATCCTGTTGATCGTGATCTCCTGCACCAGTCCGAAGAGTCAGGCGGACTTGATTCTTACCAATGGGAAGGTCTACACCGTTGACAGCGAATTCAGTATGGCAGAGGCAATCGCCATCAAGGATCACCGGATAATAGCTCTTGGAAGTTCGAAGGAGATCTTAAAAGGATACCGTGCCGAGGAGGTTCGCGATCTGGATGGTAAGTTTGTATACCCGGGCTGGATTGATGCCCATTGCCACTTTTTTGGCTACGGAATGAACCTGAATGCGGCGGATGTGGCAGGAACGGATTCCGTGGAAGAAATCATTAGGCTGTTACAAGAGTTCCAGGAGCAGCATCCCGGTGCCTGGATTACAGGAAGGGGTTGGGATCAAAACGACTGGGAGGTGCAAGAGTTCCCGGACAAATCCATGCTGGACAAGTACTTCCCAGATACCCCCGTTTTCCTGAGACGCATCGATGGCCATGCAGCCTGGGTCAACTCCCGGGCGCTTGAGCTGGCCGGCGTTGATGCTGGATCCAGGGTGGAAGGAGGAACGGTGATGCTAAGCCAGGGCGAGCCAAACGGGATCCTCATCGACAATGCCATTGGCTTGGTTGCCTCTAAAATCCCGCCTGCCACCAAACAGGAGATGATCCAGGCACTTCAGCAGGCTGAAAAAAACTGTTTCGAGGTAGGACTCACTTCGGTGTTTGATGCAGGGCTTTCCAAAGCTGTGGTCCAGTTGATCGATTCGCTGCATCAGGCCGGAGCTCTGAAGATCCGGATGAATACCTGGCTCTCCCCCAGCAGGGAAAATTTTAGTTACTACGTGGAGCAGGGACCCTACCGCACCGATTATCTCTCCGTAAACACCATCAAACTATTTACCGACGGAGCCCTGGGATCCAGGGGAGCCAGAATGATCGAGCCCTATTCAGATGATCCGGATAACCTGGGGCTCTATGTGACTCCGCTTGAGATTCTGGAAAAGCATTGCCAGGAGGCCTATCGAAATAATTTTGCTGTGGCCACCCACTGTATCGGGGATGGGGCCAACCGGGAAACCCTGAAGCTATATGCCAGGATCCTGGGAGGAGAGAACGACCGGCGCTGGCGGATTGAGCATGCACAGATCATCCATCCCGATGATTTTCACTATTTCGGAGACTATAATATAATCCCATCGGTGCAGACCACCCATGCCACCTCCGATATGTACTGGGCCGAGGAGCGGGTGGGCAGCGAACGGATCAAAGGGTCCTATGCCTATAAACAGCTGCTTGCAGAAAACGGATGGCTTCCCAACGGAAGTGATTTTCCGGTGGAGCAGATCAATCCCCTCTTTGGCTTTTACGCTGGGGTGGTCCGAAAAGATCAATCAGGCTATCCCGAAGGAGGATTCCAGATGGAGAATAGTATCAGCAGAGAAGAGGCCCTTAGGGCCATGACCATCTGGGCAGCCAGGTCGGGCTTTGAGGAGGATCTCAAAGGGAGCATTGAAGCAGGTAAACTGGCCGACCTGGTGATCACGGATACCGACCTGATGCGTGCCCCGGAGATGGAGCTCTTCGGGATCAAGGTGCAGGCAACCTATTCGGGAGGGGAACTGGTTTACGAAGCAGGCGCAGAATAAAACCAGCGATCAGCGCAGTACCACATTTACGCCCAAAGCCACAATATCCCAGGCACGTTCTGTAACCGGGAGGTTATATTCTGCAAAGAGGAAGAACCTCTCATTGAGGTTTATTCCCACATTCAGGGGCACCCAAATCCGGGGATTCATTTCGGAGGCAAAACTCAAATCCAGGTCAAGGCCTATGGAAAGGTTGATCTCGTAGCGGGGCATATAAGTAAAAAGCCCTGTCAGATCCATCCCGAACTGATCCCACTTGTGTAATCCCCCGATGGCCGAAAAATAGCTCTTTCGGGCTTCATGGATCAGGTACTGTATGTCTATCCCAATATAATCGGCCCCATTCAGGAAGTAGACATAGCGGGCATTCACATCCAGGGAGTAGAGTAGCCCGTACCCTCCATTCAGTGCAAAAGAGGCACCCCCGGCATCAAAGAGTATGACATTCCTGTCCACATGGTATGCAGGCGTCAGGCCCACACTCCACGCGCGTTCAGGAAGTGTTTTGGCGAAATTTACTACCTGTCCGTAAGCGGATACAGTCAGGGAAAATAGCAGCAGGAATAGAAGTCGCTTCATGAGATCAGCATTGGATGACTGACACAAAAATAAGACTTCCTGGATAATCTCCTAGAACAGGATGTCTCTTCCCATATAAAAGTCAAGTATCCTGGTATAAAATATCAATACATACTTGGAGGAGATCATGTCGGAGGTGGATTCATAAAGCTGATTTCTGGCTTCCTGAAGCTCCAACGAGGTACCGGTACCCACCCTAAATCTCTCTTCAGCAAAACGATAGGCCTCATCACTGTTGGCTACTGCTTCCATGGCTGAATAGTAATTATCAGCTGCAGCCACCGCTTCGGTATGATATTGCTGGAGGGTCTGCTGAAGTACCAGTACCGCATCGTCGTACTGATACTCGGCATCCTGCAGGTCAATTTTAGCCTTGTTGATACTGGTCTGCACCTGCCAGCGGTTAAAGATCGGGATGGAAAGGCCCATGGAAACCTGCTTGTACTGGTTATTTCTGATCTGCTCATTCAGCGGATAATCGAGGCTTGGATTAGAGGGATCAGGATCCAGGGGGTTTATCAGACCGTCACTATAATTGGAATAGAGCAACCCCCGGGCATAGAGCCTGGGAGAGCGCTGCCCCTTCTGGAGGGCCAGGTAGCGTTCCATGGCTTCCACTCCATACTCCTTGCTTTTAATCTGGGGCAGATGGGCCAGGGCGTACTGGAATACCGAATCCAGCTCGGGGATCTCCACCGTGGAGGGATCAGGCAGCAGGGGATTCTCAATATCAAAGCCAGACTCTTCGGTAATATTCATCACATGCATGAGTGTCAGCTTTGCAATATCCCGGGCATTCACGGCCTGAGTCAATGCCAGTTTTGCAGCAGAAAGTTGGGCATTTACTTCCAGTAATTTCCCGCGGGGTTCATTTCCAACCTCCACCAGCTGTTCCATGCGCTCCACCTGGTTCCGGGTCACCTCTACCTTGAGCTCTGCCACATCCACCAGTTCCCGGTTCCTGAGCAGATCCAGGTAGCCGGTCATTACCTGGATGGTAATATTATCCACCATGGCTTCCAGATCCTCCAGACTCATCTGGTAGTTTGCCTTATACATTTTCATGCTGTTTAATCCCTGCAGACCGTTAAACAGCGTCAGATCACTCTGCATACCCAGGTCACCCTGGCTCACATTGGCATTTTTCCATTCATAAGTTCCGCGGTCCAGAACACGACCCGATCCCAGCTGGTGCTCCAACATGCCATTCAGGTTGGGAAGCAGGTCGAGCTTACTCTGAAGGTGATCCTGCCCGGTAGATTTCATCAGCAGCTCCTGACGTTTCACCTGCAGGTTGTATTGGATGGCATGGTCAATACATTGATCCAGGCTCCAGAGTCCCTCAGACTGTCCCCGGGCCATGGACGAAGCGACCAAAAGGGCAAGTGCTATTTGGAATATTTTCTTCATCGCTTTTGGTTTAACGGTTATGTTTCAGGATCAGCTTGTCGTGATCGGCATAGTTTTGGTAGGAGGAGACAATCACTTTCTCTCCCGGTTCCAGTCCGCCCAGCACCTCGTAGTACCTTGGATTCTGCCGCCCGATACTGATATCACGTTTCACGGCAAACTCCTCCGATTCATCCAGCACAAAGACCCATTGTCCGCCCGTGGTCTGGTAAAACCCACCCTTGGTCAGCAACACGCCCTCTTTGGATTCACCCAGTTGCAGCCTGATCCGGGAAGTCTGTCCAATCCGGATCTGGGCCGGGACCTCCTCGGTAAAAACCATATCTACGGCAAAGCGGCCATTCTGCACTTCGGGGTATATTTTGGTAATCACTCCGGTATAGGGGGTGCTGGCAAAGTCACATTCGCCGGTCAGCCCCTTCTGAATGCGGGCAATGTAGTGCTCGTCAATATCTACCCTCAGCTTATAGGAATCCAGAATGTTAATGGTCCCAACCCGGGTGCCGTAGGTGATCACCTCGCCGATCTCCGGATTCAGGGTGGCCAGTTCTCCGTCCACCGTGGCCTTGATGTTCAGATTGTCCAGCCTGCGGCGGATGATCCGCATGCTCTCCTCCATGCTTTGCACCGAGGATTCCATGGTTCTGATCTGAATGGACTGGGTGATGGAGTCGTTGCGAAAGTTCTCCTTCACAAGAGTAAGCAACTGTTTGTTGGCGTTGTAGTTCTCACGTGACTGATCGAACTCCTCCCTGGAGACGTGTTTCTGATCATACAGGATCTTGTTGTTCTCGAACAGCCTTTTACTCTGCGCTACCTGGGTTTCCAGCTCGATGATCTGCTGTTTGTACCTGACCCTGGTCTGATCCATAGTCAGCTGGACCGTCCTCAGCTCATTGATGGCCCTCACCACCCCTGCCTCGCCATTGGTGATCTCGAGCAGCAGGTTGTTGTTGCTGAGGCGGAGTATCACATCCCCCTTCTTCACCATGTTCCCTTCATCGATCAGAATCTCTTCCACCCTGCCCCCTTCAACGGCATCCAGGTAAACAGTGGTGATCGGTTCCACGGTTCCCTGGACCGTGATGTAGTCCTGAAATACATCGTGCTTCACCTCCTCGATGGTGATGCGGGATACATCCACGTTGTATTTGGAACTTTTGTCTCCAAAGATTATAATTGCCAGTACTGTAAGCATTAAGGCTCCAAACAGGAGGTACCAGATGGTTTTCCGGGACAAAAAGCCCTTTTTTTCAATTTTGCGGTCCATGCCGTCCATTTCAGTCATAATCGAAGTTTTTTCTTACGCGACAATATTACACTTATTATGCCAAATAATATAATATACTGTAAACCTGCGACTTAAAAATAAAGCTTATCCGTAGCGTAAAAAAAAAGTGTTCGATTTTGGGATTCATATGTACGTTTTCGTACATTTCGTAAGAATTATAAACCTTCATTATCTTATTATATACTTGAATTAGAATTGTTTAAATACTAAGGCATCTTTTTTGATAAAGGTTTGGATAAATGCAAGAATACATTGAAGATGGAACAAAAAATTGGTAGAATCCTGGCAGTGGATGACAATGAAGACATCCTGTTTGCTCTGAAATTGTTATTGCGTCCCCACGTGGAAATTATTGAAACCCTCTCAGGGCCCGAGAGGCTTCCTGAGGTAATGAAGAAACAGGATTGGGATGTGGTCCTGCTGGATATGAATTTTACAAAAGATGCCATCAGCGGTCAGGAGGGCTTTGATGCACTTTCGCAAATCCTGGAAATTGATGATCAGGCTGTGGTAGTCTTTATTACCGCCTACGGAGATGCCGAGAAAGCGGTAAAAGCCATTAAGATGGGAGCCACCGACTTTATTCTGAAGCCCTGGCAAAACGAAAAGATCCTGGCCACCATCAATTCAGCCATCAGTCTTCGACGTACCCGGATTCAGGCGCAGAACCTGAAACTCAAGCAACAGGAGATCAGTGCCGTACTGGATCAGCCCTATACCGACTTTGTGGGCCAGTCTCCTGAAATGTATGAAGTATTCAATACCATCAAAAAGGTGGCAGCCACGGATGCCAACGTACTGATTCTGGGCGAGAACGGAACCGGCAAGGAGCTTGTAGCCCGGGCGCTTTACCGGAATTCCCTCCGCAAGGACGAGGTATTTATCAGCGTGGACCTGGGTTCCATTCCGGAGACGCTCTTCGAGAGTGAACTCTTTGGGCATGAAAAAGGAGCTTTTACCGATGCCCATAAGATGAAACAGGGAAGATTTGAAATCGCCTCCTCGGGAACGCTTTTTCTGGACGAGATTGGGAACCTTACCTATCCCCTTCAATCAAAATTACTTACAGTACTTGAACGCCGGGAGATCATGCGAGTGGGCTCCACCAAACCCATCCCCATCGATGTCCGGATGATTTGCGCCACCAACAACAACATTCACCAGGACGTGGCCGATGGTGTTTTCAGACAGGACCTACTCTACAGGATCAATACGGTAGAAATCCACCTGCCAGCACTCAGGGACCGAACGGGAGATGTTCCTTTGCTGGCGGACCATTTCCTGAGAATTTATAGCAGAAAATACCGGAAACCTATCCGGAATATCCAGTCCTCCGCCATTAAAAGGCTCAACCAGTATAACTGGCCCGGGAATGTCCGGGAGCTTCAACATGCCATCGAACGGGCAGTGATTATGTGTGATGGGAGCAGCCTGGGACCGGACGACTTCATCCTGTCATCGGGAGTGAAAAGGAGTGGGGGACTCGAGCTGGAATCCTATAACCTGGAAGACATTGAAAAAACCATTATTGAAAAGGTATTAAAAACAAACCAGGGAAATGTGACCCAGGCGGCCACACAGCTTGGTTTGACGCGCACCTCGCTTTACAGAAGAATGGAAAAGCATGGCCTTTAAACAGTTTCGTTTTAATATTGTCCTGAGGGTATTATTGCTTACCGCAACCTGCCTTGCCCTGTTCATCACCCTGAACAGCACCTTCACCTTTACGCCCATCCTGGTGGCGGGACTGATCATATACCAGGTCTGGTCGCTGATCAAATATGTGGACCGGACCAACAGGGAGCTGGCTGGTTTCCTCGAATCAATCCGCTATTCCGAATTCACGCGGACCTTTCAGATCAGCGATGCAGGGACCTCATTCGATGAACTCAATACCGCCTTCAATGAGGTGATGAAAGACTTCCAGCAGGTACGATCAGAGCGGGAAGAACATTTCCATTACCTGCAAAGCATTGTACAGAATATCGATGTGAGTATCCTGGCCTATCAGCGTGATGGCACCGTGGAAATGATCAACCCCGCCGCTAAAAAGTTGTTTCAGGTGAGCAGTCTGAGAGATATAAATTCGCTCTCCGCACTCAGTCAGAAACTGACCGATACGCTGCTCACTATTAATCCGGGCGAAAATAAGCTGGTAAAGGTGCAGGATGAGGAAGATATTCTGCAACTGGCCATCTTTGCCACGGAGTTTAAGGTGAAAGACAAGGTCATTCTACTCAGCACCATTAAAAACATCCAGAATGTACTGGAAGAGCAGGAGACGGCAGCCTGGCAGAAACTGATCCGGGTACTTACCCATGAGATCATGAATTCCATTGCCCCCATCTCTTCGCTCTCGTCCACGGTGGAAAACATGGTCAAACCCTATACCTCGAGTAAAAAAGAGAAGCAGGAAGTAGACAGGGAGACCGTGGTTGAGATTCAGGGGGCCCTCCAAACCATTAATAAGCGAAGTACGGGCCTGATGAATTTTGTAGAGACTTACCGTAGTCTGACCAAAATCCCGGAGCCCAATTTCTCTGTGGTAAAAATGGATGAGCTGATCGGACATGTACATACCCTGATGAAGAAGGATGTGGAGCGGAAGAATATCCGTATGACTACTTCCGTAGAACCCGATACCATTGAAGTGCAGATTGATGAGCAGATGATCGAACAGGTGCTGATTAACCTGATTAAGAACTCCGTTCAGGCCCTGAAAGGGCGCCTGGATGCGAAGATACAGGTCCGGGGTTTTTATAACAAGCGGGGCCGGCCAACCATCCAGGTCATCGATAATGGACAGGGGATACTGGATGAGGTGATCGATAAGATCTTTATCCCTTTCTTTACTACCAAACAGAGTGGTTCGGGCATTGGCTTAAGTCTTTCCAAACAGATTATGCGGCTGCATGGAGGCACCATCACTGCCCAATCGAAACCCAATGTAGAGACGATTTTCAATATGACCTTCTGATATTTTTCGATATCTTGATTCCCGATATACAATGATCCCCGGAAGGATCCGTTTAAGGAGTAAACAATACCCCTCTGGAATGAAGATCAAAAGAACTGCTCTTCTGGCAAGCCTTTTTACCCTCATAAGTCTGCAGGCAGGTGCGCAGCTCAGAACCTGGCTCACCATCGAATCCGGTCCTCAATGGAGCCTGACCAAGGTAAGTGATCCGGGAGGGTATTTTGAAGGGGCGAACGTTCAGAGCTATATGGCCGGAATGACGTTCGGACAGGAGATTCTTCCCAATCTCTCCCTGCATACCGGAGTACTCTATGTCCCCCGGACCGACGGAATCTCCATGAAAGACCAACGCCCCGGGCAGGCCAGCTGGTCCGCCTACACTTCCATCCTGATCCCGCTGAGGGCCGAGTATATTGTTCAACCCACCGAATACCCCGTAACTTTCACCCCACGGATAGGATATGTATATCATCTTGATATGCAACCCGATGAGTTTTATACCGCAAGTAGTATTCTGTCTGCCCCGGATGGTACCGCTTTATCCTACGATATTCAGCAGCTTGAAGAAGAGCCGGTTTCTCACCTGCTGGAAATTGGCATGGGAGTGAATCTGCGTTTCCCCAATAAATGGCAGGCTTCCCTTTCGCTCTCCTATATGACCGGGCTGCTAGGCTCGCCCTCTTCGCAGTATTCCCTGGATTATAACGACGGGACTGGTATCTCTTCCACGGAGTATACCTCCAAGGGTAACTCCCTGATTACCTCCCTGGCACTGAATATCCCGGTGAGCAATATTTGGCAGAATAAGGATTACAGGGTACGGGCCCGAATTGAAAATTCAGTGTATAAAGGAAAAGCGGTAACCCGGAGAGGACAGGTTTACCTGGGAGCCGAACTCGGATCCCTGTGGAGAAGTTTCAGCAGTACAAACCCTGCGCTTGGGGCAAGGCCCCTGGAAGATCGTGGAATCTTTCGCTATGCCAATCTGCACACCGGACTCTATGCCGGCTATATGCTCAGCGAAAATCTGGGAATCGATATCGGGGCATACTATCAGCGCTCCAGCACCTTTTATGCCCTGATGTACGATCATGAAGTGGATTATGTAAACAGAGTGCCTGCTCCCCTCTACCTGGAAGTCCCCCTGCGGCTCCGCTATTTTTACAATATCTATAAAGAAAAGGTCTACCTGGTCTTTTTTGGAGGGGCCTCCCTGTTGACGACTTTTACCACAGGGGTGTATAACCAGGGGACAGCTACTTTCACCTATACGTCACCGGGAAATCCAGTCCCTGTCGCGGCAAGCACCACTTATGAAGCTTCCGGATCAGCAAATATCGCTCCCCTGCTGGTCGCGGGAACCGGGGTGGAATACAAACTTCCGACGGAATTCCCCCTGATTCTCACTCTTTACCTGAACTATAAACAAGGGTACAGGGACATGGCGCAAATTGAGGTAAGCTCTACCCTTCCTGAAACACCATCCGTATCCTCCCTCACTTACCGGGGGAGCGGCTGGAGTGCGGACCTGGGTATCAAAATTCCCTTCCGTTTTGGTGATGGGGGAAAATGTGGTAAACTACCTGAAAGAAAAGCAAAATGAAAACCAGATTATGCTCCAGGCTACTCCTGTTCCTGCTCCTGGCCGGGTTGATCCCCGTCGCGGTAAGGGCCCAGGAGGAAGTCTTCCAGGTGGTGGATCAAACAGATTTACCAGCCTTATTGAATAAGCAACTCAGCGATTCCTGCCGGATGGAGTTCCGGGAGCAATGGACCATTGATGCAAATCGCTTAAGCATCTCCAAACAGGTGGAGGAGTACCTGATCCACTGTGCCGTTGGAAGTGAGGACCTGCTCCCGGCAGAGGCAGCCATCAGGCTCCGGGATATCACCTATGAATTTTCATTTCTGGATCCCCATCAGGCGGATTCACACAGGCTCCAGGCCGCTATCATCGCCCTTATAGATGTGCGCTATCCGGTGAATAAGATCTATAACATGCCGACACAATTGCTTTCGGTGTTCTTCCACGAAGACTGGGTGCTGGAGCCTGCCGGGGGGGAGCTCCGGAAAAAGGTGACCGGGATTACGCCGGTTATCTGGCAGAAGAGGCAGACCGAAGAGGGGGAGCCGGTAAATGACGGCGACACCGGATTGCCCGTCTACTTTAAACTAAAGCTAAACAGGATAACCCTTCGACAACCATAAGCAGCACCCTGCATTTAGCGGGTTTTTCTATCTTTGAGCAAATCCGCAATTTAATGACCAAGGAGGAACTTTATCAGATTTACATAGAAAGAATCCGGCTCAATCAGGAGGCCATCCACCTCCAGACCAGGTGGATCAATCTTTTATCCCTGGCCAGGCTCGTTGTCCTGGTGGCCCTGGTCTGGTTCCTTGTAGTGGGCATAAGAGACCATCAGCTCCTGTTCTATCTCCTCTCCCTGGGGATGCTTGCTCTCTTCCTCTACCTGGTAAATTTATTTAACAGGCAGAAGGGCGAACGCGAGTTGTTACGGCAGCTGCTGGTGCTGAATGAAAAGGAGCTGGCCTGCCTGGACCACGATTTCCACCATCTTCCCGATGGAAGGGAATACGCAGATACCCAGCATCCCTGGTCCCATGACCTGGACCTCTTTGGAAAAGGGTCGCTGTACCAATACCTCAACCGGACCGCCATGCGGGAGGGAAGCCGGAAACTGGCTGATATTCTCACTACCGAGCCCTCCTCGGCCCGGGAGATCCTGGAGCGGCAGAAGATCGTGGAAGATCTGAAGCAGCGTTTAGATTTCAGGCAGACCTTTACTGCTTCAGGGCAGCTGGTGAAAGAGAAACCTGACGACCTGCAGGATATATCCCGGTGGCTAAAGAGCTCTGCTTACATCAGCAGGCACCGCTGGCTCTTTTACGTGGCCCTGACCGTATCTTTGCTGTCCGTATCTCTGACCATCTGGGCTCTCTTCGACAGCAGCCGTTTCTGGTATTTGCTCTACCTCATCGTGCTGAACTTCATGCTGCTTTCCCCCTTTTTTGCGCGTACGCAAAAATACCAGCAGGATATTTCAAGAAAACATGAACTACTGGAGGGTTATGCCGGACTGCTTCAACAGATTGCTTGTACCTCATTTAAGCATCCTGAACTGCTCACCAGAAGTAATAATGCCGGAAAAGGAATGCGAGAAGTAGCCAGGCTTTCCAGGCTGATGCAGATCTTTGACCAGCGGCTCAATATGTTGCTGGGATCTTTGCTGAATGGTTTATTCCTGTTTGATTTCATCATGCTCCATCTGCTGGAAGGATGGAAAAATAAGAACCGGGAAAAGATCCTGGAATGGATCGAGATCACGGGCTGGACCGACGCCATGATCAGTCTGGCCGGATTTGCCTGGAACCACCCGGGTTTTGCCATCCCTGTGATTGAAGATTCCCTGGGAAACATGAAGTTTATGGGGCTGGGACATCCGCTGATCGACGATGCCAAAAGGGTTAACAACGATTTGAAAATCAGCTCCGAAAAGGTGGTGGTCATTACCGGGGCCAATATGGCAGGTAAATCCACTTTCCTGCGTGCCGCCGGGGTCAACATGGTTCTGTGCTATGCGGGCTGTCCGGTAAACGCCTCGGAGTTCCGGAGCGGATTTATGGGTCTCCACTCCAGCATGCGAACAGCCGATTCACTGAAAGACGAGGAGTCCTATTTCCTGGCAGAGATCAGGAAGCTGCAACGAATCGTTCAGGAAATGGAGAGTGGCAAGCCCATGCTGATTCTGCTGGATGAAGTGCTGAAAGGCACCAATACCACGGACAAGAAACTGGGTTCGGTCGGACTCATAGAAAAATCCCTCCAATATCCTGTCCGCTGCCTAATTGCCACCCATGACCTGTCCCTGGGAGAACTTGAAAAAATACATAGCGGCGAGGTGGTGAACTACTGTTTTGAAAGTTACATCGAAGATATGGAACTCACCTTTGATTATACCATCCGTAAAGGGATAGCCACCAACATGAATGCTTCCTTCCTGATGAAAAAGATGGGAATTGTGGATTAAGCCTGGCCGGATGAAGGAACAGTTCAACCCAGCAATGCAAACTGATAACATCTCTGTCACCGAAGGGATTATCACCGGATTTTCGGACCTGGCCTGGGGAACCCCACTTCTGGTTCTGCTGCTGGGGGGAGGACTCTTTTTTCTGCTTTATTCCCGCATGCTTCCCTTCAGGTATTTCAGGCATGCCCTGGCTATCCTGCGGGGCAAATATGATGATCCGGATGAGCCCGGACAAATCAATCACTACCAGGCCCTGTCCACAGCCCTGGCGGCCACCGTTGGAATGGGAAATATCACCGGGGTGGCGCTGGCTCTGACCATGGGGGGGCCCGGAGCCATTTTCTGGATGTGGGTAAGCGCCCTTCTGGGAGTGACCACCAAATATTTTACCTGCACCCTGGCTGTGATGTTCCGGGGGCGCGACTCCAATGGGGAGTTGCAGGGCGGGCCTATGTACGTGATTGTGGAGGGCCTGGGACGTAACTGGAGACCCCTGGCCGTTTTCTTTTCGCTCATGGGCATGATCGGGGTACTGCCCATGTTCCAGGTCAACCAGCTCACCCAGGTAATCCGCGATGTGGTACTGATCCCCAACCAGGTTGCAACGGGATTTACCTCCGACCTGATTTCCGGGCTCTTGGTGGCAGTACTGGTGGGGGTGGTGATTTTCGGGGGGATCAAGCGGATTGGCAAGGTCACTGGCCGGATGGTTCCTCTCATGGTTGCCCTCTATGTGATATTGGTCCTTTACATTATTTTTTCCAATCCCGGGAACATTCTTCCCAGCTTTTCCCTGATCTTCCGGGATGCCTTTAGCGCCGAATCCGTGCTGGGGGGATCGCTGGGCGCCCTGGTCATCACCGGAGTCAGGCGGGCCGCCTTCTCCAACGAGGCAGGCATCGGAACCGCCCCCATGGCCCACGGGGCTGCCAAAACCAATGAGCCGGTAAGGGAAGGACTGGTGGCCATGCTTGGACCGGTGGTCGATACCATCGTGGTCTGCACCATGACCGCCCTGGCCCTGATCATGACAGGGGTGTGGAATGCCGGAGAATCGGACGGGATCACCATGACTGCCGATGCATTTGAGCGGGTCATGCCGGGAATAGGCGCCTACCTGCTTACCCTCTGCGTGGCCGTTTTTTCCCTTTCCACCATGCTCTCCTTTCCCTACTATGGTACCAAGTGTTTTTCCTTTATTTTTGGGGCAAAACACAACTACATTTACAAGTGGTTCTACCTGGTCACCATCCCCCTGGGTGCCACGGCCACTCTGGGAACCGTAGTGGGAATCTTTGACGGGGCCTACGCCCTGATGGCTTTTCCCACCATGATCTCTGCGCTCCTGCTCTCTCCCCATGTGGTCAGGGCTTCTAAAGACTATTTCAGACGCTTCACAAGCAATCGCCGGAATGGAAAAAATTAGCTCCTGGCTGAAACAGTATTAGGGAGCCAATTCCGGAAGCTTTTTCACAGCCCGGTGAAATTGTCTGTACGAGCGTGGCCGGGCCAGGATCGTTTGCTCCCTGTCCAGCAGGAAGAGCGAGGGGGTGGCATAAACGTTGTAATCAGAAGGAACCCTGCCATGCCATCCCATCGATTCATGGCTTGTAATCCATTGAGGTTCTAGCTTTTCCATATACTGCCTGAAATCCGAGGCGGAGGTATCAATGGAGATGGCCACCACCTCCACTCCTGCCTTGTTTTCCCGCAGGTACCACTCATGCAGCTCCGGCAACATTTCTCTGCAATGATCACAGCTGCTGGCCCAGAATATCACCAGTACATAGGGGACGTCCAGGTCAGAGAGCCGGTGTATTTTTCCTTCTGTATCGAGAACTAAGAAATCGGGGGCACGCTGCCCCCTGGCCATCCGCTTGTATCCCTCCATCCGGGCGTATATCAGTTCCACCAGATCCGTTTCACAGGCCTGGTCCAGATAATGCTCCATCAGGTGCATCTGCACCTGCTCCATATCCAGCATCTCAAAACCCTCCAACAGGAAATCCACCACAAAACCACGAAGATTTTCCTGCTCCGATACATGCAACATGATCTGATCCACTGCGGCCATAAACTCCTGCTCCTGTCGCTCCCCTGACAGGGTATCGACTTTATAGAGGGAGAGATAATCAATCAGTTTAAAGGTATACACCGGGGCAAAGAGCAGCAAGGGATCATCTATGGTTGCCAGATCAAAAAAGCACTCCTTCAAGGTATCAATACGCTGCCTGTGAGACAGCTCTCCGGGTAGCATGGGTGCCCTGAAGGCATTCATTATCCGCACGGCATAAAGATCAGGGTAAAGCGCTGCAATGGAGTCTATGTAGCGGGCACGGCCCGTCTGAAGGTTATTGTATTGCTGCACCGCAGCCCTGTGTTTTATTTCCTCCCCTTCCCGCGTCGGATACAGCTCTCCATACACACGCATTAATTGCGCTTCATACTCCAGTTCAAACTCCATAAAACCTGCATATACCTGATTCTCCAGGGAAGATTCAATATAGGGCACCGGGCCCTGATCCGTAGAAGCCACAATGATCTCCAGGTTCTCCCGGTGGAATATAAAATCCACAAATCTGTTCTGGCTCCTTACCCCCCCGGCGTGGTCGGTAAAAATTATCCTGTAAATACCTGTTGGGGCCTCTTCTTCTAATATAAAAAGGAAGGATCCGGAGGGAGATACTGCGCTGTCGATGACACTGAAACGATCCCCGGAGTAGGAAGCCAGCTGGATATTCCCCTCTTCGCAATTTTCTATGCTGCCCTGGATGACCCAGGGTTGGCCCTGCAGCAAAGTGAAACCTCCCAGCAGGAATCCCAAAATCAAAGCCAATCGTCTCATGCAGATTGTTTTCACCATTAAAGTAATAAAATGAATTCTGGATTCTTACTAAAAAGAACGCTCAGAACTATTTTATAGTTTAACTTGTTTTATTATATTATGGAGCAAGTACAACAAAAAAATCCAAGCTGGGTAGAGGTGATCAGCAAATATAACATGCCTGATACCAGAAACAGCATCTGGCAGATTATAAATTCACTGGGTCCCTATATACTTTTGTGGATTGCCATGTATTACAGCCTGGCTATCTCCTATCTGTTAACCCTGGCACTCGCCTTCCTGGCTGCCGGCTTCCTGGTTCGAATGTTTATTATTTTCCATGATTGCGGACACGGCTCTTTTTTCCGCAGCACCCGGGCCAACCGGATCGTGGGCACGATCCTGGGCAGCCTGGTATTTACTCCTTATGACAGGTGGCACCTCGACCACGCCATCCACCATAAAACAGTTGGAAACCTGGATAGAAGGGGCCAGGGGGATGTATGGACCCTCACGGTTGAAGAGTATGAGCAGCTCTCCAAAAGAAAAAAGTTTTTCTATCGTGTCTACCGGAATCCCGTCATTTTGTTTGGAATTGGATCCTTTTTGCTATTTGTTATCTGGTTTCGCTTTACCCGGAAGGGAATGGGTAAGCCTGAGCGAAGAAGCGTTTACATTACCAACCTGATTATCCTGATATTCAGTTCAGCGCTCATCCTGGTGATGGGCTGGAAAGCCTTCCTGCTGATCCAGCTTCCTGTGATCTATATTGCCACCGTGGCGGGGGTTTGACTCTTCTATGTACAACATCAGTATGAAGATGTGATATGGACGAGGCAGGAAGAATGGAATTACAAGAAAATGGCTCTGGAGGGAAGCTCTTTTCTGAAGTTCCCCAAGTTGCTGCAGTGGTTCTCCGGCAACATCGGATACCATCATATTCATCACCTCAGCCCCAAGATTCCAAATTACAAGCTGGAAAGATGTCACAAGGAGAATCCGATGTTCTCCGGGATCAAACCCGTCACCTTTATTCCCAGTATTCGCACCATGTCCCTTCGGCTCTGGAACGAAAAGGCTGGCCAGCTCATTAGTTTCCGTCAGTTCAAAAAACTAAGTCCCACCTCTAACAGCTGATTCATATTTTATAATTTCATTTATTGCTAATCTAGAGCTATATTGTGGCAAACAACCCTCAAAACTGAACTCATGAAAAAGTCTTATTTACTTCTTTTGCTCCTGATGGCTCTTATTTCCTGTACACAGAATGCCGGCAACAAAAAGGAGGCTCATGACAAAAACACTGCGGAATCTCAGGAATGGATCCAGCTCTTTAACGGGAAGAACCTGGACGGGTGGACCATCAAAATGGCTAAACATCCCCTGGGAGAAAACTATAACAACACCTTCCGGGTGGAAGATGGAATGTTGATGATGCGATACGACCAGTATGATAAGTTTGACGGGGAGTACGGCCATATCTTTTATAAGAATCCCTACTCGCACTACAAATTAAGGGTGGAGTACCGCGCGGTAGGGGAGCAGGTTGCCGGGGGAGCTGGCTGGGCCCTGAGAAACAACGGAGTGATGTTTCATGCTCAATCGCCCGAATCGATGCTTCTGGACCAGGATTTCCCTGTAAGCATTGAGGCCCAGTTACTGGGTGGACTCGGGGACGGACCACGGCCCACTGGAAATCTCTGTACCCCGGGAACCAATGTGGTGATGGATGGTAAGCTGATCACCCAGCACTGTATCAACTCCAGCTCGGATACTTTCGACGGGGAGCAGTGGGTGCTCTTCGAACTGGTGGTTTACGGGGATAGCATCATTCACCACCTGGTAAATGGGGATACGGTGCTGACTTATGCACAACCCCAGGTGGGAGGCGGTTCCATCCCGGAAGGCTATCCCTACCCGGAGGGAACCAATATTCCATCGGGATATATCGCTCTTCAGGCCGAAAGTCATCCCTTTGACTTCAGAAAAGTTGAATTGCTGGATTTGTCTCTTGGTATGAAATAAAAGATTTCCTATCTTATCGGCTTACTAAAATCTTCTCGAAATGGAAAAAAATGAGATCCTGACTCGCGTCAAGGACGTTGTAAGTAATGTGCTTAAAGTCGAAAGTTCTGAAATCACCAATGAATCCAATTTTATCTTTGACCTGGGAGCTGATTCCATGCAAAGTATAGAACTGGTGGCCGGATTTGAAGAGGAATTTGATATTGAAATGGACCAGGACAAGGCTCTTGAAGTTCAAACAATTGACGATGCGGTTAATTTCATTACCGGATACTTATAATTTAAAAACCAGAATCTAGCCCAAGCCCTATGGACGCTCTTCAAAAACTTCGCCAGGAAAACCTGGAGACGATTTTTCATCCAAAATCGGTAGCTATTGTTGGTACCAATAATGTAAAAGGTACCGTACCCCACGACATTCTCGACAATATCCTGAAGGCACACTTTAATGGAATTGTCTACCCTGTTAGCCCCAGAGAAAAAAGTATCAAGGGGATCAAAGCCTATAAGTATGTAGTAGATGTT
>Ga0180435_10001681_pt1 | contig 22790 bp, 11 predicted proteins | sample SS_ome_3_FD_132467 | JGI IMG/M metagenome (GOLD analysis project Ga0180435, IMG submission 132467) | Hypersaline lake sediment archaeal communities from the Salton Sea, California, USA - SS_3_S_1 metaG | ecosystem: Environmental > Aquatic > Non-marine Saline and Alkaline > Hypersaline >... | reverse complement strand
CATTACGTTCCACTGGGAACTTATCCGGTTGTAGTACGCGATGTCGGCTATTCCATCGCCATCGTAATCTCCGGGAGCCGGCACATCACCAACCGCGTCTCCCCATACCACACCCTCGGTAATCACGGACCCGGTAAAAGCGCCCAAGATAGCCCATGTGCCGCCATCAAAGAGCGCGTAATCGGTATATCCATCGCCGTTATAATCATCCCAGGCCACTGTCAAATGAATAGGTGTCGGGGCCAGGGCCGGAGCCGGGGTCGGACTCCGATAATCAGAGGGGGTGATAGTCGGGGTAGCGGTCGGCGGCGCGGTCGGCGTGGCGCTCGGCGTTGGAGTCGGGGTCCGGTAGTCTTCCGGGGTCGGACTGGGCGGCACGGTCGGCGACGGGGTCGGAGTGGCCAGGTAACAGATCCAGTCAAAGCGGGTAAGGAAGCAGTCGTCACTTCCCCCGATAGATGATTGATACGCGTTTTTGAACGGAAAATCAGACGAACCGGTTTTCCCCACCAGGTACGGAGCGTCCGCCGGCCCCAGCGCTATGCCGTAACTCCGGTCATTGCCGCTTCCTCCCAGGTAGGTCGAGGTGAGCAATTCGGAACCGGCAGCACTCAACCGGGCAAGGAAGGCATCCGAAGTCCCTTCGTTAAAGGTCCCCTGATAAGCCCCTTTCACCGGAAAGTCGGAAGAGTTGGTATACCCGCAAATATACACGACCTTATCGCTGTCAAGAGCAACCCCCTTTCCCTCATCCCAATCGCTCCCGCCCAGATAGGTAGAATAAACCAATGCGGCGCCGGTAGATGTCAGTTTGGTTACAAATCCGTCTCTCACTCCATTCAAGCCGGGCTGGTAGGCAGTCTCGGTCGGGAAGTCGATTGACTGGCTGCAGCCCACGATATATGCACTCTCCAGCGAATCGACGATCAGAGCTTCAGCATAGTCGACAGCGCTCCCTCCTAGATAGGTGGAATAAATCAAAGCGGATCCTGTAGATGAGAACTTGCTGGCAAAGACATCATATGTACCTCCTCCAAATACCGCCTGGTACGGGTCAACGGTCGGGAAATCCTGTGATTTGGTGTTTCCCGTGAGATAGGCACAGCCGGCCGCATCCACGTCAATCCCGTAACTTCCTTCCGAGTCACTGCCGCCAAGGTATGTCGAGTAGAGAAGCGCCGAACCGGAAGATGAAAGCTTGGTCAGGTAGCTATCCCAGCCCCCCTTGAGCTGAGCCTGGTAGGAGTTGAGAGTGGGAAAATTGGTGGAATAGGTGAAGCCGGTAATGTAAGCACAGAGTGAAGCATCGATTTCAACCCCATAGCCATAGTCATAGCCATCGGCTCCCAGATAGGTCGAATATATGAGTGATGAACCAGCGGAAGAAAGCTTGACGACAAAGGCGTCATAGCCGCCCTTGAGACTATCCTGATACGCCTGTTCGGTGGGAAAGTTAGATGACTGGGTCATCCCGACCAGGTAGGCCCGTCCAACCGAATCCACTCTGATCTCAATCCCATAATCAGTGGCGGATCCTCCCAGATAAGTTGAGTATAGCAAGACCGAGCCGGAGGAGGATAACTTGCTGACCAGGACATCAAACCCTCCTCCTCTGGAACCAAAATAAGGATTCATGGTCGGAAAATCGTCGGACGCGGTAGCACCAATCACATAGGCGCAGGCCATCGGATCCACTACTAAACTTGACCCCCAATCATCACTACTTCCGCCCATATAAGTGGAATAATCAAGATCCCAGCGGCAGATCAGATCCTCCGGGGTGGGGGAAGCGCTGGGGGTTGACGTTGGAGTGGCGGTCGGTGTAACCGTCGGCGACGGTGTAGGCGTGATCAAGCACTTCACCAGGATATCGTCGATAGCCAGGTCTCCCACCGACTGGGTATAGGTAAACTTCAATTGATTGCTGGACGGGTTCAGAATCAGTCCCGTCAGGACCAGTCCGGTGGTTGGAAGTGGAATAATGTCAGTCACAGTCGTCCAGGAGGCGTAGAACTCCTCCACCAGGAGATGACTGGAACTGTCGGTCCCCTGCCCTTTGACCCAGAACTGGAGCCATTCGCCGGCGGAAAAACTCGTTGTCTCGATGCTGTCGTCGGTGGCGTCGAGCTTGATCGACGGAGAGAGATAACCAAAGTCACCCGCAGTGGTATAGGTATCGGTATTCAGGTTGCAGCCGGTGAAAGTCCAGCCTGCCGGACGGGTACCGGTGTCAAAGCCGTTAAAACCCTCGCTCAGACGGGTACAGATAACCGGTGTCGGCGTCGCGGTCGGCTCCGCCGTGGGAGTAGTAGTCGGGGTGGCAGTGGGAGTAATCGAGGGAGTAAGGGTCGCAGTCGGAGGTACAGTCGGTGTCGGAGTTCTCGTCGGAGTCACCGTCGGGGTCGCTGTAGGCGGAACGGTCGGCGGGGGAGTCTTGACCGGGGTAAGAGTCGGGGACGGAGTCGGAGTGGTCAGGCAGCTGACTAAAACATCATCAAATGCTAGATCTCCCGCGGACTGATTATAAGTAAAGCGCAGCCGCGTGGTAGAGGTGAGGAGGTTGAACGCTCCCAGCGTACTCCCGGTTGTCGGGAGCGAATTTATATCGGTAACCGTACTCCAGCTGTCGATCGAGTAGTACTCCTCCACCAGAAGATGGCTGGACGAATCGGTCCCCTGCCCTTTGACCCAGAACTGGAGCCAGTCGCCGTCGGCAAAAGTTGTCGTCTCGATAGTATCTCCGGTGGTGTCCAGCTTGATTGAAGGGGATAGATGTCCGAAGCTCCCCACCGCGGTATAGGTGTCGGAATTCTGATCGCAACCGGTGAAAGTCCAGCCGGCGGGACGGGTCCCGGTATCGAAATCATCGAAACCTTCATCCAGACGGGTACAGATCTCCGGTGTCGGCGTCGGTGTGATCACCCTGGGCGTAGGGGTGACGGAAGGTGTCGGGGTCGGCGTGATCACCCGAGCGGTGGGCGATGCCGATGGCGTTGGTGAAGGCGCGTCGGCCGGATAGAATAGCCTGGCCAAAAAGGCATCGTAACTCCCTCCACCATGGGCCGATTGGTAAGCGTTGTCAACGGGGAAATCGTCCGATTTCGTGTAGCCGGATGTGTAGATGTAGGGTGAGTCCAGGGAGATCCTCCAGCCATAGTCATCGCTGGTCCCACCTAGGTAGGACGAGTAGATTATGGCCGTGGCGTCCGAGTTCAGGCAAGCGAAGTAGGCGTCGTAACCTCCTTCATTGCTGTCCTGATAGGCGTTAACCATAGGGAAATCGGATGATTTCGTGGTTCCGGCCAGAACCGGCTTAGAATCGACAATATCGAGACCATAACCATAATCGAGATCGTCGCCGCCAAGATAAGTTGAGTAGATCAGGGTACTCCCGTCCGTGGTGAACTTGGAGAGGAAGGCGTCACTGGAACCGTCCAGGTCCGACTGGTAAGCGCTCACCACCGGGAAGTCGGTCGAGAATGAGTCGCCGGACAAATATACGTTCCCGGAGCCGTCGACCGCCAGGCCGTAGGCGCTCTCGCCGTCCGTCCCCCCCAGATAGGTGGAGTAGACCAGCGCCGAACCATCCGTGGTGAATTTGCTGAGGAATCCGTCTTGCGATCCCCCGTTCCCCGGCTGGTAGGCCTCGAACGTCGGAAAGTCGATAGAGCTGGTATACCCGGTCAGGTAGATCTCACCTCCGGAAGCCACAATCGCCCGGCCCATGTCGTCATCAGCGCCACCCAGATAGGTTGAGTAGGTGAGCGTTGAGGCGTCGGTGGTAAACTTGCTTACGAAGAGGTCAGCATCGCCGCCCGGCGTTCCACCATGGGTGGACTGATAGGCGTTCACCACCGGAAAAGTATCTGACCAGGTGTACCCGGTCAGATAAGGCACGTTGTTCTCCACGGAGATTCCATAGGCGGAATCGGATTCATCCCCCCCCAGGTACGTGGAGTAGGCGAGGGCCGATCCGCTGCTCACGAACTTAACCAGAAAGGCGCCGCTTGAACCGGGTCGGGTGGACTGGTAGGCGTTGATCACCGGGAAGTCACTGGAACGGGTCGAACCAACGATATAAGCCTGGCCGTCGCTGTCAACGGTCATTCCGTTTCCGTAATCGGCGGACGCTCCTCCCAGGTAGGTGGAATAAACCAGCGAGGTCCCGGTGGTGGAGAACTTGGCCAGGAAAATATCATAGTTCCCGTCATTGCTGGATTGATATGAACCTACCACCGGGAAGTCGCTTGATCGGCTGTGTCCGGCCACGTAGGCGTTTCCATCCACTACATCTAACAGCCGGGAATATTCATTACCCCCACCGCCGAGGTAGGTTGCGTACTCGAGCGTCAGGTCGGGGGGAGTAGGGGTCGGCTCTTCCGGGGTCAGAGGTGGACTCGGTGTAGATGATGGGGTAGCCGTCGGAACAGCGGTCGGAGTCGAAGATGGTGTTGGGGGCAGCGATGGAGTCGGAGTCGGAGTAAAAAAGCCAAACGGGGTAGGTGTAGCTGTGGCGGGCGGACTGGGGGTCGGAGACGGAGTCGGGGTCTGGTAACCGGGCGGTGTCGGAGTCTGATCGGAGGGGATACCGCGGATAATTATATCATCCAAAGCGACATTACCCAGAGTCTTGTTAAGCGTAAACCTGATCTGATCGGTCGGGTTGTATAGATTGATCGGGCCCACGGTTACCCCGGAAGTCGAATCCGGAAGATAGGTAAACTCTCCCAGAGGATACCATTCTCCATTGTAATGGTCCTCAACCAGGAGCGACGTGGTATCGTCAGTGGCGCTCCCCCGCATCCAGAACTGGAGCGAGTGAGCGTCGTTTAGGACCCGGGTGGTTACCTGATCCCCGTCATCGGCCAGCTTGATCGAGGGAGATGCCAGGCCGTAGTACCCGCTGTTGGTATAGGTATCGGTGTTCTGGTCGCACCCGGCAAAGGTCCACCCGGAAGGACGGGTCCCGGTATCAAAACCGTTAAATCCCTCGTCGACGACTGTCTCGGCGGCGGTAACGTGATAGGATTTGAGGACCGGCCGGTGGGTTATCCCCTCATAATAGAGATCGTCATAGAGGATGGGGGGAACCGCGTCGAGAGGAACAAATATATGGGTATCGAAGACGTTTCCGGCAGTAAAGGTCTGGAAGGAAGTATAGGCCTGCCCGATGTTGGTGGTGATATGCTGATCGTCCAGTAGACTGTTGGGCATAATCCAATCATAGGGATTGGTCCGCGGATCGGTGGAGTTGGTGTTACTATTCCCTTCCCGATCCATCGGGATGTAATCGTCATAATCGAGATAGGTAGAAAAGATTTCCAGGCTCGACTCATCTGCCGTCTGCCGGGAATAGCAGTTCATGTCTCCGGCCAGAACTGCGTAGTGGCTCTGCATGTCGAAGTTAGCCTGCATGTAGTCCTTGAGCTGCTGGGCCTGGTCTTCCCGGATAACCCGGTCAGCCGAGGTATCACCGGCCTTGAGGTGGACGGAGACGACCTGGAGGTCCTTATCGCCCGGAATATCGATTACCGCCCAGGCGAAGTTCCGTCCCAGGGTTTCGTGATCGACATCCTCCCAGCTGCCGGCGGTGGTGATTGTCCAGCGGCTGATGATCCCGTTGGGGAAGGAGGCGTCTTCAATATAGAAGTCAAAATCGGCGCCGAAGGCGGCATCAACCCACTCACGGGTATCGGCATAGGTGGACTGGACGCTGAACTCCTGGACGGAGACGATATCCGGCTCCAGGCCCTGGAAGATCCGGGCGGCCGGATCGCCGTACCGGAACTTGAAGGCCATGATATTGGTGGTACAGATAGAGAGCGATTCTTCATGCTGCACCGGTGTCGGAGGCGGGGTCGGCGTCTTGTATCCAACCGGCGTCGCCGTAGTACTCGGTGTCACTGCCGGGGTGGGGGTCACGGCCGAGGTCGGAGACGGACTCGTGCTCGGTGTAGGTGACGGTGTCGGGGATTTATTCGTGTCGGTCAGAAAGACATCGTCAAAGGCCAGGTTCCCCAGTGTCTTAGTGTAAGAGAATTTCAACTGATTGGAACTGGGGTTAAGAGTAAGTGAACTGTAGGTAGTCCCGGTGGTGGGGAGGTTGGAAATCTCGGTCACCTCAAACCAGTCGGAGTCGTGATATTCCTCCACCAGAAGATGGCTGGTAACGTCGGTGGCTATGCCTTTTATCCAGAATGATAGGGAATCCGGGGAAGAGAAAGTTTCAGTGGTGATCGAGTCGGTGGATGAGTCGAGCTTGATCGAGGGTGATGCTGCGCCGAAATTAGTTACGGTGGTGTAAGTATCCCAATCTGAGCTACAGTTGGTAAATGTCCAGCCGGATGGACGGGTCCCGGTATCATAGTTATTAAAACCTTCATCAATGATAGTGGCGGATTGAGCGGGGATGTTTAGCCAGAATAGTCCTGCAACAAGAACCACAAAAAATATATATCTGGCGAGAGTAGAAGTTTTTATTCTCATTATATTTTCTCCTCGGTACAACCCGGAAAAATCATTTTTCGAATTCATTAATATATAAAAAACCGCCTTCAGGCGCAGAAGAAAAAGGCGGTTACAATCATACTCTCCCGAGAAAGGACTCTGGATCTTTGCGTCCCAGCCTTACAGCTGGTTTGCCATTTGCGGACATACTGTTATTATTGGAGCTATCCTTTAAATTAATCGCATAGAGACCTTTTGTCAAGCGAATAAGTCTAAAGAATTTCAGTATCTCTCTCCGGAACAGAAAATATAAAACGGGTAAGCGAAATGGGTCAGTCATTCTTTTCCGGGACCGGGCTACGGCTCCACCGGTTCAGGTCCACTGTTTCCGGTCCGGGGAGCATTTGGTATATATCACCGTTGCTGTTAACCTGCAGTAATCGCACGGTCCAGTTCGCGTAAGGATTGGGTATATTCTCGATTCTGTTAAGCAAAATACCGGCGGGATTGAGCTGGATAACTCCGAGATCAACCCCGGGTCCATCCAGTCGAAACTGTTCTATCTGCAGGTAGATATTCATATCCTCATCCCGCCCTAGAAATACAATCGAGGCGAGACGATCGATCGGGACAGGGATCGCGTCCAAAACCTCTCCTCTCGGCCCGATTATCGTCACCTCTCCCGAGCTGCCGGATAATTTCCGGACCAGGCAAGATCTCTCCGTGGTGATCCTGCTACCCCGAAAAGGACCTTTTACATATCCATCTTTTCCCTCTCCTCCCTGATCCACCTCGTACTCATCTCCGTCCCGGGTCCGGAGCATGAGACGGTCCCCGAATGTCCGGAACGACTCGGTGGCTCTCAGCAGTGCCGGGGGGATAGGGATGTCGGCTAGACGCTCTCCTTTCGGAGCATAACGAAGAATACTGCTCTTCTCTTCATCCAGGAGAAAGATCTCACCTGACTCGCTGACTGATATATCTGAGGGGCTGCCTCCGGCAGGGATTGACTGCTTCATATTCCCGTCCGCGCCATAAACCTGGACCCTTCTATTGACCGTATCGCAGATATAGATATCACCCCCATCACTGACCGCGAAGGAGGTCGGCCCCTGCCGTTCCGTTCCGGGGATATTGATACGCCCGATCTCACCCTGCTTATCTCCGTAAGCAATACGCCCGAGTGAGTCCCGGACAAATCTCGCCTTAAATCCCCCCCCCTTATCCCTGGTTCTGACAACCGCCACAGCCCGGAGAGCAAGATCTCCCTCCGGTGTTCTGCGGAAGAGAAAACCATAATTCGGGAGCAGGCTCTTTAATGCATCTTCCAGTGTAAGATCTTTGATGTCGACCGTTACCTTTTTCCGTATATCTTCATAAATGAATAGTTCAAATCCCGCCTGTTGGGATAGTTGATAAAGGAGTTCTTCCAGGTCGGCATCCCGGGCTTTCAAAGTCACCTTCCCTGCCTCCAGCTTCAGAGAGATCACATCACTTCCCTGAAAAGGTTTGGCCACCGCCGGTAATATGGGGAATACGGCAAGAATGACCACAGTCACTAGGATTCGTTTCGCCGCCGGGAAATCAGGCATATTCTTCTCCCCACTTAACGCAGAGGGATATATTCAGAACCGCCCCAATAGATGCGGGTATATCCTCTGATCGCCCAGAGGCCGGAAGCCGGGCGATAGATGGTAATCGTGGCGGTCCCCTCCCCCCTGTAATCCGCGGGCTGGGGCAGATCCCCGGTATTGCCTCCGAAATAGACCCGGGTCAAGGCATCTATCGCCCAGAGACCGGATGCGTACCGGTAGATTCCGATATCATCTATTCCATCCCCATCATAGTCTCCGGGTGCGGGACCATCTCCGGGACTGCCGAAATATTCACGGGTAACGGAACGGATCGCCCAGAGACCGGTGCTGCTACGGAATAATGCCACACTATCATAGCCAGATCCGTCATAGTCTCCCGGGACCGGTATATCTCCGGAATTTCCGAAATAATGCCTGCTCCATCCTCTGATCGCCCAGAGACCGGACGACCGGCGAAAGATACCGACTTCGGTCGTGCCATCTCCATCATAATCAGCGGGAATCGGGCGATCATCACCCGTTCCATAGTAGAGGCGGGTCACGCGGCGGACCGCCCAGAGACCGTTGGACTCGCGGAATACTCCCACTTCAGTAGTCCCATCTCCATCATAATCACCCGGAACGGCAATGTCACCGCTCGCCCCGAAATACAAAATTGTGGGGGCCTCAATGCCTCCGTAATTGATCACCCAACGGCCGATGCCGGAGTTCCAGGCCGCAACATCGGCCCGGCCGTCACCATTATAATCGTTGCCTCCCAGCACCATCCAGAACGGGGTCGGCGCGGGGCTGGATGTTGGAGTCGGATTCGCCTGAGTCGGTGTCGTCCATGGCGTGGGCGATATAGTTGGAGTAGATCCGGGGATCGCCGTGGGAGTTGGGGATGCTGGAACCGGAGTCATTGAGGGCGTCGGAGATGAAGTCGGCGTGGGAGTGGGGGAGGTGGGGGGGCCCTGCTCCCAGATATAGACCGAACTATCGGTTGACGCCCCGTAAATATAATCGATATCGGAATAGACGGCGTTCATCCAGTCCGTCGCGGCGGATAAAGTGTTGGTATAAAAGAGCCCGTACCGGTTCCAGACATCTACATTGTCATCATCGGCGGCGCCGAAGATAAAGCGTTCCCGGCTGAAGACACCGTTTATCCACTCCCCCGCACCGCTGAGAGCGGTCTGGAGACTGAAGTCGGAGAGATTCCAGGCATAGAGGAGTCCGTCTGCGCACCCCCCGTAGAGATAGTTCTCATCGGCATAGACCGATAGGAAACCACCCCCGCCACTCAACTGCTGCTGAAAGGAGAAATCCGCTCGAAGCCAGATGTAAAGGGCACTGTCCTCTCCGGCCCCATAGATGTAGTCATTGTCGGCATAAACATCGTTCAGGAGATCGGTGCACTCGGTCAGGGAGGAGTTGAAAGAAAGATCTGAACGGTTCCAGATATAGAGATCGGTATCACCGCTTGCCCCATAGACATAGGCGTCGTCAGCAAACACTCCATAGATGGGGCCGCCTCCTTCGACAAGTATGCTTTCCAGGCTTAATGAAGCAGTGTCCCAGACATAGATAGAATCGTCCGACCCGCCGGCAAATATCGATCCCCCCTCGACCGCTACTCCGTTCAAATACGAATCAGAGACGGGGAGGATGGTCTGGAGGGAGAAGTCGGCCCGGGACCAGACATAGAGCGCGCCGTCGCCACCGGCACCGTAAATATAACTTCCATCGGCGGCAACCCCGTTCACACTCAACGGTGGTTCCGTAAGGGTCGCTGCGAGATCAAAGGGACCGGCAGTTAGACTCACCGGTGAGATAAGAACCAGTAGAAAAATAATATGGAAATATATCTTCATTAGAAATAGAACAACCAATAATCGAACCGCGGATTAAGCGGATTAAACGGATTGTTTTTCTTTTAATCAGCATAACCCGCTAAATCCGCGGTTAAATAAGTTGCGGAGCTAAGTTCCTGTATCGGAATTTCAATAAATGTAGTTAAAATTTTATGCGCACGGTATCTTATGATTATTTTTACGGACTTTAACGATCTTCAACGTTTTTTATTTTCAACGTCTTTATTTTTCAACGTTAGCGCCGAAGGCGCTAAGGTTCTTTGACATTGCCCCATTATATAATTAATATAATATATAATGTAATTGGATTTATGTCAAATTACATTTAACGCTTTTCAGGATGGCTTTTCACGGAGAGAAAGGAGTGTTTATGGACAACATTACTATTATCGGAGCAGGAATCGCCGGACTGACCGCCGGATATCACCTCAGTCAGAAGGGGATGAAAGTAACCGTAGTGGAGAAAGAAGACCGGCCCGGAGGGTTAGCCAGAAGTTTCCAGTACGGGGATTTCATCTTTGATGTCGGGCCTCATAGATTTCACACCGACGATCAAACCGTTCTTCGATTTATCAAGATGATCCTGGCCCGGGACTATCTCCTCATTCCCCGCTCGAGCGGCGTCTACTTCTTCGGGAAATACCATGACTGGCCCCTCCAGTTCAAAACCATCTTCAAACTCCCCCCCGCTCTAACCGTCCGCGTAGCCCGGGACCTTCTCCGGAGAAGGTCCCGGATGGGGAGCAGCTTCGAGGATTATATCATCAATATGTACGGCCAGACTCTCTACGATTCTTTCTTTAAGATATACACCGAAAAATTCCTCAAACATGATCCGGCCGCCATTCATTCCGACTGGGCTAAAGCCGGAATCGACCGGGCGGTGATAGATAAAAAGCAGCAGGCGAACACCCTCTCCAGCCTGATCCGGAAGACTATCCTGCCCAAACCGGTAACTACTGAATTCATTTACCCGACCTCCGGAGGGATACAGCTCTTCGCCGACCGGCTGGCGGATGAAATACTGAAGAATGGCGGGGAGATAAAATTAAATACCGAAGTTCGGAGTATTACCCGGGGGAAGAAGTCGGTTGATGAAGTTATTTTAAACGATGGTTCTCAATATCAGCCGGACCTCCTGATCTGGACAGCCCCGGTTGATCTCCTCTGCGGACTGCTTGACGTGGAGGAACCGGGCCTTAATTACCTACCCGCGCTGCTCTACAACGTAGAAGTCGAAGGAGAACCATCGGTACCCTACCAGTGGTGCTATTACGGGCAGGATGATATTGTCTTTAACCGGATAAGTATTCCCAAAAACTTCTACCGGGGAACCGCCCCGGAAGGCATGACCGGTATCAACCTGGAAGTAACCTGCATGGAGGGGGACTGGGTCTGGAACGATCCGGAAAAGCTCTGCGAGGTGGTTAAAGCCGACATGGTACGGGTCGGGCTGATCCAGTCCTCCGATGCTGTCCGGAAAATTCACATAGAGAAGGCCACCAATGTCTATCCCATATATGAACTGGACTACCTCTATCCGGTCCAGAGAATACTCAACCATCTCAGTTATATCGGCAATCTCCTCCTGCTGGGGCGGACCGGAACCTTCTGGTACAATAACATGGATCACTCAATCGCCGCGGGGATGGATGCAGCGGAAGATATCATCAGCAGCCGCCGGCAGGGGATCCACGCCATGTACCACCGGAACGATTTCTGGAAGTAATTTTCGCTTCGCAAAAATTACGGTTGAACAATACCGACATCGGAGTAATCATTCACAGCCAGTTAGGGAAATATCAAATCACCAGTCACATTAATAACGGAGCTTAGCTGGAGAGTTTCTCCCGCACCACCATAACTCCAATACTCCAATACTCCAATAAACTTAACCCTAAATTGTTGTCACTCCTCTTATGACGCAAGATATTTTCAACACCCCGGTCTTTTCCGTCATTATTCCCAACCATAACGGGAGCAAGACGCTGGCGGAGATGCTGGAGTCGATCTTTCGCGCCGGGGAGATCTCCATTGAAGTAATTGTAGTTGATGACGCCTCTACGGATGATTCCCGGACTATCGCCGATCGCTATCCTGTCCGCTGGATCCCACATGATAGCTGCCTCGGAGCGGCCAACGCCCGGAATACCGGCGCTAAGGCGGCCAGAGGGGAGATCCTGGTCTTTACAGATACCGATATCATACTCCCCCCCGATACCTTTCAAATCCTGGAGAAAGACTACTCCGCCCCTAAGACCAACGCTGTAATCGGGCTGCTCCGTCCCGTTACCCGATACGGAAACCTCTGCAGCCAGTATAAGAATTTTTACATGCATTATACCTATAACAAACTGCCGGCTGAGGTCACTGTCTTCTATACCAGCATTGCTTCGATCCGGAGAGAGGTGTTCCTGCAAGCCGGGGGATTTGACGGGACTTATCGATCCGCTACGATCGAGGATATGGAGTTCGGTGTCAGATTAACCGGGAAAGGTTATCGGATCCTGATCAATAAAAAACTACAGGTAGATCATATCCGGCAGTATACTCCGGCAAGTTTGCTTCGAACCGGTTTTGTGAGGGCGGCGGGGATGACCAAGATAGCTCTCAGGGACCGTAAAACCCGGAGGGATAAAGGTTCCTATGTAACGACCAGTCCTGCATTTCTAGCCGGAATCGCGTTGTCTTTTATTATTGTCTTCTTTGTTCTGCTCTGCCTGGTATCGTTAAATCGATTCTGGCTTCTCCCGGCCGGATTAAGCTACCTGGTGATCCTGGGCTTAAACCTGGGATTTCTGGCCGGACTGGCCAACGCCACGGGGCCGATATTTTTTATCGGAGGGTGTGGACTGATCTTCGCCGACCTGCTGGCTCATGGATGCGGTGTATGCTGGGGAGTCTTCTCCTTTATGGGCGGCAAGAAATATTGAACTGTAAAAGTTTGTGTTATTCATGGATATAAAGTCAAAAGTCAAGTATACACGCCGGAGCTTTAGCGGAGGAGGGTCTGACCCCGGGATAAAAGGATCGGCGCTGATACTGGTTTCCAAGGGGTGGTTTATTATCGCCAGCTGGGGAATCGTGGCCGGCCTTTCTCGATTCCTGGGGGTGGAGGATTTCGGGCGGTATGGGCTGGCGGTCGCGGCGGTCTCGATTATCAACATGTGTTTTATCAAGGGGACTCTTCAGGCGGTATCCAAGTTCGTCTCGGAAGAACCCGAGAAGACCGATGCGATAAAGACGGCGGCGCTGAAAGTCCAGCTCTGGATGGGAGGAGGCAGCTTCGCCGTTTTCTTCGCCGCCGCGCCCGTGATCGCGGCGCTTATGAACTCACCGGAATTAACCCCTTATCTCCGGATCGCTTCTTTTATCATTCTTTTTTATTCATTCTACGCGGTCTTCATAGGAGTATTGAACGGGCGTAAAGAATTTACCAAACAGGCCATATTCGATATTTCTTACTCAACTCTCAAAGTCAGCCTCATACTCATCTTATCATTCTTCTTTGTTTTGAAGGGAGCCATGATTGGATTCGCGGCCGCCGCCGGCCTGGTGCTGACGGGTTCAGCCCTGGTCGTGGGACTGAAAAGCTTCCCACAAACCTATCCGGCCGGAAAGATACTCAAGTTCTGTCTCCCGGTAATGGCCCTGACCTTCGTCCTCTACCTCAGCATGCATCTGGATCTCTTCATGCTTAAGAAATTTACCGGCACCGGAGAGTCGGCGTTTTTAGCGGGCCTTTACACAGCCGCCCTAACCTTCGCCCGGCTCCCTTTCATGCTCGTAGTATCAGCGCTGGCCCTGGTCCTCTTCCCCTTCATTTCACGAGTCACCTTCACAAAAGAGACGGAGAAGACCAGGGATTATATCCATCAGGGGATGCGGCTGACCTATCTGGCCATGATGATCGGGACGGTCCTGATCGCGTCATCTCCCGGTGCTACCCTGAGACTTATCTATCCTCCGGAGTTTGCCGGGGGCGGATCAGCTCTGGCCTGGATCTGCGGCGGTTACCTCTGCTTCTCCATCTTCATGATGGCACTGACAATAATCACCGGCAGTGGCAAACCATATCATTCCCTCCTTTTAACCATGTCAGTCGTTATCATCCAGTTCATTGCTCTCTGGGTTCTGGTCCCCGACTACAACATCCGGGGAGCAGCCTGGGGCAGCGGAATAGCCTTCTTTGCCGGAGCCTTATTGAGCGGGATCTATCTATTACGAAAATTTGGGGCTTTTCTAGAGATCATCTCTTTTGTCAGGATTACCGCGTCCGGACTGGTCACTTTCTTTATATCATACTTCCTTCCCGTCGAGGGACCGGCATTACTCCTGGGAAAAGACGCGGTGCTGGGAGGGATTTTCGTGTTACTTCTGATTCTCCTGAAGGAAATCGGGAAGAAGGATCTGGAGATGCTGCTGACAACACTACCGTTCAATAAAAGTGCCTAAAGTTTGAAGTGCCTAAAGTTGTCGCCTGCGCCTCGCTTGGCTGGGCGAAAGCAAACAACTTTAGGCACTTTAGGCACTTAAGCGCACTTTAGGCACTTCTTTTACTTTAGGCACTTAAGGCACTTCATTATTATTATGAAACAAATCGCTTTCCTGACCAGCTCATTCCCCCGCTCTCCGGATGATCCAACTGTGGGATTTCTTTACCAACTGGCCCGGGAATTAGCCCGGGCGGTGCCGGCGGAGGTCGAAGTCATCGTTCCGTCAGATACTCGGAAGCACGAGTTTCCGCAAGAAGATGAACTAAAAATCCACCCGTTCCATTATTTTGTCCCGGCCCGGTTCCAGAGACTGGCCTACGGAAGCGGGATGCCCGATAATCTCCGGACCGGGATTCTTCCCCGGCTGCAGATACCGTGCCTGTTATTTTCATTTCTTATCGCGGGATATAGATCCGCGAAGAAGTCCGACCTGATCTACGCTCACTGGATGGTGCCGGCCGGCCTGGTCGGAGCGATCCTTTCACGGTGCCTGAAAAAAAAGGTGATCCTTACCATCCATTCCGGCGGTCTCCATGTTCTCCGGAGATTGCCCGGGGGGAGAAAGGTAGCCGCGTTCATCTGCTCAGCCAGCAGCCACATCACTGTCACCTGTTCCCAACAGAGGAGATTGTTACTGGAGTTACTGCCTGAAGCCGAACGAGCAGCTATCTCCGCCCGGATCAGGATCAGTCCGATGGGCATCGACCGGGAAGCGTACCAAAAAGGATTCGACAAGGATAATCTAAAGAATCAGTATCGGATATCAAGCCGGTTCGCGGTCATATTTATGGGGCGGTTGGTCGCGGTCAAGGGTCTCCCCGTGCTTCTCAACGCATTACGGGGGCGGGATGATGTGACCCTGCTGATACTTGGTGATGGAAAAGATCGGGCGATGTTGGAAAATCAGGCTCGCAAACTGGGGATCCGAGCCCGGTTTACCGGATTGGTCAACAACCGGAAGAAGATTGATTATCTTCACATCTCCGATATAATGATCCAACCATCGGGAATCCTTCCCGGCGGAAGGACCGAAGGGGTTCCGGTCTCCCTGCTGGAAGGGATGGCAGCGGGGCTCCCGGCAATCGCTTCCCGGGTGGGAGGGATTCCGGATATAATCGCCGACGGTGAAGATGGGTTCCTGGTAGATCCTGATGACCACGGCAGTATAAGGGACCGAATCGACCTGCTGCTGGCCGATCAGGTTCTCCGGAAGGAGATGGGAGAAAAAGCCGCGATGAAAGCGGCCGATTACAATTGGACGAAGATCGTGCCTAAGATCGCAGCGCTTTTTACTGGGGATTGATTCTTATCAAAACTTTTCTGCCACCAAGACATTAAGACACAAAGAGGAAATTGAGATTTCAATAACTATGTCGCTCCATATTTCATCTTTTATCGACCTTTCTTAGTCCCTTAGTATCTTGGTGGCGAAATTATTAACATCCCGAAGCAGGAAAATAGAAATGCCCGAAGCAAGAAAAAAATCGGTTCTGGTAATCTCCAAGCCGCTTATCCCCCCCTGGAACGACAGCAGCAAGAATCTTGCCATGGGGATAGTCAACTATGCCCGGCAGACCAGGTTTCATGTTTTTTCTACTCCCGGAACGGATTATCATTCTGATCGGATCATCGGGGAACCAATCTACCGTAACGCCGGAAGCTACTCCCCTTCCCTCTCCCAGAATCTCCGCGTCTTCCGGCGCATCCTCGGGCCGGACCGAAATATAGAAACCTACCATTTCTTTTTCGCTCCCAATCCCCGCACTTCAACCATCTGCCGCCTGGCCACCCGTTGGAAAAAACCAAGAACAATTCAGACGGTCTGCAGCCCTCCCCGGGATTACACCAACCTCTCCCGACTGATCTTCACCGATTGGACCGTGGTCCTCTCCGACTATCACCTGAAGATCTTCAGTCGGGCGGGAATAGAGAACGTGGTGAGGATCTACCCCGGCGTGGAGATTCCGGAGAAGATATCTCTCCCCGCAAATCATCTCCGGGAAAGGCTGGGGATCACGGACGAAAAAGTAATTCTTTATCCGGGGGATTACGAGTTTTCCGGCGGCCACGAGATTCTCCTGGAGATACTCCCCCGGTTGGCGAAGGAATTTAAGAGGATAAAAATTATCTTTGCCTGCCGTCCGAAGACGCCCGAATCAAAGAAGATTGAGGCGGCCGTAACGCAGCGTATTCGAGAGATCGGCTGCGAGGAAGAGGCAATATTTCTCAGTCAGGTAGATAATATGGCTGAACTATATGACCTAACCTCGATCTGTCTCTTCCCGGCACGGTCTCTCTATAAGAAGATGGATCTCCCTCTCACGCTCCTGGAATGTCTTGCCCGGGAGATTCCCCTGATTGTCGGCGACTTCGCCCCTTTAAACGAGGTATTAATCGGCGGAGGCGGGATAGCTGTCCGTCCTGATTCTCCGGATAGTATCCTTGACGCCCTGCGAAGATTACTATCAGATCGGGAATTGAGGACCCGGTACGGTCGGGATGGTCGCGCGAGCGCCCATCGGAATTTTGATATAAAAATAATAGCACGGAAGTATGAAGAACTTTATCAGGTATGAAAAATTCACAGGAATATTACGACCGGTTCTCGGAAGGATATGACCGACGGAGGGATAAAGGTTATCACGCTCTCCTGGATGAAATGGAGTCGGAGACAGTCCGCCGCCATATATCCTCCGGGCGTCTGCTCGATGCCGGGTGCGGGACCGGACTGGTCAGCAAGAGACTTCAAGCCGCCGTTCCAATACTGATCGGAGTCGATCTTTCAATTGGAATGCTCCGGCAGGCGGTCGCGAGAGGCCAGACGGTTGTTCAGGCGGAGCTGGGGGCGCTTCCTTTCCGGGATGGAGCCTTTGACGGAATCTTCTCCTTCAAGGTACTCGCCCATGTCCCCGGATTACGTCAGGCGCTGGAGGAGTTGAAGCGCGTGATAAGACCGGATGGCGTTATGGTGCTGGAATTCTATAATCCGCTCAGCTTGAGAGGACTGAAAAAGCGATTCCGGATCAGGCACAGGGTTGCTCCCGGCGCGGATGAAACCCAGGTCTTTACAACCTTTCATACTCTGACTGATATCACCCGGATCATTCCGGAGGGATTGGCCGTGACTTCAGTCAGGGGTATCATGATATTCACTCCACTGGCGATATTTCACCGGATCCCCATTATCGCGCAGATGCTGAGATTCTTAGAGAAAAAATTATGTGATAGTTTCCTTAAACGATTGGGAGGCTTTCTGGCGGTGACTGTAAGAAGGATCCGCTGATCGGAGGGGAAAATGACGGGAAAGATCACACTGAGAAGGACCATCACAGCGGCCCTGCTGCTTGGCCTGGCAGGATCGTTCACCTTGATTATCCTGGAAGGGGCGTATTTTGCCCTGAGCTCCAGATCCTCTCTCTTTAATACCCCGGCAGAATACTTCCTTTTTGTCGCCTTCCTCGGGGGCATCCTTCCTGTCTGGGGTATCCTCTTCGGGCTCGCGGAAGGTCTTTTCTCGTGGCTCTTCTTTCAGATCCCGGCCGGAAAGAAACGTTTTCTTCTCCCCGCCTTTCTCATGGCCCTCTTCTATGGTCTGGCCCTCTTCGCGTATGAATTCATCCGGAATGGCGTCTGGGTCGGCCTGCACCATCCTACCAGGAGTTTTCTGTACCTGAAATTCCTGGGGTTGACCATACTTGTCTGCTTCCCCCTGATACCGTTCCTCTATCTCCTCCAAAAATTCCGTTACCGGCTGATTACCGGACGGGATGGCCGACGACCGTCGATTCTGATCCCAATCATCGCTGGCGGACTCATCTTCCTCCTCTACATGATCAACGCCTCTTTTTACCCGCGGCAGTATCCATACATCCACAACATGTTCCTTCTGGCAATATTCTGGCTGGGGGAGTTGTTTTTTCTCAGCGCCTATATGACGAGAAGGAGGAAAATGTTCCCGGGCCGTCCGGCACGGATCGTCCTGGCAATATTGGCCTTATTCCTCATAGTATTTACCTTCATCCGGTTCGATCGCAACCAGAACGTGAAGCGGATCGCTCTGCTGGAATCGCCTGTCCTCGGCAAGGGGATCCGCTGGGCCCAGCGCTTTCTTGACTTCGACCGGGACGGCTATTCGTTTCTGCTGGGTGGGGGTGATTGTAACGATGGCGATCCTACCATTAACCCAGGCGCCTATGATATTCCGGGCAATGGCCTTGATGAAGATTGTTTCGGTGGGGATCGAGTTCCGGAAGTATTCGGTATCGACCAACCGTCCCGGGAGGATCGTCCGGCTGAACAGCGGTTTAATATAGTCTTCATTACCATTGACGCGGCCCGGGCAGATCATCTCGGGTGTTATGGATACCGGAGGGATACAACACCTAATGTGGACCGTCTGGCCGCCGACAGCATCCGTTTTGCTAACGCCTACAGCCAATCTTCGACCACAATTTACTCAATGAACGCACTCATGGCCTCGCGAGTTCCACTGGAGGTAGAGAAAGGTCCCGTTACGCCCACCCTGGCCGAAATATTGGGAGAGGCAGGATTCTCCACTGCCGTCATCGGACCGAAAATTCGATTCGAGGTTTATAACTATCGCCATGTTTTTTATCGGGGCTTTCAGGTCAGGGAACTTTCACTTCAGCCGGCGACCAGACTGGAGGACCTAATCTCACCCCGTCTGACCGAGATGGCAAACGATTTTATACAAGATCAGCATAATTCGCCTTTTTTCCTCTGGCTCCACTATTATGACCCTCATGCGCCTTATCTGCCAAACGCGGAAACAGAAGAGTGGGGAGAAAGAGGAATTGATTTATACGATGGAGAATTACGACGAGCCGATCAATGTGTAGGAGCTTTTCTGAAAGAACTGCATGCCCTCGACCTCTATGACCGGACGATTATCGTGGTTTTCGGCGATCATGGCGAAGAATTTCGTGAGCATGGCGGTCTCACCCATTCCACGACCTTATACAATGAGACACTTCATATTCCCCTGATTGTCAGAGTACCGGGCCTGGAATCAGGGGTGGTTTTGTCGCCGGTAGGATTGATAGATATTATTCCTACCGTACTTGATATACTGGGAATGCCCGCCCAAGCATCTTTCCGGGGGAGAAGTTTGCTTACCTTGATGGAGACTCCCCAGATTGATGAATCGGCATATCCTGTTTACTCGGAAACACTGAAGTTCCGAAAAAGATCGGTGCGCCTGGGGGATTATAAACTGATCTATGATTACCGCTACTGCACCTATGAGCTTTACAATCTAAAGGATGACCCCGGAGAAAAGACGAACCTTTTCGACCAAAGGCCCGAGGCGGCGGCCAGGCTGAAAGACCTTCTGGCCGATTTATAATAGATGAAGATACGAAAGGAAATAATCTGGCTGATAATCATCCTGGCAATCTGTTTCATAACCAGGACGGTTTACATCCGGGCTTACCGGGAGCGGCTGGATAACCTGGTTATTTCGGACATGCGGACCTATGATCTTCTGGCCAAGAACCTGGTTGAAGATAATATTTACGGTTTTGAAGACGGCCCGGGGGCATGGAGGTCATACCGTCCTCCCCTGTACCCTTTCTTTATGAGTGTTCTCTACCGGGCGGCCGGATACAGCTATCCAACCGTCCGGATCGTTCAGGCCTTCCTAGCCGCTTTATCCTGCCTCCTCCTCTTTTTTCTGGCCCGGGAGTTAACCGGACGGGGCACAGCTCTGATAGCAGCCTTTCTCTTCGCCGTTGACTTCTCACTCATCCACGCTTCGGGACTCTTCCTCTCCGAGAATCTCTATCTTCCGCTCAGCCTGACCATCATCCTTCTCTTAATACGAGGATTTCAGAATGGAAATATCCCTGCCTTTATCGGCGCGGGTGTCGCCGGGGGGATGGCGGCACTCTGCCGCCCGACAATTATACCTTTCCTGGCGCTATCTTTCCTGCCCCCGGTTATGCTAATGTTCTCCATAAGGCTAAGATGCCGGGACCGGGCATTCTTGGTCGATAAGCAGGAAGACAGTAATGATATATCAACTCAAACCGCTCCTATCCTCCGGGTGGTTGGAGGGTGGCTGCTGATGCTATTGTTCACCGGGTTGGTGGTCTTGCCCTGGACAGCCAGAAACTACCGGATCCATCATGCGTTCGTACCGATCTCCACCAACGCCGGTACCATGCTCTGGATGGGGCTTCATCCTGGAGCAAGCGGCGGATATGACTGGCCCACGGAAAATAATCCTCTGCTATCAGTATCGAACGAGGTGGAGCGGAACAGGATCGGCATCCGGGAGGCGACCAGATTCATCTTCAATCATCCCGAAGAATTCATGGAACTGGCAATACTCAAGATGAAGTTCTTCTGGCGAGGCTATCTCTTCACCTGGAGCGGCCGGCAGTGGGCTTTTATCGGCCTGAGCGGGCTGGCGGGACTGCTGCTTTCACTGCGGGACTGGAGGAAGTGGCTCCTTCTATATATCTATCTCCTCTCCTTCACCGGACTCCATCTTTTTGTGCATAGCAGTTACCGTTATCGCCTGCCCCTCAATCCTCTGATGGAGATCTGGGCGGCCGTATTCCTGGTATATTTCTGGAGAAAAATCAAGCCATCGATCCTGAAAAGTAAAATTGCCCAGGGAATAAACAATGTTGAAACGGGAATATAGCCGCTGGATACTGCTTCTTATCATCATCACCGGTTTCGGGGGATTTTTACGTTTTTCCGGGCTGGAATGGGGACTCCCCTGGCGATACCACGTGGACGAGAACGCGTTTATCAACGCCGCCAACGCCATGCGCAAGGCTCCTCATTTCAACTATCTCAACCCGAAGTGGTTCTATCATCCGTCGCTCAATATCTATATCGTCTGCTTTCTTTCCTGGTTCTACTCTCTCTTCGCGTCTCTTACTCTGGCCAAAGTCCACCTTCTGGGACGAATCAACTCGGCGTTCTGGGGGACCATCTCCATTCCCATGCTTTATCTGCTCGGGCGGCGGCTCTATGGATCGGCCACAGGAATTCTCGCCGGCCTCTTTCTCTGCGTTACCGTCATTCATATCCAGATGAGTCACTTCTTTACTCCGGACGTCACCCTGGTCTTCTTCCTGATGGTGACAATGTATTTTTCAGCGGGATTGATGAAGTCCGGTAGGATCCGCGATTATCTCGGTGCGGGTATAGCGGCCGGGATCGGAGTGGCCAGCAAATACTGGGCACCGACGGTGGTGCCTCTGATCGTCGCTCATCTTATCCGGCTGACAAGCAACCGGACGATGGGATGGAAGGAAAATAAAAAGTTGCTTCTTTCTCTGTTCCTGGCCGGAATTTCGTTCTTTATCCTCTCTCCCTATGTAATCCTCGACGCCGGTACCGCGATCCCGAAGATTCTCTGGTGGGCAAAAAAGACCACCGGGGAGATTCCCCAGATCTGGGCTTATCACTTTGAAGGGACGATTCCTTATCTCTTTCAGATTACGCATAATATCCCCTGGGCTCTGGGGTGGCCGCTGGCAATACTTTCCGGCTCCGGTTTTATATTCATATTAATACGTCACCGCAAGGAGGATATACTGCTCGCGGCCTGGATTATTATTAATTTTCTGCTGATCGGAAGCTGGTATATTAAATCCATCCGCTACATCCTTCCGATCATCCCGTTCCTCTGCCTCTGTGGAGCGGTATTAATCTCCCGGCTTATCCTGAATCGTCGTCTCCGGGTTATCGGTATAGCAGCGACATTGATTGCCTTTTTCTGGTCAGCCATCTTCTCACTGGCATTCATTCACATTTACTCTGTTAAACACAGCAAAACCCGGGCATCGGAATGGATCTATGAAAATATTCCCCCGGGGGCGAAGCTCGCCACCAACCGATCCATCCCCCTTGGCAGCCGGAACGGCCTCCCCGACACTTTCGAGGATGAGGGACTTGACTTTACCTACCTTTTTGAGAGCAGCCTGCCCCCTTCGGCTAAAGAGAAGTATCTGGATGAAATTCTGGACCGGAATGACTATCTGGTTATCGCCGATGAATTTATGGAGTACTTCAAAAACGCGGAATCCGACCATCTCCCCGAAAAAACTTTCCTGGAGAACCTATTCGCCGGAAGAAAAGACTTCACATTAATAAAAACATTCAAGGTCTATCCCCGCCTGGGAGAATGGATCCTAAATGATGACGGCGCCGAGCTATCATTCCATTATTTCGACCACCCGGGGATATATATATTCAAAAGGAATAACGAAATCCCATTTGAAAAATGATCCCCAATCGGCTCGGGACTTATGAGTGATCACTGCATGGTAAAAATGCGGGAAATAGAAGGAGTACTCTCGAAAAGAATCTCATCTGATCCTATTTGTTAGCTTTTTTTGAATCAAGGATGGTTTTCTTCT
>Ga0180435_10001680_pt1 | contig 22819 bp, 19 predicted proteins | sample SS_ome_3_FD_132467 | JGI IMG/M metagenome (GOLD analysis project Ga0180435, IMG submission 132467) | Hypersaline lake sediment archaeal communities from the Salton Sea, California, USA - SS_3_S_1 metaG | ecosystem: Environmental > Aquatic > Non-marine Saline and Alkaline > Hypersaline >... | reverse complement strand
GGCGAGCCGCCCCTACGTCGTGCTGGGCACTACGCGAGCTCTGTCCACCCTGTTCCACCGCGGATGGCATCGATGGCGACCTGATAGCGATAGCCGTCGGCGAAGGTGAGGTAAGGGGCGTGGTCGAGGCCGCGGATGTCGGCGACGAAGTCGCGGGCGAGGGCGGCCCATTTGCCCTGGACGTAGTGGTCGCCGTCGCCCGCGAAGGGCGGGATGGCGTCGATGAGCCGTTGCGGCGTCGGCAGTGGTGTGGGGTCGGTGCCGGGCTCTGTCCAGAGCCGGATATTCTGCGCATTGACGTAGCCATCGACTGCCAACGTGCCTGCGGTCCCGTAGACCCGGAACCCTGGCGAGGGCCACGCTGCAACGATATCGCCACTTAGGACGGCGACGAGCCGCGCCGGTGGATCGCGGTCGTCCGTGGCAGCAACTTCGGCGAGGAGGGAGCTGCTGCCCTCCACGTCGCACCTGCGCCACTCGCGGTCTTCCAGGGACTCCTCGGATGGCGGCGGGCCAAACAACTGGCGCTGGTCGTGGATGTCAGGAAGTACGGGGGCTCGCTTCCGGCCTGGTCTGCAGTGGCCGGCGACGCAAGTGACCTGGCCTCCCAGCATCCGCTCGATGATCGCGAAGAGGTGGGGAATGGCGTTGTTGAGGGGACCGCCACCGCGGGCCAAGCTGTCCATCCAGGTCCACGGCTTGTGGGTGGCCGCCGGTTGAGGCAAGCGCCAGTTTGCCTCGACCTCGCGGACTGATCCGACGGCTCCTGCGGCGATCTGCTCTGACAACCACGCAAAGCCCGGGTGGAGCCCGCAGGTGGCGGCATACGCGGTCTTCACACCGGCACGCTGAACCGCGTCAAGCAACTCCTTGGCCGTGGGCGCATCGACGGCGAGGGGCTTGTCACAGTAGACGTGGCAGCCGAGCTTGGCGGCGAGAAGGATGGGCTCGGTGCGCAGCGAGGCGGGCGTGGCGATGGCAACGATGTCGGGGCGCGTCGCCTCAAGAGTGGCGCGCCAGTCGGTGGAGGCGTTGGGGATCTCCAGGCGGTCGGCCACGGCTCGCGTGACCTCCGGGTTGCGCGCGCAGATGGTGTGGACGTCGACGCCAGCGTAGCGGAGTGCGCGTGTGTGTCCTTCGCCGGCCCAGCCGGCGCCGATGACGATTGCGGATAGGTTGGACATGGCGGTTCCTCCTTTTGGTGAGGCGGGATGCCGGGAGCCGGAAGGCGGTCGGCGCTAGCTGCGGAGGGAGGGGGCTTCGGGCCAGGCGTGTACCAACATGGTAGGCGATTGTCAAGGGCGTGTCAATGGGTAAGGCGGGGCGTACGCATCTCACGAGACAGAGTCAGGTATGTCACCCCGAACGGGTCCTGAGATCAACTGCATTGCTCAGACAGGCCATTGCCGGGTGTTGTGGCACGCGATCCAGCACGTCCGCAGCACGGGATCCTGAGGCATTTCGAGGGATGACCCTACTACTCCCGCCGGCGTTTGAGATGCGTACGCCCTGATGGGTAGGGTGCTATACTGGACGCTGCGTCTGGGGCCCCGTGACGGAATGGAAGGTGGTGCAATGAGCCGACAGCCGAACGTCTTGATGATCATGACCGACCAGCACCGCGCCGACTGGATGACGTGCGCGGGACCGTCGCCCGTGCCCACGCCCAACATCGACCGGATCGCGGCGCAGGGCGTACGGTTCAGCAACGCGTACTGTCCCTACCCGGTCTGCGTGGCATCGCGGATGGCGATGCTCTCGATGCGCTACGCCCACACGACCGGGGCGATCAACAACACCGACCGGCTGGACTGGCGGTACCCGACGATCGCGCACCACTTTGGGCAGAACGGATATCTGCCGGCGCTGATCGGCAAGATGCACTTCAACGACGCGCACAAGCACGGGTTCGAGTACTACCTGTCGATCAACGACTGGCTCATGTACCTGGGGCCGAAGGTGCAGCACTTCGCCAATGAGATCGCCAGCCATCCGATGAATGAACGCTTCTTCCATACGGTGATGGACGATGGCGCCGGGATGCCGGATGTGTCGGGGCTGTGGGACGGGCCCAGCCCGTGGGCAGGCCACGTGGAACGCTACGACTTCCACGAGATGGCGTCGCAGTTGACTGAGGAGGACCACCTGGACAGCTTCATCGCGCGGGAGTCGGTGAGGTTTATGGCGCGGTATCGGGACCAGCCGTTCTTTCTGGTGACGTCCTTTATGAAGCCGCACGTACCGTTCTATGCGCCGAAGGCGTGGGCCGATCTGTATCCGGTGGACGCGGTCGAGCTGCCGGAGCCGGGCCCCATTGGGAGCTATCCGCCGCACATCCGCCGGCGCATCGAGCGGAACCTGGCGCGCCCGGAGCGGCTGCGCAGAGCGCACCTGGCGGGATACCTGGGCAACCTGGCGTTTGCCGACGTCTGCGTGGGCGAGGTGCTGGGAGGGCTCGAGCGGCTGGGGCTGGCCGGGAACACCATCGTGGTCTACACGTCGGACCACGGCGAGATGGGCGGCGATCACGGGCTGTTCCGCAAGTTCTGTCTGTTCGATCCCTCGGTGAAGGTGCCGTTGGTGGTGGCGGCGCCGGATGGGATGCGGCGGGGTGTGGTGGAGGACGCCTTGACCGAGCTGATCGGTCTTGGCCCGACGCTGTCGGACCTGGCAGGCCTCCCCGCGCCATCGGGCGCCCCGCTCGTGGACACGCGTGACGTGCCGGGAGAGCTGGACGCGGCGAGCTTCGCGGATGTGGTCAAAGGGGAGAGTGGGGGACCCGAGGCCGTCTTCAGCGAGTATGCCCTGCGCTCCGCCATGCCCCAGCTCATGGTGCGCACGCGGCGGTGGAAGTACGTGGAGAATACCGGCTCAATGTGCGAGGTCTACGACCTACAGGGGGATCCGGGCGAGACCGCCAACCGCATCTCCGATCCCGCCCTGGCGGCAGTGGTCCGCGAGATGAGGGATCGGCTCGTGGCGTGGTGGGATCCGGCCGGCAATCCGTGGCGGTCGGGCGCATAGGATCGTCGGTGCGCTTTGCAGTTTGAGCGCGTCAGTAGGCAGACGCGTGCATCGGCCACTTTGACCCATCAAGCACGCCGCCGGAGCAGGATTCCCCGCTCCGGCGGTGCTTGCATTGCTGTGGGGGAGGGACTATCCCTCGCCATCCACGTAGCGGACCATCTACACAATCTCGATCCCTCGGGCCGGCTCAAGACTCCTAGGGCCGTCGCGCCAGGAAGCAGAACTCGGCGCTCTCGGCAATGTGCACCGTGACGATCTTCTGGGTCTCGGGATCGGCGCCTTCCTTCGCGTAGGTCGCTTCCATGGTCGCGAAGCTCTCCCACTCCCGTTCCCACACAATGGTGGTGGTGTACTTCTCCATAGTGTGGTAGTACCGCTTGGCTGGGAACCCTCCCGCACGTGCCTCAATGGCATCGAACTGCTTCTCAACCTCCCAGTAGGCGTCCCAGCCGCCCCGCTCTACTTCCTGCGTACGGCGCTCTATGATTCGCATTGCCTATCCTCCCAATGGTGGGATGACGCCGAGCTGCTGCAGCATGCCCAGCGTATCCGTGTGCGCCCAGCACTCGGCGACCTTGCCGTCGACAATGCGGAAGACGTTGCAGCCGACGACGGTGATCTGCTTTCCGGTCGCGGGGATGCCCATGTACTCGGCCTTGTGCGTGCCGCGCACGGTCCAGCGCTTCATCGCCAACTCCCCTTCGGCGATGATGATGTCGGCGGTGAGATGGAAGTCGGGGAAAGCTGCAAAGATGGCAGCTGCGGCCCCTTTGACCTGATCGCGGCTCCCGCCGTGGGATCCGTTGGTCTCGTGACCGATGTAGTCGTCGGCATAGACATCCACGATCTTCTCAGCGTCACCGCCGTTCCAAAAGGCGATCTCTCGGCGGACGACGTCCTTGGTCTTCTCCAGTGACATCGGTGCTGCTCCTTTCAAATGGTCGTAGCTTGACGGACACGGTCCTGGGTCCTCTCATCCCTCATAGGGCCTCCTCTAGCTCAGAGCGCAGGAAGGCGATCAGGGCCTCCAGATCCTGGAAGCCCCATCGTTGTCGTTCGTGCAGGATCTTCTCCATGGAGAAGCGCCAGTGCGGCTCGTGGACGGATGCGTTGCTTTCCTGCCAGCAACGTATCATGTATGCACGATCCGGCGAAGCTTTCTTTGCCATAGGTTCAAGGCTCAGCTATACTTGTCTACAGGATACGCTCCCACTCTTGGCGAACTCTTGGCTAGCATCAGTTGGCTTGCACAAAGAGAACGTTGCGAACATGCGCTTAGCGCTTCTGGGCCCTGTTCAGATCACGCCAGAGGGACAGCCAGCATCGGATCTGCCGTTGGGCAAGCCGTTGGCCATACTTGGCTATCTGGTCGCTCAGCGGAAGCCACTTCCTCGCGAACACCTCGCAGATCTGTTCTGGCAGGACCTGCCCTCGGACCGTGGGCGTGCCAACCTCAGCTGGATGCTCCACAGACTCACTACGATGGTGCCCAACTGCCTCGAAGCCAGTCGGCACAGCGTGCAGTTCCATCGCTCCGAGGCCTGCTGGATCGACATCGACGCGGTCCAAGCGTTCACGGCGGAGGGCGACGCCCAATCGCTGGCCGAGGCCGTGGCGCTGTACCGCGGCGAGTTCCTGGAGGGTCTCTCCCTGGACGGCTGTGCTGACTTCGAGCTGTGGTTGGTGGGGGAGCGGGAGCGCTGGCGGCAGCGCGCTGAGCGCGCTCTCAGCGCCCTGATCGCACACCACGCTGAGGCACGGGCGTGTGAGGACGCGCTGCGCTACGCCCGGCGCTTGCTGGAGCTCGCCCCGTGGCGGGAGGGCACGCACCGCCAGGTGATGCGTCTGCTAGCTGAGCAGGGGCATCGGGGCGCGGCCCTGGCGCAGTACAGGGCGTGCTGTCGGGCTCTGGAGGAGGAGCTGGGTGTCGCCCCAACGCCGGAGACCGAGGCACTGCGCGATCGCATATGCGTCGAGGCGATGCCCCGGCCGTCGCGCGTCGCCGCCCCGGCACCGGTGCGCCACAATCTCCCCGCGCAAACCACGCCGTTCATTGGCCGGAGGCGTGATCTCGAGGCGGTTCGGCAACGTCTGGAGGATGCCGGCTGCCGGTTGCTCACGCTGGTCGGCCCAGGGGGGTGTGGCAAGACGCGGCTGGCCCTCGAAGCGGCCAGGACACAGATCGACCGGTATGGCGACGGCGTCTTCCTTGTGTCTTTGGCTCCGCTGAGCTCGCCAGAAGGCATCGTGCCGGCCATCGCGCAGTCGGTCGGTCTAGCCTTCCACGGTAGTGGCGAGGCACGCCAGCAACTGCTCGACTACGGTCAGGGCAAGCACATGCTGCTGCTCCTTGACAACCTCGAGCATCTGCCCGACGGAGCGGATCTGGCTGTGGAGATCCTGCGAGTCGCGCCGAGGATCAAGCTCCTTGCTACCTCCCGTGCGCGGCTCGGTCTACAGGCAGAACACCTGTATCCCCTGGCAGGACTGCCGTGCCCCGACCCGGAGGACGAGCGCTCTCGGGATCTGCGGGGCCACGGTGCGGTCCAGCTCTTTGTGGACGGCGCCCGGCGCGCCAAGCCCGACTTCGTGCTGCACCACGACCAACTGGCGGCTGTTGCGAGCATCTGTCGCCTTGTGGAAGGTATGCCACTGGCGATCCTCCTGGCAGCGGCCTGGGTGGAGAGACATACGCCAGCTCGAATCGCCGTCGAGATCGAGCGGAATCTGGACTTCCTGGCAACAGGCTGGCGCGATCTGCCGGAGCGGCAGCGCAGTATGCGGGCGGTCTACGATCACTCGTGCAATCTACTCTCCGCCCAACTGCGTCCGGTGATGCGCGCTCTGTCAGTCTTCCGCGGTAGCTTCACCCGCGAAGCTGCCCTGGCTGTCAGTGGTGCATCGGCGGATGACCTTCGGGCCCTATCAGACAGATCGCTCCTTCACCGTATCGGTGAGGAACGTTTCGAGCTGCACCAGCTACTGCAGCAATACGCCTCCGAGGAGCTGGCAACTGAGGCTCAAGATCTGGACCGGGTACAAGCCCGGCACGGTCGCTACTACATCGCACTCATGACCAGCATGGAGGCTCAGCTGAAGGGCAGCGCACAACGTGCAGCCATCGAGGAGATGGATGCCGAGATCCAGAACATCGTCGCAGCATGGCGCTGGACCCTTTCGCATACCGTCGAGGCAAGCACAGCTGCTCAGCTGACCCGCATCAGCAAAGCCATGGGGAGCCTGTGGCTGTTCTACGATATCCAGGGTCGGATCCAGGAAGGAGAGCGGACGTTCGCTACCGCCGGCCAATTGCTCGGCGAACCCCGCGGACGTGATCGCGCGATGGCGGCCCGAGCTATGGCAAGGCAGGCAAGGTTCTCTTTCCGTATGGGCTTCTGTGAGGAGGCTCAGGAGCTCTGTCTCAGGAGCTTGGAGGCTTTCCGACTGCTGGGAGCACGTAGTGAGATGGCGTTCTGCCTGTCCAGCCTGGGCCAGATGGCCTACGATCTGGAGGAACACAGGGAGGCGGAACAGCATCTTCAGGAGAGTCTGCTCATCTACCGGGAGCACGGAGACCGGTGGGGTATCGCCTATGCTCTGCACCACCTGGGTGTCGCCGCCTACAAGCTGGGGAAGTTCGCGCAGGCGGAACGCTATCACCGCGATGCGCTCAATGTCCGCAGAGACACTGGGGAGCGCTGGGGAACAGCCAAGTCGCTCAAGGCACTGGGGGCGGTCCTGCACGATTTGGGTGACCTTCCTGGAGCGAGAAAGCTCTACCGTGAGAGTTACGCGATCTGTGATGAGCTAGGCGACCAGCGAGGCATGGCGGCTGCACTCAATAATCAGGCAGCCTTGGCGTGGGGTACGGAGGCATACGACGAAGCAGGGCAACTGCTTCAGGAGGCTCTCCGGATCTGCGAGGAGATTGGGGATCGCAAAGGCATTTCTCTAGCGTTGACGAACCTCGGCTATGTGGCTCGGCTGCGGAAAGCCTTCGGCGAGGCCCGGACGCTGTATCAGAGGAGCCTTGCCGCAAGTCGTGACCGCGGCGATCGCTGGGGGGTCGCGCTCTCACTCATTGATCTGGGAGCCGTGGCGCGCGAACTGAGGGAGTATCCCGAGGCCAAGCGCTGCTACTATGAGTGCATCGCCATCTGCGAGGAGACGGATCACCTGTGGGGCAAGGCCCTCTGCATGAACCGGCTAGGACGCATCGCCTGCTATGAGGGGCTGTATGAGGAGGCCGAGCAGTACTACGAGGACAGCCTTCGGATGTCCCAAGACATCGGTGACCAGAGGGGTATCGCGACCTCGTCCAGCGATCTGGGGGATGTGGCCCGTGCCTCAGGTGATCTGCAGGCGTGCCGGCGGCGCCTGGCGAAGGCTCTTAGCATCGCGACAGCCGCCGGAACGGTTCCGCTGATCGTGGATATCGCGGTGCGTACTGCGGAGCTCTTGGCATCAACCGACAGCGAGCAGACGGCCCTGGCACTGGCCACCTTCGCCATGCACCACTTCACGGACCAAAAGGAGGCCCACGCCAGGGCTCAGCAGCTCTCGTCGGGGGTGATGCCGCGGCTCACAGAGCAATTCGCGTTGACCGCCCAGGCGTCCGGCAGGTCCTGGGATGTCGACGATGTCGTCGAGGTGCTTCGTGTCACGCTCGAGGCGTGACTTGCCTGAGTGAGACGGCGCGAACTCGGCTACTGCCGCAGCTCGGAAACTCCACCCGGCGGTGCTCGGCTTCGCACTGTTCGGCGGCGGCGACGAACTCCTGGAAGCGCAGTCTGTCGGCGAATGTGGGTAGATGAGGGACCGACGCATGGGCAGTGTCCCCGCGACGGATAGCCGTGCAGAAGTCCGCGATCAGCCGGTTCCACGTATGCCGGCGCAATTGGCTACCGTCGGAACGTAGGGGGCGTGGCTATGCTGACGCATCCAGGTTGCCCTGTTCGATCAGTTCCTCCCAGCTATCGTAGACCTGCAGGTCCTTCGGATTGAGCTTCTGGGCAAGGCTCTCGGCGCGCGTGTGGGTGCTGTTCTACAGGCCGGCAACTGTCACACCAGGCGGCTGGACGTATGCGCTCGCGTGGCCAGATCCGGCCCAAGCGGTGCCAAGGACGCCGACTCGCAGTGGTCTCTCCATCGCAGTTCCTCTCTCCTTGCGGTGCCGGCGATCTATACGGCGTAGGGCTCGCGCAGCTCGGCTTCCTCCTCCTGTACCAGCTTGGCGAACGCGCCATAGAATCTGACGGGATCGCCATCAAGGGCTTCATAAGTCGCCTGCCAGGTCACTTCGCCAGTAGGTCCGTGAACCACCACCTTGTCCCCATCCATGACGATGGCCTCATCCGCGTAGGCCTGCACGTAGTGATCGCGGTTCTCGAAGTACTGCTGCGCCTGCCTGCACACCGCGCGTCGCCCTGCCTCCGCCTGAGCCAGCGTATGCGGCTCGGCTGACCCCTCGACAGCGTAGGGCCTCCTCTGGGTCGGCATGTCGCCGACAAGGTCGATGTCGCCGGTTCTGGTCGATCCCAGCCCGAGATCCGCAGCGAGCCGGATGTGGTTATCCGCGCGCAGGAAGGGAGCCGTCCCGCGCATCGCGTCAGGGTCAACGCCCATGAACCGCGCTGCGGTTGCATCCGTGGCGACGGGGTTGTCGCCCGCGATCAGGACGCCGGACGTGACCGGGTCTCCGCCCCACTCCATGTAGTTGGCGCCGATGATGCCGTCGACGAGGCATAGCCCGGGCCTGAACAGCCCGTTCAGGTCGGCCAAGATCCTGGGAAGCCGGACCGCGGAGTGCAGACTCATGAACCGCGGCGAACCATAGACCGGGCCGGGCGGCAAGCCGAACAGATTCTTCATCGTCAGTGTGACGCCGCACAGGTGGTGGGACTTCATCTTGGCCAGCGAGACAAAGAGGTCGACGTCCTGGAGCTCGGCGGAGAGATCGTACCAGCGGAACATCGCCGGTTCGGGGACGTGGAAACGGGCGAAGGGAGGCTCGTGCAGGTCGACAAACCGGTGCCCCATCCTGTCGGCGACGGCCATGTGCCCGTGCTCGCGAGCGGCGTCCGCCGGCGGCAGTGTGTCCGTGCCGTCGCCGACGAGGACGTCGGCTTCGGTTCGTCCCTGCAGGTAGGTCGCCACGCCCTCGTAGACCGCCGGGTCGGTGTACGCGATGGGCCGGTTCTTGTAGGTCTGGCCCCCCTTGATCCCGAGGTTGAGCTTGATGAAGATGCGCTTGGCCTGACCGAGGCGCTCGTCAAGGCCGGGCAGCTTGGCGAGCATGGACGCTACCTGGGCGATGACCTCCTCGTTCGCCGTCTTGGGTCTACAGGTCTCGATTACCACGGTGTGTTGGGTCATTGTTGGCCTCTCTTAGGGATCATATCTGCCTTGTCTGCAACTGGCATAGTGGCAGAGTCGCGCAGTCTATAGCCAGGTGCGCGACTCTGCGTCGCTCCCTCACGATCCGATGCGGTCGGCTACTCCACTAGCCACCAGAACTCGATATTGGCGCCAGATTCGACCATAGTGGACCAATCGTCTACCCACTCCGGTATCTGCGGTAGGGCGAAGAATGCGGCCCAGAACGCCTCGCGTTCCTCCCAGTCCTTGAACTCGAACTCAGTGCACATGTCATTGCTCGGCCCGGAGATGGGCCTGCAGATCCGCTTCATGTTGGGATACCCAAGCACCTTGAAGGCTTCCTGGGTCAGTTCCACAGCCGCCTGCTCACGCCCGTGCATGCATCTGTTGGTCCTGCGCTCGATGATCATCGCTACCCTCCTGTTGATCCTCAACACCTGGGACGCGAGGGGCCCCGGCTCACCCGGTGCCCGCACCGCGTCTGTTACCGTGACTGCTCCTGGGGGCCATCAGCTCTTGGAGGCAACCTTCTCCACGACGCCCATGATGGGCTGCCCGTCCATGAGCGGTCCGAGGGCCTCTTGGAAAAGCTTGAACTCCTCTGATGCCCAGTGTGCTTCCTGGGCGGCCTCATCCGCGTACTTCTCAAAGAAGACGACTATGTCGGGATTCTGAACACCCCGGTAGACGACATACTTGAGCGTGCCTGCTTCGGCCTGTACCGTGGGCATGAAGGCCTGCAACGCTTCCACTGCCTGGTCCGTCTTTCCGGGTTTGAAGTGGCCGACGCCAACGAAGATCACCATCTCGTGCCTCCCTTGCGGTGTGCTGATTCTGCTCGACGAGATCCCGGTCCTTGATCGAGCGCGACAGCCCCGCCCGCGGACCGGGGCGGTCTCGAGTGTCGTGGATCCAGCGTACCAGGGGAGTCTTGGCAGACTCTTTGTTGGGGCGGCGGGATGCGATCGCCTCGGTCGGCCAATGATTGAGTTGCGGCGCATCGAGGAGTTCATAGGGTTGACCGCCAACGAGCGGACGCCGGTCAATGCGCTTCCGGGCATCGCGGCGCTGTGGCGGTTCCGGTTTGAGGAGTGGGGAGGGCGCTACCCGCAGCGCCCCTACAGGGAGGTGCGCTTGGCGCGTGCGAGGCCATAGATTCCTCACTGGAGGGCTGGGGGAGCGGGTGGCGGGTGGACTGAGGGATCGACGTACGACTTCTACGATCTGCAGGAGGACCCAGGAGAGACTGTCAACCGCATCGCTGATCCCGTCCTGGCACCCGTCGTCTGCGAGATGGGGAGCGGCTCGTGGAGTGGTACGATCCGGCGGGAAACCGGTGGTGGTAGCCCACACCTTCCCCAGGCGCGCAGGCGCACCCACCTGCCTCTCCCGCGTCGGCGTGCAGACCGGGGATCTGGTTGACAGTTGGGCAGGGCGCACGGAGACCTGCGCGGAGGAGGTGGCGTGAGCCGGCAAGCAGCACGCAGTCAGGTGATCCGTGTGCGAGAGCTGAGTGAAAGCGGCGCAAGAGGAAGGGGGCGGGGAGTTGGGGAGGGCTCCTGTATCTGTGGTATCATCCTTGCCATGAGGGGGCACCGGAACCTACCTACATTGGCGTCCATATCGATTGGGACGGCCGTCCTGATCTTGACAGCCTGTATCCCTGCTACCAAGCTGCCCACGCCCACGTACGCGGCACCCTCATCCACAGCAGCAGCCAGCGTTACGCCTCTCTCAACCGCTACGCCGTCCCACGGCACTGTGTTGCAGCCTTCTAAGTACGCCGGTATCTCCGTCCACACCATCGAGGAACAAGCCAACGACAGGCGCTCCCTGCTACACGCCGCCTACCCCGTCACGGAACGCACGGCGATCAACGCCCGATTGGAGGCGCTCGCCAGCGCGTTCATCGGAGAGTATCGATCCGTCGCGGACGCGCAGGAGGCCAGCTACCAAGACTACCTGAGGGAGACCGGGATGGAGGCGGCATCATTTGCCACGCACTACGTGCAGCACTTTGATATCACCGCTGCCGATGCCACACTGATCTCCGTGGCCATCGAGCAATACCGCAGCACCGGCGGGACCGGGAGCACGCAGGTCACGGGCTATCTCTTCGATCGCGTCGCGGACAGGGAACTAGAGCCGGGCGACCTCTTCGTGGACGACACCTACCTACAGCGTCTCTCCGCACTCACCCGCACCGAGCTGGAGCGTCTGGCCCGGGAACGAGCGGCCCTGCTCGAGGTTGGCGACGAGTCGGCGCGGACGGCATGGTTGGAGAGCCAGATCTCTATGATCCAGGCCGGCACCGAGCCCATGCCGGAGAACTTCGACAGCGTCCTCTTCCGGGAGGATGGCACGTTCGAGGTGCTCTTTGACAAGTACCAGGTTGGGCCCGGCGCGGATGGGGTGGTCACGATCTCACTTCCCTACGACGGCATCGCCGACCTTCTCGTGTCGGAAATGCAGCTTCTGCTGGACATAGAGCCGGCGACACCCACGCCCACCCCCGAGCCACCCCCTACCACCACCCCGATGCCACCCAGCGGCGGCGACCACCCATCAGGCAACGTTGACTGCTCCCAGGTATCCTGCGTGGCCCTCACCTTTGACGACGGCCCATCCGTCTACACCGGCGGGTTGCTCGACCAGCTCGCCGCGCACAACGCCCGCGCGACCTTCTTCGTCTTGGGCAAGTCGGCTCGCGTGCAGCCTGAGACCATCGCCCGCTTCATCCAGGAGGGCCATGAAATCGGCAATCACTCCTGGAGCCATCTCGACCTGAGCAAGCTTGGCGACGATGAGATTCGTCAGGAGATCAACCAGACCAACGAGGTCGTCGCCCAGATCACAGGCACGTCGCCGAAGCACTTTCGTCCGCCGTATGGCGCCTACAACGACCACGTCCTCTCGGTCACGGGGCTGCCCGTAGTCCTGTGGAGCCTGGATCCGCTGGATTGGAAGGACCGTGACGCTGAAATCGTCGCCCAACGGATGCGCGAGGCCCAGGCCGGAGCCATCATCCTCGCCCACGACATCCACCGGACCACGGTCGATGCCATCCCTGCGGTGCTGACCGCGTTCGAAAGCCAGGGCGTCCACTTCGTCACCGTGAGCCAGCTCTTTGCCCCAGAGCCCCTGTCCCCGGGGCACGTGTACACGCGGCAGCGCGTCGCGTCGCACTCCCGCTAGTCCTACACGCTTGTCCTCCCTCGCGCCGGCGAGCCCTTCTGCCAGAGTCTCGGAACGCACCCCAGCACACGGCTAGTTGACAGCACGGCGGGCGCACTACAATGAGTGGGCATCGACCACCCTCGTACTCTACTCCACACCAACGCAATGTTCCGGCGCGGTCGTGAGCCGGAGGCGGCCCAGTCACCATCGAGCGGCACCAGCGTTGCTGCATACCGAAGGGGGTTCACGTAACGATGAAGAACGTAATCGGCTATCTACTGGTAGGGATTCTGTTGCTCGCCGTCCTGGCGGGATGTGCCGGCGAGGCGTCGTCTGCTCCGGCAGGCACAACTGCTGAGATTGTCGACAAGGTTTTCGCGCAGGCCCAGGTGGAGAACTTCGGCATGACACAGGCCGTGGTTACCGACGAGGACAAGGAGTTCTTCCTGGGCTCGAGGGACTACCCCGCATTTGCGGATGCGACTGCAGTCATGCCTATGATCAACATCGACACGCGGGTTATGGTCGTGATCAAGGCTGCCGACAAGGGCGAAGTGGCAGACCTGGCGGAGAAGCTGAAGACCAACATAGATCCCAATAGAGTGGTCTGCGTCACCTTCACCCTGGATGACGTGGCGATCGAGAGCCGCGGCGACGTGGTCTTCATGACCATCAACACGGATGCTGAACAGAGACAAGCTCTGGTAGAGGCTTTCCTCAGCATTGACTGACGTCGCGGTGCCTTGATGGTTTTCAGCAGCCTGGAGTTTCTGCTGAGATTCTTGCCGGCGGTGCTGCTGTTGTACTTCGTTGTTCCGGCCAAGCTCAGGAACCCAGTGCTGCTGATTGCCAGCATGTGCTTCTATGCCTGGGGTGAGCCGGTCTACCTTGCCCTGATCGTCGCCTCGTCTGTCGTCAACTACGCGCTTGGGTTGGCGATCGATCGGCATCGGAACCCCCCGGCCTCCAAGAAGCTGCTTGTGGTGTCAGCCATCGTCAACCTGTCCGTGCTCGGCTTCTTCAAGTACGCGGACTTCCTGATCGACAGTGTCAATGGCCTCCTGGGTCTGGGCATCCCGCTCCTGGACCTGCCCCTGCCGCTGGGCATCAGCTTCTACACGTTCCAGGCACTCTCGTACACGATCGACATCTACAAGGACCGTGCCCCCGTGCAGCGGAATCTCATAACCTTCGCCGCCTACATCATGCTGTTCCCACAGCTTGTCGCCGGGCCCATCGTGAGGTACCCGTCGATAGCAGATGAGCTTGGCCACAGAACGCACGCGTGGGAGCTGTTCGCTGAAGGCGTGCATCGCTTCGTGCTGGGGCTGGGGAAGAAGGTCCTCATTGGGAACAGCATTGGGCTCCTGTGGGAGTCCGCAACGACTTCTGCGAGTCCATCCGTGCTCCTGCGCTGGCTGGGCATCGTGGCCTATGCGCTTCAGATCTACTACGACTTCTCGGGCTATAGCGACATGGCCGTCGGTCTGGGCAGGATGTTTGGTTTCCACGTTCCCGAGAACTTCGACTTTCCCTATGTCTCGCAGAGTATCACCGAGTTCTGGCGCAGGTGGCACATCACCTTGGGACGCTGGTTCCGGGACTATGTGTACATCCCCCTCGGCGGCAACAGAGTGTCGCCTGCCAAGTGGGTCCGGAACATCCTGGTCGTCTGGTTTCTCACAGGCCTCTGGCACGGTGCAAGCTGGAACTTCTGCGCGTGGGGCGTCTACTTTGGCATCATACTGATGGTCGAGAAGCTGTTCCTGACCAAGCTCCTGGCGCGGCTCCCCAGAGCGGTCCGACACGTATACGCGCTGCTGCTGATCACCGTGGGCTGGACCATCTTCGGGCTCGGCTCGGTTGCCGAGATTCTCATCTACCTGGGGGATATGTTCGCGCTCAACGCCACCCCCCTTCACAACCTCGAGTCACTGTACTTGCTGCGATCCAACATTGTGCTGTTGCTCATCGCCATCGTTGGCGCCATGCCTCTCTTCAGGGACCTCTATGAGAAGGTCTCCGGGAGGGGCGTCGTCGGATCACTGGCCATGCCGGCGTTCTACGTGATCGTGCTACTGGCCAGCGTTGCCTACATCGTCGATGCATCGTTCAGTCCCTTCCTGTATTTCAGGTTCTGAGCGGAGGGTTCGCATGCAGAAGCGCAGCGCTCTGATCACCGGCGCGGTATTCCTTGCCGCGATCTTCGGACTGGCGAGTGCTGACTTGGTCACACCCCCTGTCGAGATCAGCGTGGCCGAGAGACGCAGACTGGCTCGATTCCCCGAGTTCTATCTCAAGCACGTGGCCGATGGGAGCTTCGCCGCAGACTACGCCACATACTTGAAGGAACAGATCGTGTTCCGGGATGGTTTCCGGGCGATCAAGGCTGTCGCGGAACTGGAGCTGCTGCGGAAGGGCGAGAACAACGGCGTCTACGTTGTGGACGGCGAGATCTATGACAAGTTCTACGGCGTCAACCAACAGTACATTGACCGCGCGACCGGCCTGATCAACGGCCTCATCGCTTCCATCGGCTCCGATCGCGTCTATCTATCGGTCATCCCCTCGAAGGCGCATACCCTGGTGGGAGGTGGGTACCTTCTATCGGACCAGGTCGCTATCGCTGACGATCTCCGGCGCCAGGTGGACGTTGCGTACATTGACCTCATGCATCCGCTCAGGGACAACGGGGCGGACGTCTACTACAGAACCGATCACCACTGGACGACACACGGTGCCGCACAGGCCTACGCAGTGCTCATAGAAGCGATGGGATACGAGCCGATCCGGGACTACAGCCTCGAGGAGATCACCGATGCCTTTGTCGGCAGCAACTACGGGCGCGCTGCCCTGCCCGGCATCGAGGAGGACAGCATCGTTCTGGCTCACAACGACCTCATCGACGCGATGTCGATGTGTAGGTACACGACGGCGGACACGTGCGATAGCTTCGACGCCGTCTACGATAGAGAGAAGGCGGACGGGCTTGACCCTTATGACGTCTTCCTGGGAGGCGCGAGCCCGATCGTCGTCATCGAGAACGGGCTCGCGCACACCGATCGGGAGCTAGTCCTTTTCAAGGACTCCTATGCCCACGCACTGGCGCCCTTTCTGGCGCAGCACTTCAGCAAGGTCACGCTGGTCGACCTGAGGTATGTCCGGAGGGAGTTGGTGCTCGAGAACTTCGACCTGGATGGCAAGACCGTGCTCTTCCTCTACAGCACCACCATACTCAACACAGATCCCCAGATTCTCAACTAGCACGGAAGGCAGTCTCGTGTAGTTTGGTGGCTATTGACTTGGCCATCCGGCACGGTCGTGTTGTGCTGACACTCCCGTCTCAGTAGGATGCGTCGGTGGTGAGGTGGCTTGGCCTGTCAGTAGACCCTGACTCCTGACCCGCCTCCTCAGCCTACTCGTCCGTTCGCGTCCACCGTTCCCAAAGATCGGGCCAGACCAAGACCACGGCGAGGCCAAGGCAGGCGATGGGCGCCATAGCGAAGAGGGAGAAACGCCCCAGCTGCTGGGCGGTCGCGATGGCGAGCGGGATCCCCACGACGAGCTCAGTGACCCCGGCGGTGATGCCCAGGACGCGAAGCCACTCCGCGGGGCGTATGAGGATCCCCACGGTGACCACGGCCCAGCCGATCATCGCCAGGAAGTGCAGCCGTTGCACGAGCGTGAAGATCGGCGCCCCTTGGGTGATGATGCGGCTGGTGCTGGCGATACCGTTCATCCAGCAGAAGATGTAGGCGATGCCGGTGACCAGCGCCAACAGGGTCCGGCTCCACGACACTTTCCCCACCGCTACCGTGAACAGGAAGTAGAGCACCACGTAGGGCCAGAAGAGGATGAAGTAGGCGGGGGGCAGGCCGGCGGCCATGAAGGGCACGTTGACAAACCAGGCACCCAGCAGCGCCAGCACGAGCCCGACTATCGACAGGAAGAAGGCCCAGTGCTTCCTGGTGAAGAAGCCATAGGCGCTGACGGCGAAGAGGATGCCGCCAAGGATGCCGAAGTCCGTCAGGAGGGGATGGATGGTCTTCAGCAGGATCTCGCATCCCGGCTCGGCGGCCTCAGCCTGCATGCCGGCGACGTACCAGGTGTCGAACAGCACGAAGTGCCCGATGATGCCCATGAGTGCGGCAATGATGGCCAATATGGCTCCGAGGCGATGGTTGGTTTTCATCTCGTGGTCCTTTCCAGTGCTGGGTTACGGGTTGGCGGTTGACGCCTGCGTCGCGTGGCACGAGGCGCAGCCCTTGTAGTAGGCCGCGTTGTTGTGGGCGGCGACGTAGACCACGGTGTCCGGCTCGATCACCAGGTCACAGCCGTCCAGGAAGGTTGGCTCGCCGTCCTTGTCCCACGCGACGACCTGAACGTCGCAGGCCACATACACCGTGCCGCGCCAGGTATCGTTGCAGAGGGGGCCATGGATCACGCGGTCGACCTCGACCGTCTTCCCTCCTATCCTGATCGCGGAGGGTGCCGTCGGCGGCGCTTCGGCATCTGCGCTGACCGGGAGCGCGGATGCGGACCCTACATACTGAATGCTGTCAGGAGGACACGCATCGGCTGTGCAGGCCGACGCCAGCAGCAATATCAGCGTCAGGAACACGATGGTCCGACACCTCATCTGGCCTATCTCCGGTCGCAAGGGGGTCTAGGAGGCTGGCGGTCCGCGCGAGGCACGATACCACAGCTCCGACTATGGGATGGCGTCGGTAGTAGTGTAGGTGCAGTTCGTGCGTCTGTGTACGACCTAGGTCGTATGCCGCGCTGTTTGCTCCCTGGCGAGAGCGGCAACTGGGCAGCTGCCTGGGGGGCGTGCGCTACCGATTTCCGCGAGCTGCCAGCCCTGCCGGATCCAGGATGTCAATCTCACGCCGGTCGACGCGCAGCAATCCTTCGTCCTCCATAGCCTTCAGCGCGCGGCTGAGCACATCGCGTACCGTACCCAGCCGGGTGGCCATCTCATCGAAGGTGGTCCACGTCTGGCGGGGGACCACCAGCCGGTCGTCTGCGACCTCGGCGTGCTCGAGCAGCGTCCTCGCCAGTCGCGCTTCGACGCTGCGCAGCGAGAGGTCCTCAACGAGTGAGACGTAGTGGAGCACGCGCTCTCCCAGCCGCCTGATGACGGCCATCGCCAGGTCGGGATGCCGGCCGATCAGACTGAGGATCGCATGCTTGTCAATTGCCCACGCGTCCACTTGCTCCAGCGCGACGACGGTGCACGGATAGGCCGTGTCGGTGAGTGCCGCCACGTCGCCGAAGACCTCACCGGATCTGAGGAAGAGCATGGCCTGTTCGCGACCCTCGGGCGACGTGCGGATGGCCTTGACCCATCCCTGTTCCAGGATGTACACGGTCTCAGCCGGCTCCCCGGCGACGTAGATGACCTTGCCGGCATCGTAGTGGCGCTGCGTCGCGACCCGGGCAAGGGCTTGCCGGGCCGCCGGCGACAGGTCCGCAAGGTGCCTAACGCGGTTCAGCGCGGCCTTGGCCCGTGCCAGCCGAGGTGCATCCGAAGGTGGATACCTGTTGTGTGTGACCATGGTTCTTGGTGGAGGCATTGTAGCACGTGCAGGCCGTTTCCGCCCGCCCAGGCGCAGAGAGACAGTCCCTGGGTCGTCTCTACAACGGCAGGAGAGATCTGTGGGCCACAAGGGTGCGCGCATCACCGGAGAACAGGCGTACGATTGCCACCAAACCGACCACGAGGTGACCCCCGATGCAGAACCATACCCTCGAGAAGGTGATCCGGATGGCGCTCGCTCTGCAGGGCGAGCCGCGGGAACAAGGCTATCTTGCCCAAGCTCTCCTGGAACTGGGCGATGACGGCAACACCATCCTACTGGCCAAGGAAGCGCAGCTCCGCCAGACCGCGGATGGCCGTGCCGCCATCATCGACAGAGCCGAGGCCCCAACCCACGGCCGCGCTCGTCGCTGGGCGGCGCCGCCAATCTCACAGGCGGAGTGCCAGCGGCAGGTAGACTCGGTTTAGCCGGCGCACGATGACTAGCCCACCTTCGCCGTCGGCGACGTACGCCGCATCACCTGCGGCCGCGACGCCGTTGGCCTCCCCGGGTGTGGGCGCGGTGCTAGCGAGCTGCGGCGCTCCGGGATCTGTGACGTCCAGGATATGCACGCCCTGCCTGTGGTCAGCCACGTAGGCGTGCGGCCACGCAACGGCTACGCTCCACAGCACGCTGGACGGCATCGTGTAGGCGCCCGTGTAGCCAAGGTCATCGGGATCGCTGATGTCGACGACCCGCAGGGCATTCCAGTCGGCCACGTAGGCGTGGTCGCCCGCGATGGCCACGTCGTAGGCAAGCCCTGGCGTGTCGTCGTGGCCCGCAGCCACCGGCGGCGAGATGTTGATGCGGACGGCCCGCAATCCACTACCGTAGTCGGCGACGTAGGCGTAGGGCCAGACCGCGGCTACACCAACGGCGAGGTCGGGCAGGTCGAAGTTGTCCACCAATGTCGGCGCGTGCGGATCGGTCACGTTGATCCTCTGCAGGCCACCGGCGCTGGTCACAAAGGCGTAGGGCCCGGCCAGCGCGACATCCTGCGCGCCGGCGGGGGTTGCCACGTAGCCCACCTCAGTGGGTGCAGCCGGGTCCTGGACATCGAAGATGCCCAGGCCGTAGCCATCGGTCACGTAGGCGTAGTCACCTGCCACAGCCACGTTCAGCGCGCTCCCGCGGGTGTCGGCATCCCCCAAGAACGTCGCAGCTTCGGGATCTGCCACGTCTGCGATGCGCAACCCGCTTTCGCCATCTGCGATGTAGGCCAGGTCCCCCGACACAGCCACGTTCTTCGCCGATGCCATCGTGGCGTGGTGCGTGACCTGGCTGAACGCGGTGAGGGTGATGACGCGCAGGCCGTAGCCCGAATCGGCGAGGTAGGCGTAGTTCCCGGCGACGCGTACGCCCATCGCCAGGCCGCCCAGGGGGACGCCGACGGTGTAGACGACGGTGGGCGTCACGGCGCTTGTCACGTCGATGATCCGCAAGCCCGTGGACGCGCTGGCAAGGTAGACATAGGGCCAGCTCAGCGCGGCGTCGTAGCTGGTGTCTGAGGGCACGCCCGACGTATTCACCTTGGTCGGGTGAGCCACATCATTGACGTCAATGATGTGTAGCCCACTGGCCACATCGGCGACGTAGGCGTAGCGTCCGCTGACCGTCACGCTGCGGGCGAAGATGCCCGTGAGGGACCCGGAGCCCGTCGGAGTTGATGGGTCGGCCACGTCGACAATCTGCAGACCGCGACCGCCGTCGGCGACGTAGGCGTGGTTGTTATAGACGTCAACCGCATACGCGATGCCGCCGCCCAACGTATCGGTGAAGACACTCACCTCGATGGGGTGGGTGGGTGTCGTCACATCCAGGATCGCCAAGCCGGAGAGCCCGCAGGCCACATAGGCGTAGTTGCCCAGCAGCTTCACGCCGTAGATACTCGGCGCAGAGTCGGTCCCGGTGTAGACGCCGACGGGCGTCGGCGCGGTCGGTGTCAGCACATCGACGACGCGCAGTCCGCCGGCACCATCCGCGACGTACGCGTAGTGCCCCCGCCGCTCGACCCCGAACGCCGTACCCGGCGTGTCGTAGCTGCCCACCTCGACGGGGTGCGCCGGATCCGTGATGTCAACCACGCGCAGCCCGTCGCCGGCGTCGGCGACATAGGCGTAGTCGCCCACGACAGCGGCGTCGTAGGCCCCCCCCGAGGTGGGCACAGAGCCGGCCTCTGCGGGCGCAGCAGCAGCCGAGAGATCGATCACGCGCAGCCCATCATCGCCTGCTGCCAAATAAGCGAGTCCGCCGGCGATCGCCACGTCGTAGGACTTGCTGTCAGTGGCGAAGAAGCCAACCTCAGCAGGCGCGGCTGCGTCCTGGATGTCGATCACGCGCAGTCCGCCGTCGTAGTAGCCGTAGGCCACATAGGCGCGGTCGCCCGCAACGGTCACGTTCCATGCCCTGGGAGAGCGGAAGACGCCGGCGTTGGATGGGTTCGCCGGGTCGGCGATGTCGACGATGTGGAGCCGGTACCCGTCGGTCACGTACGCGTAGGCGCCCGCCACAGCCACGCCCGACGCGTAGCCCAGCGCCGGGTCATCGTAGGCGCCGACCTCCACGGGATATGCGGGATTCGCGATGTCGATCACGTGCACGCCGCTGTAGTAGCCGGCGACGTAAGCGTGGGTTCCCGTGATTGCGACCGAATAGGCGGCGGATGGCGTCTGGTAGTGGCCGACTTCGTCAGGTGCAGCGGGATCGGCGACGCTGATGACGACCAGGCCATTGGCGCCGTCGCTGACGTAGGCGTAGTCGCCCTGCACCGCGAGGTCGTAGGCGTGCCCTGCCGTGTCGTAGGACCCGACCCGGGACGGTGCGGCAGGGTCGGCGATGTCGAGGATGGTCAGGCCGCCGTCGCCGTCTGCGATGTACGCGAGGCTTCCGGAGATCACCACGCGCTCGACGATCTCGGGGAGCGGGGCGGATCGCCCCAGCTCGGCGGGCTGCTCCGGGTCGGCGATGTCCAGTGTCACCAGGCGGGGTCCCACGCCGAGGTACGCAACCGTTCCGCGGACGGCAACGGCGCGCACTGTGCCGCCGAGCTGGCCCACGATCTGCACGTTCTGTGTCTGCTGCACGGCTACTGGGGCGCTCGCCGCTCGAGCCATGGGTATGCCGACCGGCCCCGCGATGAAGCCAACCAGCACGGCGATGCCGATAGAGAAAACGCAGATGCCAAGCAACTTCGTGCTCGATGCCATAGCCATGCTCCCTTCGTCTGGGCTGCTTCGGCCGATGCTTAGTCGTGGCTACCGTTGCGGTCCTCATCGCCACCCATCGCCGGTGTGCAGCCTATACACAGGTATACGGTGTCCTCCTGGCGGATCGGTTGGCCAGAGGCCGCCAACGCACAGCGTTGGCGAACCAACGCTGTGCGTTGGTTTGCCGGAAGCCTGATACACCGAATGGATGGCCACGTCTGGGTATTGCAGGCTGGTGGTCCAAGGCTGGAGGGGGGTGTCGGAGCGCGCGTGTGGCCTAGCTGCAGTGTATGCCCGGCGCGTGTGCGTGTCAACGCGCCGGGCATATGACCTCCAGTCGTGACCTCCGGCACTGTGAGATGTGACCCTCTTGCACGTACTCTAGGAGCGTGGGTGGCGCAGGGCTGCCCCGGACTCGATGGGAGGGTGAGATGTCTGAACCGATCCTCGTCGCAGAGGGGATGGAGAAGTGGTTTGGCGATGTCCACGCTGTGAAGGGGATGTCGCTGCAGGTGGCCAAGGGCGAGGTCTTCGGCCTACTGGGGCCCAATGGGGCCGGGAAGACCACGATGATCTCGATGATGACGGCGCTGCTGGAGCCGTCGGCGGGTACCATCACGGTGGATGGCCTGGACCTAGCGAAGCACACCCAGGAGGTTAAGGCCAAGATGGGCCTAGTGCCGCAGGAGATGGCGCTCTACATGACGCTCTCCGCCCGCCAGAACCTGATGTTCTTCGGACGTATCTACGGGATGAAGGGCAAGGCGCTTCGCGACCGCGTGGATTAGGTGCTTGAGGTGATCGGCCTCACTGAAAAGGCTGATGCGCCGCTGACCTCCTACTCGGGCGGGATGAAGCGCCGGGTCAACATCGGCGCCGGCCTGCTCCACAAGCCGCAGGTGCTCTTCCTCGATGAGCCCACCGTGGGCGTCGACCCCCAGAGCCGCAACGCCATCTTCGAGAGCGTCGAGGCGCTCAACCGCGATGGCATGACCGTCATCTACACCACCCACTACATGGAGGAGGCCCAGCGCCTCTGCCACCGCGTGGCCATCATGGACGACGGCAAGCTCATCGCGCTCGACACGCCCACCGGGCTGATCCGCAGCCTGGGCGGCGGCGTGGTCTTGCTGGGCGTGACAGAGGGCGCGCCCGAGGATCTGACCGAACGCATCGGCGGCATCGAGGCCGTGAAGTCGGCATCGCGCAGCGATGGCCAGCTCAAGGTGGAGGCGCACAAGCTGCAGCCGGCGCTGATGGGGGTGCTTGCTGTGACCAACGACCTGGACGTGCGCGTGACGTCGCTGGAGATCCTGGAGCCCAACCTGGAGAGCGTCTTCCTGCATCTCACCGGCAAGAAGCTGCGGCGCTAGGAGCGAGCAATGAACGCACTACACGTAGCCTACAAGGATGCGCTGCTCCTGCTCAAGTCAAAGGGGCAGTTGGTGATGC
>Ga0180435_10001679_pt1 | contig 22839 bp, 19 predicted proteins | sample SS_ome_3_FD_132467 | JGI IMG/M metagenome (GOLD analysis project Ga0180435, IMG submission 132467) | Hypersaline lake sediment archaeal communities from the Salton Sea, California, USA - SS_3_S_1 metaG | ecosystem: Environmental > Aquatic > Non-marine Saline and Alkaline > Hypersaline >... | reverse complement strand
CGCGCCCCGCGACGCGCTGTACGTCACCGACTGCGACCACCCCAGCCTCGCGATCGAGCGTGGCATCGTCGAGTCCGCCGGCCTCGGCCTGGAGTCGCGCCAGTGCCGGACCGAGGCGGAGGTGGCGAGCGCCTGCCGCGACGCGGCCGGCCTGCTCGTGCAGTACGCCCCGATCACGCGGGCCGTACTCGCGTCGCTGCCCCGTTGCCGCGTCGTCGTGCGCTACGGGGTGGGCGTCGACGCCGTCGACGTCGAGGCCGCGACCGACCTCGGCGTCGCCGTCTGCAACGTCCCCGACTACGGGGTGGAGGAGGTCTCGGACCACGCGCTCGCGCTGCTGCTGGCCCTCGCCCGCGGCATCGTCACGCTGGATCGCGCCGTGCACGGTGGCGACTGGAGCCTCGCGTCGAGGCCGGACGTTCGCCGCCTGCGGGGGCGCGTGCTGGGCCTCGTCGGCCTCGGCCGCATCGGGCGGGCGGTGGCCCGCAAGGCGCAGGCGTTCGGCCTCGAGGTCCTCGCCTTCGACCCGGCCGCCGCCCCGCCCCCGGCGGGCGTGACGCCCGTGGGCTTCGACGAGCTGCTGGCGCGCGCGGACTACGTGTCGCTGCACGCCCCGCTGCTCCCGGCGACCCGCCATCTGCTGGACGACGCGGCCTTCCGCCGCATGCGGCCCGGCGCGTTCCTCGTCAACACCGCGCGCGGCGGCCTGGTCGACACCGACGCCCTGACCCGCGCCCTGGCCGAGGGGCGCCTGGCCGGCGCGGGGATCGACGTGCTGGAGAGCGAACCGATCGCGCCCGATCACCCGCTGCTCGCGCAACCGAACTGCCTGCTGACGCCGCACGCCGGTTGGTTCTCGCAGGACGCGTTCGCGGAGCTCAAGACGAAGGCCGCCGAGGAGGCCGTCGCGGTACTGACCGGCGGGGCCCCGCGCTACTGCCTCAACCCGCGCGTGCTATCGGCTCCGCGCGGGCGCTCGGGTGGCTGACCGGCGGGGCTTCGTCGGCGGCCGGCGCGTCAGCGCGCGCCGTCGATGAGCGCCCGCAGGGCCGCGGCGGAGATCTCGCCCACGTGGACGTCGACCAGCCGTCCGTCGGCGGCGAACGCGAAGGTGGTCGGCAGGCCGGCCACGTCGAGCTCGCGGCCGACGGCGCCGCCCCGGTCGAGCAGCACGCCGTCGCCGGGCAGCCCCTGGTCGGCGAGGTAGGCCCGCACCGTGGCCTCCGCCTCTCGCTGGTTCACCAGCAGGACCCGCACGCCCGGCGACTCGCGGGCGGCCGTCACCAGCAGCGGCAACTCCCGCCGGCACGGCGGGCACCAGGTGGCCCACACGTTGACGATCGTGGGCTCGCCGCGGGCGGAGAGGTCGACGACGGCGCCATCGAGCGCGGGCAGCGTCACGCTCGGGGCCACGACCCCGAGGTCGCCGGCGGCGGGGGAGAGGAGGCCGGCGGGCAGCCACCAGGCCAGCAGCGCGGCCGCCCCCAGCGCGGGCACGGCGCGACGCAACGGGGGCCGCCTCAGGGCCGCGGCCGCGGAGTAGGCGGCGCCGGCCGCCACCCCCCACCAGGGGGCGAAGCCGCCCTGCCAGAAGGCCAGCGCCGTCCAGGGTGCGGCGGCGTAGTCGCCGAGGTGGGCGAGCACGAAGCCGAACCGCGCGCCGACGAAGGTGACCAGCGCGGTGGCCCACGCCCACCCCGCCACGTCGGGCCGGCCGCGGCGCGCCCACACCTCGGCGGCCACGATGAGGACGACGAAGCCGAGCGCGGCGTACGCGCGATCGAGCGACAGCACCAGTGGGCCGAGGGTCAGCGCGCCCACGACACACCGGGGGAGGGGGGGTATGGGGCGAGGACGCGCATGCCGGGAGCATACCCCACCGGGGTACCTCCGGCGGCCGCCTGGCGTGACCATGACGAAGCCCGCGGTAGCATCGGGCCCATGCGCATCCTGGTCAGCAACGACGACGGCGTCTACAGCCCGGGCATCCACGCGCTCGCCCGCGTGGCCCAGGCGTACGGCGACGTGCGGGTGGTGGCGCCGGACGTCGAGCAGTCGGCGATGAGCCACGCGATCACCGTCCGCCGGCCGCTGCACTACGCCCGCGTCCGCATCGACGGCCTGGAGGCCTTCAAGGTCGACGGCACCCCCGCCGACTGCGTCGCGCTCGGCGCCCACCACTGGGAGAAGGTCGACCTGGTCCTCACCGGCATCAACCTCGGCCTGAACATCGGGCACAACATCTGGCACTCGGGCACCGTGGCCGCCGCCAAGCAGGCGAGCTTCCTCGGCATCCCGGCGATCGCCTTCAGCGCGCCGTGGGCGGAGGGCGAGGTCGACTACCGCGTCTACGAGCCCTACCTCCGGCGGGTGATCGAGCTCTTCCTCGCGCACCCCGACCTGCCGCTGCTCAACGTCAACTTCCCCGAGGAGCCACGCGACCTGCGCTGGACGAAGATGTCGGTGCGTCACTACGACGGCTTCGTCATCCCCGGGCAGGACCCGATGGGCCGGACGCACTACTGGTTCGCCGAGGAGCCGCGCGAGCGCGTCGAGGAGGGGACGGACCGCTGGGCGCTCGAGGAGGGCTACGTCTCGCTGACGCCCCTGCGGCTCGACCTGACCGACGACGAGCGCCTGGCGTTGGCGCGCCGCGTCGCCCGGGCCCCAGACGGCTGACGTGCGCGGCACCGCGCCGGCGCCGAGGCGTACGCTGAGGGCATGACGTTCGAAGCCTTCCGCGCCCTGGTCGAGGAGATGGTCGAGGAGATCCCGCCCGAGTTCATGCGCGGTCTGCAGGGCGTGCACGTCATCGAGGAGGCCAGGCCGGAGGAGGGCTACGTCGACGTGTTCCGGCTCGGTGAGTACCTCGACCCCGGGCCCGAGGACTTCCTCGGCGCCGGTGAGGGCCTCGGCCGGCACGTCGCCCTCTACTACGGCAGCTTCGTCGCCGTCGGCGCCGACGACCCCGACTTCGACTGGGAAGCGGAGGCGTGGGAGACCCTGACGCACGAGCTGCGGCACCACGTCGAGTCGCTCGCCGGCGACGCCAGCCTCATCGCCCAGGACGAGCTCGACGCGCGCGACTTCGAGCCGGACGGGCGCTAGCCCTCTGCGAACAGCCCGGGCTGGACGACCCGCGCGCTGCGGGCGATGAGCCCCGAGGCCGCCACGCCGATGAGTCGCACGGCGCCCGCCGGGCGCGGCGTCGCGAACGCCAGCCGCTCCGCCACCGGCCACAGCTCGGCGGCGTCGGCGACGGGGTTCGGGGGCGTCGCGCCGCGCGTGACGATGCGGAAGTCGGCGTAGCGCACCTTGACCGTCACGGTGCGGGCCGCGAGTTCGGCCCGCTGGAGGCGGCCGCCGACGATCGCGCACGCCCTGGCGAGCTCGGGCGCGAGCTCGTTGGCGCCCTGCAGGTCGTGGGCGAAGGTGCGCTCGGCGCCGATCGACTTGCGGGCGCGGTCGGGGACGACGGGTCGGGGGTCGTCGTCGCGCACGACCCGGTGGAGGAAGGCGCCGAGCTTGCCGAGTAGCTCGTGCAGTTCGTCCTCGCTGCGCGCGCGCAGGTCGGCGCCGCTCGCGATGCCGGCGGCCCGCAGGCGGGCGGCCGTCTTGGGGCCGACCCCAAAGAAGCGCTCGATGGGCAGCGCGCCCAGGTAGGCCCACGCCTCCTCGGGCCGCACGACCGTGAGGCCCGAGGGCTTGCACGCCGCGGAGGCGACCTTGGCCAGGAACTTGCCGGTGGCGACGCCGGCCGAGGCGGTGAGGCCGACCTCCGAGCGGATGGCGTCCAGGATCTCGCGCACCAGGGCGACCGCGGCGTCGATCGTCGCCGGCGGCGGCGGCGGGTCGGCGGCGCCCGCCGCCGGGTGACCGACCGGATGGCCGAGGTCGAGGTACGCCTCGTCGAGCGAGAGGGGTTCGACCAGGTCGCTGACGCGGTCGAACACCGCGCGCACCGCGCGCGACGCCGCCTGGTAGGCCTCGAAGCGCGGCGGCACCACCACCAGCTCGGGGCAGCGGCGGCGGGCCCAGGCGGTCGGCATCGCGGAGCCGACGCCGAAGGCGCGCGCCTCGTAGCTCGCCGTCATCACCACGCCGCGGTCCCCGCCGCCGCCCACGGCGACGGGCCGGCCGCGCAGCTGCGGCCGGTCGCGCTGCTCGACCGAGGCGTAGAAGGCGTCGAGGTCGATGTGGGCGATGAAGCGTGTCGCGCGCGGCACGGCAACAGGCTACCGGCTGCCGCGCGGTGCGCCATCATGGGGCCCATGCGCATCGACCAGATCGAGCTCCGGGAGATCGGCCTCCGCCTGCGGTTCCGCTTCGAGACGAGCTTCGGCGTCGAGCAGGACCGCCGCGTGCTGCTCGTCACCGTGCGCGGAGAGGGCGGCGAGGGCGTCGCGGAGTGCGTCGCCGGCGAGGCCCCCGGCTACAGCTACGAGACCGTCGACGGCGCCTGGGGCGTCCTGCGCGACTTCGTCGCCCCCGCGGTGGTGGGTCGGCGCTTCGACACCCCGGCGCAGCTGCTGCGCGCGCTGGCCTTCGTGCGCGGCCACAACATGGCCGTCGCCGCCGTCGAGATGGCCTTCTGGGACCTGTGGGCGCGCTCCCTCGGCCTGCCGCTCTGGCGCCTGCTGGGCGGCGTGCGCACGGAGGTGCCCGTCGGCGTGTCGCTGGGCATCCAGCCGTCGTCGGAGGCGACGGTCGAGCTCGCCCGCGCCCACCTCGCCGAGGGCTACCGGCGCGTCAAGCTGAAGATCAAGCCCGGCTGGGACGTCGAGGTCGTGCGCGCCGTGCGCGACGCGCTCCCCGACGCCGACCTCACCGTCGACGCCAACAGCGCCTACCGGTTGGTCGACGCGGCCGTGCTGCGGCGGCTCGACGACTTCGGCCTCGCCTACATCGAGCAGCCGCTGGCGCACGACGACCTCGTGGACCACGCCGAGCTCCAAGGCCAGCTGCGCACCGCCCTCTGCCTCGACGAGTCGATCCACTCCGCCGAGGACGCCCGCAAGGGCCTGGCGATCGGCGCCGGGCGCGTCATCAACGTCAAGGTCGGTCGGGTGCGCGGTTACGTGCAGGCCCTACGCCTGCACGACGTGGCGGTCGCCTTCGGCGCGCCCGTGTGGTGCGGCGGGATGCTGGAGTCGGGGGTCGGCCGGGCGCACAACCTGCACCTCTCCAGCCTCGAGGGCTTCGTCCTGCCGGGCGACACCTCGAGCGCCAGCCGCTATTGGGACGAGGACATCGTCGAGCCGCTGCTCGACGCCGTCGACGGGGTGCAGCGCGTGCCGCAGGGGCCCGGCAGCGGCGTCGAGCTCAAGCGCGGCTTGGTCGCCCGCCTCCCCCGCCGGGTCGAGGCGATCCGGCCGGCCTGAGGCCGCCGCGGCGGCGGCGCGCGGCTGTAAGGATCCCGTGTGCGGCCGGTGCTACCCTCGAGGCGAAAGGGGGTGGCAGGCCGGTCGCAGCGAGGACGAGAGAGCGCAAGCCCGTCGCCCGGGCAGCCATCGGGGCCCGGCGACGGTGACGAGGCGGAGGGCTCCGGGCCCCGCGTGCGACGGCCGCACGGGTGCCGGAGATACGGGCGAACGCCCGGAAAGCGCGAGCGAGGCGCGGGCGCCACGACGGTGGCGGAAGGTCGCTCCTCACGAGTCTGCGGGCCCCTCCTGAGCACGACCCATCACTCGATCCCCACGGGTCGCACGGGGCTGGCCGCCCCACCACCAGGCACATCCTGCGAGACGCGAGCGATCGGCCGCGGCCGATCGGGCGCCGGTGGACCCGGCGCGGACGCGGTCGGCGACCCCGGGTCGCCGGCGTGGTGGAGGACGAACGTGTGTGGCATCGTCGCGTACGTCGGCGGCCGGGACGCCGCCCATGTGGTGGTGGACGGGCTTCGGAGGCTGGAGTACCGCGGCTACGACTCGGCGGGGGTCGTGGTCGAGAACGGCGGCCCCGCGCTGAAGGCCGTCAAGCGCGCGGGGAAGCTGCGCGTGCTGGAGGAGGCCCTCCGCAACGGGGAGGCCGTCGTCGGACAAGCGCACGCCGCCGGCGTCGCGCTCGGGCACACCCGCTGGGCGACCCACGGCCGCCCGAACGACGCCAACGCGCACCCGCACCTGAGCGAGGACGGGCGCCTGGCGGTCATCCACAACGGCATCATCGAGAACTACCTCGAGCTCCGCGCCGAACTGCTGGGGCGCGGGCACGACTTCCGCTCGGAGACCGACTCCGAGGTCCTCGTGCACCTCATCGAGGAGGCCTACGACGGCGACCTCGAGGCCGCCCTGCGCGCCGCGCTCGGCCGGGTGCGCGGCGCCTACGCCGTCGTCGCCATGCACCAGGGCGAGGGTCGTGTCGTGGCGGCGCGGGCGACGAGCCCGCTGGTGATCGGCATCGGCGACGGCGAGCAGTGGCTCGCCAGCGACGTGCCCGCGCTGCTGCCCTACACGCGGCGGGTCATCTACCTGCACGACGGCGACCTGGCCGTCCTGGAACGCGCGGGCGTGCGCGTCGCCCGAGTCGACGGATCGCCGGTGGAGCGCCCGGTCGACACGATCGACTGGGACGCCGAGGCCGCGGAGAAGGGCGGCTACCCGCACTTCATGCTCAAGGAGACCTACGAGCAGCCGCACGTCCTGCAGCAGACCCTCGGCGGGCGCTTCACCGCCGACGGGCACGACGCCTCGTTGGGCCTGGAGCTCGACCCGGCGACCATCGACCGCATCGTGATCACCGCCGCCGGCACGGCCTCCTACGCCGGCCTGGTGGGGGCGACGCTGCTCGAGGCGCTCGCCCGCGTGCCGGTCACCGTCGAGGTCGCCAGCGAGCTGCGCTACCGCGACCCCGTCATGGACACGCGCACGCTGGTCATCGGGGTGTCGCAGTCGGGCGAGACGATCGACACGCTGGAGGCCGTGCGCGAGGCGCGCAGGCGCGGCGCCCGCACGCTGGCCATCCTCAACGTCAAGGGCTCCAGCCTCGCGCGCGAGGTCGACGACGTCCTCTACGTGCACGCCGGCCCCGAGATCGGGGTCGCCAGCACCAAGGCCTACGCGGCGATGCTGGCGGCGTTCGGCCTCCTGGCGGTGCGCTTCGGGCACGGCCGCGGGCGCCTCGGCGACGACCGCGCGGAGTCGCTGACCAACGGGCTGCGGGAGCTGCCCCAGGCGGTCCAGGCGGCCCTCGACACGCGCGAGCGGGTGCGGGGCCTGGCGGTCCGCATGGCCGAGGCGCGGACGGCGCTGTTCCTCGGGCGCGGCATCAACGTGGCGACGGCCTTCGAGGGGGCGCTCAAGCTCAAGGAGATCTCCTACGTCCACGCCGAGGCGTACCCGATGGGGGAGATGAAGCACGGGCCGATCGCCCTCATCGACCCGAGCGTGCCGGTGGTGGCGATCGCCACGGCGGCGGCGCAGTACGAGAAGACGGTCTCGAACCTGCAGGAGGTCCGCGCGCGCGACGGCTTCGTCATCGCCATCGCCAGCGAGGGCGACGACACCATCGCCCACCACGCCGACGAGGTGGTGTTCGTGCCGCGCGTCGACGAGCTCCTGTCGCCGGTCGTCAACGTCGTCCCGCTGCAGCTGCTGGCCTACGAGACGGCCGTGCGGCTCGGCCGCGACGTCGACCAACCCCGCAACCTGGCGAAGAGCGTCACTGTGGAGTAACGGCGTGATAGAAGCCGAACGGCCGGTGCGGGCGCGGTTCAGCGCCCCCCGGCGACGCGCATGAGCACCTGCAGGGTCAGGCGGGCGTCGTCGCTGGAGCGGTGGGCCTGGCGGCCGGCCGCCAGCACGCCGGTCTCGGCGGCGGCGCGTTCGAGCTTGGCGCGCCCGTGCCGCAGCCCGCGGGCGAGCGCGTAGGCGCGCATGGCGCACTCGAAGCCCTTGAGCCGCTCGCGACGGCCCCAGGTGGCGGCGGACTGCCGCACCATGCGCTCGTCGAACGGCGCGTTCCAGGCGACCACGCGGCGGTCGCGGGCGAGCGCGAGCAGGGCGTCGTAGACCTCGTCGAAGGTCGGCGCGCCGTGCAGGTCGTCCATCGTGATGCCGTGGATGGCGGTGACGGCGGCGGGGACGCGGCCGGAACGGGGCCGGACGAGCGACGACAGGCGCTCGCGCCCGTCCGGGCCGATGACGCCGATCTCGATGACCTCGGCGCCGTACCCGAGGCCGGTGGTCTCGGTGTCCAGCACCAGGAAGTCGTCCTTCAGGAGTTCGCGGATCCAGCCGCGAGCCGCGGCGGTCGTCGTGGCGGGATCGGCGTCCGCGCGCACGACCCCGCGCTGCAGGCTGCCGGTTCCGGGTAGCACGACGACGTCCCGGCGGACCCGCGACGCGCGGGTGCCGGGGCTGCCGGGCGGGCGGTCCGCCGAGCGCGACGGGTCGACCGAGCCCCGCGCGGGCGGGGCCTTCGACGCGCGGGGGACGGCGTCGCACTCGCGGTAGAGGGCGACCTCGCGCCCCCCGAGCCGCAGCCAGGCGACGGGCTCGCCGCGCGGCTCGAGGCCGGCGAAGCGCAGGTCGTTCTCCGGGCGCAGGCCGGGGGGCACCTCGTCCCAGGAGACGAACCGCGGCGGGCCGCTCACGCCGCGCCGCCCGCCGTCAGAGGGCGAGTAAGAATCCCGTCAGTGGCCGTCCGTAGACTCAATGCGTGGATTGAGGTCTCCTCCCAAGGCCTCCCACCCTCTTCCGAACACGGACCTCGCGCCTCCCACGCGGGGTCCGACCCATGTGGGGGCTGGGTCGCGTCGCGGTACACGCGCGCCGCCGAGCGCCGGCGTTCAGGCGCCCATGCCGGGGAAGAGCGGGCGCCACCAGGGGATCGCGAACAGCACCGCCAGCGTCGACAGCCCGAACCACAGCAGGCCGCGACCGTGCTTGCCGCGGTCGCTCGGCGCGCGCCGCACGAGGGCGCCGCCGACGTGGGCCAGCGCGACGGCCACGAGCATGATCGACAGGTGCTCGACGACGAAGAAGCGCAGCTCGTGGACCCCCATCGCCACACCCATGTCCCCGAGGGCGCTGCGCACCAGCGGGCTCACGGCGTACAGCACGAGGCCGAGCAGGAGCTGCACGTCCATGCCGGCGACGAACACCAGGTTGGCGATGCGATGGCGCCGCTCGAAGGGGCGGCGACCCAGCCAACCCTGCAGCGCCCACGCGATGGCGACGAGCGCGGCCAGCAGGACGAGCCAGCGGGTGAGGTTGTGGGTGTGCAGCAGGGCGGCGTACATGGGCTGACCTCCGGTGTGGGCCGGGCGCGGCGGCCCCGACTCGGGCCAGCCTACCCGCTCGCGGGGCGTCGGGCCCCTCGCCGGACGGCGAACGGACCGCGGCGCGTCCCGCGGTCGCCCGCGGGCCCCGCGGTAGCATCTCGTGACGGAGGTGTCGCGTGGCCGTGGTGGTGGTGTCCGAGTGGATCGACGAGGCGGCGCTGGCGCGACTCGCGGAGCGGCACGAGCTGGTGAACGACCCGCGGCTGTTCGCCGACCGGCCGCGACTGCTCGCGGCGCTCGCGGGCGCCGACGCCTGGGTCGTGCGCAACCAGTCCCGGGTCGACGCCGAGGCCCTGGCGGCCGCGCCCGGCCTGCGGGTCGTCGGGCGGGTCGGCGTCGGCCTCGACAACCTCGACCTCACGGCCCTGCGGGCGGCCGGCGTCGCCGTCACCTGGGCGCCGGGGAGCAACGCCGCCAGCGTGGCCGAGTACGTCCTCGGCGCGCTGCTGCACCTGTGGCGGCGCTTCGACGCGGCCACCGAGCACGTCCGCGGCGGCGGTTGGGACCGGCCGGCGTTCATGGGCCACGAGGCGCTCGGCCGCACGCTCGGGGTCATCGGGCTGGGCGACATCGGGGCCCGCGTCGCGCGTCGCGCCCGCGCCTTCGGCCTCGACGTGCTCGCCAGCGATCCCGTGCTCCACGACGCGTCGTACGCCGTGCAGGAGCTCGGCGTGCGCTTGCGGCCGCTGGAGGAGCTGCTGGCGCGCAGCGACGCGGTGACGCTGCACGTGCCGCTGGTGCCGGGCACCCGCGGCATGATCGGGGCGGACGCCCTCGGCCGCATGCGCCCGGGTGCCCTGCTGGTCAACACCTCGCGCGGCGGCTTGATCGACGAGGCGGCGCTGGCGCGGGCGCTGCGGGAGGGCCGCCTGGGCGGCGCCGCGCTCGACGTCCGCGCGCACGAGCCGCCGGGCGCGGACGACCCGCTCGCCGGCGCCCCGCGGCTGCTGCTCACGCCGCACGTCGCCGGCATCACGGTGGAGTCGAACGCGCGCGCGTCGTTGCACGTCGCCGACGAGGTGTTGCGGGCGCTCCAGGGCGAGTCCCTGCGCACGCCCGTCGCCTGAGCCGCCGGCCACGTTCGCCGCGCGAGCCCCAGCGGGGTCGCGCGTCAGCGCGGCAGCGCGACGGCGGCGCCCGAACGCAGGGCGTCCTCCACGGCCAGGCACAGCTCGACCGCCGCGCGGCCCGCCTCGGCGTCGGCCGGAACCGGTCGACCGTGACGGATGGCGTCGACGAAGGCGCGCGTCTGGCGCACGAGGTCGTGCGCGTGGCCCGTGGCCCGCGGCACGCCCTGGTCCTCGTCGCCGCCCGCGTGGTGCAGGACCAGGCGCGCCCACGGCTCGGGATCGAGGTCCTTCGCGCCGTGCCACTGGCCGTGGACGGACGCGTCGGTGCCGACGAGCTTGAGGTCGATGTGGTGGCCGGCCGCGGCGATCGAGCTCGTCACCAACCCCCAGCGGTCGCCGCCGTCGGCGGCGGCCGGGTCGAAGCGCAGGCGCACGTCGAGGTTCTCGAACCAGCCCGGGTGCTCGGGGCGCGACGACGCCCAGGCCAGCACCTCGCGCGGCTCGCCGAGGTACCAACGCGCGAGGTCGAGGTAGTGGACGGGTTCCTCGAGGATGGTGGAGCCGAGGCGCGCGGCATCGGTCTTCCAGCCGCCGGTGCCCGTCCGGTGGGGCCGCCGCCACAGGTCGAGCTTGAGGTGCAGCGGCTCGCCCAGGCGGCCCTCGTCCATCAGGGCCCGGACGCGGGCGAACAGCGCGAAGACGCGCATCTCGTGCCCGACCGCGACCACCCGGTCGCTGGCGCGGGCGGCGTCGGCCAGGGCGCGGGCGTCGGCGCGCGTGATGGCCATCGGCTTCTCGACCAGCACGTGCTTGCCGGCCGCCAGCGCGCGCAGGGCCTGGCCCGCGTGCAGGTCGTTGGGGCTGGCGACGATGACGGCCTCGACGTCGGCGGCGAGCAGTTCCCCGAGGTCGGTGGTGGCGGGCACGCCCCACTCGGCGCGCACGCGCGCGGCGCTCGCGGCGCTGCCGGTCGCGACCGCCACCAGCTCGGCGCCGGCCGCCGCCAGCGTCGCGCGGTGCGCGGCCGCCCAGCGGCCGGCGCCGACGAGGCCGACGCGCAGCGGGCGCGGGCCGTGGCCACGCCCCGCGCCGCTCACAGCGGCCGAACCGCCGCCCGCGGGCGGCCCGCGACCGTCTCGTGCGGCCAGCGTTCGTCCCAGGTCAGGTTGCGCAGGCCGTCCGCCCCCAGCAGGAAGGTGTCCTCGCTCTTGGCCCAGGGCAGCGACGGGTTCCAGGCGAGCGCCATGCCCGCCCGCAGGGCGCGCCCCTCGTCGGGCGTCACCAGCCACTCGCGCGGCAGGTAGCCCGCCGGGCCGCCCTGGTGGTGGTCCTCCCACGCCGTCGGCTCCCCAGCCTCGGCGTAGGCGGCCCGGGCGGCGGCGAGCACGTCACGGCCGGCGGCCCCCACCCGCGAGGCGCCCAGCATCGCGGCCTCCACGCGCCAGACCTTGCGCTGGCCGTCCGCCGCGTGGGCCGGCACCCCGCCGAAGGCGACCGTGCGCGACAGCGACGCGACGAGGCCGAAGCGTATGGCGCACACGACCAGCAGGCCGAGCCCGCCGAAGGGGAGGTCGCTGGGCAGCGGGTGGCGCACCCATCCGAAGCGCCGCTCGCCCCCCACCAGCGCGACGGGCAGGTCGACGCCGGCGGCCCGCAGGGCGCCGTGCAACCGGGCGGCGACGTCGCGCTCCGTCATGTCGGGCGACAGGGTCGCGGCGACGTCGGTCAGCGCACGGCTCGCGGCCGCCCCGACGGCGGCCAGACGGACCTGCTCGACCGGCAGCAGCGGCTGCCGCAGCTCGACGAGGTCGCCCCCGAGGTCGTCGAGCCAGGCGCGCCCCTGCAGCAGGCCGGCGACGCGCCGGCCGCGTGCGCCGGCGTCGTGCCAGTCCACCGCCTCCACCCGGGTCCCGGGCGGCAGTTGCTCGGCCTCCAGGCGACCGGCCTCGATGCGGCTGGTGACGATCGTGAGCGTGTCGCGAGTGACGACCGCGTCGGCGACGGGCGGACCCTCGCGGTGGACGCGCAGGTCGCCACCGCCGGTGATCCAGGCGAGGTTCTCCCCCTTGCGCAGCCACAACGCGTCGGCCTCGCGCGCGTCGAGCAGGACGGACACGCGCTCGAGCTTGAGGCGCAGCTCGTCGCGACGGGCGGCGTCGTCGAAGCCCAGGGCCGCCGGCGCCTGACCCAGGCCGCGGGCGGCCGCCGCGAGGGCCTCGCTCACGTCGTCGCCCCGGCGTCCGGCGCCGCCTCCAGCGTGTCGGGGTCGTCGGCGACGACGTCCGCCAGCGACACGGAGCGGCGGGTGGCGACGGAGCGCAGCACCGCGAGCGACACCTTGAGCGCGTCGATGCCGGCGTCCACCGACGCGATGCGCCGCTCCGCGCCGCGGGTGAGCTCGGCGTGGAACTGCACGATCTCGGCCTTCCATGCGTCGCTGCCGGCGTTGCGCCAGCGCGTGACGCCGCGCCCGTCGCGCAGGGTGACGTGGTTCGGCCAGTCGACCGTCACCAGGCCGTCGGGACCGACGTAGGTGTGGCGCTCGACCGGCTCGAGGCCGCTGGGGAGCCCCCACGACACCTGGACCTGGCCCACCGAGCCGTTGGGGTAGGTCAGCGTGATGAGGGCGCTGTCGAGCGCCCGGTGGCGGATGTGCGCCACCTCGGGCTTGCCGTCGCCGAAGGTGTAGCCGAGCGCGCCGGCCTCGAGCGGCTGCCCCCCGAGCACGTGGTCCCAGACGAAGAAGAGGTGGCAGCACATGTCGATGATCGGCCCGCCGTTGGCCAGGGCGTCGTGCATGAGGCGCTTCGGCCGGATGCCCGCGGTGATCGTCGCCTGCGCCAGCAGCGGCGTCCCCGCGCGGCGCGTGAGGTCGAGCAGCTGGTCGAACGCCGGGTCGAAGCGGCGCATGAAGCCGATCCGCAGCTCGCGGCCCGCGGCGGCGGCGGCGTCGCGCATGGCGTAGGCGTCGGCCAGCCGCAGCGCGACCGGCTTCTCGCACAGCACGTGGGCGCCCGCCTCGAGGGCGGCGATCGTGTAGCGGGCGTGCAGGTAGGTCGGGGTGCACACGCTGACCGCCTCGGGCGCGAGCGCGAGCGCCTCGCTCGCCTCGGTGAACGCCTCCGCCCCGGTCTCGGCGGCGGCGAGCTCCGCCCGCGCGCGGTCCGGGTCGACGACCGCGACGACCCGGGCGCCGGCGGCCGCCCAGTGGCGCGCGTGGCGGGCGCCCATGTCGCCGGCGCCGATGACGGCGACGCGCAGGGGCTTGGCGCCGCTCATGACGCGTACCGCCGGTACCACTCGGGCGAGGCGTCGGCGACGCGCGGGGCGCCGCCGAAGCGCCTGTGCTCGTGCCACGGCCGGCCACGGGCCACGATGCCCGCGAGCTGCGTGAGGTACGGCAGCGAGCGGGCCCGCAGGCGGGCCTTGACCGCCTCGAGGTCGGGGTAGGCGGCGAGCGCGTCGTACCACACCGCCCGGCCCGCCAGCACGCCGCTCGCGCCCGCCTCGACGGCGAACTCGACGTCGAGCGCGAACTCGCGCGGCCCGACGCCGGCGGACAGCAGCACCCACGGCACCGGCGAGGCGGCGTCCATCTCCGCCAGCCGGGCGCGCGTCTCGTCGGCATCGATCACGGCCTCGCGCGCCACGCCGTCGAGGACGCCCGCGTGGAAGCCGTCCACGCGCTTGAGGTCGACGGGAAACTCGAGCTTCATGAGGTCGACGCCGTAGCGAGGATCCGCGAAGCGGCGCAGCGACCCGAGCACCCGCTCGGGCTTCGCCCGGGCGTAGGCGGCCGAGCCGGGGTCCTCGCCCGGCAGCGGGTACACCAGCAGCTCGAGCACGAAGGGCAGGTCGTGCTCGCTGCAGGCGCGTCCGACGGCCTCCACGAAGGCGTCCTGGTGGGCCAGCGTGGCCTCGGAGAGGTCGGGCCGGTGCCAGGCGAGCAGCTTGACGCCCATGGCGCCGCTGCGGCGGATCTTGGCGACGCTCCAGCCCTCGATCGCGTGCGAGCGGCGCTCGCCGTCCACGAGCTCGAAGCCGTAGTCCTCCAGCGTGGAGACGAGGCCGACGCGGCCGGGCACGGCGCGCAGGTGGTGCGGGTGGGTCCACACCGGGTCCATGAGGACGGCGCTGGCGTGCGGCGCGAGCACCTCCACCAGGGCGCCCTTGACGGCGGCCACCTCGTCGTAGCCGACCTCGCTGGGGTCGCGGTCGCCGTGGCGCGCCAGGGCGGCGAAGATCGGCGGTCGCTGGTCGACCGCGACCATCGTGAAGCGGCCGTGGTCGTCGGCCAGGGTGGTCAGCGCGCGCAGCTTGCCGGCGCTGAGGGCGCCGCGGGGGGTGGGGTCGGGCGAGCTCATGCAGGGCCTCCGGGGTGGGCGCGGGAGCGCCCGAGGTGCGCGGGCGGTGGCAGGCGGTCCGCCAGGGCCCGCGCGGCGGGCAGGTCGGGCAGGGCCGGGCGGCCCTCGCCCGCGCATCGTAGGGCACCGACGGCGGTCGCGAGGCGGAACGCATCGGCCGTGGCGAGGCCGCCGGCGACGGCGGCGGCGTAGGCGCCGTGGAAGGCGTCGCCCGCGCCGTTGGACTCGACGACCTCGATCCGTGGCGCGGCCTGCCACCAGACGTCGCGGCCGTCGTCCCACACGCAGCCCAGGGGCCCGAGGGTGACGGCGACGAGCTGGTCGGGGCGGTCGCGCAGGGCGGCGGCCGCGCGGACGGCGGTCGCGACCGCGTCGCCTGCGGCGCCGGGCGGGTGCGGGGCGCCGGCCGTGCCCGGGGCGCCGGCCCCGACCGCCTCGAGCCCCGCCTCCTCGCTGGCCACGAGATGATCGACGCGGGCGCGCAGCTCCGGGTAGCGCAGGTCGCCCCAGTCGCCCACGCTGGGGACGCCGTGGGCGGCGGCCCAGGCGAGAGCGTGGGCCGCGAGGCGCGGGTGCCGGGCGTCGACCAGCACCGCGCCCGCGCCCTCGAGTCCGCCCCAGTCATGGCGCTCGGGCGCCTCGTCCAGGCCGCGCCCGCGGTACGGGAAGATGAAACGCTCGCCGTCGGGGGCCACCAGCACGGCGCTGACGAACGAGCGAGCGCCCGGCGGCACGCGGCAGCCGGCGAGGTCCACGCCGTAGGCACGCAGTTCCTCGGCGTTGGCGCGACCGTCCTCGTCGTCGCCGTGGATGGCCCACAGGCGCGCCCGGGCGCCGAGCCGGGCGGCGGCCACGGCCGCCGTGGCCGCGGGACCGCCGCCGTCCGCGCGGTAGCCCTCGGCGTACGTGCGCGACCCCGTCGGCGGGAAGCGCTGGACGCGCCACACGTGGTCGCGGCAGGAGAGACCCACGCAGGCGACGATGGGCGGCGCCGACCCCCAACCGGCGCTCACCCCAGGCCCTCCCGCGCGCCCGGCGGCAGCGCCGGCGCCCTGAGGCGGTCGCACAGCTCGAGCAGGGCCTCGCGCCGGTCGCCGGCCGCCAGGGCCAGGTGGTGGGGGAGGCGGTGGTCGAGGATGCCGGCGACGGCGCGCTCGGCGCTCACCCGCTCGCGCGACCACGTCAGCTCGCCCCACCAACCGCGCACGCCGTCGAAGGTCGGCCCGCGGGCCTCCAGGATGCGGCCGCCGAGGACGACGGCCGCGAAGGGCCGGTCCTCCGCGGGCAGCAGGCGCAGGGCGGTGGCGGGGCCGGGCGCGAGGGTCTGGTCGCGCACCACGCCCACCCCGTCGCGGTTGAAGTGGGTCGTCAGGCGCGTGCCCGGCGCGGCCGATAGCGCGCGCGGCGCGTTGCCGCAGTGCCACAGCAGCAGCGCGTCGCGCTCGCGGTCGAGATCGGAGAGGTCGAGCAGGGCGGCCGGGCCGTCGGCCACCGCCTGCAGCACGCGCATCGACAGGGCGCCCCAGACGTCGCCCTCGCAGGCGGCCGGGGTGCGCCGGTCCGCCGCTCGGCCCATGGCCGCGCAGGCCATCGCGCCGCAGGCGTCCGGCAGCTCCGGCCAGCAGCGGACGGCCAGCGCGTTGGCGCCGCTGTCGTGGGCCATGGCGCTCAGCGCCAGGTCGATGCGGGCGGCGCGGACGAGGTGCGCCCAGGGGGCGTCGAGGGGTTCCTCGGCGCGCCAGGCCTCGGCGTGGGCGGTGGCCGCCTCGTCGTCGACGGCGGCGACCCGCTCGAACAGGTCGGCGAGCGGTCGCTCGATCACCTCGGCGCCGAGCGGCGGGGGCGGCAGGTCGAGGCCGTAGAAGCCGGGCGCCGTCCCGCCGATCGCCAGCACGCGGGCGGTCGCGAGTGCCCGCGCGCCGCGCTCGGCCGCGAGCAGGTCGGACAGCCGCGACCGCAGCGCCGGGTCGTCGGCGTCCCCGTAGCACCAGCCGACGTGACCGCGCGCGCCGCCCCGCGGGCCCTCGGCGAACGACAGCGTCATGTTGAGGCCGCACAGGCTGTTGAGCGGCAGCGGGCCGCCGACGCCGTCGGGGCCGCCCGGCTTCGCGCCCGCCGCCTCGGGCACCGCCCACACGACCACCCTCGGGGCGGCGGCGAGCAGGGGCGCCAGCAGGTCGCCGGTGGCGAAGGTGGCGTGCTGCACGACCAGCAGGTCGAGGCCGAGGGCCTCCAGGCGACGGCCGGCGGCGACCGCCTCGGCGGCGTCGCGCACGGCGCCCTCGTCGCCGACGAGGTCCGCGGCCTCGGCGGCCGCCAGGGCCGCGAGGGCGTCGCGACCCCGGCGCGCGACGCCGGCGCCGTCGCCCTTGAACGCCGGACGCACGACGGCCACGAAACCGAGCCTGAGTGGCATAATCCCTTCACCCCCCCGGCCGTCAGGCCGGCGATGATCTTCTGCTGGAACAGCAGGATCAGCGCCACCAGCGGCAGCACGCCGACGGTGATGGCCGCGCTGATCGTGGCCCAGGGGAAGGCGAACTCGCCCTGGTACATCGTGATGCCGACCGGCACCGTGCGCATGTCCTGCGCCGTGTTGAACGTCAGCGCCAGCAGGAACTCGTTCCACGAGTTGACGAAGATGATGATGGCCGCGGTCACCACGCCGGGCGCCGAGACGGGCGCGATCACGCGGAAGAGCGCCTCCACCCGGGTGCAGCCGTCCACCAGCGCCGCGCTCTCGAGGTCGCGCGGGATGAGCTGGAAGAAGCTGGTGAGGATGAGGGTGGCGATGGGCAGCGACAGGGCGACGTAGGGGACGATGAGCGCCCAGTAGGTGTTGAGCAGGTTGGGCGTGCGTACCTCGGTCGGCATGAAGCTCATGCCGAGGTCGTGGAGGAAGCCGACGAGGGGCGACAGCAGCGGGATCTCCATGCCCAGGAACATGCGGTAGAGCGGGACCAGCAGCACCAGCGCCGGGAACATGCTGCTCATGACGATGCCGGTCAGCAGCACCCGACGGTAGGGCATGTTGAGGCGCCCCAGGGCGTAGCCGGCCAAGGCGGCGATGAGCACGCAGGCCACCGTCGCGCTGAGCGCGACGATCGCGGAGTTGAGCATGAAGCGCGCGAAGGGCAGCTGGTCGAAGACCTGCACGTAGTTCTCGAAGGTGATCGCCTCGGGCCAGTAGGTGATGGGGATGCGGATGAGCTCGTTCTCGTCCTTGAGCGAGGTGAGCATCATCCACACGAGCGGGAAGGTGCCGTTGACGACCAGCAGGGCGGTGCCGACGACGACCGCGATGCGCATGGGGAGTCCGTGGCGTTGGGTGTGCATCAGTCGTCCGCGTAGATCCACCGCAGGTAGAGCACGGTGATGGCGAGGCTCATGACGAACAGGGCGACGGACAGGGCGGCGGCGTAGCCGAGGTTTAGGCTGTTGGTCGTGCTCGAGATGTAGATGCCGACCGTCTCCAGGGCGCGCCCGGGGCCGCCCTGGGTCATGGCGAAGGGGATGTCGAAGGTCTGGATCGCCGTCAGCGTGCGGAAGATGAGCGCCACCGCGATCGACGGTCGCAGCAGCGGCAGCGTGATCGCCCAGAAGCGCTGAAGCCGGCTCGCGCCGTCGACCATGGCGGCCTCGTAGAGGCTGCCGTCGATCGACTGCAGGCCGGCGAGCAGGATGAGGCCGACGAAGGCCGACGTCGCCCAGACGATCGTGATGTTGGCGGCCCACATCGCGGGCTCGGCCCGCGCGAGCCACAGCGGCCCGGCGACGCCGAGGCGCCCCAGCAGGTCGTTGACGACGCCGTTGGTGTAGTTGAAGAGCCAGGCGAACATGACCCCCACGAGCACGCGCGGCATGGCCCAGGGGATGAGGAGCGCGATGCGCACCAGCCAGCGCCAACGCGACTCGACGTTGGCCAACAGCGCCAGCGGCAGGCCGACGAGGAAGGACCCGACGACGCTGGCGACGGTGATCAGCAGCGTCACCGAGAAGGCGTTCCAGAAGCGGGCGTCGTTCCAGCGACCGGCCTCGCCGGGGTGGTAGCCCATCCACAGGCCGGCGACGAGCACGACGACGGCGGTCCAGACGAGGACCGTGCGCCACCGCGCCAACCCGCGGGCGGCCGCCCACCAGAGGCCGGCGGCGCCGGCGAAGGCCAACGCCCGCCACGGCAGCAGGTGGCCCGCGCTCCAGCGCATCTCGCTGCCCCACAGCATGCGCGCGTAGTGCTCCAAGCCGATGAAGGGTCGGCCGCGGGCCGGGACGTTGAGCCGCTCGAAGTGCAGCGATTGCCACAGGACCTGGACGATCGGCCAGAACATGACGGACGCCAGGACCAGCACGGCCGGGATCAGCAGGATGAGGCCGAGTTGCGCCTCGGTCGGGTTGCCCGACCGCAGCCGGCGCCAGAACCCGGGCTTGCGGTACGCGCTCGTGGCGGGGGTGAGGGCCAAGGTGAGACCGTCCTTGCGAAGATAGGGTGCGCCGGCCGACCCGCTCGGCCGGCGCACGCGGTGCGTCAGCCGGAGGTCAGAAGTCCAGCGCCGCCTCGACGCCGCGCTGCATCTCCTGCAGCGCCTCGTCGGCGCTCAGCTGGCGCGCGAAGAAGGCGTTCATGGGGAAGCGGATCGCCTCGGAGACGTCGTTGTAGAACGGCGTCACGGGGCGCGAGCGGGCGCCCACGATGACGTCGTAGAAGGCGCCGAAGTGCGGCGCAGCGGCGAGGACCGCGGGGTCGGCGTAGAGCGACTCGCGGGCGGGGATGTTGGACGCCTCGACGGCCAGGATGCGCTGCGTGTCGGGGCTGGCGAGGTACTCGAGCAGGCGCCAGGCGGCATCCTTGTTCTCGCTGTAGGGGTTGATCGCCCACTGCCAGCCGCCGATGCAGGTCGCCGAGTCGAAGCCCTCGAACGACGGCAGCGGCGCGACGCCGACCTTGCCGGCGACGACGGTCTCCTGCGGGCTGTTGCCCTGGAAGTGCGCCCAGGCGTAGCCCCAGTTCAGCATGAACACGACGTTGCCGGCCTGGAACTGCTGGCGCGACAGGTCGGTCGACATCTCCGCGATGTTCGGCACGGTGATGCCGCTCGTGAGCGTGTCGTCGTACCAGGCCATCGTGCGTTGCGCCTCGGGGGTCGTGAGCGTGACGTTGCGGTCTTCGTCGACCCAGTTGCCGCCGGCCGACCACAGCACCTCGAGGAAGGTGCAGATCGTGCCCTCGCCCCGGAAGCCCTGGTAGTTGAAGCCCTGCAGGTTGGGGTCGCCCTCCTGCTCCTGGATCGTCAGGGCCATCATCTTGAGCTCGTCCCAGGTGGTCGGGGGCTCGAAGCCGTACTTCTCGAGCAGGTCCGCCCGGTAGTAGAGGAACTGGGCGTCGGTGAAGGCCGGCAGCGCGAAGAGCGTGCCGTCGATGAGGTTGGCTTCGATGGGCCCGGGGAGGAAGTCGTCGAGGTAGGCCAGCATCTCGGCGTCGTCGTCGAAGAACTGGTTGAGCGGCTCGGCCCAACCCGAGGCGGCGTACTGCGCGGGCCGCACGACGTCGATGAGGAAGATGTCGAGCTCGCCGCTGCGGCTGGTGAGCACGGTGTTGAGGTACTGCTGCTGGACGTCGCTGGTGGCGCCGCCGACCTCGAAGGTCGCGACGATGTCCGGGTTCTCCGCGTTGAACTGCTCGAGGATGGGGCCGATGACGTCGGGGCGCTGCTGGCCGCCGATGAACACCTTGAGGGGCGTCTGGGCGAGGCCGCTCGCCACGAGGGCGAGGGCGGCGATGAGGGCGAGGGTACGGCGCATGGGACCTCCTTGGAAGTTGGACGGGACGTGGCGGTGGGCACGGTCGTCGTTCGCGGGTCGCACCTCCTGCTCAGGGCACCGGGCCGACGGAGCGGCGCGGGACGAAGGTCGCGGTCAGGGTGGGGGAGACGGTGGAGGCCGTGAGGCCGAGCCGGCGCGCGAGGCTCGCCATGGCGGCGGCGCCCAGCTCGCGCGCGCACTGCCGGACGCTTGCGAGACCGGCCCAACGGGCGGCGGGGACGTCGTCGAAGCCGACGAGCGAGACGTCGTCCGGGACCGCGAGGCCGAGCTCGCGGAGGGCGTCCCAGGCGCCGAGCGCCATGAGGTCGTTGCCGGCGATGAGGACCGTGGCGCCCCCGCGCCCGAGCCGTCCGCCGCGCGCCAGCGCGCGCGTCGCGCGGGCGGCGTCGGCGAAGCCGTCGTTGCCGGCGACGACGTCCGCGGGCGCGATGGCGATGCCGGCCCGAGTGGCGAGGCGGCGCCAGCGCTCGGCCCGCTCGCGCGCGTAACGCCAGTCCTGCGGGCCGGTGAGCAGCGCGGCGCGGCGGTGGCCCAGGTCGTGCAGCCGCGCGATGGCCTCGGCGATGCCGGGGAGCTCGTCGGTCGCGACGTAGGGCACGGCACAGGGCACGGCCGGAGGATGGACGAGCACGACGGCGCGCCCCTCGCGGTGTAGCCCGTCCAGGACGGCGGCGTCGCGCGGTCGCAGGCCCTGCCCGAGCGCGATGACGCCGTCGACGCGGGCGCCGCGCAGCCAGGCGGCGGGGTCGGGCTCGACGTCGGTCCACACGAGCAGTGGCCAGCCGAGCGGCTCGGCCACGCTGGCCACGCCCTCGAGCAGCTCGTGGAAGTAGGGGTTGCCGAACACGAAACGCGAGGTCCGCGGGAGCATGAGCCCGATCGCCTCCGCGCGGCGGCGCGTGAGCGTGCGGGCGGCGAGGTTGGGGCGGTAACCCATCTCGTGGGCGAGCTCTTGGACCCGCGCGCGGGTGGCGGGGCCGATCTGCCGATCGTCGCGCAGGGCGCGGGAGACGGTCGAGCGGGCGACGCCGAGGCGGTCGGCGAGGTCCTGGAGGGTGACCTGCGGCACACGGCTCCCTTCGGGCGGCGGCATGCTCGTCGCAATCGGTTGCGATGAGTCTAGCACGGGCGACGACCGCGCGCGCCCGAACCGACGTTCGGGCCGTCACTCCCAGCTGTCGAGGGTGCCGCGCAGCTTGCGCCGGTCGGAACGCGCGTAGCGCCGCGCCATGTCGAGCGTGGCGTGGCGCAGGTGGTCTTGCACTTGGCCGAGGTCGCCCGTCTGACGGTAGAGCTTGGTGCCGGCCGCGTGGCGCAGGGCGTGGACGCCCTTGAAGCGCACCTCGGCGCGCAGGCAGAGCGCCTTGAGCCGGCGGTACACGCCGTACTGCGAGCGCAACCGCAGGACGTGGGCCTCGCCGTCCGCCTCCGCCAACCGCAGCCGGCGCCACTGCTCGAGCTCGGCCGCGAGGCGCGGGGTCAGCTGCACGAGGGCCGTCTTGTTGCCCTTGCCGGCGCGCACCAGCAGCTCGCGGGCGCCGACGTCGACCTCGTCCCAGCGCAGCGCGAGCATCTCGCTGACGCGCAGGCCGGCGTGGGCGCCGAGCAGGAGCATGACCCGGTCCTGCGGCTCCTCCGCGCGGCCGAGCAGCTCGATGAGCTCGTACTCCGTGTAGACCTTGAGGCCGGCCACGTCCTCCTCGCGGTTCGTGTCGCGTCCCGTGCGCACGTCGCGGAAGGGATCGGCCTCGGTCGCGCCGGCCCAGCGAAGGGCGTCGTAGAGGGCGCGGGCCGCGGCGAGACGCAGCTCGACGGTGGCGGGGGCGAGCGGGCCCTTCTTCGGCCGGCGCCCGCGCCGGCCGGCCTCGTCTGCGGCCAGGAGCGGCTCCCGGTCGCCCGCGCGCAGCCGCTGGACGTAGAGCGCGCCGGCGTCGCGGGCCGGGCGCAGCAGCGATTCGCCCGACCACAGCGTGAGGAGTTCGACGATCCCTCGCCGGTAGGCCCGCAGGGTGTGCTTCGAGGTCCCCACGCCGCTGGCGCCGTGCAGCGTCAGGTGCGCCTCGGTGAGCCGCCAGAGCCGCTCCAGGTCGCGCTGGCCGGCGGCCTCGACGGCGTAGCGACGCAGCGCGGCCTCGCCCCACAGGTGCAGCTGCTCGGCCCGGGCGAGGGGGTCGCGGTGGTCGGCGGTCGCCAGCGTCATGCGACTTATCAAACACCACGGTCGCCAGGGCGCGTGTGAGCGAGCCCACGCCGCCCCCGCCGGCCACCCGCGGCCCCGGCCCAGGAAGCCGTGCGGCCCATG
>Ga0180435_10001678_pt1 | contig 22845 bp, 21 predicted proteins | sample SS_ome_3_FD_132467 | JGI IMG/M metagenome (GOLD analysis project Ga0180435, IMG submission 132467) | Hypersaline lake sediment archaeal communities from the Salton Sea, California, USA - SS_3_S_1 metaG | ecosystem: Environmental > Aquatic > Non-marine Saline and Alkaline > Hypersaline >... | reverse complement strand
GATGAAACAGGCGCGTTGTTCCTGACAAGCGGCGGCGAGGACCTGTTGAGGGCCTACAGAGAGAACTGATCCGCATCAGGCAGCAGCGCTGGCGGTAAACGCTCAGTCGTCGCGCCTGATCTCAAGATCTTCTCGGGTAAGGTTCTCGCGCAGGCGTTCAGGGTAGTCGGCCGGAATGCTCCAGAGCAGGCCCAGCTCCGTCGGGGCGAGCGCACGCTCGCTGGGCTCGAGATCACTACGCACCGCCAGAATCATGTCAGTGCTCGCCCAGGGGTGGTCGTACCAGTAGCGGTGGCCGGTGATATCGAAGCCGCGCCCTTCCCAATCGCGGGAAACGTCGACAACTTCGAGGCGCTCCGCAGCCAACACAACATCCATCTGCTCCTCACTGAGCTCCGTGTTGCGCTGCCCGATACGAGAGCCTCCCCGCATGAAGGTCTTCGCCATCTGCAGCGCGCTGTCTTTGGAGGACACGGTGACAACGATCCGTCTGGCCAGATCGTTAAGTGCAGGCAGTGCCTCGAGGAACTCATCGTCGGGCACATCTGCGGCGGCGAAATACACGGTACCGAGCCGAAAGCGCTCGCGGAGCGCTTGTTCACTGCCGGCGTAACGCGCATGCAGTTGCGCCAGTGCCGAGTTGACAACCCTTGCCCCGGCGCTCCAGCAGATGATATGTATGCGCCGCGCCACAGATTTACTGGCCAGCTGTTCCAGCAGCGCGGTCAGCGCTGGCGCCGCTGTGTACGCACGCCGCACGTCACTGCCCAAGCCATAAGCGAGTATGTTCTGCCGGGTAGGCCAGGAAAACGCCATGGAGGTCATATCGCGACCCATGAAATGGTCCAGCTGGGCGGCGAACGCATTGGCGTTGTAAAAATTGACCTTGGCACCGTGCACGTAGATCAACAGATCCTGGTCACGAGCCGACTCGATGGACGCGTTCAGGTCGGCCATCAGCCAGGCGGCGGCTCCACGCACGTCGCTTACGTCACCGTTTTCATCGGTCCTGAAGTGACCAGCCTCAACCAGACCAGCGATAGACAGATCAACAACCTCCGGCCTGTCAGCCCGGCGTGAGTAGTCGCTGAGTTCGGACCAGGAGGTATTTGGACCACCGAAACCGATCAGGGTTGTACCAACGGACACCTCATCACTCTCGGCATTGCCATAGTCGATACGCATCAGGTCATCTTCACGCTGACGGGTAGTGGCGTAATAAACGCGGCGGGGGTTCCAGCGTTGGGTTTCAGGAATATGGTCCAGTGGACTGACGCTCATCTCGCTGAACAGCACCGGCGTCGGCATGAGTGGCTGTACAGTGGGGCCGCCGCAGCCCACCATCAGCACAGTGACCGCCAACAGCAGGCTATGAGGGTATTGAGGATGTGGCACGTGTCACCTCCGATTCTTGTGCGGTTTAAAGTTCCTGAGAAGTCGCCGCGCGCTTCAGCGATGCACGGCGCACCAGACTCTAGCGCATTCATATATCGGTAGAAACCCGAGGCGCTGCACCATCCCTTAAAATGAATTGCACCCCGATGGTAAGATCTTCAGCTCTGAACAATCGAATGGGACAAATCGAGCGATGAAGACGCTTCTACCAGACGACAGCTCTACGAAAATACTGCGTACCGGCTTTTTCATAGCGTCCCTGAGCCTTTGTCTCATTCTTACTCTGGCTGCCAGGGACATCCAGGCTGCAGACTCTGCCCCCGAAGCAGAAAACGCCGGACTCGTCCGGCTCTCCGAAGCCTTAGAAAGGATTGATGCACTCCGCCCACTCGTGACCCGTTTTGAAACAGCGCATGCCAACACTCCACCCGAAGATGTGTTCACCAGAACAGTGATCGATGCACGGCTGGATCGTGCATGGTCCTCAATAGTGGCGGAGATCCATCGTGCAGCGCGTCTGGTGCTGGAATTGGAAGATACGGGCGTGCTTGATGCTGAACAGCGGGAAACCGTTGAGGCTCTGCTTTCGTCAGTACCGCAAACGGCGTTTGCCATGCTGGACCGCTTGTCCCAGGAGGTTGCGCTACCGAATCAGGACCAGTCAGCAGCAGAGCAAGCGGCTGTTTTTGCAAGTGCGAACATAGATACTGCACGCGTCGATACTTTATTCGGTCAGATACTCGAGAATTTAAAACTGCAAGCGCAGTTTGCCCTGGATAACAGCGACACGACAGCCGAGTTAACGCGGCGTTTAGAAGCTCGTGCAGAGGGGACGTCTGCTTTTCTGGATGTTTCCAGCAGGGACGTGGAAGCCTTGAGCCTGCAAGCTTCAGTTCTGCCAGACGATGCTGAGGTTGCTGCACAACTCGCCGTGGCGCGCCAACGAGTTGAGTTGTCAGTGGATGTATTGCGAAGTGCAGTACAGAAAATGCGTTCTTTGGGGTTGGAGACGCGCGAATACGAAACACAGCTGATATCTCGAACCGGGGAGATTACAACCGACGTACTCGATGTCTCGGTACTGGGAAGCCTGGCAGTATCAGCATGGCAGTCGATGAAGGATTGGTTGGCAGAAAATGGCGCCAGCTTGTTTTTCAGCGTGCTGATATTCCTGCTGATTATCTATATCACCTTCAAGCTTGCGGCATTTGTTCAACAGCTTGTTCTAATGGGTGTAGAGCGAAGCAAGAATAAGTTACCGCAGCTACTCAAGCGTATGATCGTATCGGCAGCCCGGGGATTGGTCCTCGCCCTGGGTTTGTTGATCGCCGTGTCCCAGCTGGGTATCTCGCTCGGCCCTCTCCTTGCCGGTTTAGGTATTGCCGGCTTCGTGATCGGGTTTGCTTTGCAGGATACTTTGTCCAACTTCGCCGCGGGCATGATGATCCTGTTCTACCGACCGTTTGATGTCGGCGATGTTGTGGAAGCCGGTGGCGTCTTTGGCACCGTGAACCATATGAGCCTGGTAAACACCACGCTGAGCAACTGCTGAAAGATATTGTTGCCAGTCATGCGTCGGTGCTGGCGCACCCGGAGCCGGTCATTCGCCTGCACGAACTTGGCGAGTCCTCAGTTAACTTCGTCGTTCGACCCTGGGTCAACGCCGAGGACTACTGGCCTGTCTACTGGGACATCACGCGGGAAGTTAAGATGCGATTTGATGCAGAGGGCGTTTCCATTCCGTTCCCGCAGCGAGATGTTCATCTCTATACTGAAACAGCGCAAAGCACAGAGAAATGACAAACCCTGCACATCACTTTGTGTCTAAAAGATACTCGGCTACGGCCTGATAAGCGGGCAGAGAGGTAGGATCAATCAAGCCATTTTGCGCGCTTGGGTATGATGCAAATCTGACCAGCACCATATCAGCGGTTGGGTCCACATAAATGGTTTGTCCATGTACCCCACGAGCCGCGAAAGCTTCATGTTTGTTATGTAGAACCCACCACTGACTCCGGTAGCTGGCGCCTGCCAGTGTTGGAAACCCGTTGCCGAACTTGTTTTTATCTCCACCGGCTCTAATTTTGGTGACAACCTCTTCAGGAAACAGCCGTTTGCCGTTAATAACTCCCTCGTTCAGCATCAATAACCCCAGACGGCCCAGGTCTCGCAGGCCTGCGGTTAAACCGCCGCCCGCAAACGGCACGCCGAGACCATCTACCGTCTGATAAGCGTCCTGTTCTGCACCCATTCTGCGCCAGAGCCTCTCAGAGGCGAGTTCGGTGACAGATTTTCCCGATACCCGGGAAATAATCCATCCGAGCATGTCGGAATTGATCGTCATGTAATGGAATGCTTCGCCATGCTCACCTTCGGGTTCAACTTGCTGGAGGTATTCCCAATAGCCGTTAGGTCCGCTGTAGTTTTCAGGTTTTGGCAATGGGCTTGCCGCACGCGAATACAACCAGATGTCCGCGTCTGGATCAGCATAATCTTCAGAGTATTTAACCCCGTGGTCATATCCATCACTTCGCGAACGGTTGCGCTGGCAAACGCGCTACCCGCGATTTCAGGAATGATAGTGTCTACGGTTACTGTGTCATCAAGATCGCCCTCTGCGATCATTATTTCTGCAAGCAGGCCGGTGACTGATTTTGTCATGGACATAGCAGCATGTTTGCCGTCTTCCTCTAGGCAGCCGAAGTAGCGCTCGTAAACAACGCGCCCACGATGCAGAACAAGAATGCCGTCGGTGTAATTGGCAAACAATGATTCTTGCCAGGACATCTCTTCGCTTGCACCGATAGGCGTAAAGGTCAGGGCGTCAATCTCGTCCGAGGCTTTTTCAAGCGTTCTTTTACGCGAATATTTGAGCGGCACCGGTGCGCCGAGACCGCGGCTGATTGGTTTGGTTGGAAGCAACTCGCGCAGATGACACACAGACCAACGCAATTTGGGGAAACTGAAGTAGTTTGAATCCGGTTGTGTGATCAGCTTTTCCGTGGGAGGCGGAAAGCCTTGCATCCAGCCCAGGGCTTTGGGATCAGAGTTCTCTGCATCCAAGGGGGTTGCAGCGCCAGTACCTGATGCCATGACAGTTAAGAGAATCCAAAGACAGATGCAGCTAGAGAATTTATGTTGTGTCATTGTTGACTCTGTCCTTGGTCAGGGTTCATCGGGCTCAATGGCTGCATTTTACTAAACGCAACTGGCACCATCCACTGTCTGAGGATCTGGCTCTCCTCAAGTAAGATGTGAAGTAGCAGGTTGCCGCTACATGCGGAAACTCTGCTGCCTCTTTCGGAAGTAGCTGTGGCATTCGCGGGCTACGCAAGTCCAGCCGGTGCAATGTTTGACGCAATTCGAGAAACTGCGAGTATCATCGATGTGAAGCTTAGTACTCAGCCCTGAGGGATAATGCACAGATCTCGTGACGGAGGTGATTCGTATCGACACGCAACACACGAACTCATTGTCATCACCGCAGCTAATCGCCGCGTTGACTTCCGATGATAAATCAATCCGGCTCAGAGCTGCCTTTACAGTCGGATCGTATCCCAACCCAGAGCTGATGGAATCGCTTGTAGCTCGGTGCGCGATTGAGCCGGATTTCTATGTACGCGACACGTTGACCTGGGCATTGACTCGTTTCCCTTCAGAAATCGTTGTGCCGCGACTGCTCACGGAGCTCCATTCAGCAAACGCCCAGGCCCGCAGCCAGGCATTGCACACTCTGTCCAAGATTGAAGACGCCAGTGCATGGCCTGCCATAACACAGTCTTTGATGCGCGACGCTGACGACGAGGTTGCCCGAAGCGCATGGCGTGCTGCCGTTGTGCTTGTACCCGAAACTCAGAAGAATGAATTAGCTGAAGAACTGGCCGGTCAGATGGGACGCGGCAACCGCGAAATGCACCTCAGTCTCAGTAGTGCGCTGGTTGCGCTCGGCGCAGCCGCAATCGAGCCCATTCTAAAAAAAGCAATCGCGAGCGAAGACCCAGGCATCCGGGCGCATGCAGAGGCAACGCAAAAGCTGATGCGGGATCCGGATGCAGGTTTCCAGCTCGCCATCGATCAAGTCAAAAAGATTCTTGCGCCCGGCGATTGAAAGAATCGTCGAGCGTCAAATATGGAAGTTAGAGCCTTTTAGCGATAAGCCAGCGTCTGATGCAATTCTGCCAGACGAAGTTCTGCTGTATCCAGCGCGTATTCAAGCTCAGGCAGGCGGGTGTTTATGCTGGCACGTTCGTCGAGCAGCGACTCAAATTTTGCAACCAGTTGCACGCGTTCTTCAACCGTAAGGTCTGGCACAAGCTGAGCAGTTGTAGTGCCTACCAGTTCTTCTTTGATCTGCAGTAAGCGCTGTTCATCGCGTTGAATCTGGGAGGCCAGTCGACTGACTTCGCGCTGGGCTTCGTATATCTGCCGACCGTCCGCGTACGCGGCTGCAAAGGAGCCCTGCAATGCGTCCGGACAGACTGTATTCATACCTGAACCACGAACACCCAGCTGGTAACCATTCTGCGCCGTGCAGTAGTTATTCAGACCTTCACGCCAACCGGCAAGGTAGCCATCCCGCTCTGGAACGATACCGAACTCGCCACAGGCTTCCTGGTGCGCAAGAATATGCGTGTTGGCCACGCCATTAGCACCATCGCGAAACCCGATGCTCTGCCAGTCGCCCGCACGGCACTGATATTCCGTGACTGAGGGTTTGCTGGCGCAACCAACTAAAATCAGGGCTGACACCAGAATTAACATGCGCTTCATGTGCACACCTCTTGATTCATACATCTCTTGACCGGACAGCGTAGGCAGATACCCGGTTATGATGGGTGACCCCGGTCTCAATTTATGACAATAAGAGGTGAATGCAGCCTTTATTTGCGTTTTTTGTAGTCGTTATGACGTACATGCTGGGTGCGGAAGGTCTTTGCACCCGCATTTTTCTTCTGCTGGGAGCGCTGCTGCCGTTGCTCTTTCTTAGCCGCATCACCACCGGTACCTGCAGGCTGATAGGTGGGTACCAGATGTTTTTTACCATTCCCAATCAGCTCTTCGCGCCCCATATCACGCAGCGCTTCTCGCAGGATAGGCCAATTGTTAGCGTCATGGTAACGCAGGAAAGCTTTGTGCAGGCGTCTCTGTTTAAAGCCTTTCGGCACATAAACTTCTTCGCCGTCTGCTTTAACTTTTCGCAGCGGATTGGTGCCACTATGGTACATGGCGGTAGCGGTTGCCATGGGGCCCGGCAGAAACGCCTGCACCTGATCTGCACGGAAATCATTTTCTTTCAGCCAGAGCGCCAGCTCCAGCATATCGTCATCTGTTGTGCCTGGATGAGCTGCAATGAAATAAGGAATCAGATACTGCTCTTTGCCCGCTTCTTTAGAGTATTTATCAAACAGTTCTTTGAAGCGGTAGTAGGTGCCCATGCCGGGCTTCATCATTTTCGACAATGGACCGTCAGAAAGAGCTTCTGGTGCGATCTTCAGATATCCACCGGTGTGGTGCTTGGCCAGCTCTTCAATATATTCAGGTGACTCGTTAGCCAGGTCATAACGCACACCCGACGCAATCAGCACCTTTTTAATGCCCGGCATTTCCCGGGCCTTGCGATACAGCTGTATCAGAGGCGAGTGATCTGTATTCAGATTGGGACAGACACTGGGGAATACACAGGAGGGCCGACGACAGGCTGACTCTATCTCTTTACTCTTGCAGGCCAGTCGGTACATGTTGGCCGTTGGGCCACCCAGATCAGAAATGACGCCGGTGAAACCCGGCACCCGATCTCGGATTTCTTCAACTTCCCGCAATATGGAGGCTTCAGAGCGGCTCTGTATAATGCGACCTTCGTGTTCAGTAATCGAACAGAATGTGCAGCCACCAAAACAACCCCGCTGGATGGCTACGGAAAAGCGGATCATCTCGTAGGCTGGGATCTTTGCATCGCCGTAAACAGGATGCGGTACACGCGTGTAGGGCAGTTCATAGACTGCATCCATCTCTTTGGTTGTCAGTGGAATCGGCGGCGGGTTAATCCAGACGTTAGTATTGCCGTGCTGCTGCACCAGGGCCCGGGCATTGCCGGGGTTTGATTCAACATGCAAAACGCGGGACGCGTGGGCATACAATATCGGATCAGCTTTGACCTGCTCAAAACTCGGCATACGAATCACCGACGTATCGCGATTTTCACTCGGTACATCGCGCACAAAGCGCACCACCTGAACATCCTCAGGCATAGCTTCCTGATCACGCCCTTTGCCTACCTCAGGCTTCATCTCGTAAGGGTCTTCCTTGGGATTGAGTCGCCCTGGTGTATCCAGGTGCGTAGAGTCAATTTCCGTCCAACCCCCTGGTGTACGCGTACGTTTAAAGGCGGTGCCACGAATGTCGGTGATCTCTTTGATGTCTTCGCCAGCGGCCATACGATGTGCGATCTCCGCTATCTGCCGCTCTGCGTTGCCGAACACCAGCAGGTCCGCTTTGGCATCCAGCACCAGGGAGCGCCGGATTTTTTCAGACCAGTAGTCATAATGGGCAATACGACGCAGGCTGGCTTCAATCCCGCCGATGATTATCGGCGTGGACCCATACGCTTCACGCAGTCGGTTAGAGTAGACAATGACGCTGCGATCGGGGCGATTGCCGCCGAGGCCGCCAGCCGTGTAGGCATCATCTGAGCGCACCTTACGGTCTGAAGTGTATCGGTTCACCATTGAATCCATATTGCCGCCGGTGACGCCAAAAAAGAGATTGGGTTTACCCAGCACTTCAAAATCTTTGGTCGACTGCCAGTCCGGTTGAGCAATGATGCCCACACGAAACCCCTGGGCTTCCAGAAAACGCCCAACTATGGCCATGCCGAAACTCGGGTGATCTACATAGGCATCCCCTGTGACAATAATAATGTCGCAGCTGTCCCAGCCCAGTTCGTCCATTTCCGCACGGCTCATCGGCAGCACTGGCGCAGGCGTCAGGCGATGCGCCCAGTATTTGCGGTAGCTCATCAGCGGTTTAGGCGTGGCGGAGGCTGGCGATTCATCGATATTTTTCATAGCGCGGCATTCTACCTGTCTCTATGATGAGACGGGTCACTAATTACGAGGGGAAAAGACCATGTTCAACAAAATAGGTTTGACCATAATGTTAGGGCTATGCAGCCTTAATGTGCTGGCAGATGATGGTTTGCTGTACGAAATGCGAACCTACACCGCTAATGAAGGCAAACTCGATGCGCTGCATGAACGCTTTCGCAACCACACCATGTCCATATTCGAAAAGCATGGCATGCAGAACGTTGGCTACTGGGTACCTGCTGAGACACCGGATACGCTGATCTACATCATTGCGCATAAAAACACTGACAGTGCGCAGGCAAGCTGGCAGGCTTTTGTTGCCGACCCACAATGGCAGGACGTTTACGCTAAATCCATAGCGGACGGTCGCCTGGTGAAAGACATCGTCAGTGTGTTCATGACCAAGACTGATTATTCACCCTGATCGGCAAGCTTTCAGGAAGGGCGCGTCAGCTTCAGCAAACGAGCGCGCCTCCTTCAGCTGACCTTCATCAGGCAGACACGACATAAAGACCCTTCCTCCGCAATGTAAGGCAAGTGTCGCTCTGCAATCATTTCAACCAGTTGCTCATCCTGCAGCAAACTGAAAGTGGATTCATAGTCATCCTGCTGCCATGCCTCATCGCGAACGGTGATACAGATGAGGCCACCGGGCTTCGTGACACGGATAAGGTGGGCTATTGTGTCCGGACCAACATGGCCGAGGGTGAAGGTACCTACACAGATTGTTGCGTCAAACTGATCCGCTTTGAGTTCCAGCGGTTTTGTCAGGTCACCCTGGAGGAGTTCAACATACACATTTTTCCTGCGCGCGTGCTCCAACATATCGGCGGAATAATCGAGACCAACTAATCGCCTGTAACCAACACGGTGGAGCTCCTCCCCGACCAGTCCGGTGCCACAACCTGCATCCAGGATGCGGGCATCGGACGAGGTCAGACCGGCGTGCAGTATCTCAGCGGCAGCACGCGGGGCCGCATAACCCATTTCGCCAACCAGGTCTGCATCGTATTTTCCGGCCCAGTCTGCATAAGCGGCTGCAAGTTCAGCCGGGGTTTTTGCCTGTAGTACCCGCTCGTGGATGTCTCTTCTGTTACTCACTGGTTGCCTCCCTCGTTAAAACAGACAGACATGATACACATCCACTAATCCCTTGCTGAGGGCAGAGGCTGCGGCTTCACTCTTATATCTACTGTTCGCTGAGCAGCGTTTATGAGAAGGTTCTCTATTCGAGAGAGGAAAAGCTTACACGTGCTATCAAGACTAACTGCAACACTGGTGGTCATCAGCCTGATCATCGGTGCTGTCGTGCTCATCAAGCAACATCAGAATGATTCCCGAGCCGCTGCGATGGCCGGCGGCCAGCCACCGCCAACGGTAACCGCAACCCGCGTGCAGAACACGCGCTGGGCACAACGCATAGAGACGGTCGGAGATCTGACCGCGGTACAGGATGTTGCCCTCGCCTCCGAAGTGCCCGGCAAAGTGTTGGCAATCGAGTTTGAATCCGGCGCGGCGGTAAAAGCCGGCGACGTGTTGCTGCGCCTCGACGCCGCCGAGGACCGTGCCCAGCTTGCATCGCTGAATTCGGAGCTGCGCCTGGCGGACCTGGAAAACGAGCGCATTAACAAGCTGCGCAGCTCTCCAGCCTTTTCCCAGTCACAACTGGATCGCACTCAGGCACAGCTCGCCAGCCTGCAGGCACAGGTTGAACGTCAGCAGGTTGTACTGCAGCGCAAGGTCGTGCGCGCCCCTTTTGACGGCATGCTCGGTATCCGCCAGGTGAGCCTGGGCGACATCCTCGCAGCGGGCACCCCTATCGTTCGCCTGCAAAGTCTGGACCCCATTTATGTCGACTTCACAGTGCCCGAGCGTCACCGCGGAGCGGTCAATCCTGGAGATAGGTTGGAGGTCAGCGTCGCCGCCTGGCCAGGTGAAACATTTACCGGCACTCTGCTTGTTATCAGCACTGACGTGGACGTGCGTAGTCGCACACTGATGCTGCGCGGTCAACTCGACAACGCCGAGGGTCGCCTGCAGCCAGGTATGTTCGCTACCGTACACCTCATCCTCAGCGATGAGGAACCGGTGCTGACGCTGCCACGTACCGCTATCAGCTTCTTCGCCTACGGCGAGTCTGTGTTTACCATTGATGAGACCGAAGGCCGCAACATCGTGCACCGTCGGCCCATCCAGGTGGGCCGCACCCGCGACGAGCAGGTGGAAATTCTTTCGGGCCTGGAGGCCAATCAACAGGTTGTGCATACGGGCCACTTGAAGCTCCGTGAAGGTCAGGCAGTCGAAATCGTCGAAGCTATCACCTTACCCGCTGGCGAAATCGACCCATGACACTCACCGACATATTTGTTCGCCGGCCTGTACTGGCCTCTGTCATCAGCCTGCTGATCCTTTTGCTGGGGGTGCGCTCGCTGTTGTCACTTGAAGTGCGGGAGTACCCGAAGACTGAACAGGCAGTGGTCACGGTGACAACGGCATTTCCAGGTGCCGACGCCGACCTCGTGCAATCTTTCATCACAGAACCTTTACAGCGCGCCGCTTCTGAAGCGGAAGGTATCGACTACGTCACCTCAGTTTCGCGTCAGGGTGTTTCGATGATCCAGGCCTTTATGGTGCTGAACTATGACCCTTACGATGCCCTTGCAGAGATCCAGGGGAAAATCGCCAGCGAACGCAATAACCTGCCGCGTGAGGCACGCGATCCCGTAATTTCTCTGTCCACCAGCGATGGCTGGGCTTTGATGTATCTGGCCATCACCAGTGAAGGGATGAACACCGCGCAGATGACGGATTATTCGCTGCGCAGCATTGTACCTCGCCTGCAGGCGCTGCCTGGCGTCGCCAAGGCCGGCATCAACGGAGATCAGACCATGGCGCTGCGCGTCTGGATGGACCCTCAGCGTCTGACCGCCCTCGACCTCACTGCAGCGGACGTGCGTCGCGCCCTGCTTGAAGAAAACGTCCAGTCCGCCGTCGGCCGCACCAAGGGTGACAGCGTGATGATCAACCTGTCCGCAACCACCAATCTCAGTACCGTCGCGGAGTTCGAAAACCTCGTGCTGCGCACAGACGGCGCCGCGGTAACGCGTTTGAAAGACGTTGCAGACGTGCGCCTGTCGACCAGCAATCCTGACCAGGAGAGCTGGTTCAGCGGCCGCCCCTGCGTGATGCTTGCCCTCACGCCGACACCCGGTGCCAACCCACTTCTACTCTCGGCGGAAGTCAACGCACTGCTGCCGGACATCGTCGCGCAGCTGCCACCGGGCATGGAGATGAACCTCATCTACGATGGCAGCCTGTACATCGAAGACTCCATTGAGGAAGTCTACATCACGCTTACTGAAGCGCTGGTGATTGTGCTGATTGTCATCTTCCTGTCTCTGGGCACCTGGCAGGCAGCTGTTATCCCCGCGCTGGCGGTGCCACTGTCGCTTGTCGGCGGTGCTTTCCTGATGCTGCTCATGGGCTTCTCCCTCAACCTGCTGACCCTGCTGGCCATGCTGCTGGCGATTGGCCTCGTCGTCGACGATGCCATTGTTGTGGTGGAGAACGTCCACCGCCACATCGCCGAAGGTAAAACGCCCTTCGAAGCGGCCCTGGCAGGTGCACGTGAACTGGTGCTGCCGATCATTTCCATGACTACAACGCTTGTGGCTGTCTATATACCCATTGGTTTCATGGGCGGCCTCGCGGGCTCACTGTTCACGGAATTCGCCTACACTCTTGCGGGCACGGTGGTTGTCTCCGGCATTGTTGCGCTGACCCTGGCACCCATGCTCGCCGCGCGCATCCTGCCGGACCGCGAACACGGCACCGCTCTCGAGCACTTTGTCGACGGAGCCTTCCAGCAGCAGGTACGCATCCACCAGTTCCTGCTGCGTGACGCGCTACGCTTCCTACCGGTGCCGCTGCTGGTCGCCGTCACCATTACCGGATCGATCTGGTTCATGTACCAGGGCAGCACCCAGGAACTTGCGCCAACTGAAGATCGTGAGGTATTGAACGTACAGATCTCGGCCCCAGAGACGGCAACCCTGGAATACACGGCAGCGCATGCAGCAGAAGTGGTTAAAGCCTTTCAGAGTTTTCCCGAGTATCTGCGCAGCTTCCTGCTTATCGGTGGCGGCGGCACCCCGGCAAACAGCTTTGGTGGCTTCCGCTTTGTATCGGTGGCCGAACGTGAGCGTTCGCAGATGGAACTGCAGCCCCTGGCACAGCAACTGGTGAATAAGATCCCCGGTGTTCAGGTCGCCGTGTTCACCTTCCCTTCCCTGCCCGGCGCCGCCCGCGGCACGCCGCTGCAGTTTGTGCTTACCGGGGATACACCTTACGCGCAGCTTGTAGATCTGGCGGATGATTTCATTGGTAAAGGCCTGGGCAGCGGTAACTTCGTCTACCTGCGCAAGTCGTCAGAGATCGCGCTACCCCTCACGAGACTCGTTATTGACCGCAACCGCGCAGGCGATCTTGGTGTAGACATGGATGAGTTCGGCATTACGCTCTCAACTCTACTGGGTGGCGGCTACGTGAGCCGCTTTAATCAGGGCGGTCGCAGCTACGAGGTGATTCCGCAGGTGGCGCGACGTCACCGCCTCGATGAGAGCCTGCTGGAGGACTATCGTGTTCGCGGAGGAAACGGCGAACTGATCCCGTTAGCAAGCTTCGTTTCGCTACAACACGAGATAGAGCCAACGGTACGCGCGCAGTTCCAGCAGCTCAACAGCATCACTATCAGCGGTCTCATGGCCCCAGGCGTGTCGCTCGGCGACGCCATGACATGGATGGAACAGACAGCGCAGACGATTCTTCCGGAGAATATCGGCTTCGACTACATGGGTGAGTCACGCCAGCTCGAACAGCAGGGCAACGCACTGCTGTACACGTTTTTCCTGTCTCTGATTGTGATCTACCTGGTGCTCGCGGCACAGTATGAAAGCTGGCGCGACCCGCTGATTATTCTTGTTTCCGTGCCCATGTCGATTGCCGGCGCTCTGCTGTTTATCTACCTCGGGTTCGCGTCCATTAACCTGTATACACAGATCGGCCTCATCACGCTCATTGGTCTGATCGCCAAGAACGGTATTCTGATTGTCGATTTTGCTAACCGCCTGCAGGAAACCGAGGGTCTCGACAAACGCGCAGCCGCAGCCAAAGCGGTGGCTACGCGCTACCGGCCAATCCTCATGACCACGGTAGCAATGCTGATGGCGATGGTACCGCTGCTGCTCGCCACCGGCCCCGGCTCCGTGAGCCGTTCGCAGATGGGTATGGTGATCTTCACAGGTCTCGGCATCGGCACGATATTCACACTATTTGTGGTGCCTGCGGTCTATGTGCTGCTGGCTCGTGATCGAAACGCGGACATACACGCAATGCAGGAAGCCGCGCAGAATCAGCAGGTAATCTGAGGTCTGCGTTCAGGTCCTGGTCGTTACAAGCGCAACCGCATCATTTTTGGACAGTCGCTGTTGCCTGGCAAACTCGAGACTTATTTCGGTGTCGATATTCTGCACCGCACTGGACCAGTCTCGCCACATGTCTCCATCAGGAGGACTACTGCGCAGCTCATCTAATTTATCTGTCCAGAAATCGGCCAATACTGCCTGACGAATCACATCTGAATAATTGTGTCCTGCCATGTGCGCCGTTCGATGATGCCAGAACACGATATCACCCGCTTTGCCATAACACTCAACAGGCTGTTCCTGAGTATCCAGTTCTTCAATTGCTTTGAGATACTCAGGCGTGTGCACAATGCCTTTGAAACCGGGTAGATGATCGTAATAGGGAATGCGCGGTTGATCGTAGCGCAGGTTAAACGTTGGATAGAGTTTAGCGTGGGATCCGGGCCAGACTTTGAACGCACCCCCACCTTGCGGTATGTCATCTAACAAGCCAACCACGCCCAGTTGAAACGGGTGTCCGTCGGTATGACAGGCATCCGGATCACGCGGTTTGTCGCCATAGGGTAACGTGCAATAGACGCCGCGAGCACCTTCGGTACCCACAGCGGGGTCTGTTGGTCCACCCGGCCAGGCAGGCCCCTGGCTACCCATTGGGGTACCGCCAACGACGGCCTGGCGCAGTTCTCCACCCAGCAGTTGTTCCGCCATTGCACAGATCGTTTCGCTGTAAACCAGTTCAATGACCTGAGGTGATACACCCAGAGCACGATTTAACCAGCGATAACCCTGTCGGGTATGAACCGAGTCCAGGGATTCATCTTCTGCTTTGAAGGGCCCGACATGTGTTGTTTGTTCTTCCCGGCGTAGATGACTGTCGGGGGGCAGTGCCGCCCACATCTCGTCGCGCACTTTAGCGCACAGGCCCTGATCCATAGCACCGGGTACCAGCAGGTAACCGTAGCGTTTGAAAAAACTGATCTGTTCATGACTCAGCCTCACCTTTCACCCCTTTTCAACATCACCTGGCTGGCAGCACCCGACGATGATCTCTATGATGGCCGGCGATGTCCAGTAACACCCACCACAGCAACGTTCTGATTGTCGGCGCCGGTTCCGCCGGCGCGGTGCTGGCCAATCGACTCAGTGAAGACCCGGACTGCCAGGTCACCCTGCTGGAAGCCGGTGGCAGCGATCGCCGACTGATTGTGCAGATGCCTTCAGCTTTCTATCTGCCGGTAAAAAACAAATCCCTCAACTGGGGCTATGAGAGCGAGCCGGAACCACACCTGAACAATCGGCGTCTGTTGTGCCCACGTGGTCGTGTTCTGGGTGGATCATCTTCCATCAACGGCATGGTGTATGTGCGCGGTAATGCCGCAGACTATGCAGCCTGGACCGAGCTGGGCGCAGACAACTGGGACTACGACACGATTCTCCCGTACTTTCGCAAAGCGCAAAACTTCGCGGGTGCAGCGGGCGATGATCCCTATCGAGGCAACAAAGGTCCGCTCGCTGTTTGTGAGGGTGAACTGAACAGCCCGCTATATCAGACTTTTCTGGATGCCGCCGCCGAAGCGGGCCACAAACTCAGCGCAGACCTGAATGGTGCTCAGCAGGAAGGGTTCGGCAAGTTGCCAATGACCGTTGATAAAGGGGTGCGGGCCTCAACGGCGCGGGCGTATCTGCGACCTGCACAGCACCGCCCCAACCTCTTCATTCACACCCGCACTCACGCCTTAAAACTGTTGTTTGACGGAAACAAAGCAATCGGCGTAAGCGCAGAACAGCGAGGACAAAACAAAGCGTTTTACGCAGATGAAGTGATTCTATGTGGCGGCGCTATCAACACCCCGCAACTGCTGATGTGTTCAGGCATCGGACCCGCAGACGCCCTCCGGCAGGTAGGTATCAGAACGCTGTTGGATCTGCCAGGCGTGGGCCAGAACCTTATGGACCATCTGGAGATTTACGTACAGCAGGCCTGCAGACAACCGGTGAGCCTGTTCAAAGATCTGGGGTTGATCGGTCGCGGAAAAATCGGATTGCAATGGCTGGCTGATCAAAGTGGCCTTGGCGCAACCAACCATTTTGAGGTAGGCGGGTTTATCAAAAGCGATACCGATAAAGACTACCCCGACATTCAGTTCCATTTTCTGCCCGCTGCGATGCAATATGACGGTAGCGCGAAGGCGGCGCAACATGGCTTCCAGGCACATGTGGGGCCCATGTTGTCCCAGAGCAGAGGCGCGGTCACTTTAGCCAGCAGCAACCCGAAACAACATCCTAGGATCGCGTTTAACTATATGTCCCATCCGGAGGACTGGCAGGTGTTCCGTCAGGCCATTCGAGCTGCAAGAGAGATATTTGCACAACCGGCGTTTGAGCCTTACCGAGGCATCGAACTGCGACCTGGCGCACACGCACAAAGCGATGCAGAATTGGATGCGTTCATCCGCGCGCATGCTGAAAGTGCCTACCACCCCTGCGGCACCTGTCGCATGGGTGAAGATGACCATGCAGTGGTCAACAGTGAAGGGCAGGTGCGCGGCATCGACGGTTTGAGCGTGGTGGATGCCTCCATATTTCCACACATCACCAACGGCAACCTGAATGCTGTTGTCATCATGGTGGCCGAACGCTGCGCAGATTTAATCAAAGCCCGCATCTGAGCCACGCAAAGTCTGGATGATTACCCGCCTGGCAATTACACTGGGCATTGTGTCATCAGGAGAAAACAACATGAGCAAAAAAGTAGACTGGTACTATTACCGTGGCGGCTGAACGACCTGCACCAAAGCATCCAAGTTTTTGGAAGCCAGTAATATAGAGGTCAAAGAGACCGTTCCCGCCAGCCGCAAACTGCAGCGCGAAGACGCTGAAGCTTTGCTGGCCAAAGCCACTAAAATGACCGTGGCCAAAGGTAAAAAAGTACAAACCTTCAAGGGCGGTAAAAATGCGCCCACAGAGGCAGTGGACGCCATGCTCGGGGCAACCGGTAACATGCGTTCTCCCACCATCGTTGTGGGCAAGACCTTGTTAGTCGGGTTCAACGAAGAGGCGTTCAGCGAAGCTTTCGGTTAAACAGGTAACTGCGAACTGAATAGATTCAGTACTGAATCTATTCAGTACTCAATAACACTGTTTTCGAAAATGAACCCGCCCGGCGCCATCACCAGTCGATGGCGTTCGCCATCGACGTCAGCATCCCAGGGTTCATAACCCGAATCACCCTCCCACAGCGCTACGCGCGTGCCTTCGGAATTCTGCACCACGCGCGTGGCGTAATATCTGGGCTCCTGTTCCGTTAGACGCGACATCAGCGAAGCGCTGGGCGTGTACTGCGAGAGATGATAAAGCGTCACCCAGGTGGGTGGCACCAGATCAATCTCTCCCGCCGCATGCCGCTGCAGGGCTTGAGCCGGGCTGACCCAGGCATGGTCTTTGATCTCGCCGTCATCAATAACCACTTCATCATCACTGTCCAGCACCGTTGCAAAAAACCAGGTCGCAAAACGTTTCTGCGGACCCGGTGGCGGTGTCCAGTGTGCAAACCAGGTGAATTCGTCAGGCGTGACAACAAGCCCGGTTTCTTCGAGGGTTTCACGGGTAGCCGCCGTTCGGGCTGCATGGGTATCATCAGCGCCGGGCAGGCGATCGGCAGCGTCGATTTTGCCGCCGGGAAAAACCCACATACCACCAAAAGTGATTTTTGAGTTTTTCCGTAACATGAGTACCTCAACCCCCGCCTCGCCGTCGCGCAGCAGGACCACGGTAGCAGCGAGAATGGGAGGTGCTACGCCTTCATCGTCTTCCGAACGGGCGTTGATGTCTCCGTACATGTCATTTTTATGCGCCATGATTCCCAGCCTCGCTCAACTACAATACTTCGAACAAACCAGCAGCACCCATGCCGCCACCAATACACATGGTGCAGACAACATACTTGGCACCGCGACGTTTTCCTTCGATCAGAGCGTGCGCAACCATGCGCGAACCCGACATCCCGTAGGGGTGGCCTACTGAAATCGCGCCACCATTCACGTTTAACAGCTCATCTGGAATACTCAACTTATCGCGGCAGTAAACAACCTGCACAGCAAACGCTTCGTTAAGCTCCCACAGTCCGATGTCGTCCATTTTCAGACCATTTTTTTCCAGCAGCTTGGGTACGGCAAACACCGGACCAATGCCCATCTCGTCTGGATTGGTACCCGCCACAGCCATGCCGCGATACGCACCCAATGGTTGCAATCCACGTTTCTCGGCCAGGCCAGCTTCCATTAATACACAGGCCGAAGCACCGTCCGATAACTGCGAGGCATTGCCCGCAGTGACGTGTTTACCTTCAGCAATCACCTGACCACCGGAAAACACCGGTTTCAACCCAGCCAGCGACTCGGCGGTGGTACCGGGACGGTTACCTTCATCTTTATCCAACGTGACTTCGGAGTCGGTCACTTCGCCGGTTTCTTTGTTCTGAAACTTCATGACCGTGGACATGGGTACAATTTCATCATCAAATTTACCCGTCGCCTGAGCCTCCGCGGTGCGTGCCTGGGAGCTGGCAGATAAAATATCCTGAGCTTCACGACTGACGTTGTAACGCTCTCCAACCACTTCAGCCGTTTCCAGCATCGCCATATAAAGTGCAGGCTTATTTTTCAGTGCCCAGGGGCTGGGAATGGCAAACATATCGCTGGTCTGATTCATGGAGATAGACTCCACGCCACCACCAATAGCCACATCCATGCCGTCGCTGATGATCTGCTTGGCAGCTATGCCAATAGCCATCATGCCTGACGAACACTGACGATCGATGGTCTGGCCAGCCACGCTGTCCGGCAAACCTGCTTCAAGCAGACACTGACGTGCCGTATTGGAAAATGCAGAACCCATCTGGATGGCCGCACCCATGATCACGTCTTCGACTTCTGCAGGGTCAATATTTGCCCGCTGTACCGCATGACGAATGGCGTGCGCACCCAGTGCCTGGCTGGGGGTCGCATTAAAGGCCCCCCGATAAGCTTTACCAATTGGGGTACGAGCAGTAGATACAATGACAGCTTCACGCATATTTAATTCTCCAGAACATTTGAGGGCAGATTAATATCAGGCAGGCAGGTTAACATAGGCGCCAGGACAGCTGGCGAACAAGGATGAACATTCATGGGCAAAAATCCACCTTTCTACAGCCCTGCACAAAGACAGTTGCAGGCAAAGTTCGCCAGCGAAGCCCTGGCATCACGTCTTGAAGAGCTGATTGTCCAGACCGAGCTCGACGAGTCTGCGCAGACATTTGTGCAAGGCGCGGATTACTTTTTTCTGTCTACCGTCAGCGACAGCGGATTTCCAACCGTTTCTTACAAAGGTGGCGACCCGGGCTTTGTGAAGATTGTATCCTCTACACAGATGGCATTCCCCTGTTACGATGGCAATGGCATGTACTACTCCATGGGTAACATAGCGGCCCAGGCCAAAGTCGGCTTGCTGTTCATTGACTTCGAAACCCCTAATCGCCTGCGCATCGAAGGCACAGCGACATTGAGTGAGGAGCCCACCCTGCTCGCCCAGTGGCCGGAGACAGCACTGGCTTGTGTGGTAGAAGTTACGAATACCTGGATTAACTGTCCCCGATATATTCACCCGATGCAACGTCAGGGCAGTTCTGAATTTGTGCCCCGTAAAGGGGTTGAAACACCGGTGCCGGAATGGAAGTCTTATGAACCCGTAGCAGATGTTGTACCGCAACCTGCTCATACTCTAGGCACTCATGCACAGAGCCCGCAATTCACATCAACCTCTAACAAAAAGGATCCCACATGAATGTCAGTGACGCTGTCGCCCAACGAAAATCGATCAGAGCATTCTTAGATACACCGATTGACAATTCAGTCATTGCTGAGCTGCTGGAAAAAGCCGCAAGAGCACCTTCTGGAGGTAACGTTCAGCCCTGGCGAATTTATGTCGTCAATGGTGAAACAACGGGTAAGTTCCTCGAATTTCTGCAGACTTCGGATATCAAAGATAAGCCGGAATACGACATCTATCCAAAAGACCTCACCTCACCCTATCGTGATTCGCGGTTTAAGGTGGGTGAAGACATGTACGCCCTGCTGGGCATTCCCCGAGAGGACAAAGCTGCGCGGTTTGCGCATCTGGCACGCAACTACACGTTTTTTGATGCCCCGGCTGGCTTGTTCTGTTTTGTAGACCGTCAAATGGGGCCACCACAATGGTCAGATCTGGGTATGTTCCTGCAGACATTCATGCTGCTGGCACAGGAAGCCGGGTTGGATACCTGCGCTCAGGAAGCCTGGGCGATGCGCGCCAACAGCGTTCGGCACTTTGTTGGCGCACCAGACAACCTGATGTTGTTCTGCGGCATTGCGCTGGGGCATAAAAATCCGGACAAGCCCGTGAACAGTCTTGTTTCCGACCGCGCACCGCTGGATCAGTGGGCTACCTTTGTGTGAGTCGAAGTCACTAAACCAAGGGTTAACCTATTCGGGACAACGAGATTGCTGCACGGCTCAATGGCATTGATAAATGCAGGCGCGGTCGCGCGTCAACTTCTGAGATTCGTCTCTGCCTTATTCACCACCAACGTATATGCGAATCAGGCGATTGAGAAACTCACGACTTTCATAAAGCGACTGCACTGGGACACGTTCATTTAACCCGTGGAAGCCCGATGTATTCGGATCAGCAAACATACCGCTGATACTGTAGGTTGGGATACCCGCCGGAGTAAGGAGTCGCCCATCGGTCCCGCCCGCCTGCATAAAAGGGATGACGGGAACCTGAGGCCACATCTGTTTGCTCACGGTTTCCATGGGTCCAACAATTTCAGGCGTCAAGGGGGGTGGCGGCGAAGTAGATTCCGGCGGATCTGCAAACGTGACCACGACGTCTGTATCGTTCACCACATCACTCAGAATCTGTCGCACTTCCTCTTGGGTCTGGCCTGGAAAAATTCGGCAGTTCACGTTGGCCCAGGCTCGCTGAGGCAATGCATTTGGAGCGTGACCAGCATCCAGCATAGTGGCGACGCAGGTTGTATGCAGCATGGAATTAAAACTGGAATCAGCGGTGATTCGAGCCAACGCATCCGGATCAGGTGTTGCCTGCAGAATAGCCAACATGTCCTCTCCGGTCTGACCACCATTCAGCGCTGCCATGCGCTTGAAGTAAGCCCGCGTGGTGTCGTTGAAGGTGATCGGAAACTGATACTCCGCAATGCGCGTCAAAGCTGCAGCCAGTCTATTGATCGCGTTATCAGGCACCGGCCGCGAAGAATGGCCGCCAGGGTTGCGAACCTCCAAGTGGTAATCCTGATAGGTTTTTTCGCCCGCCTGAATACCATTGTATATCTTCTGACCATCTGCCCCGGCCACCGCAAAAGCACCTTCATTCAAGGCAAACTGGGCATCAATCAAATCTCTGTGATGCTCAAGCAGATAACGCACGCCATTGAAATTGTTAGGCGTTTCTTCTCCGCAGGTCAACGCGAGCTTAATTGTACGCTCAGGTTGGAAACCCGCTTGCTTCATCCGGATCAATACATCGATGAAGATCGCCGCCATAGCTTTGTCGTCAAAAGAGCCACGACCATAAAAGTAGCCGTCCTCCTCGATCAGCGTGAATGGATCTCGCGCCCAGTCGTCAGGATTCGCCTCCACCACATCGATGTGCGCCAGCAGCAAAATAGGTTCGAGACCTGTATCAAGGCCAGGCAGGTGCGCAACCAGATTTCCCTGAGTGGGCCAGTCTGCGGGCACGATGATGTGAATATCCTGCTCAGGAAAACCTGCCCCGCGCAGATGAACCGCCATGGCTTCAGCCGCCTTGGTGCAGCTTCCAACTGACAGGGTTGTATTGATTTCCACCAGCTCGCGATAGAGTTCGCGGAAGGCGCTGAGTTCAGGATTAAGGGTTTCTGCCTGTGCCGCGCCAGACACAGCGCTCAAACATAGGGCAGACACCAGACTGTACAGTTGCCGCATTGTCATCTTCAACTGGACCTAGCAGTGCCGGCAACACACATGAGGCCTGCCATAATTGCCATATTCTTGATGAAGTTCTGCATTTCGTGAGCTTGCTGAACACCTTCTTCCATCGCCCAGAACGAGTGCATGAAGATACTGATCACCAGCGTCAAACCAGCAAGCACAAACGCAACCACCTGTGTTCGAATGCCAGCAGCAAGACAGAAACCGCCACCAATCTGAATAATGATTGTCAGCACCAGCAGCACTGTAACCATTGGCACACCCTGGTTGGCCATCGCCTCTGCAGTGCCTTCGAACCCGACAACTTTCATGATGCCTGGCACGATGAAATACAAGCCGAGTAATGCTCTGCCTGCCAGTAGCAGCACCTTCTGTGCCAGTTCTATTTGCGAACCCATATCCCTCTCCCCAATTTATTATTGTGCGCGCTTATGCTGCGTTACATATCTATCCAGTGCATTGGAAAACGCCTGTAATTCTTTTTTGCCATAGGCATCCGGCCCGCCGGACACCATGCCACTGTCGCGCAGCGATTCGCGCATATCACGCCGCTGGAGATGGTCCTTTATATTCTCTTTAGTGTAAAAAGTCCCCCGCGGATTAAGCGCAGCACCCTGTTTGGATATCACCTCATCAGCCAGCGGTATGTCAGCGGTGATCACCAGGTCGTCTTTCTCCAGTCGCGCCACAATCTCATTGTCGGCCACATCAAAACCACCGGGCACCTGGACCGATTTAATATAAGCGGAAGGTGGTGCTTTCAGGAACTGGTTGGCCACTAACGTGGTCATGACCTGAGCCCGGTTGGCACATCGAAACAACACCTCTTTCACGGCTCGTGGACAGGCGTCTGCATCTACCCATATCTGCATCTAACAAGCCAAATCAGGCGGCAGAGCGCGTCTGTTGTTTGTCAGCCGCGTGGGCACGAGG
>Ga0180435_10001677_pt1 | contig 22862 bp, 16 predicted proteins | sample SS_ome_3_FD_132467 | JGI IMG/M metagenome (GOLD analysis project Ga0180435, IMG submission 132467) | Hypersaline lake sediment archaeal communities from the Salton Sea, California, USA - SS_3_S_1 metaG | ecosystem: Environmental > Aquatic > Non-marine Saline and Alkaline > Hypersaline >... | reverse complement strand
CGGATCGGACATGAACGGAACGATGATGGCCCGCATCATTCGCCACAAGAGGCTGGCCATCCGCGAAATCTCGGCCCGCGCCAAACTGATCGCCACCGCGGGGGCCACCATATGCTTTTCGTCGAGGTGTAGGAGGGCCGGTCTGATGTCTTGGTCCGGCCGTTTGTCCGGGAGGACGGCAAGGATCAAGTCGGCAAACACCGTGGTAAACGGCAGAAAGATCACCGCCAGCCCGACATTGAATATACTATGAGCGTTGGCGATCTGGCGGGCCATGTTGAAATCAAACCGCATGGCCGTCTCGCGTACCAGCGCGGCAAATGAGGGAATCCAAAAAATAAACAGAATCACCCCCAAGACCTTAAACGAGATGTGGAGAACCGCGACCCGCTTGGCCTGTCGCGACATGCCCGTCGCGGCCACCAGGGCGGTGATGCAGGTGCCCACATTGGCGCCGAATATCATGGGGATGCCTGCTTCCAGAGAGATTAGGCCTTGCTGTGCCAGGACGATGAGGATGCCGATAAAGGCGCTGCTGCTTTGGAGGAGGGCCGTTAAAACGGTTCCCGCCAGAAGACCGGCGAGCGGGTTTTCCAGTCCTTTCATGAAGTCGGTGAGACCGGGATAGGCCCTTAGGGGCTGCATGGTTTCGCTCATGAGCTTCATCCCGAGAAACAACATGCCGAACCCCAAGATGGCGTCACCGGTGTTTCGCAGGTTGTCGCTGCGTCCAAACATCCGCAGGCCCGCTCCCCCGGCGACCAGAAGTAAGGCGTAGTCGGTGAGTCGGAAAGCGATCAGCTGCGCGGTTACCGTGGTGCCGATATCGGCGCCCAAAATGACGCCCACCGACCGGGAGAACCCCATGAGACCGGCCTCCACAAAGCCGACCAACATCACCGTCGTGGCGCTGCTGGATTGGACCACCATGGTGACCAGGGCACCAAAAAGGAGGGCAACGACCCGGTTGGCGGTGAGTGCCTTAAGGATGGACCGAAACGTATTGCCCGCGGCGAGTTTCATTCCCTCGCTCATCTTTTCCATGCCGTAAAGGAAAAGGCCCAATCCGCCGAGCATCCCGGTTATCACCAGGCCCCATGAAATTTGCTCCAAGGGAATGGCTGCGGCCTGTCGTGCCGCCCACAGCCGGGTGGTGAGTAAAAGTAGGACAGCGACGGCGCACAGCGACGCCCGAACGATCAGGGGCCAATGGTCCCGGTGTGGGGGGAGGGGTCTATGCACGGGTTGCATTCCTCATGTATGGACAAGCGGATCTACCATTCGCTGGACAGGGTTCTCTCTACGTCGGTCCAGTTGGCCTGAAGGGCCTCCACGGCGTCGATGCCCATATCCAGGTGAGTGGCCATATACTTGGCATATACCTCTTCGTGTAGTTTGGTCCCCTTGATGCCCTTTTTCTGGATGGGCATGTCGGAGACCAGCATGATGGCGCCGATGGGGACCTCATACCGATAGGCCACAGAAAAGAGCGTGGCCAATTCCATTTCGATGGCCAGCGTTCGGTGTTGTCGCAAATAACGAACAAATGCTTCGTCGAACTCCCACAGTCTCCTGTCTGTTGTGTATACGATTCCGCATCGGGGCGTCAAGCCGGTCTTCTTGACCGCCCCGATACAATAGAGATTGATGCAGGAGGCGGGGATGGCCGGGTATTCCCGAGGCAGGTAATGGCGGCTCGTTCCTTCCCCCCGGATGGCGGCACCGGGCACGACGAAATCCCCCACCTGTAAGGTGTCGTCGATTCCCCCACACATGCCCAGCATGATCACGGACTTGAGATTGTCCAGATAGGCCAAGCAGTGAATCAACAAGGCGGCCTGGGGCGAGCCGATGCCGAAGTCGATCAAGGTGCAATTCATCTGTTTGGCGTGGACCACACGGAATTTTCCCTTCGAACATCTCCCCTCCGCTCGGGCCCGGAACCCGTCGACGTACTCCAAAAAATTGGTCAACAGGATGTGTTCGCAGAAATCTTCCAGCCGGCTTTTTGTATACCGTTCAAGGGTTTGTCTGACATATTCATGTTCTTTCAGCATGGAGACGTGTCCTTTCTCTGTACTCACCCCCCAGACCCAGATCAATACTCATTTGAAAAAAGTATACTTTTGGGCGTTTACCGCCCAACTTCCCGGTTGCCGAGGGACCGACGCGGGAATCTTCCGTGGGGCTCAAGTTTTTCGTTGAAAGATTATGTGTCAATGATACAAAGATCCAGTTGTAAACTCGTAACCGCTTGGCCGGGTAAGCCCCCGCCGGGTGGATGGACGGTTGATTTGTATGCAATCTCGGTGCCTTGCCGTGGCGAGGGGTCTGTCGTGGCCTGTTCTCTGCCGAGATGTCAAATAAAACCGGCTTGTTAACGTAAAAGTCCAAGCCGAAACACTGAACGCCGAAGAGACAAGTGGCGTCTGGAAACGAGCGCATGAAGGGCCTGCTGGTGCTGGAAGACGGGACGTATTTTCCCGGCCGGGTTTTCGCCGGACGGGGCGAAACATTGGGGGAAGTGGTGTTTAACACCAGCATGACGGGGTATCAAGAAATCCTGACCGACCCGTCTTACAAGGGTCAAATCGTGACTATGACCTATCCCCTGATCGGAAACTACGGGGTCAATGAAACGGATGTCGAATCGTCTCGGGTTCACGCGGAAGGGTTTGTGGTTCGAGAATATGAACCGGTGCCCAGCAACTGGGCCTCCCAAGAATCCCTGGCCGATTATTTGGACCGGCACGGGGTGATCGGCATTGAAGGGGTGGACACCCGGGCACTTACCCGGCACATTCGCCGGGCCGGGGCCATGCGGGGGATTATCTCTACAGAGGCATCGGACCCCCGGGCCTTGGCGGAAAAGGCGGCGGCGTTTCCCAGTCTGGTGGGACGAGACCTGATCCGGTATGTGACCTGCGAACACCCCTATGAATGGCCCCGGGAACCGGATGCGGCGTTGTCCGTGGTGATTGTTGATTGCGGGATGAAATACAACATGGCCAGGAGCATGGCCAAACGAAATTTCGCGGTCACCGTCGTGCCGGCCCACACCTCGGCGGAAGCCATCGAGGCCATGAATCCGGATGGCATTTTGCTCTCCAATGGACCTGGAGATCCGGAGCCGCTATCCTACGTGGTAGACACGATTCGGGCCTTAATCCCCCGGTATCCGATTTTCGGTATTTGCCTGGGGCATCAGTTGTTGGGGCTGGCCTTCGGCGGACGGACCTACAAACTGAAGTTCGGTCATCACGGTTCCAACCACCCGGTGAAGAATCTATCCACGGGAAAAGTGGAGATTACCGCCCAAAATCACGGGTTTTGTGTGGATATCGATTCCATTACCGATGCCCAAGTGGAGATCACCCATATGAACCTAAACGACAATACCGTCGAGGGGCTGAGACATCGGGAGTTGCCGATTTTCTCCGTTCAGTACCATCCGGAGGCCTTCCCGGGACCCCACGATGCCCACTATCTGTTCGACGAATTTGTCGGGATCATAAACAGGAGAAAAGTCGGCTGAGCGGATGTTACGATCGGCCTGAAAGGGTGTAGGCCGGGGATACCCAGGCCCGGTTTTGTGAAAAAGTCCTGTAAAAAAGATCTTTGGTAAAGAGAGGGTCCAGTAGTGATTCTGGTTATTGATTTTGGATCGCAGTATAATCAACTTATCGCCCGGCGCATCCGGGAACATCGGGTTTATTGTCAGATTGAGCCGCCCGGCATCGAGATCGAAGATATCCGCGCCCTGGCGCCGGAAGGGCTCATCTTGTCCGGTGGACCGGCGAGCATCTATGAAAAGGGCAGTCCCAAGGCGGACGACGCCATATTTGAATTGGGAATTCCGGTGCTGGGCATCTGTTATGGCCTCCACTACATGGCCGGTGCCTTGGGGGGGCGGGTCCATCAGGCGGAAAAGCGGGAATACGGTTTGGCGGAGCTCCACATCCAGCACGATACGGGAATTTTCAAGGGGATCCGGAGCCCCACCCGGTGTTGGATGAGTCACGGGGACGCGATCGAAAACCCACCTCCGGGCTTTCGGGCCATCGGTTCGACCTCAAATACCCGGATGGCGGCCATAGAAGACGCAGGGCGCAAGTTTTATGGGGTGCAGTTCCATCCGGAAGTGTCACACACCGTCCGGGGCAAGAAGATGCTCAGAAACTTCTTGTTCGAGGTCTGTGGATGCAAGCGAACCTGGACCATGAAGTCGTTCATGACCCAGGCGGTTGCGGAGATTCGGTCCCAGGTCGGTGACCAGCGGGTCATTCTGGGATTGAGCGGTGGCGTGGACTCTTCGGTCACGGCCATGGTCCTTCACCAAGCCATCGGCAAGAACCTGATCTGCATCTTTGTGGATAACGGACTGCTGCGGAAAGGGGAGGCCGAGGAAGTCAAGTCGGTTTTCAAGGAGCACCTGAAGCTCAACCTGAGATTTGTGCGGGCCCGAAAGCGGTTTCTATCCCGACTGAAAGATGTGGAAAATCCGGAGAAAAAGCGCAAGATCATTGGGCGGACCTTCATAGAGGCATTTGAGGCAGAGGCGGGACAACTCAAGGACATCGGCTTCTTGGGACAAGGAACCCTTTATCCCGACATTATCGAATCTCAATCCACGTTTGGGGGACCTAGTGTGGTGATAAAGTCCCACCATAATGTGGGCGGGCTTCCCAAAAAGATGCGGTTGAAGCTCGTCGAACCGCTGAAGCATCTGTTTAAGGACGAGGTCCGCCGTCTGGGCAAAGAACTCGGTCTTCCCGAGGGCTTGATCTGGAGGCAACCCTTTCCCGGTCCCGGGTTGGCGATCCGAATTATCGGGAAAGTAACGCAGGCCAGGCTTTCCGTGTTGCGCAAGGCCGACGGCATTCTCTTGGAGGAAATTCGGGCGGCGGGGTTGTACAAAAAGCTATGGCAGTCCTTCGCGGTGCTCCTACCGTTAAAGAGTGTCGGGATCATGGGGGATCAGCGCACCTATGAAGACATCATCGCCGTTCGGGCGGTGACCAGTAAAGATGCCATGACCGCCGATTGGGCCAAGCTTCCCCACAACCTGTTGGGAAAGATTTCCAATCGCATTATCAACGAGGTGAGAGGCGTCAACCGGGTGGTTTACGATATCAGTTCCAAGCCCCCCAGTACGATCGAGTGGGAATAGTGCCGAAGCGAACCGACATATCGAAGATCATGATCATCGGCTCGGGACCGATTATCATCAGCCAGGCCTGCGAGTTCGACTATTCGGGCACCCAGGCGTGTAAAGCCCTCAAAGAAGAAGGCTATGAGATCGTTTTGGCCAACAGCAATCCGGCAACGATCATGACCGATCCGGAAATGGCGGATCATACCTACATCGAGCCCATCACGCCGGAGATCGTGGCCATGATCATCGAAAAAGAAAGGCCCGACGCCTTTTTGCCCACTCTGGGGGGGCAAACCGGGTTGAATACCGCCATCGAGGTGGCCCGGATGGGGGTTCTCGACACCTATGATGTGGAGATGATCGGTGCCTCCGTGGAGGTGATCAAGAAGGCGGAAGAACGGGATCTGTTTCGAGACGCCATGGCCCGTATCGGGTTGCGGGTTCCGGAAAGCGGTATCGCCCGCACCATGGATCAGGCCAGAGAAATCGCCCGGGAGATCGGGTATCCGATTATCGTCCGTCCCAGTTTTACCTTGGGGGGGACCGGCGGCGGCGTGGCCTATAATCCCGAGGATCTGGAGCGGTGGGCCGCCTGGGGCCTGGATGCCAGCTTGACCCATCAGATCATGTTGGAAGAGTCCGTCATTGGATGGAAAGAGTTCGAACTCGAGGTCATGCGGGACCTCAAAGACAATGTGGTCATTGTCTGTTCCATCGAAAACTTCGATCCCATGGGCGTTCATACCGGGGACAGCATCACCGTGGCCCCGGCACAGACCCTGACGGATCAGCAATATCAGGCCATGCGGGATGCCGCCATTGCCGTCATTAGAGAAATCGGCGTGGAGACCGGGGGATCGAATATCCAGTTCGCCGTGGATCCCACAGACGGGGGGATGGTGGTCATCGAGATGAATCCCCGGGTGTCACGGAGTTCGGCGCTGGCCTCCAAAGCGACGGGATTTCCGATCGCCAAGATGGCCGCCAAGCTGGCGGTGGGGTATACACTGGACGAGCTTCCCAACGATATTACCGGAGAGACGGTGGCCTCCTTTGAGCCGACCATCGACTACTGTGTGGTCAAGATTCCCCGGTGGACCTTTGAGAAATTTCCCGAAACGCAGGATCACCTGACCACCGCCATGAAGTCGGTGGGTGAGACGATGGCCATCGGCAGGACATTCAAAGAGGCCCTGCAGAAGGGCTTGCGCTCCCTGGAGATCGGCCGATTCGGCCTGGGTGCCGACGGGAAACAGTTGCCGGGCTGGGAGGGCAAGACGCCCTCGGTGGAGGAAATCAAGGCCAACGTGGCCAACCCGAATTCTCAACGGATATTTTACCTTGCCTACGCCATCAAGGCCGGCATCGATCTGGAGACCCTATACCACTTGAGTGGCATCGATCCGTGGTTTTTGCGCCAGATCGCTCGTATCATCGCCCTGGAAGAAGAGATATCCCAATCGGAGACCCCGCCGGGGCGGGATCTGTTGATACGAAGTAAGGACTTCGGGTTTTCCGATGTCCAGCTGGGGTATCTTCTGGGGCGGACGGAAGACGATATACGGCGGTTGCGAAAGGAATTGGACATCACAGCGGTGTACAAACTGGTGGATACCTGCGGCGCGGAATTCGAAGCCCGCACACCCTACTATTATTCGACCTACGAACGGGAGAACGAAGCACGGGTGTCCGCCGGATCCAAGGTGGTCATACTGGGGGGCGGCCCGAATCGTATCGGTCAAGGGATCGAATTCGACTACTGTTGTGTCCAGGCCGCGTTCGCCTTGGCGGAGGAAGGGATCGAAAGTGTCATGGTCAACAGCAATCCGGAGACGGTGAGCACCGATTATGACACGTCGGACAAGCTCTATTTCGAACCGCTGACCAAAGAAGATGTCTTGAATATTGTGGAGGGGGAAACCCCTTCGGGGGTAATCGTGCAGTTCGGGGGTCAAACGCCGCTGAACCTGTGTACCCCCCTGGCCGAGGCGGGGGTTCCGATTATTGGGACCCAGGCCGAGAGCATCGCCCTGGCGGAAGACCGGGAGCTTTTCAAGAACGTGCTTCAGAAGCTGGGCCTGAAACAGCCGGACAACGCCAGCGGCATGGATGTGGCGGAGACCCTTCGGCTGGCCGAGCGGATCGGGTTTCCTGTGATGGTTCGACCCTCGTACGTACTGGGGGGCAGGGCCATGCAAACCGTGTATGACCGAGAATCCTTGGCTGCCTTTACGCATCAAGCCAAGCTGGCCTCCCCGGATCACCCGATATTGATCGACAAGTTTCTGGAAGATGCGGTGGAGGTGGACGTGGATGCCATCTGTGACGGCGAAACAACGGTGATCGGCGGCATTATGGAACATATCGAGGCGGCGGGCATCCACTCCGGAGACAGCGCCTGCGTCTTACCCCCTCGGGGGCTGTCCCGCGCCTTTCTGGAAAATATTAGCGCCCAAACCCGGGCCCTGGCCAAGGAACTCAAGGTCATCGGTTTGCTGAACATCCAATTCGCGGTGAAGGGCGATGAGGTGTTCGTGTTAGAGGTCAATCCCCGGGCGTCCCGGACCGTCCCCTTTGTCAGCAAGGCCACCGGGGTTCCGCTGGCCAAGTTGGCCACCAAGGTCATGCTCGGCAAGTCCTTAAAAGAGTTGGGCTTCACAAAACCGGTTCGGCCCCATCACGTGTCCGTCAAGGAATCGGTGTTTCCTTTTAGTCGCTTCCCCGACGTGGATGTGATTCTGGGGCCGGAGATGAAATCCACCGGCGAAGTCATGGGAATCGACGAAGACTTCGGACGGGCCTTCGCCAAGTCCCAATTGGCGGCGGGACAACATTTGCCCACATCGGGCACCGTGTTCGTCAGTGTGAAGGATTCGGACAAGGAAAAGGCTTGTCCCATCGTTCGGAAACTTTACGATATGGGATTCGACATTATGGCCACAGCCGGAACCTCCCGGTACTTGGCCGCGGCAGGAATAGCCAATCAGCGAATAAAAAAGATCGCAGAAGGACGGCCGAACGTCACCGACCTGATCAAGAACCGACAGATACAGCTGGTCATCAATACGCCCTCCGGGAAAGAAAGCGCCGGCGGCGCGGTCATTATTCGACGCACCGTGTTGAGATATGAACTGCCCTATGCGACCACCTTGGCCGGAGCGGGCGCCATGGCCGATGCCATTGAAGCCATGAAGACCCAGGGCCTGACGGTCTGCTCGATCCAGACCTTTCATCGCCACTGTGACGTGGCCCCGAGGGAGGATCCGCAGAGATCAACGCCGGCATGAGTCTTACCGACAGCGGTCATCAGTTAGGGTATAGAGGGACGTCGGGGTCCCCGTTGAAGGTCAAACACCTCTGGAGTCCCGGGATTCCCAACAGCCTACCTATGGCACATACACATTTCTATCGATCAGGAGAAGCACGTGAAGGTATGTCAACAAATACCCGGTAGGCGCCCCTGCGGGTGCGGCGTTTCGGAAGGTCCGAAAGAGTCCTGCGGGATTTTCGGGGTCTTCGGGCAAGAGGCGGCGGCCAAATTGACCTATTTCGGGTTATATGCGTTGCAACACCGGGGGCAAGAAAGCTGCGGCATTGTCACGTCCACCGGCACGACGGTTCAGGAGTACAAGGGTATGGGGTTGGTCTCCGAGGTCTTTGACGAAAAGACCCTCAACCGACTTCCCGGGAAGGCGTCCATCGGTCACGTCCGGTATTCGACCACCGGTTCTTCCATCGCCAAAAACGCCCAGCCCTTCGTGGTCACCCACGGGAATATGTCTCTGGCTATTGGTCATAACGGCAACCTGACCAATGCCAGAAAGTTGAGGCGGGATCTGGAGGGGCGCGGGTCTATCTTTCAAACCACCATGGATAGTGAAATCATTGTCCATCTCCTTGCCCGAAATTTGCAAAACGGTATCGAAGACGCGCTGGTTACCGCGGTCCAGCAAATCGAAGGGGCCTATTCGTGTACCTTGATGACCGAAGACAAGCTGATTGCGTTTCGGGATCCCCAAGGCTTCCGACCGCTTTGTTTGGGCATGTTGAACGGGGGATATGTCGTGGCGTCTGAAACCTGTGCCTTGGATTTGGTGGACGCCCAGTATCTGCGGGATATCGAGCCGGGAGAAATCCTCATCATCGACAATACCGGTCTCAAATCCCTAAACCCGTTTTCAAAACGGCCGTGCAGCTTTTGCATTTTTGAATATATTTACTTCGCCCGCCCGGACAGTAGTATTTTCGGCCAAAATGTATACGCCGTACGAAAACGGCTCGGGGCCCAATTGGCCAAGGAGTATCCGATCGACGCCGATTTTGTGATGCCCTTTCCCGATTCGGGAAACTATGCCGCCCTCGGCTACTGTCAAGGCCTGGGGATTCCCATGGAGATGGGGGTGATTCGAAACCACTATGTGGGCCGGACGTTTATCGAACCCACCCAGTCGATGCGGGATTTCGGGGTCAAGGTCAAGCTCAATCCGGTGCGGGATATCCTGAATCAAAAGCGGGTGGTGATCGTGGAAGACTCCATCATCCGGGGCACGACCAGTAAGATGCGCATCAAGGCGCTGCGCGAGGCCGGGGCCAAGGAAGTACACATGGTGGTGAGCTGTCCGCCGCATCGCTATCCGTGCTACTATGGGATCGATTTTTCCACCAAGGGGGAGTTGATTGCCTGTCAGCACTCGGTGGAAGAGGTGCAAAGCTATATCGGTCTGGACAGCTTGGGGTACTTGAGTCTGACGGGGATGTTGGATTCGACCGGATATGATCACGAGATGTTTTGTTTGGCCTGTTTTAACGGGGCGTATCCGGTCCCGCCGCCCGACGACATTTCCAAGCTCTGTCTGGAGCACTAGGGCGGTGTCCGAAAGGAGATAAATCCAATGACGCCCAGCGGGCGGGGGTCGTCATACGGGAGCTGGATGGATCATGGGTATCAAACGGTGGTTGGATAAAATCGGGGTTACCGGCGTTTTCTGGGGCAGGTCTTTGGGCGGCGTGCCGTATGGGTCCCTGGTCCTGTTTCCCTACCAACCGGCCACGCTGAACTGCGGCATCACTGGTCTACTGGCCTTCAAAGCCCCCCCCTCGAAACAGGATCCGGGAGACCTGGTGGCGGAACTGGAGGGAGTGGTCAATACCATTGCTGAACGGTTCTCCCAGCGGTTGGCGCAAGGAGAGGAAGATCTGGAATCTCCTTCCGGAGAAACGGACGCCCTGCTCGCCCGGCTGGCCGCGTTGGGGGATCGGGGGAAGGATCCGGCGCTCTTCCGCCGGCTGTTCACCCATCGGGAGTATCAGGTTCGGCTGGCCACCCTGTGCACCGCCCTGGAGGGTATCATCGGCGATGCCCAGCAGGCCCTGGCGGAAGCCAAGGAATGGTTGACCTGGAAACGGGCCCAGGATTTCTGGGTCCAAACGGAACGCCTCAAGGACGTCTATTGGACGCTGAAACACGACACGCTGGCGAACATCGACAAGATCAAGGACTTGGTTCACCCGGCCGACCTGGCCCCGGGGGACATACCCGGTCACGCGGTGGATCTGTTGCGGGAAATCAATCTGGTTTTTAACAATCTGGACCGCCTGGAGGTCCGGGGAAGAGACTCGGCCGGCATTTCCGTTTTGTCCGTTTTGGACAAAGAGGTCTTTTCCCGGTTCCGACAAGCCTTGGCCGATGAGGACCGGCTCCAGGAACTGGAGCGCCGCGCCAATGACCCCGTGTTGGTCAACGGCAGTATTCGGATAAACGACGACTGTGCGGCCGGCGTTTCCGTGGCGTTTGTCTTTAAGGTGGCCGCAGAGATCGGGCGCCTGGGTGACAATGTCGCCTTTTTGCGAGAGCAGGTGCGCAAGGACGCGATCTTTTCCCGGTTGTTGACCCTTCCCCGGGTTCACCACAGTGTGCTTGCCCATACCCGCTGGGCGTCGGTAGGGGAAATCAGCGAACCCAATTGCCATCCGGTGGAAAATGACACTCCGCAGCGGGGCATCATTCACGCCTGCCTGAACGGGGATATCGATAATTACCACCACCTGAGCAGGGCCTATGAAACGGAAACCGGAAAAACCATCGATCCTTCCATCAGTACGGATACAAAGATCATCCCCCTTCGCATCGAACAAAAGCTGGAAAACACGGAGTCCCTGGCCGAGGCCTTTCGTCAAACGGTCAGCGAGTTCGACGGGTCCCACGCCATCGCCATGCACACCGACCTGGCCCCGGGAAAGGTGTTTCTGGCCCAGCGGGGCAGCGGGCAGGCCGTATTCACCGGTCTGGCCGGATCTTGTTATGTGCCGGCGTCCGAGATTTACGGGTTTGTCGAGCAGGCCGGCCGGTTCGTGAAGCTGGACGGTGAGAAGACGGTGGACGGGGTGTCCGGGGAAACGCAAGGTCAAATAATGATCCTGGATGCCCACGGTACCGGCGGTGTGGGAGAGATCACGGCCATGTATTATGACGGCACGCCCATCGTGCTGTCTGAAGCGGATGTCAAAGAGGCGGAAATCCGGTCCCGGGACATCGACCGCCAGGATTACCCGCACTACTTCTTGAAGGAAATCTCCGAATCGCCCCGTTCGGTGGAACAAACCATTCAAGGGCGGCTTTCCATCCAGGAAGAGAACGGCGAGCCCCGCCCCCGGATCCTTTTGGATGGCTCGGTCATACCGGACCGTCTGGCCGAAGCCCTCAAAAATCACCGGATAAGCCGGATATTCTTTATCGGCCAGGGCACCGCCGGTGTGGCGGCATCGGGCTGTACCACCTTGTTGCGGGACTATCTGCAGCAAACCGCCATCCGGGTGGCTGCTTTCAAGGCTTCCGAGTTCAGCGGCTTTATGATGGACGGCAGTCTGGCGGACACGCTGGTGGTGGCGATCAGCCAATCGGGCACCACCACGGATACCAATCGGGCCATCGACATGGCCAAGCGCTTGGGTGCCTACACGTTGGCCATCGTGAACCGTCGGGATTCGGATGTAACCTTTAAGGTGGACGGGGTGTTATACACCAGTACGGGCCGAGATATCGAAATGTCCGTGGCCTCCACCAAGGCCTATTATTCTCAAATCGTCGCCGGCGGGATCCTGGGACTCAGGATCGCCCAGTTGACGGGCGCCCGATCCGACGATTTTGTGTTGGGAGAGATGCAAAAACTCTGGAAGCTCTCTTCCGCCATGAGAAAGGTTTTGCACAGCAAGGCCCAGATCCGACGGTCCGCCGAGCGGTTCGCCGTTACCCGACGGTATTGGGCCATCGTGGGAAGCGGTCCCAACAAGGTCTCCGCCGACGAGATTCGGATCAAACTCAGCGAGCTGTGTTATAAAAGTATTTCTTCCGATGTGGTGGAAGACAAAAAGCATATCGATTTGTCTTCCGAGCCCTTGATACTGGTGTGTGCGGCCGGGAACCGGGAAAGCGTGGTTACCGACATCGTCAAGGACACGGCCATATTCAAGGCCCACGAAGCCGTGCCCATCGTCATCACTACCGAAGGGGAACACCGCTTTGAACCCTATGCCGACTCGGTGATTTACGTGCCTCCCATCGAAGAGCGATTCGCGCCTATCTTGAATACCTTGGCCGGGCACTTGTGGGGGTATTATGCGGCCCTGGCGATCAATGAAGAGTCCCAATATCTGTATACCTTCCGTGAAGAGATGAATCGCTATATCGAGACGTGCACGGATCGCGGTCTGGACATCTATGAGATCGTGTTGGACAAGGGCTTTCGGGAACGGGCGACCGGTTTTTACAGCAATTTCAAAAAACGGATCGGCCAAGATCGTTACGCCACAGCCATGGCGTTACAGGCGGGATCGGATCTCACACTGCTGCTCAAGTATCTTTCGGGCCGGCTTCCCATCAAGGATTTTGAGTTTGATTTCGGCCAAGAAGGAACGGCGCCCAATTTGATGAAGCGCTTTTTTTCTTGTATCGGCAAGGTCATCAATGAAATGGCCCGCCCCGTGGATGCCATCAAGCACCAAGCCAAGACGGTTACCGTCGGCACGAGTCGGATCCCGGACAAGGTGGAAGGGTTTCTTTTCGAAGCCCTGGAAGGGCGTGGTTTCAGCAAGGACCAGCTGACCACCAGTAACATCTTGGTCCTCAAGCGTCTCCAGGAAGTGGTGGCCGAAATCAAGGGGGTGACCACCTATGGGATCGAGAACCTGAACATTCTCGGTGAGCCGACGGAGGATTCGGCCATCCACCTGATCAACAAAGAAGGGACCTCGGCCGAACTGAGTTCCCGGATTGAACAGGACAAGCGGCTACACGGCACCAAGCGCATCATCGTCAAGAACGGAAATGTCTTTATCGGGCGAGGTAAGCGTGATAACAGGAGTATCCTGGTGGTACCGGTCATCTCGAGCGGTACGAAAATCGATCATTTGGTCTTGTTTGAGATCGGTTTTCAACGGGGATTGGCGCTCCACAAAAAGGTGGACGCCCTGGGCGGCAAATACCACCACATCCGAAACCTGGTGGAAGAAATGAATCTCGCCTGGCAGGACCAATACCTGGATCGTATCGGGATCGAAGACCTGTTCGGTATGTCGGCCGAGAAGATATCGGAACGGATCGTTTCTGAAGTGCGGGCCTGAATTCATCGTGGAGGATGTTTCCCTGATATGTCTTTTCCTACCAAGTTTATCTTTGTAACCGGCGGTGTGTTGTCTTCCTTGGGCAAAGGCCTGGCATCGGCGTCGATCGGAGCGCTCCTGGAAAGCCGAGGTCTGACCATTACCCTGCAGAAACTGGACCCCTACATCAACGTCGATCCCGGCACCATGAATCCCTTTCAGCACGGAGAGGTGTTTGTTACCGATGATGGTGCCGAGACCGATCTTGACCTGGGTCATTACGAACGATTCACCCATGCCCAGCTGGGCCGCAACAGCAACTTCACCACGGGTAAGATCTATGATTCGGTGATAACGAAAGAGCGGCGAGGGGATTATCTGGGGGGCACGGTCCAGGTGATTCCCCACATTACGGACGAGATCAAGGCGAGTATCAAATCGGTGGCCGAAGGCGTGGACGTGGTTATTATCGAGATCGGGGGGACCATCGGCGACATCGAAAGTCTGCCCTTTCAAGAGGCCATCCGGCAGTTCAAAGCGGATGCCGGCAAGGACAATGTCTTGTACGTCCACTTGACGTTGGTTCCCTATATGCCGGCGGCCGGAGAGTTAAAGACCAAGCCCACGCAGCACAGTGTCAAGGAGCTTCGCAGCATCGGCATTCAGCCCGATATCCTGTTGTGCCGGACGGACCGGTTTCTGTCCGACGAGATCAAGAAAAAGATCGGCCTGTTTTGTAACTTGGGGGTGGATCAGGTGATTACGGCCAAGGATGTGGATCTTATCTATGAAGTGCCGTTGATCTTTCACCAGCAACATCTGGATGACAAGATAACCGAACTGCTCAACATTTGGACCCGGGCTCCCCGGCTCGAGGAGTGGGAAGCGTTTGTCGAAAAGAGTAAGAATCCCAAAGACACGGTCACGATCGCCATTGTGGGTAAGTACATTGATCTCAAGGAGTCATACAAGAGTCTCAACGAGGCCCTCTTTCACGGCGGGGTGGCCAATGAGAGTCGGGTCGTCCTGGACTTTGTGGATTCCGAGGAAATCGGCGACGACAACTGCAGTGAGCGGTTGCGTAACGCCCATGGGGTTTTGGTCCCGGGAGGGTTCGGATCCCGGGGGATCGAAGGAAAGATTCGCGCCATCCGCCACAGCCGGGAACAGGGCATTCCCTTTTTCGGGATCTGCCTGGGCATGCAAATGGCGGTGGTGGAATATGCCCGCCATGTGGCCGGGATGCCCGAGGCCCACAGCACCGAATTTGACCTGAACACCCCGTTTCCGGTTATTTACCTGATGAAAGAGTGGTTTGATTACCAGTCCCAGACCGTACAGCAACGAGATGTTGCCTCCGACAAAGGGGGGACGATGCGTCTGGGGGCATATCCCTGCCGACTGAACGCCGACTCGCTGGCCTTCAAGGCCTACCATAAGTCCGAGATTTCGGAGCGGCACCGGCACCGCTATGAGTTCAACAATGAAATGAAAGCGCGGTTGGCGGAGGCGGGACTGATCATGAGCGGGACGTCACCGGATGAACAGCTGGTGGAGATCGTGGAGATTTCGGATCATCCCTGGTTTCTGGGATGTCAGTTTCATCCCGAATTCAAGTCGCGACCCATGGATCCCCACCCGTTATTCGTTTCTTTCATTCGGGCCGCCCTTGATTACAAACACCGCTGAGCACGGCCCCCTGTCCTTCCGTTATACCTGCACTTCCGGCACTTCCATTTGTCCCTTCCGGAAAGCGGCCAGAAAGGCGTTGACCACCTTGGGGTCGAATTCCGTTCCCGACCCTTTTACGATGATGTCCTTGGCGTCGAATGTCGACATGGCCTTGCGATACGGTCGATCGCTGGTCAGCGAATCGTAGACGTCGGCCACCGAAATCACCCGGGCCTCCAGGGGGATCCGCTCTCCTGACACGGGATGGTAACCGGAGCCGTCAAATTTGTCATGGTGAGCCAGGATGATGGGCAGGATGCGGCGAAGGGGACCGCCGATGGGTTCGAGTATCCCCACCCCTTTTTCCACGTGCTTTTTCATGCCTTCGTATTCTTCGTCGGTTAACCGGGAGGCCTTGTGGAGAATCTCCCGACTCACGTCCAGTTTGCCGATGTCGTGCAACAAGGAGGCATCCCGTATGTCCTCGATCTGGGTGTCCCCCAGCCCCAGGTAGGAGGCGATTTTGGTGGCGTATACGGACACCCGGTATGAATGGTTTTCCGTATATTTGTCTTTGGAAATGAATTGGCGCAGGATCAGCAACAGGCCGTGATAGGTTTGACGCAGTTCCTTTACCCGCGATTCATGATGTTCATGGAGTGTGCCCATGGCATAGGCGGTAACCACCAGGATTCCCGCCCAGGCGGTCAGGTCATACCAGCGGCCGTCGACGAAGTCGGTGGCCGCTGTTTCCGCCAGCAGGTTCGGGTTGTAGTGAACGAGCAGGCCGATGAGAAACACACTGGCAAAGGCGGTCAAGGTGGCGTGCCGCCGTCCATAGAAATAGGCGGAAAAAAGCGTGGGCAGGGTGTAGAAACCGAGCACCATCCGGTTGGCGGCCACCAGATAATTCATGACTGCCGCCAGGAGTATCAGGGAGAGAATCAACCAGAGTTCTTTGTTGACCTCGGTGATATTCCTCGACACAGAGGCCTTGATTTTATCCATCCAGCTTACTTGGTCTACTTGGCCCACTTGGTCCACTTCGCCCTCTGGGGGGGCGTTGCTTTCCGTCGTCGGTTGTGTCGCCGGGTTGGCCGCTTGCTGGGCCTGTTGGGACGCGGTCTGTGACGTTTCCTGAGGGATGATTTCTCCCATCAGCTCCTCGGAAGGCGTTTCCCGGGGGACAAAATCGACGGTGGCGCCGAGCCGCTCCAGGTTTTTGACGATCTTGTCGCCGGCCTCGGCGGGCATGTTTTTGCTCAGTACCACCGGGGCCTTGGCGATCAGTCGAGAGACCTTTTCCGAGGATACCCCTTTGAACACCTTGGCCAAAAAGGCCTCCACCTCGTGCACGCCCCCGTCGGGAACGGCCTTTAGGACCAGCGTCCCCCTCGTGTCTTGCATTTCCAACCTCCGTCCAAGCAATCGAGTCTACATGTCATATTCGGTCATATTCGGGCGAGATACGGCTTTCCAATCTGTTCGGGTGTATCGCCAAAAACGGATTCACCATTGAGATAACGAAATTCGTCTATTTAATCGGAACTTACAGGGGTATTCTTTAACCTAAAAGAGACCCTGGGGTCTTTTGGGTCCACTCAACCTGTAGCGCGAACGGTACGCACCGTGGGGAGATGGGAACAGCGGCACCATTGCCGACATGACGTGCCCGTCGCCGGTCACCGCCGGGTCCGTGCGGTCTCCGGGGGCCTGTCCAAGGCGGCCTCCCCGCTTTTTGCCAAGAACTCACGGATTTCCTCCGGGTAAGTGCCCTTTTTCTTGTCCAGTGCGGGAAACACCTTTTTTTCGACAAATTCCGCCACAGACCGTTCGGGTCGCTTCAACAGGGCCATGTAATCGGGGAACAAGTTGGTGGGTAACTCGGCTTCTTTCTTACCCGACAGATACTCATAACAAAGATGGGCCACAAAGAGCACGGCCACATTGCTTCTGTATTCCTCCGGAATCGTTTCCGGCGGCAGCCACTCCGGATACGACTGATACTCCAGGGTTCGACACACCATGTCTGGGATGTTCCACTCTTTGAGGAGGAGCGCCCCGACCGTGGCCGGATCCAGCATATCCACCAGGAGTTCCATTTTGGGATACTGTTTCTTGAGTAACAAGGTGACACTTTTGCCGATGTCGTGGAGCAGGCCGATGGTACTCACGGCCACCGCTTTTTGCAGATTGCACAGTTGGGCGATTTCAAACCCGATGAACGACACGATCAAGGAATGAAAAAGCAAATCTCTAAATGCCGGTGTCTTGGGCATGGTGCTGCGGATACCCACGTTCATCACCAGCTGATAGACCTGATTGAGTCCCAACAATAGAACCGCATGCTGGAAGTCGGATATCTTCCGTTTTAAGCCGTAAAAAGCCGAATTCACCGACTTGAGCACCACGCTGACCAGTGACGGGTCCAGTTTGGCCAATTCAGCAACATCTCGTGCCGAGACATTCTCGTCCAGGATGACCACAGCCAACCGGTTGGCGTACATAGGCAACCGGGGAATGCCCTTGATGATCTTGTGGATCATCTCCGAGTTGGCATGCTGGTCCCGCCGGCACTGAAGGTACTTGGCGACCTGGGTGGTCAATTGTTGATGCTTATAGAACAGGTCCGCCTGCGCCACCATGAGGGCATGGGTTTGTCGGGTCGATTTTTGGTTCAGATTCCGGTAGATGATGGATTGGGCCTGTGGCGACAATTCTTGTAACCGCGATTCATCCAGAACAAAAGCGGTCAGGGCCTCTGACGCCACAGCCGACATCTTTCGGGTCCCCTTTTCGTAACAGGAAGCCCCGGGAACGGAATCGCCCTGACGAAGGACGGCGATGTTGTCCGATGTGCCGTTTCGTCTCTTGGTCAGGCGCAGCGACCCTTCCACGATCAGATAGAAGAATGAATCGTCATCGCCTTCGCTGACCAGATGTTCACCGGGGTTCACCTTCTTGACGCCCGTGAGGTTGTAGAGGGAAACGAGATCCCGCTCACTCAATCCCTTGAAGGTGGGGTGACGATAGGCCTTTCTCTGTTCGTTTTGTGGCACCGCAATATTCCCCGATCAGGCAATCTGTGGCATACCCGGAGTGGCGGTCCGATTATGCCCCCCTGGCTCACAAGAAGCGGTCGACTTTGCAGGTATCGAGCCGCCGCCGACGCAAGAAGTCACATGCAAAGTTCATTCCACGGAACCGGTTCCCGGGCCGTACCAACCGCCTCAAACTCCCGGCGTCCCTTTGTTCGGTTTCCCGCCACGGTATCCGTAGGGGGGCGCGGGACGGCCCCGGTGGGTGGAGACTCGTCAAATTTTTGACCCACCGGTTTTTGATTCACCGCGCACGGACCGGAACCGATCCGGGCGGAGGATCCGGCGCTTCGTGTTGACAAACGACGGGCGGTATTCTATATCTACGGGGACGAACCGTTAGGGGAGTTGCGGCGAACAAAAAAGGATAAAGGAGCGTATCTATGGGACATGAAGGTCTATTGGATGTAAATGACAGCACATTTGAATCGGAAATTTTAAATGCCGATAAGCCGGCACTGGTCGATTTTTGGGCACCGTGGTGCGGGCCCTGTAAGGCCATTGCGCCGGTGTTTGAGGAGTTGCAAGGCCTTTACGGCGACAAGATCCTCTTTGCCCGGTGTAATGTGGACCAAAGTCCCAACACTCCGACCAAATACGGGATACGGGCCATTCCCACTCTGATCCTCTTCAAGGACGGCAAGGTCTTTGATCAGGTGGTGGGGGCGGTCCCCAAGTCACAGATCGAGGAATTTGCAAAGAAGGCCCTCTAGGATGTCCGGCGACCTGTTCGATGTAGCCATCATCGGTTGTGGTCCGGCAGGACTTCAAGCCGCGATCCATGCCTGCGGGAAAAAGGCCAAGGTGGTCGTTTTCGGCAAGCCGGAGCGGAGTAGTTTGTATAAGGCCCACGTGGCCAACTTCTGTTGTTTTGATGAGGTCATTCCCGGCAAGGCCTTGCTGGAATCGGGTCGGTTTCAGGCCGAGAAGCTGGGTGCCCGCTTTATTCTCCAAGACATTGTGGATACCAAAACCGAGGACGAGCAATTCACCCTGGTCAGTGAGAATAACGAGACGTTTTTGGCCAAGACCCTCGTGCTGGCTTTGGGGGTATCCCGCAAAAAGTTGAAAGTTAAAGGCGAAAAGGAGTTTCTGGGACGCGGTGTCAGTTACTGCGTGGATTGTGATGCCGGATTTTACCGGGACGCCCACGTGGTGATCGTGGGAAATGAGAGTGCCGCCGTGACCGGGGCGCTGACCCTGCTGGGGTTCGCCAGCCGGGTGTATCTGGTGTGTAAGGAGCTGAGCGTTTCCGATGCCCTTCATAAGAAGCTGACAGACAGTGATGTGACGGTGGTCCAAGGGGCCTGGGTCAAAGAAATCCTGGGAGATACGGGGGTAGACAAAATCGTTTTGACCAACGGTGAAGACCTGGTCGCTTCGGGCATCTTCATCGAGTTGGGGGCCAAGGGCGCCATGGAATTGGCGGCCAACCTCGGGGTGGCCTTTGACGCCGAAACGTTCAGTTTCATTGAGACCAACAAGAAGCAAGAAACCAATATTGCCGGCCTGTATGCCGCCGGGGACATCACCGGCCAGCCGTGGCAAATCGCCAAAGCGGTGGGAGAAGGGTGTATCGCCGGCCTGGAAGCGGCCCAGTGGGCCAAGAGGTTGCGCGTATGAGGTGGGTCAAAGGGATTGTACTGATCTGTCTGTTGGGCGTCATGGCCTGGGCCGGGGGGTGTGCATGGTTTCAGACTCAGGAGGAAGAAACCGCCCGTCAGTTGGCGGAGCGGGGCATGGCGGCCTTCAACGATGAGCGATATCGGCAGGCCGTGGCGGCCTTCGAAAAATTAAAGGAGTGGTATCCTTTTAGCGAGTACGCCACATTGGCGGAACTTAAGCTCGGGGACGCCCATTACCACCAAAAGGCCTATGAAGAAGCCATCTTTGCCTACGAACAATTTGAAAGTCTTCACCCGAAGAACGAGGCCGTTCCCTATGTCATTTACCAGATCGGACGGTGCTACTTCGATCGGCTGCAGTCTCCCGACCGGGATCAGACCATGGCCAAGGAGGCGGTGCAGGTTTTCGAACGCTTGATTCGCGCCCACCCGGACAGCACGTTTGCTCAAAAGGCCGAATCCCATATCCGGGTATGTCAGAGAAATTTGGCCGAGCACGAGTTTTACGTCGGCCTCTTTTATTATAAGAGTGAACACTATAAAGCCGCTATGGAACGGTTCAAAACGGTGGTGAAATCGTATCCCGACTTGGGCGTTCATTATAAGGCCATTCAGTACATTGCTTTGTGCCGCAACAAGCTGGCCGATGCGGACACCGATTCTTCTTAGTCGTCCTTTCCCGTCTTGTTTGACCGAATGGTTGTCGACCTCCTCATCTTGATGCCCGCCGCTTATCTCCTCGGGTCCATCCCCTGGGGCCTGGTTTTGGCCCGTTTGTTTTCCGGTGTGAATGTGCGACAAGCGGGCAGCAAAAACATTGGTGCCTTCAACGTATATCGCCTTGCCGGCAGACGGCTGGGCATATGGACGCTGGTGGGAGACCTCGCCAAAGGAGCGGTTCCTGTCCTGGCGGCCAGTTATTTCCTGGGGGGTCCCCGGTGGCAAGACGAAGCCGCAGTGGGGGGGGTGGCCCTGGCGGCCTTCCTGGGGCACGTCTATTCGGTGTTTCTCCGGTTTCGCGGGGGAAAGGGGGTGGCCACGGCGGCCGGCTGTATTCTGGTCCTTTCCCCCTGGTCCTTTTTGGTTTCTATGCTGGTCTATGTGTTGGCGGTATGTATCCGCGGATATTCTTCGCTGGGCTCTCTGTCCGCGGCGGCCTTACTGCCCGGGGTCATGTGGGTGGCCCACCATTCCGTTCCCCTGTCCCTTTGTGCCCTGACCATGACGGTGATCATCTTTATCCGCCACATGGGCAATATCAAGCGCCTGGTAAGAGGAGAAGAAGATTCTTTCTTCAGTTTGAAATAGGAATAGAAGAAAGATGGAAACACCGGTATATATGGGTGGGTCGGTCCGGCCGATGGAGAAAAGAGTGTCCGGTCTCGGTGCCGGATGCAGAGATGGTGCTTAGCGGTCGACCCGTTCCTTGAGTTCTTTACCGCACTTGAAAAATGGGAGTTTTTTGGCGGAGATTCGAACCGGCTGTCCGGTCTTGGGATTTCGACCCACGTAGGGCCGGTATTCTTTTACATAGATACTGCACAGGCCCCTGATTTCAACCCGGTCTCCAGCAATCAACGCATCCGCCATGGCATCGATAAAGGTGTTGGTGGCTTCCTCCGCTTTTACCTTACTCAAGCCGGTTTCTCGTTGCAAGGCGTTGACAAGCCCCGATTTGTTCATGTTTCCTCCCGCATCACGTATGCATTTTCTCTAGACGCGTCTGCTGCGCCGAGCCCCCGAAGGCACCGTCCCAATATGGTTAATTTACAACATAAGATTCTGAAAAGTCAAGATAAATGTGGTTAATCCCGAGGTCGGTCAAAGGGGAGTGAGGATTTTTCCTTGGAAACGAAGAGATCGTGGAGCGCCGACCGCCCGGCGCCCCACGATACTGTTAACATCCGCAGCCGCTCCCGCAGGATCCGGCACTACAACCGGACGGGGCGTTCAGGTTGGATGATATCTTAAACCCGGTACCCATGGGTGAATTGACGTAATCCACATTGATCGGCTTTACCTGTTCATAAAGCTGGGTGTTCATCACGAACGTAATCCCTTGGTCCGAGAAGGTGTGGTCTTCCGCGTTCGGCCCGTCCAGGGCCATACCCAGTGAGGGTCCCCCTCAGCCGCCGGAGTTTAAAAGTATGCGAATCGAGGGCAGTTCCTCGTGATCCTTCAAATAATCTTTTATCATTTCCCCTGCTTTTGGTGTCACTTCGAACATGTTTTCCTCCTTGAAATGTAGTTTCTATTCTATCCCGTAGGCACGTAATTTATTCATCAAACCGGATTTGTCAATGTTTTCAATGTTCGGCAAGCCAGGAAAAGGTCCGGACGCCCTTAATGGTCTTAATAATTTTGCCCCGGCCCCTCGGAAAGATCGGGCGCTATTCTTCTCTGTCGTCTTCCCGGGGCGAAGACTGAAAATTTTTTTTATCGGTTATTGGAGAGACATGATGGCGTCGTAAAAAGCTGGGTTAAGTTGCCCTGCGGCTTCCCGTCAGCAACGAATTTGATTGACCGTGGTGTTGCATAAGGTTCGGGACGGTTTCAGATTTCCATGGGGCTAAAACTCAGCCTTAAGAGTCCCTAAGGGCTCGCGCAAAAATAACTTCACATTTTGCCATCTCGGCTTCCGCCCGTCTTTGCCCGATACCTCACTCGCAAAACCTCGACATAGCCTGCTATGCCTGCGATTTTGCTCAATCGGAT
>Ga0180435_10001676_pt1 | contig 22865 bp, 13 predicted proteins | sample SS_ome_3_FD_132467 | JGI IMG/M metagenome (GOLD analysis project Ga0180435, IMG submission 132467) | Hypersaline lake sediment archaeal communities from the Salton Sea, California, USA - SS_3_S_1 metaG | ecosystem: Environmental > Aquatic > Non-marine Saline and Alkaline > Hypersaline >... | reverse complement strand
TCAAGTTTGTCACCTGGCCGACCGATACATTGACCGAGGAGAATTCGGAACTGGTGCTGTGTGCCCCGGGCCGTGCTCCGCTGGACGGCCAGCTTCGGGCCTTGCAGGGGAAGAAAGTGAAGGGGCATCGCCTGAAAATGGTCGAACTCGCTACCAATCAAGCTGACACACAAGGATGTCAGGTTCTGTTTCTCCCCAAGGACAGGTGGGGAAGGGAAAAGGTATCGAACCGGCAAGGGATGCTAACGATAAGCGATGCCAAGGGCTTCGCCAATCAGGACGGCATGATCGAACTGGGTGAGCGTCGCAAGCGGGTTGAGTTGCGCATCAATCTTGAGCAGGTCAGGGAGTATGGGCTCCAGGTCGATTCTCAGTTACTCGCTTTGGCGACGATAGTTGGCGGAAAAGGTAAATGAAAAGTAAGGGGCAGCCAAAGACAGGCAGTCTGGCCGCAAAGGCCCGACACATGGTGGTGGGGGCAACCACTGCCGCACTGCTGGTGGCGGCGGCCTTCTACATGGCGCTCGACCTGCATTTCTACCGCCAGGCGGTGATCGATCATCTCCAGGTCATGGCGCAGATGATTGGCGGAAACTCGCGCGCCGCGCTTTCTTTCGAGGACCGGAATGCGGGTACCCGGATTCTCGGTACGCTCGAGAGTGAACAGGATGTTATCTGGGGCACGCTCTATCAGCTGGATGGCCAGGTATTTGCGGAGTATCGTTCGCGGGACGCGGCGTCCTTCCCGGATAAACCGCAGGAATGGATTGATGCGGGGCTTGCAGGCGATGGAACAGCCGAGCGGGTCCATGAGCACATAGATCTGTTGTCACCCGTCGAACTGGACGGCGAGGTTATCGGATACCTTTATCTCGGGGCCCGCCTGGACCGTATCTACGCCCAGTTTGCCGCCATGGCCGTGGCAGTGGTGGCTTTGCTGATGCTGATCATCTTCGCGGTCTACTTCCTGAGTAACCGCCTGCAACGCCGCATCACCGGGCCTGTGAACGAGATGGCCTCGGCGATGGATGCGGTTACCCGTGACAAGGATTACGGCTTGCGTATCCCCGACATGGAGGACGACGAGCTGGGCGGGCTGGCGCGTGGCTTCAATGACATGCTCTCGCAGATCCAGGCTCGCGACGCCGAACTGGAACATCACCGCGATGAACTCGAGGAGGAGGTCGAACGCCGCACCGCAGATCTGGTCCAGGCCAAGGAGGCCGCGGAGGCAGCGAGTCGCGCTAAAAGTGAATTCCTGGCCACCATGAGTCATGAAATCCGCACGCCCATGAACGGGGTGTTGGGTATGACAGAATTATTGCTGAACTCCGATATCGGATCCCGCCAGCGGCGCCTGGCTGAAACCGCGTATCGTTCCGCCGAGCAGTTGCTAGGAGTGATCAACAATATCCTCGATTTCTCCAAGATCGAAGCGGGCAAGTTGGAGTTGGCCGAAGAGGATTTCGATCTGCACTCCCTGATCTACGATTCCCTGGAACTGATCGCCGATCAGGCCGCGAAAAAGGGCGTGGAACTGATCGCGGATATTCCGCAGGATATCCCGAAGAATCTTTGCGGTGACCAGGTCCGGCTGCGTCAGGTCTTGATCAATCTGCTCGGGAACGCGATCAAGTTCACCGAGGAGGGCCAGATCCGGGTCGGATGCCGGGTGATGAATTTCGCGACGCGGGGGATCCGCATGGCCTTCGAGGTCGAGGATAGCGGCCTGGGTATCGCCCGGCATAAGCAGGCGGCTGTTTTCGAGGCCTTTTCCCAGGCGGATGGTTCCACATCCCGCGAGTTCGGTGGTACGGGGCTGGGGCTCGCGATCTGTCGCCAACTGGTTGGGTTGATGGACGGCTCCATCTCCCTGGAAAGCACCCCTGGTGAAGGCAGTTGTTTCCACTTCGAAGTGGTCCTGCAGACTGCGCGCAAGCCTCCCCGGTTAGTGGAGGCCGTCACGCCGTTGACCGGAGTGCGTGCTCTCATCGTGGATGACAATGCCACCAACCGCGAAATCCTGCACAACCACATCGTCGCCTGGGGCATGCGCAATGGCAGCGTGGCTGGTGGTGCCGATGCCCTGCAGATTCTGCGCAAGGCGGCCCGCGAGGGTGACCCCTACAGCGTGGTGCTGCTCGATTGGCACATGCCGGGTATGGATGGGATCGAACTTGCCCAGCATATAAAGCAGGACGAACAGATACCTGATCTGCCACTGGTTCTACTCAGTTCCAGCGTGGCTGATCCTCACAGCCGGGAGTTCGCGGATCTCAATATCCTGGCAAGCCTGAGCAAGCCCGTGCGTCAGGAGAAACTCAGGGCGACCCTGATCGAGGTCATACAGCGCGGCATCGTCAGGGAGGAGGCGACCGGTCACAGAGAAAGGCAGCAGCCTCTGGAGGCTCGCATACTGCTGGCCGAGGACAACCTCATCAACCAGGAAGTCGCCATCGGCATGCTGGAACTGCTCGGGTGTGAAGTGGAAGTTGCACACGATGGTGGCGAGGCCGTACAGGCGGTCCGCGGGCAGCACTTCGATCTTGTCCTGATGGATTGCCATATGCCGCGTATGGATGGCTTTGATGCCACCCGGGAGATACGTAACTGGGAGGCTGAACAGAATCGAGTACCCCTCCCGGTGATTGCATTGACTGCTGATGTTCAACGCGGTATCGAAGAACAATGCAGACAGGCCGGTATGAATGCCTACCTGAGCAAGCCTTTTGACCAGGAATCCCTGCGTGGAATGCTCGAGCGTTGGTTGCCGGGGACATCGGAGAGGGATGTTGAACCGGAGGAGGGTGCAAAGACAGACACCAGCGAAGATGTCGATTCGACCCTCGACTCCAAGGCGCTCGCGCAGCTACGTGCCCTGGGTGAGGCACGTGGGCAGGACCTGCTGAAGAAGGTCGCGGAAATCTATCTCGAGGATGCGCCACGCCTGACCGGGGCGATGCGCGAGGCGCTTGCACGTGATGATGCAGAAGGCGTGCGTGCCGCCGCTCACACGCTTAAATCGGCCAGCGCCAATATCGGCGCTCTGGAAGTGTCCGTTACCGCAGCCACTATCGAAAGCAAAGGAAGCGAAGGGGATCTGGAGGCAGTGCGGGAGGTGCTACCCCGGCTCGAGGCCGCTCTTGTTCCGGTGCTGCAGGCCGTAAATGCCCTCGCGCGCGTTGCAGCGCCATCCTCCGAAGATACACACACCGAAGCGACCGGTGAAACCATCCTGCTGGTGGATGATGATGCCGCTTTCCGTTTGACCACGGGGGAGGCACTGCGAGCGTATGGTTTTCATGTGGAGGAGGCCGCCAACGGTAGCGAGGCCCTGGAAAGCGTCCATCGCATCCGTCCGGACCTGATCCTCCTGGATGCGCTCATGGAGGGTATGAATGGATTCGAGGTCTGTGAGCGTCTCAGGGATGATGACCGCGTAAATGACATTCCGGTTCTGATGGTAACCGGTCTGGAGGACGCGGAGGCGATTCAGCGGGCCTTTGCCGCAGGGGCATCCGGATTCACCTCCAAGCCGCTTTCCCATCCGATTCTCGCGCAACGGATACGTTTTATCCTGCGGGCGAAAATGACCGAAAAGACGCTCGTCGAGCGCCAGCTGCAACTTGAGAGTGCACAGCGGCTGGCTCATCTGGGTTATTGGCGCTGGGACCCGCAGAACGATGTGTTCGAGATCTCCGACCAGTTGGCGGGGATGTGCGGGCTACAGGCAGGCCGTCCTCTGCTTGGTTATCGCGATTTTCTTGCGTATGTCATTCAGAGTGACCGTGGCCGGCTGGCAACGCTGCTGGACAGGTCGCGTTACGGGCATGCCGGCAGTCCCATTGACTTTCATCTGAAGGGCAAAGAGGGACGGCACGTGCACGTGCAACAAGCCATTGAAGTCCAGCAGGGGGTACAGGGTGAAAGAGTGTTGTTGGGTGTCGTTCAGGACGTCACCCATATCCGCGCGATGGAGAATCAGCTGCGTAACCTCGCTTTCTACGACAGCCTGACCGGACTGCCCAACCGTGTGCTCTTTTTCTCGCGTCTGGAGGAAATGCTCAGTTCCGCCCGGCGCCACGAAGAGAAATTATCGCTGCTGTTCCTCGATCTGGACTCATTCAAAGACGTCAATGACAGCCTAGGGCACGATGTGGGCGACCAGCTGCTGAGGGAGGTCGCACGACGGCTGGAGGACACCATTCGTGACGAGGATCTCGTGGTGCGGCTCGGTGGGGACGAGTTCTGCATCCTGACCATGGAAAACGATGATGGACTGGATGCGGTTGAGGTGGCTTCCCGCTGTATCGCCCGGATCAACGAGCCGATCGAGCTGCGCAATCAGCTGATCCGTCCCCAGGTGAGCGTGGGCATCGCCCGCTATCCGGAGGATGGTGACAGTCCCACGGCCCTGCTCAAGGCGGCGGACAGTGCGATGTATGCCGCCAAGGAGGCCGGCAAGAATCGCTATGCCTACTACCAGGTTGAAATGACGCGAGCGGCCAAGCAGCGTCTTGCGCTCGAAGAGGAGATTCGGAACGCGATCCACAAGGAAGAATTTGTCCTGCATTACCAGCCCCAGGTGCGACTGGATACCGGGCGCTGCAGTGGGGTCGAGGCGCTGGTTCGCTGGCAACATCCGACACGCGGGATCGTGGGTCCGGATGAGTTCATACCCATGGTCGAGCGCATGGGATTGATCAATGACCTTGGTCAATGGGTTACGGAAGAGGCCTGCCGGCAGATGAGCCGCTGGTCGCTGGCGGGACATACCGAACTCAAGGTCGCGGTCAATTTCTCTCCCCGTCAGCTTGCGGATGCCAGCCTGGGAAACCAGTTGCGCAGCACCCTGGAGGCTACGGGGCTAACACCGGATCGTTTCCAGATCGAAGTCACGGAAAGCGCCGTTCAGGAGGGCAGGGAGTTGATCCGTGTCCTGCACGATCTGCGCGAGATGGGAGTCAAAATCGCGATCGACGATTTCGGGACCGGTTACTCGGCACTCGGGTCCCTGAAGAAGATGCCGATTGACACGCTCAAGATCGATCGTTCATTCATTCGCGATATGTTGCGGGACAAGCACGACACCATTGTTCTGGGAACCATCGTCGGTCTTGCCCACGCCATGCAATATTGCCTTGTGGCGGAAGGTGCAGAGGACCTCGACCAGGTGAAGGTTTTACACGCTCTCGGTGTGGATATTGTGCAGGGCTACTATCTTTCGCGGCCGATGCCTGCAGAAGTGCTTACCCCAATGTTGGATGAGGACTTCCATGCCCTCAGCGAGGCAGGTGCCGATAGAGTTGAAGTTACAGGTGCGACGTGAATATCGGAACCGACAAGGGCGCCTACAGGAAGGGCGACGCGCACATGAGGGTGCCGGTACTACCTGCCGGTATCGGTCGATTGATACAGGCGATCAATGACGAAAAAATGGGTTACCGCGAAATCGCAAAGGTCATCGGCGAGTCGCCCTCGATCGCCCTGCGGATTCTCGGCCTGGCGAACTCCGCATGGTCGGCACCGAGGGAACCCATAAGTTCACTCGACATGGCGTGCGGGCGATTGGGGATGGATGTGATCCGCAGTGTTGCCATGGCGCTGGCGATCGCCGAGGTGTTCAACCCGGCGGCGTGTCCCGGCTTCAACCCGAGAACCTATTGGCTCAGCGCCCTGCTGGGAGCAGAGGCAGCCGCGAAGCTCGCGGAAGATGTCACCGAACTGAGCGAAAACCAAGCGAGAACCGCGGGTCTGCTGCGTTCCATCGGTCTGCTGTGGCTGGCCGACAGTCAACCCGATCAGACTGACAGGGCGTTTGCCTCGAGACAGGAACAAGCGGCAGACGATCTCGAGCTGCTGCTGAAGAGGCATTGCGGACTCGGGTATCTCGAGGCGGGCGGCATGGTGGCGCGCTACTGGCATTTGCCTGAGGATGTGGTTGAGGCCGCATTCATGCAGTGCAGATTTCTGAATGCCGAATCGGCGGCTTTGTCCGAGTGTGTATGCAAGGGTGCTTCGATTGCACGTCAGGTGCTTGCCGTGAAGGAGCAGGATGACCTCAGCGGTGAAGACGAACCGCTTCCGGAGATGGATGAATACCTGCATGCCGCCTACCTCGATATTCTGTCGCGCCTGGACCGGCTCGAGGAACTGGCCGACGAACTCTGCCGCTGAGACCGGCTCATAAACCGGCCGGGCGGTCAGGCTATACTTTCAGAACACCAACCGACCTGGATCGACATGCAGTTGCCAGGGGGCTCCAGTCACTCTTGCCCACCTGTCTGCTCCTCACCTTGCCTTATGAATATCCCTCAGCCGTTTCACCCCGTGGATCGCTCGTCGTGCCGAGCCTGAATCAATCAGCGCAGAAAATCCTGCGGCGACCCGGCCGGTTCCTCTGGCGGGTGATCAAGGGCTTCAGGCGCAACCAGGGGATGTTGCTCTCCGGTGCGGTCGCCTATTATATGCTGCTGTCCATCGTGCCCCTGCTGGCCCTTTTGCTGGTCGGGTTGTCGCAGGTCTATCCGCCCGAGGCTCTGATGGAAACGTTGAACCGCGAGCTGCGACTGGTCATACCGGCCGGTGGCGCGGTGCTGACAGAACACATCGGGGGCTTCCTGGAACACAGGCAGCTCGTGGGTTGGGTCGGTATCGGTATCCTGGTCTTCTTTTCCACCATGGCGTTCACGGTGCTGGAAAACGCCATGTCGGTGATCTTCTTTCACCGGGTTGCCATCCAGCGGCGGCATTTTCTGGTATCGGCGGTGATACCGTTCCTGTTTATTCTTCTGATCGGTGCCGGGTTGTTGCTGATCACCTTCATCAGCGGCGCGCTGCAGTCGATCGACGATACCCGTGTGCTGCTGTTCGGCTATGAATGGGATCTGCAGGGTGCCGAGGGCAGTATTCTGTATCTGCTCGGTGTCGGGGGATTGGTCATGCTGCTGACAGCGCTGTATCTCATCATGCCGGTTGGCAGGATCGCCGTGCGCCATGCCCTGATCGGTGGTTTCGTCGCGGCGGTGTTGTGGGAGCTTACCCGCCACCTGCTGGTGTGGTACTTCGGAACCCTGTCCCTGGTTAACGTGGTTTACGGCTCATTGGCGACCGCGGTAATCGTGCTCCTGAGTTTCGAGGCGGCTGCGCTGATCCTGTTGTTCGGGGCCCAGGTGATCGCGGAGTTCGAACGCTGTGGCCTCCAGGATGCCGGGGCGGACAGTGAGTTCCACACCGGGCAGGGACTGGGATGAGCGAAGAGCATCCTGTCGTCCTGCTGCTGACGATCGAACTGTTGGTCCCGCATGCCCACTCGCTCAAGGACAAGCGTGCTGCGATCAAAAGCCTCAAGGATCGTATCCGCAGTCGCTTCAATGCCTCGGTAGCGGAGGTCGGATACCTGGACAAATGGCAACGAGCGATGCTGGGCGTGGCCATGGTCGGCAATGACCGGCGCCATATGGAGTCAGAGGCGGGGCGTCTTGAGCAGCTTTACCAGGAAATGCCGGATCTTCAGCCCGTTTCAGCGAGGCTGGAATGGCTCTGATCCCGATGTGACCGGGGAGGAGTGGGTATTGCGAAAATTATTTTCGTTCAATTGCCCCATTTTCATTCAGATTCGGTAGCAGGCATGGTTAAATTGAGTCTTCCGCTGCGCCTCGGGCAAAGACCTCTGATGTGGCGGTATTCGATTGATTTTAAACAGCAGTTAAGGAAGTCGATAAGTGAACACTGAGTCCGGTGAGAATAAGTGGGTTTATGCCTTTTCCGAAGGCGATGGCAAGAACAAGCAGTTGCTGGGGGGCAAGGGTGCGAACCTGTGCGAGATGACCCAGATCGGGCTGAATGTTCCGCCGGGTTTTGTGATCACAACCGAGGCCTGCCTCCACTACCTGGACTCTGATTCCAAGAGTGTGCCGGAAGACATGATGGCGCAGGTGCGTGAGCAGATGGCGGCTGTGGAAGCCGCCACTGGCAAGGGCTTCGGCGATCCGAAAAACCCTCTCCTGGTATCGGTACGCAGTGGCTCGGCGATGTCCATGCCCGGAATGATGGATACCATCCTCAATCTTGGTCTGAATGCAGAGACCTTGCAGGGTGAGATCGATCAGACTGGAGATCCACGCTTCGGCTACGACGCCTACCGTCGCTTTATCCAGCTGTTCGGCAAGGTGGCGATGGACGTGCCGGACGAAGCCTTCGATGCAGAATTCAATGCGGTCAAGCAGGCAGCGCATGTCACCAGCGACGTCGGCCTGTCCGCAGACGATCTCAAGGAGGTCAGCGATCGCTTCCTGCGGGTATTCGAGGAACACACCGGGCGACCTTTCCCGGAGGATCCGTTCGAACAGCTGGAGATCGCGATCAAGGCGGTATTCGGTTCCTGGATGGGCAAGCGCGCGGTCGACTACCGGCGCGAATTCAAGATCACCCCTGCCATGGCCAACGGTACCGCGGTGAATGTCTGCACCATGGTGTTCGGCAACCGCGGCAATGACTCGGCCACCGGCGTCGCTTTTACCCGCAACCCGGGTACCGGTGAGGACAAACTGTTCGGCGAATACCTGGTCAATGCCCAGGGCGAGGACGTGGTAGCAGGTATCCGCACCCCCAAGCCAATCCACGAACTGCGCGAGGAGATGCCGGAGATGGCAAGCCAGCTCGACGAGCTGCGCGACAACCTCGAGCGCCACTACCACGAGGTGCAGGACTTCGAGTTCACTATCGAGCGCGGCGTGCTCTACTGCCTGCAGACGCGTAACGGCAAGATGAACGCGGTGGCCATGGTGCGTACCTCGGTGGAGATGGCCAAGGCCGGCCTGATCACGCGTGAACAGGCGCTGTTGCGGGTCGACCCCTTGTATCTGGAGCAGATGCTGTATCCGCGCATGAGTCCCGAGTTCAAGGGCGAGCCGGTTGCGCAGGGCCTGCCCGCTTCCCCGGGTGCGGCAGCCGGCTACGTGGTGTTCGATGCCGACCGTGCCGAAGCACAGGGTAGGGACATGGGTCGTCCGGTCATTCTGGTGCGTGAGGAAACCAAGCCGGAGGACATCCACGGTTTCTTTGCCTCGCAGGGCATTCTCACCAGTCGTGGTGGCAAGACCTCGCACGCCGCCGTGGTCGCGCGTGGCATGGGCAAGCCCTGTGTTGCCGGTGCGGAGGGCATTCACGTCGACGTGCAGCGCCGCGAGGCGCATATCGGTGCCCACCTGATCCGTGAGGGTGACATGATCACCATCGATGGTTCCAGCGGTAACGTCTACCTCGGCCAGGTGCCGATGGTGGAGCCGGAATTCACGGAGGAACTGACCCAGCTGCTGACCTGGGCTGATGAGGCCGCGCGCCTGCAGGTGCGGGCGAATGCGGACACGCCGACCGATGCGGCGCGTGCACTCAAGTTCGGTGCCCGTGGCATCGGCCTGTGCCGTACCGAGCGTATGTTCAATGCGGTCGAACGCCTGCCTGTGGTCATTGAGATGATCGTGGCCGAATCGCTGGAACAACGTGAGGCGGCACTGGACCGCTTGTTGCCGATGCAGCGTGCCGACTTCCGCGGGCTGTTCGAGACCATGGCGCCGTTCCCCGTCACCATTCGTCTGCTGGATCCCCCGATTCATGAATTCCTGCCGACTGAACGGCAGCTGTTGAGTGATATCGAGCAACTCAAGCACCTGCGCGATTCGGTCCAGGGCCTGGAGGTGCTGGTTGGCTCCATGATGCTGCTCGAGGACGTGACCGAGAAAACGGAACCCAACCAGATCGTCAGTCTGGAGATGGTCGAGGCAGCGATCGAGAAGAAGGAACAGATGCTGCGCAAGGTACGGGCGCTGACCGAGGTGAACCCGATGCTGGGCCATCGTGGTGTCCGCCTTGGTATCACCTTCCCCGAAATCTACCGTATGCAGATCCGGGCAATCCTGGAGGCAGAGGCCGAATGCGTCGCCAAAGGTCTGGAGGTGCGTCCGCAGATGATGGTGCCGCAGGTCTGTACCGCGGAGGAGTTGAATGTCATCCGGGGGTACATGGACGACATCAAGACCGAGGTGGAAGCGTCCACGGGGCAAAAACTGAAGTGCCGTTTCGGTACCATGATCGAGGTGGTGCGGGCGTGCATGCGGGCAGAGAATCTCGCCGAGGCAGCAGAGTTCTTCTCTTTCGGGACCAACGACCTGACCCAGGCAACGTTCTCGTTCTCACGCGAGGATGCCGAGAACAAGTTCCTGCCGATGTACAACCAGCGCGGCATCCTGCAGGACAACCCGTTCGAGGTACTCGATGCCAAGGGCGTGGGCAAACTTATGCAACTGGCCGTGGAATGGGGTCGCCAGACCAAGACCGATCTGTCGGTGGGTATCTGTGGTGAACACGGTGGCCATCCGGAATCTATCGCGTTCTGCCATGCCGCCAGTCTGAACTACGTGTCCTGTTCAGCGCCTCGCGTGCCGGTGGCGCGTCTGGCGGCAGCGCATGCGGCATTGACGGAGAGCTGAGGCGGGTTAGCTTACGCCTTGGCGTTTACTGCCTAATAAACCGCTCCTACAGGTAATGTACCGTAGGAGCGTTTTTTTTTGAGCTGTTACCAGAGTACAGTGACCGCGTGCGGGGTTGAAGCCGCTCGGGTCGACTTTTTACCTCTGTGCAACGCCAAGCCGTAGCTGGGGGGGCGAACGGGTGTCCTTTTTCCATTTGTCAGAACGAAATTACCCAATTGAACCGGGCAGTTCGAAGCATTACGAAGGTGCTTGCAAAGAAGAACTAGAATGACCCGAATTCTGGCAATCCGCTCGGCTTAGCATGTCCATTTTCTCTCTTCGCGCACATCAGGCCCAATGGTTCGAGACTTATGTTCCACGCGAACAGACGGTATTCGCGCTGAACGCGTTTTCCCGCACCGATGCGGTGGAGCTCGAAATGGATCCCGCGCTCGCGGTGCCGATGGATCTCGCATTACTGAGAGAGACGATTGCTCAGTTCGACAATATCAGGGCGAAGTACGCAGATAACCTGCCGTCTGCGGTAGCCACTGCCACGAAGCTGACCATGGCACCTGAAATCGAGGCGGCAAACGCCCTGCAGAAGATCGAGGACTGGGCGCAGCGTTTCGACGCGGTACAGGATGGGCGGGAGCAAGCAGCTGCCGAGAGAAAAAACCTCATGCTTGTGAAAGAGTGTTTCACGGCACTGCGAGGGGACGCTGGTTTGCTTGGGTCGCTGTCGCATGCCTCCAAGCTCCTGTACAAGGGGGCGTTCGCGTGTCCCAGGACCTGTTGCACGGATGCGCGCGTTGATGCATCGGTACGGGAGCTGATTCCGGGAACAGAGCACGATTTCTTTATCGTGGCGGACCTTCGCGAGCATGCCGATGATATTCAAGCCTTCTTTGGCGCGAATGCGTGTGTGGAGGTGGATATCCCCGCATGGTTCATCAAAGCACCCGAGAAGCAGATGGTGGGCCTGGAAAAGGCTTTGCAGAGACGGGAAAGGTCAGAGGCTGATGCGCAAGAAGCGCTATCACGCTTGAGGCAGGAAACCGCAATCAAACTCGCCGTCGCGAATATCTCCGTTTTGCGCTGGTACCTCGATGAGGCCAGGAAGACCGGTGCCAAAGATCAATTGTGTCATGTGAGCGGATGGGTGGCTGCCGGGAAAGCGGATCAGCTCCAAAAGGCCCTGGATACAGAGAAGATAAATGCCAGAGTCGCCTTTCCGATGGCTCCCGAGGGGTTAGAACCACCAGTTTCATTAATCGGGGCCTGGTGGGTCCAGCCTTTTCAGATATTTACGGTCATGCAGGGTGCGCCGGGCAAGACTGAGGTGGATCCCGGGCCCTTGCTGGCGCTGGTCGTTCCCCTGTTGTTTGGTTACATGTTCCCCGACCTGGGGCATGGTTTGGTGCTCGTTCTGGCCAGTGCATTTCTGTATCGGCGATGGCCAAATGGCCGGTTTCTCATCCCGTGCGGAATATCGGCCAGTGTGTTTGGCCTTTTGCAAGGTGAAATATTCGGGCTGCATGGCATCCTGCCCCCCCTGTGGGTCGATCCTCTACAGGAGCCTTTGGTCATTCTGGCGGTGCCCATGGTGTTCGGCGTTTTTCTGATCCTGCTGGGCCTCGTCTTCAATGGCATTGAAGCTTATTGGCGGGCGGCTTTGGAGCCCTGGTTGTTGTCCGAAGCCGCAGTGCTGTTTTTGTATGCATCGCTAACGGTCGGTCTTTTCTATTCTGCCGCCTTCTGGGTATCAGGGTTTGCTCTCATCTGGTACCTGCTGGGAGGGATGTTGTTGGTTTACAGGCACCAAAACGTGAGCTTGGCTCAGGTTCTGGGTCACCTACTGGAGAGTGTTTTTTCATTGGCGCTGAATACAGTTTCCTTTCTGCGGGTAGGTGCGTTTGCACTGGCCCATGCAGCTCTGAACGAAGCCTTGCTGCTCATAGCCGGTGATATTGAAACGATCGGGCTCCGGTGGATGTTTCTGATCGGTGGGCATGCCTCTCTGATCGCGTTGGAGGCATTGGTGGTCTTTGTGCAAACCACCCGGCTGATCCTTTACGAGTTCTTTATCCGTTTTCTTAATTCCGAGGGCCGGGCGTTCCGGCCGCTTGCAGTACCTCCACAATCGGGCGAGCCGACACAAGGCAACTGAAGCCATTCCCTGCCAGGGGTTGGCAGTTGGAGAAAAGGAGCGGTTCGCAACCCGCCGCACCCGGTGACGATCAGTGGGTTGCGCTCTCTTCGTTCGCCTCTGCCTGCAGGTCGAGCAATTCGTCCGCCACACCGGCGGCATGGGTGAGTTCAGCCACGTTCTGCTTGGTGAAGAATCCCTTGAACTCGCCGAACCGTTGCACGTACTCGATGATCAGCGAGGAGTGTTCCGAGGCGTTGGAGAAGATCTGCTTCAGCCCTTCCTCCTTTGAACCGATGACGTCGAGCAGGAAGTCCTGGCCCTCCTGCCTGATCTGGTCCACCACGTACTCGATATTCTCTTTGCCACCACGGTCGCCGTCGCCCACAGCGAAGGCAAGGTGATGCAGTCGTGGCCCGTAGTTTCTGACAAAGGTTTCGGTGGGCGAGGGCAGCTTCTCGAGATGGTTGACGAAATAGGGTGTGTTGTTGGCCGTGAAGACCTTGGCGGGACTGTAGATCTCGTCCGCGTAATGCACGCTCTTGGTTACATTGGTGGAGGAGTTCTGGTCCTTGATGTCGTAAGAGCCCCAGTAGTAGTAGCTCGACAACGATAGCCATTCCAGGATGGCCACTTCGCGATTCTGGCTGTAGATGCGCGTGGCGAGGTGATCGATGGGTAGCAGCAGATCATCAATCTGGCGATGCTGCTGCAATGCCTTGGCGGCCAGGTAGGCGTCCTGCACGTCCGAGCGTATGGAACTGAGACCAAGCGCATACACCCGCAGCTGATCTTTGGGCCGCTCGAGATAGCCGACGACATTATGGGTGTAAGGCGATGGCTTGCTGATCGCGACATTGCCGGGCATCTCCATGCGCCGGACCTGGTCCTGGGAGAAGAAGCGAAACTCACGTTCCTTCTGCAGCGCGGTCACTCCATGCAGATCGCTGACACGCAGGATCTCTCCCATGTAACGACTGTTGGGTTTACGCGCGCCGATCGGATAGACCTCGTTGAGGCTGCGGAAGATGCCGCTGATCCTGGGGTCTTTGACTTCGCGTACCAGCACATCGGGATAGGAGGGGTCGATGCGCAGGATGTGAGTCCAATGGGTCTCGCTCTCCAACGTTACCAGGTAGTGGTAAGGCGTCATCAGGCAGAGTTCGGCGATGTACTCGATGGACGCACCGGGGTCGACGGTCATCATGATGGCGTCGATTTCGCAGATCATGTCGGTGAGCCCGACCCGATCGCGCTCTTCGAGCAGACGGACCAGATAATCTTCGAAGAAGGGCGAATTTTCCTTATCCCCGTTACGGGGCATTTCAAGTGAACGGGTCATGCTGCCGGGATCCTGCTGGTAATCGAAGTCAAAACTAGCATGGCAAGATATGCGCCAACTTCGGCAATGCGAGGATTGCCGCAAAAACCGCGGCCGGATACCGGGACTTGTGTTCCGATCTGAAATCAGGGTGGTCGGTTTGCGCGAGCGGGCCGCATCAAAATAGCGCAGGCGGTGACATTAGTGCACCAAGCCTGGGCCATGTTGAGGCGGAGCGTGAAAGATCAAAGATCCTCGGTCATTTCGATGAAACCGCAGGGACACTCATTGGCGCACAGACCGCAGCCCTTGCAGTAGTCGTAGTCGAAGCGATAGGGCGAATCGGCTGCGTGGCCTTCCGGCAACCTGAGCACGGCGCTGTCGGGGCAAAGGGTCCAGCAGTTGTCGCAGCTCATGCAGTTGCCGCATGAAAGGCAGCGTCGTGCCTCGGCACTTACCTGGGAAGGCTCCAGCGTGCTTTCTGTTTCGATCTCTCCGATGCGTTCCGAGGGCGGGAGAATGGCCTGCTCGTTTCGCGGGAGTGGTTCGAAATAGTGGGTGTTGAGTTGGTCGAAGGACACGGTGATTTCCGAAGCCTCGGATTTCTCCGCCAGTTCCTGCCCCGCCAGTACCGCGGCTATCGCTTCCGCGGCAATGCGACCATCGCCTACCGCGGCGGTCACGGTCCCGCCGCTTCGGCTGCAGGCGTCGCCGCCGGCAAATACGTTTGCGTGCCCCTGGATCCGACGCCACGCATCCACCGGCAGGAAGGATTCACCATTGAGGACCGCTTCCAGACCGGCGTGATTCACGACCTGCCCAATGGCGGGGATGACCTGGTCCACGTGCAGCACGGTTTCGGTGCCCTGGAAGGTCTTGCGTTGCAGCCGTCCGGACGTGTCCGGCATCTTCTTCATGTGCGTCATTTCCACGCCGACCACCTTGGCGCCACGCAGGATCAGGCGGTGGATGCCACGGTGCGGGTGGATGATCACCCCTTCCTCGAGGGCCTGTTCGATTTCGCGCGGTACAGCGGGCATCACGTCGGCGGACGGTTTGGAGCCATCGGTCGGCGGCAATGCGTTGTGGGTGATTATGTGTACCTCGGGGATGCCGGTCCGCTTGAGTATGCGCGATACATCCACCGCGGTATTGCCGCCACCGACAATCGCGACGCTGGAAGTCTCGGGAACGGAGCCGACAGCCATCCACTCCTCCAGAACGCGCAGGCCGACATGCAGGTCCTTGGGCGTGACCCCGCCGATACTCCATTCACGCGAGGTCTGGGTACCCAGACCGAGGAATACCGCCGCATACTCGGAGCGCAGTTCATCCAGGTGGATATCGCGACCCAGACGATGGTTGGGGCGGAAGTCGATGCCGGTCTGCAGTACCCGGGTGACCTCTGCATCGATCACGCTGGCAGGGAGGCGATATCCCGGTATCAATCGCAATGTCCCCCCGGCTTCGCCGAGCGCGGTGAACAGGGTGACGCGGTGACCGAGTCGTAGAAGGTGATAGGCACAGGTGAGTCCCGCTGGACCCGCGCCCACTACCGCGACCCGTGGTGCATCCTCCCGCGGTGGCGCAATGGGGTAGGCCCAGCCGTGCTTGAGCGCCTCGTCGCCAAGGTAACGCTCTATGCTGTGTATGGCGACCGCGTCGTCGTACTCACGTCGGTTGCAACCCGACTCGCAGGGATGCGGACAGACCCGCCCGGTAATGGCGGGCAGTGGATTGACCGAAACCAGCTCTTCCCAGGCCTTCTGTGGACGGCCTGCGTCCATTTCCGCGATGTAGGCCTGTGGATCCTCGCCCGCCGGGCAGGCGCCGTGGCAGGGGGCATTCACGTGTTGATAGACCGGGCGGCGTACGCGCCAGTCGCCGGTCTTGAAGGCACTGGATGTTCCGGGCAGGGCATAGCCCCCGCGGGTAAGAATAGGCTTGTTCACGACATGTTCCGATAGGCTGGGTTACTACGCATAATGCATGCCTCCACGCTGGACGGTGTCAGCGCCCTCGCTGTCCTGGGATTGACTCCCCATGCCAAGCAGGCCGAACTTTTCGATGTTGTGATCGGCCAGGGCCTGGAAGTGTTCCAGTTCGGTGTGCGCATCGGGGTTGTCAGCGAACAGGTGGTGAAAACGTTTCTGGAGTTTCAGGTAGTCACCGACCGGCCGGGGTGTGCGAAGCGGCATGGCACCGGTCAATACGCCCCGTTCGAGTTCGATCAGAGGCATCAGTCCGGTCTGGACGGCAAGACGCCCGACCTCGATGCTGAGGGCGCCATCGTGGCCCCACCCCAACGGGCAGGGCGAATGGATGACCAGGAAGGTCGGTCCCTCGATGCTCAGCGCACGTCTGACCTTCTGACGCAGGTCGGATGGATAGGCGACCGCAGCGGTGGCGGCATACGGTATGTGGTGTGAGGCGACGATCGAAATGATGTCCTTTTTCAGATGCCGCTTGCCCATGCGGCGCTTGCCCGGCGGGGAGGTCGTGGTCATGGCCCCGTGCGGGGTTGAGCTCGAGCGCTGGATCCCGGTGTTCATATAGGCTTCGTTGTCGAAACACACGTACAGCACATCGTGCCCACGCTCGAGCATTCCGGACAGCGCCTGAAAACCGATATCGAAGGTCCCGCCGTCACCGGCGAAAGCGAGCACCTTGGTGTTCTTCCCCTGGGCCTTGAGCGCAGCTTCCATACCCGCTGCGATGGCACCGGTGTTCTCGAAGAGCGAATGCATCCAGGGAACCCGCCAGGCCGACTCAGGCCATGGAGTGGTGAAGATCTCCAGGCAGCCGGTAGCGTTGGCGATCATGATATCGGGGCCACAGGCCTCGACCACCAATCGGGTGGCCAGCGCTTCGCCGCAACCGAGACAGGCGCGGTGTCCGGAAACGATTCCGGGAAAACGCGGCTGGAGTTTGCGCAGTGTGGTCAGGTCCGTGTTCTCGGTATCCATGGTCTTCTCTTGTGCCGGGGCCATCAGCGGTCCTCCGGAGGCAGTTTTTCCAATTCGACGTCGAAGATACGGAATTCCCCGTCGCCTCCGGCTCGAGCTGTCTGGAGTACTCTGTCGTACAGGTCGAGCGGGATGTCCCGGCCGCCGAGTCCCACGGCGAAGTTATGCACCTTCGGTCGCTCCGGCAGTTCGCTGAGCGCGGCCCGAACCTCGCTGCCGAGAATGCCCCCACCGCCAGGCGACAGGGCACGTTCCAGTACCACCAGGTGCTTGAGACCGCTGCAGATCTCTCGCAGTGCCTCCAGCGGGAAGGGGCGGAAGCTCCGCAGGTGGATCAACTTCACCTGGTTCTGGCGCGGATCCTCCGCGCGGGCGTCCGCCAGGGTACCCATGATTGAACCCATGGACAGGATCGCGATCTCCGCATCCTCGGAACCCTCGACTTTGAGCAGGCCGCCGCTGTGGCGCCCGCAAACGGCCGCCCAGTCATCGTCTGCCGCAATGATCTCCTGTTGCGCCTTGATCAGTGCCTGATGATGCGAATGCCTGGCTTCCGGATAGTAGTCCGGCGAGACCAGGGTCCCCATCGTGATCGGTTGGCGTGGATCGAGTGTTCGGCTGAACTGATAGGGCGGCAGAAAGCCGTCCACCTGTTCCTGGGTTGGCAGGGACAAGGGCTCCAGCGTATGCGTGAGAGTGAAACCATCCACGCAGACCATCACCGGCAATTCGGTGCGTTCGGCTATCCGGTAGGCCTGGATCGTGGTGTCGACAGCCTCCTGGTTGTCAGCGCAGTAGAGCTGAATCCATCCTGCGTCCCGCACGGACATGGCGTCCTGGTGATCGTTCCAGATCGAGAGCGGTGCCGAGATGGCACGATTGGCACAGGTCATTACCATTGGAATACGCATTCCCGCGATGTTGTACAACACCTCGGTCATCAGCAGGATGCCCTGCGAGGCGCTTGCGGTATAGGCGCGCGATCCGGCGGCAGCGGCTCCCAGTGCCACGGATGCCGCGGAGAATTCACTTTCGACACTGACGTACTCGCAATCGAGCGCCCCGTCTGCGACCAGCTTGGCGATGTTTTCGACAATATGAGTCTGGGGTGTGATCGGGTAGGCGGCCACCACCTGTGGCCGGCACAGTGCGACCGTCCTGGCGAGAGCCTGTGATCCCTCAAGCGCTTTCAGCATGGCTTGCCTCCCTCCAGATGCCGGCAGGCACGCGCTGCGCAATGTCGTTCACCAGATTGAGGTTGCGTTGCAGCAGCTCACCTCGAAATCGTTCCTGCAGGGCCTTGGTCAGGGCCTCCAGGGGCAGTATCTCTGTGAGCACAAGGAACGAGGCAAGCAGCGTGGTGTTGGGCAGGGGGCGACCGAGGTACTCCCGCGACCAGGTATCCGCCGGTAGGGCAACCACTTCGCGCCCTGTGCGTTCCGCCAGTTCCTCTGAGTCAAGTATTGAATTGACCAGGATGCGGCCGTCGCTCTGCAGTCCATCCAGCACTCCGGGAATATTCAGAAGCGCCTGGTCCTGCACGATCAGGAATGCCGGGTTCTGGACCTGGCTGCGCCTTCGCAGGGTTTGTTCCGCAATGCGTACGAAGGCGACCACCGGAGCGCCACGGCGTTCCGCACCGAAGGCGGGAAACGCCTGTCCGAATTTGCCCTCGGCGATGGCAGCTGTTGCCAGCAGGTAGGCGCCGACCACATTGCCTTGTCCACCGCGGCCGTGAATACGTATTTCTATCATGGTGACTACTATATCGGGCGAATTGTGAATTCTTGATGTAATCCGGCTGAAACAACTGCCGGTAAAACGCTCAGATGGCGGGATAAGGGACGAAAGTTATTACTGCATGGTGATTTCATGTCGTTTTGTTCAGCACGAATAGTGCCACCCCTCCAGGAGTGCACTGGCGCACCGATATGAAAGGATTTTCCCGTTTGCGATGACAGTCTCGGTGCCCGGATTTCGCGCATTTTGCGCTTTACGCACACTAAGCGTGCAGGGGAACGAGGTATGTCTATAGCGAAACCTTTGGATCAAAATGGACAGGACGCGTATTTTAACCTGGCACGCCGCTTGCTGATACAGGGAATTAGGTTTTTATTCGGGCCCGACCCCAAGCCCGAACAAGACAGCCTGCAGTATCACAAGATCAGGGTCTATCCATGTCGCGTACTGATGACCCATCCATTTGAACCGGGACTCATGAAATGGCAATAAGTAGAACGGAACTGAGGGCAATGGAGAAAGGGAAACAGTCCGGCAGCGCGAATCAGGCTTGCCATCTTCCCCCGGAACGGGAGCGCCTGGTGCAGAAGATCAATCTGCAACTGGCCGTGCTCGGTCAGCCGACCTGTAACATCGAGGCACAGGACGATTATCTTCAGGTTGCTGGCGATATGGTGCGTAAGCTGCAACAGAACCGGCGCCTGTTGTCGGAGTATCGTTGTCCGGCAGATCGTCGCATCGAGGTGTTCGTTACCGGCTACCTGCGTAATGCAGGGGTCGATTACCGCTTTTCCCTGCCGACCCAGAACTTCCTGTTGCAGCAGGCGGGTCTGGCGCGCGAATTGTCCCTGCCGGCGTGCGGCAATACCTTTGTATCGGATTACATCTCTTCCTACCGGGTGCAGCAGGGGGTTCTGCATAACCCGGTCAAGGACCGGCGTACGACCCAGGGCGTATTCCACGTCGTCGAGAACGGCCTGCCGATCCCCTCGGGAAAGAAGGCGGTACCGGCACTGGCCTTTTCACGGCTTCTGGAGGCGGCCCTGAATCCGCCGGATTCCCTACTGAACCTGCCGTTTACCGATGAACAGGAAGCAAAGGCAAAGACCTGGATCTCGCTTCTCTTGCGCCCGACCGTTTCACCGGAGGTCGAGGGACTCTCGCCGCGCATGAGCATGGAGACCCGCTTCTTCGTACCGGGCGGGCTTGTCGCCAATCTCGACTTCGTTGAACGCATATTCGGTAATGCCGGCGACCCCAACCTGCCGGAGAACGATGCTGCCCTGGATGTCGATGGGTGGACCGGGCATACGGGGGGCGTGATGCTGGCGCCCCACCTGACGCAACTGACAAAGAAGGCGCTCGGGCTGCCGCACTACGACCAGGCAAGCGAACGTCAGCGAACCGACGGCATGTGCTGGAAGGATCCGGATGAGCTGTACAACGATGGCCAGGCATTCAAGGTGGTCTGCCGCGATATGAGCGGCGTGGTGTTCACCCTGATCGCAGACAACTATTTCGGTTACAGCAAGAAGGAGATCAAGTCCCAGATCAGCTACGCGGCCAACCTGTTGGGTGGCAACGAAGAGGAGCATGCGGGAGGGGCGCTGGTGTTTCCTGCGTATAACCTGGGTGATCTCTTCCGCCCGGATTCGCGGGTTGGGTCGGAGGGTCACAGTTTTGCCGAAGTAAGCGGAATGTTTCGTGATCTCATGACGTTACAGCCCGAGGGCTATGGTGTAGACAAGCACTACCCGAACATCTTTTACGTACCCGAAGACACTTTGATTGATCTGCAGGGGCAGAGTGTGAGCTGGTCACGCGGTGATCAGAATGTGAGCATCAAGTTGCGGCCTGGTCACACCTACGTCCATCCCTGCGGATACAAGGTCCGCATGGAAAAACATCCGCATTCGCCGAGCTGGCGTCTGATCGGCACGGATTCCGTGGGTACCTATTGTCACAAGCCCTGCACGGTGTCCGGCGGCGGTAAGTCAGAGATCTCGAAATCCATCTCCGGTTCGGTCCTGTCCGGGCCTTTCTACGTGGCGGATCTCGAGGCCGATCTCGATCAGGTCGAAGAGATTTTCCGCAAAGACTATTCCGGCCGCTTCAGGGAGGCACCACCTCCCGGCTGGAAGAGTCGGTCCTTCCTCAGCGAAAAGCGGTCCCTGGGTTCGGTGATCCGCCTGTTGATGCCTTCGGAGGAGGATTACTCGCCTGAATACAATGCCTGGCTGGAAAGCATTCCACAGCATATTCGCGCGCTTGCCTTCGTGATCAAGCGTTTCTACCACCAGGAGTGGGAGGGCGACTGGCGCAGTCATTTCAGTGTCGACATCGTCAATGGTTACCCGGGACACGAACTGAAGTATGAAGGACGCACCCTGGTTGCCAGCTACCTGCGTGTTGCCAAAACCCGATGTGGTGAGTGGCGCATCTACAAGGTTCGACAGGACTTCGTTGGTGCCGACAAGGTCCAGATGGAGGACGATATCAGTGCGTCGATCACCCTGCCGGCTGAATCCCTGGGTCTGCGCAACACCTCGGGCACTTCCGTCAAGCTGGTTGAAAACTGCGAATCGAGACTGTTTCAAAGGCCGGATGATGCGGTCCACCGTGGACTTGATGCGCAGGCCGAGGCCGATCTTGCCGAGCCGGACAACTTCATCTCGAACTTTCAGCCCCTGGATCGTGAAGATGCGCTGTCACTGGTCGATGATGCCATCGATTTCATGGGGTACACCGAGCCGATGCAGGCCCTGATCCAGGAGGCCACGCAGGCGGACGAGGACGCCTGGTTCGTATCCTCGGCACATCCGCGCCTGGTAAACGGCAGACCCAGTCCCAACATGCGCTACCTGCAACGCCGGCCGGACCTGAAAAACCCGCGTGACCGGTATGTTGCGGAGATCGGGCTCCGCCTGTTCCATCGCATCCCGCTGTCGCGTCCCCTGTATCTGCCGGTGGATGCGACCCTGCCAGGGCGGCGCAACAACCCGATCGACCGTGCCAGGAAGATCAGACCACTGGCGGTCTATAACCCGATCCACTATCAGGAGCTGCCGGAACTGTTCATGGACTACATCAGCAGCCTGACCGGAAAGTCGCCTTCGACGACTGGGGCGGGTTCGGAAGGTGCCCTCACCAAGGGACCCTTCAATTCCCTTGCGCCGACAGCTGACCTCAACAATGCGCTGGTTTCCATGATCCTTTGCGGACACCAGGGCTTCTCCTCCGCGGCCGGGCATATCGGATCAGAAATCCACGTGGAGCACGATATCAGCATGCTGGTGCCGGAGATCTGGTGCCGGATTCCGCCCGAGCAACGACGGGCGGAGTACATGATCGAGCACGGTTACCTTGAGAGGGTGGCCGACTTCGAACATGCGGGCATGACCGTCCGGGCGAGCAGACTGGGCTACCGAATCACCGGCCAGTTCGTGCGTGCCTTCCTGGGAAAGATCTTCGACAACCCGAACGTGGTTTTCGACGAGGCGATACTGAAGCCCGAGACGCAGGACAGGGAGGCGTTCATAGATGGTGTGAACAATATCGTGGAGGCACAGTCCAGGGTGGCCGCTGCCTACCTGGCGGATGGGTCGGTCGAGGATGCCTGTCCACCGCTCAAGGCTTTGCTGTATATCATGGCCAATGGGCAGTACCAGGGGCTCGATATTGAAAGCCCCGGGTTCCGGCGTCTGTTCAGCCCGGAGTACTTGCTGGCCAGTGACTGGTATCGCGAACGTCTGGAAATCAAGCAGGGCAGGGAAGTCGATCTTTGGGAGCGACATGCTGCCTATATCGAGAGCCGGAGCGAGGAGGGCGAAGCGACAACCGGTGTTGCTCCGGCCAGCCTGCAGGAGAAAGGGCTACGGGTGGAGCAGGAACTGCAACGGCGGCGTGATCCGGCCTACCTGCAATCCCTGCAGGGAAGCCTTGGCGCGGACTGGATTCACCGGTCCTCTTCCTGACCACTGCGGGGAAAGGCGGCGCGCATGGGTTCCTGAAAACCTTGAGCTGACGGGGCGCTTGCGCGCCCCTTGGCATTTACGCCGGGCTCAAAGGAACCATTCAAAAAACACGATAAAGATCACGCTGACCACGCCCAGACTGTTGAGCATGACCGGCAGCCCGACCCGCAGCCACTGTATCGGCGTGATGGTCGAGTTCGGGTAGCGTGCGTGCTCGGACTCGGCGACGCAGATGATGTTGGC
>Ga0180435_10001675_pt1 | contig 22866 bp, 22 predicted proteins | sample SS_ome_3_FD_132467 | JGI IMG/M metagenome (GOLD analysis project Ga0180435, IMG submission 132467) | Hypersaline lake sediment archaeal communities from the Salton Sea, California, USA - SS_3_S_1 metaG | ecosystem: Environmental > Aquatic > Non-marine Saline and Alkaline > Hypersaline >... | reverse complement strand
GAAACCATGCGTCGTGAAGGTTACGAGCTCGCTGTATCGCGCCCCCAGGTTATTTTTAAAGAAGAAAACGGGGAGATTCTAGAGCCTTATGAAACGCTCAGCCTGGATGTTGAAGAGCAGCATCAGGGTAAGGTAATGGAAGCGTTAGGTGATCGACGGGGCGAGTTACAGGAGATGATGCCTGATGGCCAGGGTCGCGTGCGGATGCAGTTCCGCATACCCACTCGCGGTATTATGGGCTATCGCCCTGTGTTTTTATCACAGACGTCGGGTACCGGCATCATGTCCTTTGCATCAGCAGGTTTTGGTCCGCGCATCAGTGATGTTGTCGGACAGCGCAGTAACGGCGTGCTGATTTCGAATGCTGCGGGCAAGGCAGTCGGCTTCGCGCTGTTCAATCTGCAGAATCGTGGCCGCATGATGGTTAAGCCCAACGATGTGGTCTACGAAGGCATGGTGGTGGGTCTGCATAACCGCAACAACGACCTGACAGTAAATCCGCTGAAAGAGAAAAAACTCACCAACGTGCGTGCTTCTGGTACAGATGAAGCTATTGCGCTGGCGGCGCCCATTACGCTGACCCTGGAACAGGCGTTAGAGTTCATTGACGATGATGAACTCGTCGAAGTGACACCAAGTGGCATTCGTGTGCGTAAAGCGCTGTTGAAGGAACATGAGCGCAAAAGAGCATAGGGTTACCCGCGGTAGACAGAAGTGAAGGCACTGTTGCAACGGGTTTCCAGCGCCTCAGTTGAGGTAGATGGTGCACAGATCGCAAGCATTCAATCAGGCCTGCTGGTTTTCCTGGGCGTAGCAACTGGCGACACTCAGCAGCAGGTTACCTGGCTGGCCGATAAAGTGACTGGGTTACGCATTTTTCCAGGCTCAGGCACAGGCTCAGATGCTGAAAAGCCAATGAACCGCAGTGTGGTTGATGTTGGTGGAGAGATCCTTGTCGTGTCCCAATTCACGCTGGCCGCCGATACCAGTCGTGGGCGCCGTCCAGGGTTTGCCACAGCGGCAGCGCCTGAAGCAGCAGAGCAACTGTATGAGGCTTTTGTTGCCGAACTGCAAAAAACAATGCCCGTGCAGGTTGGTCAGTTTGGCGCTGACATGCAGGTGGCGCTGGTTAACGATGGCCCTGTAACGTTTTTGTTGGAACGTTAAGCCGAATTCAGTCTTCCCGGCGCTCCCGTTTTTCGACATACCGCGCCATGAATATACCCACTTCAAACAGTATCCAGGTAGGCAACGCGAGCAATAACTGGCTGATGACATCAGGCGGGGTTAACAGCATGCCCACAATAAAACAGCCAACAATGACATAAGGTCTTTTAGCAGCCATGCCGTCCGGGGTTGCGATACCGGACCATACCAGCAGCATTGTTGCTATCGGGATTTCGAAAGCGATACCGAAAGCCAGGAACATTTTCAGCACAAAATCCAGGTACTGATTGATGTCGGTCATGATCGCAACACCTTCCGGGGCCACAGTGGTAAAAAAGGCGAATACCAGTGGAAAAACAAGGTAGTAAACGAAAGCCATGCCGGCGTAGAACAACAGAATGCTCGACAACAGCAAAGGCACGGCAAATTTCTTTTCATGGCGATACAGACCGGGCGAGACAAAGGCCCAGACCTGATGCAGGAGGAACGGCACACCGAGGAAAATTGCAGCAAATACTGCGAGTTTAAAAGGCGTGATGAACGGTGATGCAACCTGCGTTGCAATCATTGAGGAACCTTGTGGCAGCACTGCGGTTAACGGAGCTGCGATCCACTCATACAACGGGTTGGCAAAATAGTAAATTGGAATAAACAGGATGCCAACAACAAGGAGGCTGCGCAGGATGCGGCTGCGTAGTTCAATCAGGTGGTCCAGGAAAGGCTGTTCATTGCTGTCTACAGCCTGATCGTGTGGATCTCGCGTATCTTCGCTGCCGGCCGCCATCAGCTTTGGTCTGCGTTTGTTTGTTTCTGACGCCGTTGGTGTTCAGCTTCCAGCTCGGCTTCGCTCCTCGGCACAGGGGGTGGCGGCTCGTTCTCGGTTATCTCAGGTTCGACCGTTTCGTTCGTTTCCTCAGGGTCTGCTTCGGCGGCTTCGAGTGTCGGATGCGGGTTGTTAAAGTCCGGGTTGACAGAGTTCTGTACTTCCTCTTCGATGCGCTTCATCTGTTCCATAACAGATTCGTTATGCAGTTGGCGTCGGACTTCATCCATGCCGATTTCTTTCTCGATCTCGTTTTTCACTGAGGTAAACGAGCGGCGCAATCGGCCCAGCCAGAGACCCAGCGTCCGCAATGCCTCAGGCATACGCTCGGGTCCAATGACCAGCAGTGCAACCACTGCAATCAGAAGTAGTTCTAAACCACCAATGTCTAACATAGAGGGTGGCTAGATCTTAGTGTCTTGTTGAGTCTTGCTGGACTGAGATTCCGGCTTGGATTCGTCGCCGTCTATCACGCGTTCCTGGGCTGCGGGTTTAGCCTCTTCATCTTCGGTTACAGCCTTGCGAAAGCCTTTGATGGCGCCGCCAAGATCGGAACCTATGCTTTTCAGGCGCTTGGGTCCAAAAATGAGTAAAACGATGGCAAGAATAACCAGTAACTCGGTCATGCCTAATCCGAACATAACGTCTTCCGTGGTAGAGGTGTAGTGAAGGGCATTATAGAAGGGTTATTTCCTGGTAATACAGCGACGTGTCGCTAAACCTTGATGAAATTTTTGTTAAACCCGTTTTAAGTGGATCGGCTGGCCTTTTCATCGTGCCCGCTGATGCCAAAGCGGGCACTCAGTTCGGCAAGCACGTCATTATGGCTGAGTCCCTGGTGGGCCAGCAGAATCATGCAGTGAAACCACAGGTCAGCAGTTTCTTTGACAACTTCTTCTCTGGAACGGGTGTTTTGCAACTCAGGTGTTGCACTATTATCCTTGCCCGCGATGATCAGTTCCGCGGATTCTTCGCCAATCTTCTGCAGAATGCGGTTGGTACCCCCCTGATACAGGCTGGCAACGTACGACGATTCCGCAGATTCGTGTTTGCGCGCTTCAAGCACCGCAGCAAGCTCGTCTAACAGACTCATTTCAACTCCCATGGTTTTAACTATGTTCGCAGCAGCAGGGTGACGCCGACAAGGGCGCCAACCGCGCCCGGCCACAGGCTCAGATCACTCTGAGTAATGCTCTGGTGCAAGGGTGCCCACAACCACCAGAGACTGGCCAGCAGCACAATAACACCTGCCAGACGACTGTACCGACGATATCTGGCGGTCTGCGCCAGACGCCTTTCAACCTGTGCAAGATCCGAGGCCTGCCGTTTGAGCTGGCTTTTCAACAGGCGTATTTCTGTTTCTGTGTTCTCCATGATCATCGGCAGGCGCGACAGTTGTTGCCACACCCCAGGTCCGGCGTTGAGCCAGTCGTTGACGACGCCAACTGGACCGAGGTGCTGGGTTGCCCAGCGTTCCATAAAGGGCTGCGCGGTCTCCCACAGATCCAGTTCCGGATACAGCTGCCGCCCCAGACCTTCAATGTAGAGGAGTGTTTTCTGCAGGAGAACCAGCTGCGGTTGCACCTCCATTTCAAATTTGCCGGCAGTGTCGAGCAGCGTGATGACAAACTCAGCAAATGAAATTTCCGCCAGCGGCTTGGCAAAGATAGGTTCACAAACGTCGCGGATCACGGCCTCAAATTCTTCCGCATCGGTGTCCGCCGGCACCCAGCCGGATTCCAGGTGCAGGCTGACCACACGCTGATAGTCGCGATGGAAAAAAGCCAGCAGGTTCTGCGCCAGATAGTTCTGGTCTGCTTCCGTCAGGCTGCCAATGATGGCGCAATCCAGTGCGATGTATTTTGGATTTCCCGGGTCCGTAGTGTCTATCAGGATATTGCCCGGGTGCATATCGGCATGGAAAAAGTTGTGTTCAAAGACCTGTTTGAAGAAAGTTTCAACGCCTTTGTGGGCCAGCACTTTCAGATCTACACCGCGCGTTTTGAGTTCATCCACGTGGTTGATGGGAACGCCATACACTCTTTCCATCACCAGCAGATGTTCGCGGGTATGTTCGGGGTATACACGGGGTACGTAGAGCAGATCTGAATCCGCAAAATTGCGCCGCAGCTGAATCTGGTTGCGCGCCTCACCAAACATGCTGAGTTCCTGCAGCAGCACATTCTCATGGTCCAACATGACTCTGGGCAGCTGTAAACGTTGTGCGCCGGGAATTCTGCTGTTGATAAATCCAGCGAGTTTTTTCAACAGCGCCATGTCCTGCACAATGGCCTGTTCAATGCCGGGTCGGACCAGTTTGACCACCACATCCTCGCCGCTTTTGAGCGTCGCGCAATGGACCTGGGCGATGGATGCGCTTGCCAGAGGTTTAGGCTGCAGGTCTGCGAAAAGTGATGTGCTGGTGGTGCCAAGTTGTGCACTGACAAAACTGTCGACATCAAAATCAGCGATCGGTGGCACTTTGTCCTGCAGATCCGCCAGAGCGTCAGCAATATCTCCGGGTAGCAGATCACGTCGAGTAGACAGTAGCTGACCGAGTTTGATGTAGACCGGGCCCAACTCGACAAATGCCTGTTTCAGTCGGAGACCGCGTGGTGTGGAGGGTGTTGGTAAAACTTTCTGCAGGGCTTTAAGACACCAGCGAGGGAAGGCTCTGGGGATGGTCTCAACGGGTATCAGCAGATCGAGCCTGTGGCGGAGCACCTGGCCGAGGATTAAACGCGACTGTCGCCAGTTGTTGCTCAAGGTTGCTTCGCTTGTCGTTTGGCCTGTTCCGCGCGACTTAAATTGGCGGCCAGGCGATCTACCCGCAAACGCAGCCGGTCAATCCCCTCTAACAGTTCATCCAGCTGTCGTGTTTTTACAAATTGCCCTGTCGCCTGTTGCTGTACTGTTTTGCTCAAGCCGGATAGCGCAGTTTTCAAACCGGCAAGCCCAAGCTCGGCAGTGCCCACCAGGTTGGCGGCGTTCGCTTCGCCAATAAAACGGCCGAGAGGCGTGGCCAGATCCGGGGCAAACCTGCTGAACAGATTTGTCAGGTTAAACAGCAGCACTGTATCGCCTTCGATGATTAAACCTTCGAAGTTACCGCCGGGCAGCAGTGCCTGCACCAGTTCGCGACCACTGCCTTTAATGATTGCGTGAGGGCTATCAGCGGGTCCGGGAAACAGTTGTACGCCGTCCGTCTCTAGAACCAGATGCATGGTGAATACCGGCGTATGGCTCTGCAGCTCAATGCAGCGACCGGCAAAAGCCGCAAACTGACCCGCTGTTGCGGGATCGGCAGCGAGTACGCCAGCTGTGACCTGATGACTGACTTGAGAGACAAGTGACATCAACTGCTGGACAAATAGGTTGCCGGATTGCGCCACGGCCTTAGACGGGTTTACAGCCGCGGTGAATAGCCGCTACGCCGCCAACGAGGTTGTGGAAACTGGTATCGATAAAGCCTGCGTCCTCAAACATTTGTTTTAAGGCGCGCTGATCCGGGTGTACGCGGATGGACTCCACGAGGTACTTATACGGCTCTGAGTCACCTGCGATGGCCTGCCCTGCGCTGGGCCAGAGTGATTGAAAAACCGAATAGGCGGCGTTCAGGGCTGGATTTTCAGGTTTCGAAAACTCCAGCACCAACAGAGCGGCAGCAGGCTTCAGGACACGCAGCAGCTCGCGCAGCGCTAAATCTTTGTCAGTGAAATTGCGGAGGCCAAAGCTGACGCAGGCACAATCGAAGGTATTGTCGGCAAACGGCAGTGCCTCGGCGGGTGCCCGCACGAAGTCGACCTGGACACAGCCATCATCAAGCAGTCGATCGCGTCCGACCTGCATCATTTGTGGGTTTAAATCTGTCAGCACGACGGTGCCGGTTTCGCCGACGGCCTGGGCAAACAGCGCGGACATATCGCCGGTGCCACCTGCCAGGTCTAACACGGTATGTCCCGGGCGCAGTCCCGACATCTGAATGACCATGCGCTTGAATATGCGATGTGTGCCCAGGGACATGAGATCGTTCATCACATCGTAACGTTTTGCGACACGTTTGAAGACGTCGCCAACCAGAGCGGTCTTCTCTGCAGGGGTAACCTTCTTGAAACCGAAATTAACTGGTTGCTGGTCGCTCATAAACTTGTGTCGGGTAACGGTGGTTCAGGTTGCAGGGCGCGAGGGCGTCCATTGTCCTACCGGAATGCTGGGCAGGCGGGATGCGTTTGCGGCTTTCAATTCGGTGATGTAGTCCTGCCAGTATTTATCCATCCGTGTACCCAGATCGTGTAGAAACTCCCAGGCAAAAATACCGCTGTCATGACCATCGTCAAACACGATGCGGATCGCGTAGTTACCTACTGGCTCTATCTGCCGGATCCCGACGTTCTTTTTCCCCGTTTGCAGCTTGCGCTGATCAGGGGAATGGCCACGCACTTCAGCCGAAGGGCTGTAAACACGGAGCAACTCGGCCGGCAGAACAAAATTGTCGTCCGCCCAGGTCAACTCCAGGGTATGACCAATCTTGTGATAAGTAATATTTTTTGGCGGTTGCATAGGTGCTAAGACTACAAGATAAAGCGGCTTAAATCAGTGTCGCTGACCAGATCTCCCAGGTGTGCATCTACATATGCAGAGTCGACCAGGACGTGTTTCTTAACGCTGTCACCAGCCTCGAACGACAGACTCTCGAGCAGTCGCTCCATAACCGTATGCAGGCGTCTGGCGCCGATGTTCTCGGTGCCTTCGTTGACCTGCCAGGCGAGCTGAGCAATGCGCTCTATACCGTCATCGGAAAACTCCAGATCTATCTGCTCGGTGCTCATCAGCGCCTGATACTGTTCGGTCAGGCTGGCATTGGGTTCCACCAGAATTCGTTTGAAGTCCTCCGGGGTCAGGGCTTTGAGTTCAACCCGAATAGGCAGCCGCCCCTGCAGTTCGGGAATCAGATCGCTGGGTTTGGCCAGATGAAAAGCCCCTGAGGCGATGAACAGAATATGGTCTGTGCGCACGACACCGTATTTGGTGGTGACCGTGCAGCCTTCAATCAAAGGCAGCAGGTCGCGTTGTACACCCTCTCTGGAAACGTCAGCGCTGGTGTTTTCCGTGCGCTTGGCAACTTTGTCCAGTTCGTCGATAAACACAATGCCGGTTTGTTCAACGGTTTCTACCGCGCGGGACTTGATGTCGTCTTCGTTAACCAGTCCTGCAGCTTCTTCTTCACGAATTTTGGTTCTTGCATCTTTGATTTTCAGGCGTTTGGTGGTTTTGCGGCTGTTGCCCAGGTTGCTGAACATGCCCTGCATCTGGCTGACCATTTCTTCCATACCTGGCGGCGCCATGATTTCTACACCCATGGCCATCTGCGATAGCTCAATATCTATCTCTTTCTCGTCGAGCTCGCCTTCACGCAGTTTTTTCCTGAACATCTGGCGGGTTGCGGAGCCATCGCCGCCCGCTTTGTCGTCACCAAAACCAACCGCGCGGGGCTCAGGCAGCAGAGCATCGAGGATGCGTTCTTCAGCGCGATCATCTGCCTGTGATTGCACGCGCTTCATCTCAACCTCGCGCAGCATGTTTACTGCCACTTCTGTTAAGTCGCGGATGATGGAGTCAACATCGCGGCCTACATAACCCACTTCGGTGAATTTGGTGGCCTCAATTTTAATGAACGGCGCTTGTGCCAGTTTTGCCAGGCGGCGGGCAACCTCAGTTTTACCGACACCGGTCGGGCCGATCATGAGAATGTTTTTCGGGCTGATTTCTTCGCGCAGCGCAGGTTCTATCTGCATCCTCCGCCAGCGATTACGCAGAGCGATGGCAACCGCGCGTTTGGCGTCGTCCTGTCCGATAATGTGATTATTGAGTTCGTGGACAATTTCACGAGGAGTCATTGTTTCCATGCTTTAAAGTGCCAGAGTTTCGATGGTGTGTTGATGGTTGGTGTAGATGCAGATATCACCGGCAATTTTCAGCGCTTTGCTGACTACTTCGGCAGCGGGAATATCTGTATTTTCAGCCAGTGCGGTTGCAGCCGCGCGAGCGTACGCACCACCGGAGCCGATCGCAAGGACGCCGGCTTCAGGTTCGATGACGTCGCCGGTGCCGCTGATCAGTAAAGTGGCACTCTGGTCGGCGACAATCAGCATGGCTTCAAGGCGTCGCAGGGCACGATCGGTGCGCCACTCTTTGGCCAGTTCAACCGCTGACCGTGTCAACTGCCCACCGTATTTTTCCAGGGTGCTTTCAAATTTTTCGAACAAGGTGAACGCATCCGCAGTGCTGCCCGCAAAGCCTGCCATAACCTTGCCCTGGTAGAGTTTGCGCACCTTAACGGCGTTGCCTTTCATCACCGTGTCGCCAATTGAAACCTGGCCATCGCCGCCCATGGCCACATGTGTTGCGTCTCTAACGCTGACTATGGTGGTGCCGTGAAACAGTTCCATAAAATACCCTTTGTACGTGTCAATTTAAGCTGCAATGCCGTGGCCAGTGGTGCTGGTGATCCAGGGTGTCCGAATCGCAAGCGCAGTCTGAGTTGTAAACCGATGTCTGGATAGCGCCTGAAAGCGGATAGTGGGGGCGGATTGCGGACATTTCAATTGTGGTTGTTCAGCCACATGCCGGAAATGCCCTGTTCCCGCAGACGGGTCATTGCCCGGTTAGCATCCACGCGCCGCGCGAATGGCCCCAAAACTACTCGGTGCCATTGGCTGCCGTTGGCCTGGGAAACCTCTGTCGTAGCTGGCAGATTCTCCAGCAACAGGCGTGCCCTGAGTACTTCTGCGTCGGCCTTTTCGCGAAATGATGCGGCCTGAATGTGCCAGACCTCAGGTTGGTCACCGCTGCTGGTGGACGGCACAGCATAGGGTTCAGGATCCGCGAGCACTTCTGTGTCTCTGAGCATATCTGGAAAATCGAACTGCATCGGTCGTGCAGGTTCAGTCTGGTCTGTTGCTGAATGGTCAGATGCTGCCCCGGCAGCGCTGCGCTCAGTGCGCTCAGACAGGTAATCCGGCGCATAGGCAGCGAGAATGACAATTGCTGCACCCAGCAGGGCCCCGGTCGTGAAACTTGGGCCGTGGAAGAAGACGCGAGCAGGTGCCGCTGGTTTGCGTTTCTGGACGCGCTTTTTAGGTTTGGACGCACGTGAATTGCGTCCGGCAAAATCTTTGGTCATAGCGTTTACGGCAGATACTACGGACAGAATTTATTGTTTGGGTTGTTATAAACACCCAGGCGGCGCGCATCATACCAGCGACACATCGCCAGGTCTTTGCTCAAAGGCTATCGTAAGGATCTATATCAATCGACCATCGCAGGGTGTAAGGCACCTTGGGTATTTTCAGGCGTCGCAGGGCTGCATGCAGCTGAGCGCGCTTAGGCGCCAGCAGCATCAGCTGAAAACGACTGCGGTTAGCAATGCGTGCCAGGGGAGCTGGCACGGGCCCCATGATTTCCACTCCACTTAATTGTGCTTTCAGCTGGTTGAGCAGTTCCATAGCTTCCTGGCCCTGGGCAGACTCAGCGCGCAGCAGCGCCATGGAATGCATGGGTGGGAAACCGTTTTTCTCCCGTTCAGCCAGCTCCGCGGCGGCAAAGCCTGGATAGCCTTCGTTGATCAATCGCTGCAGCAGGATGTTTTCAGGTTGATAAGACTGTATCCATACCTGGCCCGGGCGCTGTTCCCGACCAGCCCGCCCTGCCACTTGAACAATCAGTTGGGCTGTACGTTCTGGCGCGCGGAAATCTGCGCTGGCGAACCCGGCATCGGCGTTAAGGACAGCCACCAGGGTGACGTTGGGAAAATGATGTCCTTTGGCGAGCATCTGAGTGCCGATCATGATACAGGGGTCACCCTGGTTTACTTTCGCAAACTGCGCCTCCAGCTTTGTATTAGTGCGAGTGGTATCGCGGTCGATACGATAGACAGGAACATCGCTGAACAGATTTTGCAGTCCGGTTTCGGTTCGCTGAGTACCCAGCCCGACGGCCATCAAGCCAGTGCCGCCGCAACCTTCACAGGTCTTTGGTACCTGAAATTTAAGGCTGCAATGGTGACAGACCAGGTGGCTGGGGTTTTTGTGCAGGGTCAGGCGCGCGTCGCAATCTGAACAATGCGCCTGCCACCCGCAAGCCGCGCAGAGCAGTGTCGGCGCAAAGCCGCGGCGATTGAGGAAAACCAGGACCTGGCCTTTGGCCCGCAGGTGGTCGCGGATGACCCGTTCGAGCGGCACAGAGATGCCGTCTGTATGCGACAGCCCACGCATATCGATAACCCGATAGCTGGGCATCTGCGCATTGCCGGCACGATAAGGCAGGTCGAGTTTCCGGTAGCGTTCGAGATTTGCGTTGTATAACGACTCCAGCGAGGGTGTCGCGCTGCCCAGCACGACGGGTACCTGGCGGCTCTGAGCCCGTTTGATCGCCAGATCTCGAGCTGAGTAGCGTAAGCCCTCGCCTTGTTTGTAAGAGCTGTCATGTTCTTCATCAACAATGACCAGGCCGAGTGCCTTGAACGGAGTAAACACCGCTGAGCGCGTGCCGATCAGCACCGAGATGTCACCTCGGGCACACTTGAGCCAGGTCTGCAGGCGTGCACTATCGCCAAGATTTGAGTGCAGCATGCCAACCTGCGCGAAACGGCGCTGGAAGCGAGACAGGGTCTGCGGCGTCAGCGCAATTTCCGGCACAAGCACCAGTACCTGTTGGCCTTGCGCAACAACCGGGGCAATGCTGCGCAGGTAAACCTCAGTTTTGCCACTGCCTGTTACGCCTTCCAGGAGGAATGGCGTAAAGCTCTGCAGGGCAGCGGTAATTTCTCTGATGGCGGTATCCTGCGCGTCTGTGGGTGTCGGCGGGATTTCATCGGCGGGAGCGTCCGCCGGTTCACAGCGCTCGATATAGCTGCCCTTGCTCAGATTGTTCAGCGTCGCCCGGCTGTGGCCTGCCGCCAGCAGGTCTGCGGTCGCGGTGGGTCCCTGCTTCTGCAGGTCGTTGAACAGGGCTGCTTGCGCGCGCGCGCGGACATTCTCAAATGCGTCGGTGGAGACGCGCCAGTGATCAGGTGGATTAATGCTGCAGGTTGCGCCACGTCGGGCGGCGGCAGGCAGGATCGTGGCCAGAATTTCGCCCAGCGGGTAGTGGTAGTAGTTGCTCATCCAATGTGCCAGCTCCATCAGTTCTGCAGGTACAATGGCTGAGGTATCCAGCACGCTTTCGACGTCTTTGAGGGTTTTGTGCGGGTTATCAACGTTGTCGCTGACGCAGATGCCAACCGTGGTGGACCGCGCAAAAGGAACTTTCACGCGTGTACCAATGCTCGGCATAGGTAGAGTTTCCGGCACATGGTAATCGTAAACCGAATGTAGCGGTCGAGGTACGGCAACTTGAATGACGCGGCTGGGGGCTGGCATAGCGCCATTGTCGCATCAGGTTCGGGTCATGCCCTAGTGTAACTTTCATACGTTCTGGTCCGCGTGCATTGTTATCGGCAAGGCCGCGTGTTGTGGTTGCCATTGGCAGCACTTCTGGTAGAGTACGCCGCCCTTATTTTCAGTTCTGGACAAAGGTCAGCGACATGAAGCCCGAAATCCATCCGCAATATCAAACTGTGAAAGCCACCTGTAGCTGTGGCAACGTGATCGAAGTGGGTTCGACGCTGGGCGAAGACATTCACCTAGACGTCTGTTCCAGCTGTCATCCCTTTTACACTGGCAAACAGAAGAATATTGATTCTGGCGGCCGTGTAGAGCGCTTCCGTAAGCGATTCGGTAATCGCGGTAAAGCTGCTGCCACCGAAGAGTGACCAAACTCGCCCCGGCTGCCCGGCTGGGGTTGTTGAACGACGAAGAAGTTTTACCTGAAAATGGCACCTTGCAGCGTGTTTGTGGTCGAAAGATACAGCAGGTTCAGGAGCAGAAAGGTGCAGCGTTCAGCAGATAGTCTTACTCGCATTGCTATTCGTACAACTATTTGTACAACAAAGACCCCGTGCAATTCGGCATTGGCATTGGCTATCGCCGCAACTTTTCTAGTAGCTGTGGCGCTCTTCATACCCAGAACCAGCTGGGCAGGCCCGGGTGCAGAAACCTACAACGAGTTTCTTGAAAAAGAGCTGATCTACCCTAATCAGGCCTGGCAGGATTATGTCACTGAGGTTGGTGAGCGCATTCTGGCAGTAAGTCCCCACGCAGGCCGCAACTACACCTTCACGGTGACCGATCAGTCCATGGTCAATGCGTTTGCCACACCTGACGCTTATATTTTTGTAACCCGGGGAATCCTTGCTCACTTCAACAGCGAAGACGAAATGGCGGCGGTTATCGGCCATGAAATTGGCCACGTTGTAGGACAGCACGGAAAACGTAAACTCAGTCGTGCCCGTCTGGGCGAATTGCTCGGCTGGCTGGGAACCTTTGCAACCGGTACCAGCGCGACTTACGGCCTCGCTAACACCCTGACCCAGGCCTCCCTGGCGGGTTATGGCCGAGAGTATGAGCTTGAGGCAGATGAATACGGCGCAAGCTGGCTGGTAGACGCCGGCTATGATCCGCGCGGGTTGCTCAACAGTATTCAAATGCTGCGTGATCACGATGACTTCCAGCGCACCATCAACAATCGCCCGGCGGTTTATCACGGCATCCTTGGTTCGCACCCCGCTCACGAGAAACGTATTCACGAACTTGTTGCGCAATCTCAGGGCAGCGTTATGGAGGTTCTGGATGAACCTGAGCGCGACTTTTTTGAAATGTTAGCAGGTCTGACTTACGGTGATGAGTCTGCAGCCGGTGTGGTCAAAGATGGTGTTTACTACCATGGCGCGCTGCGTCTGCTGCTTGAGTTTCCAGAAGGCTGGGATGTACGAGCAACCTCCGTTGAGGTATTCGGATCACCTCCATCGCCTGGCGACGATGCTCAGATCGGCGTGAAACGGGCTTCTCCTCCGGATGAAAACCAGACCCCTGAAGAGTATCTGACCAAAACGTTGCGCCGTGATGATCTGCAGAATGGAGAAGCCATCCAGGTTGGCCCATACAGCGGTTATTGGGCTGATATTGAAGTGTCTTCCGGTGATGCTCAAAAACGTAAAATCGCTGTCGTTTATAAAGACGGTGGCGTGTACCTGTTTAACGGTGAGTTGGGGAAAACCGGTGATCCTGAGGTATTCGAACAGCATTTCCGCGAGACGGTAATGTCGTTTCGTGCCATGACCGCCGCAGATTTACGGGTAATCAATAACCAGAAACTTAAAGTAGTGGTCGCAGAGCCCGGGCAGACCTATGCCCAACTGGCGCGCGGCATTCCCTTGAAAAGTCACGGCGAAGAAACCTTACGGGTTCTGAATGGACATCACCCCAGAGGTGAGCCGCGTGCCGGAGACTACATCAAGCTGATTGAGTAAGCAGCCTGCTAAAACAGGTCAATGGCGTTGATGTCCTCTGGTGGCGCCTGCCCAGGCTGACGGGTCTGGCCCGGGCTCCTGATTTCGGGTTGGCTGGTTGGCGCAAACTCACTCAGGAAAAATTCAAAAACTGCTCCGCGCTGGCCTGGTGCAGCCACCTCGCCTGAAGTTGGATCGATTTTCATCGTCACCAGACCGGGCGGTTGATCTGGCAATAACTCCGGCACTCCCGACAATGCATCTTCCATAAAATCGATCCAGATGGGCAGCGGCGTATTGGAGCCGTAAGCCCTTGCGCCTAACGGGTCATGGTTGCTGAAGCCAACCCAGACCGTTGTGACTAACGATGAGTTATAGCCGTTGAACCACGTATCGGCTGCATCGTTGGTGGTACCGGTTTTGCCGGCCAGATCGTTGCGTTGCAGTCGACGTGCGGCCCGCCCCGTGCCGCGTTTGATCACATCCTGCAACATGGAGTTCATGATGTAAGCATTGCGCTCATCCAGAATTCTGGGGGCCAGCAGCACCTCGGGTTCAGGCAGCCGAATGGGCCCCGTTGCGATTTGTGTTTGGAGGGCGTCATCCGCAGATGTATCAGATACTTTGTTGTCAGCAATGTCTGCATCCGCGGCTTCAACGGCGTCTCCATTTACTGAGGCAGGAAAAGCATCATCGGTCTCGGCCAGCAAAGCCTCCAAGCTGGCGGGTTCTGATTCCAGCAGGTTCGCTTCGTTATCCGCTTCGGCCAGTTCTCTGGCCAGCAGTTCTTCTTCGCAGGATTTGCAGACCGTGGGATGGTTGGCTCGGATGATTTCGTTGCCGTCGCCGTCGCGAATACGGGTGATGATGTGCGGGTCTACCAGATAACCGCCGTTGGCAAAAACAGCATAAGCACGGGCCATTTCGATGGGTGTAACAGCCATGGTGCCACCACCGATGGCCAGCTGCGTATTGCGTGGGAAGGTGCGTGTATCAAAACCAAATTTTGCCACATGGTCGATGACATCTCCGGCACCAGCTTTCAACAACACCCGCATAGAGACCAGGTTGATAGACCTGTACAGCGCTTCGCGCAGGCGGGTAGGGCCGTTGTAACGATTATTGTCGTTGTCTGGACGATACTGCGATTCAAGGTTTTCGTCGTCAAACACCAACGGCGCATCCATGAAAATGTCTGCAGGTGTGATGCCTTCTGCAATCGCTGCGGAGTAAACCAACGGTTTGAACCCGGAGCCAGGCTGGCGAGCTGCCTGCAAGGCGTGATTGTACTGGTTGCGGAAGAAGTCGTAACCACCGACCAGCGAACGCACGGCGCCATTTTTCGGATCCAGGGAGATGATCGCGCCTTGGACTTCGGGTAATTGAGATAAGACCAGCTTAGTGCCTTCCTCGGCACTGACTTTCTCGCGCAGACGTATCTGATCGCCGACTGCCAGGACGCTGGTCAAACTGTCTACCGCAGGGCCACGCCGGTCAACGTTGATGTAAGTGCGTGCCCAGGTGCTGTCAGCGAGCTCTATAATGGTCCTGCGATCCGTGTTGTGCTGCACAACAGCTATTTCATCGTTAACCGCCAGAACCACGCCAGGCTCCAACCCGCCATATCGATCTTCGGACTGCAGGAAACCTGCCACTTCGTTTATCAGCTCCTGTGGGTACTCGCCTGCAGGATCGATCAGTAGTTCTGGCGCCACTGCAGCCAGTTGAGCCCGCAGTGAATCAGGCACCTGAGCCTCTGCGCCGCGATAACCATGTTTTTCATCGTAGTTATGCAGCCCGCGCCGCAACGCGGCGATCGCCTCAGCCTGCAGATCGCCATCAATGGTGGTGTCGATTTCGTAGCCGCCGGTATACAGATCCGGCAGCAGGGCTGCGGCCTGCTGACGAACCCACTCCGCCGCATATGGGCTGGGCACGTCCAGATCACGGGCGTAGATTTGTGCAGATATAGGTGCATTGCGGGCCTGGTCGAACATCTCGCGGGTGATGGATTCCTGCGCCAGCATGCGCGACAGCACGAGGTTGCGGCGCTTCAATGCGCGCTCGGGTCCGTTTATGGGGTTGCCTGCCGTTGGCGCCTGTGGAATACCCGCAAGCATGGCCAGCTGGGCAAGCTCTAACGCCTGCAGAGATTTACCGTAATAGGTACGCGCGGCCGCTTCAGCGCCATAAGCGCGTTTGCCAAAAGGTACTAAATTTATATAAAGCTCGAGGATTTCATCTTTGCTCAGCGCCTGTTCGATTTTCAGCGCCAGCAGCATTTCTTTGAATTTTCGTAAAAAGCGCTGTTCAAGGCTGAAAGAAACGTTGCGCGCGAGCTGCATGGTGATGGTGCTGGCACCGCCGCCAAGCTCACCCTCTGTGACAAATGTCCCAACCAGCGCCAGGGCATCATTGGACAGGGATATGAAGTCGATACCACTATGTTCATAGAAGCGTTTGTCTTCAGTATCTAAAAGCGCGTTGATGAAGTGTTGGGGGACTTGGTCTAAGGTTATGGGAATGAGACGGCGTTCACCAAACTCGGCCAGCAACGCGCCGTTTTTTGCGTAGATGCGCAGAGGGGTTTCAAGCTTTACGTTACGGTACGTTTCTGGTTTTGGTATCTGTGGATCCAAATAAAGATAGGTCCCCGCCAGACTGAGGACTGCGGCACATAAACCTGCGAGGGTGAGCCACATAATAGTCTGCAGGACTGAGCTTGATTTTTGTGTCAGGTATTTTGTCAAGTTGCTGGGCTTGTAAATGAAAGGGAAATTCTAACTACATGTCGGACTTAAGGCAGACACAAATTAACCTCAATTTTGAGTGGGAGTGCGAGCAAAATAGGCTAGGCGTTGATTGCTCTAAAGTCGAGTCTGTTATTTAATGATTCGCTGCATATATAGGACGTAAGTGCCCGCGCCATTTAAGGAAATTTAACGTGGCATTGTTTGGAAAGAAAACAAATATTCTACTTGGACTCGATATCAGTTCAACGTCAGTAAAGCTGTTAGAGCTTTCACAGACGAACAACTCTTATCGCGTCGAGTCGTATTCGGTAGAACCTTTACCCCCAAACGCTGTTGTTGAAAAGAACATCAGTGATGTTGAGGGTGTGGGTGATGCCATTAAACGTGTAATCAGTCGCTCCAAAACCAGCAGTAGATCTGCAGCGGTAGCGGTAGCCGGTTCCGCGGTGATAACCAAGACCATTGAGATGGACGCTGAGTTGTCCGACGATGAAATGGAAAATCAGATCACGGTGGAAGCTGACCAATACATTCCCTACCCGCTGGATGAAGTGGCCATCGACTTCGAGGTGCTTGGTCTATCAGAACGCAATCCCGAACAGGTTGAAGTGTTGTTGGCCGCTTGTCGCAAAGAGAATGTTGAAATGCGCGAAGCGGCTCTGGATCTTGGTGGGGTGAAAGCTGCGGTGGTCGACATCGAGGCGCATGCCATGAAGCGAGCTTTCGACCTGGTGAAGCCTCAACTGGGGGATAACCCGGAAGATCTGGTAGTTGCCATTATTGATATCGGCGCAACCATGACTACATTGTCGGTGCTTGCCGATGATAAAGCGATATACACACGAGAGCAGTTGTTTGGCGGCAAACAGCTGACAGAAGAAATCCAGCGTCGCTACAGCTTGTCTTTTGAAGAGGCAGGTCTGGCGAAAAAACAGGGTGGTCTGCCGGATGACTACGAAGATGAAGTATTACAGCCATTTAAAGAAGCTGTGCTGCAGCAGGTGACTCGGTCCCTGCAGTTTTTCTTCTCATCCTCACAATATGACGATGTAGATTACATTGTGCTGGCTGGAGGTACGTCCTCTATCGAAGGCCTCGGTGACATGATCGAGTCCAAGCTCGGCACACCCACGATCATCGCCAACCCGTTTGTTAACATGTCTTTAGCGTCCAGAGTGGATGCTGAAGCTCTGTCTAATGACACTCCGGCGTTGATGATCGCGTGCGGTCTGGCAATGAGGAGTTTCACATAATGGCGAATATTAACTTACTGCCATGGCGTGAATGGGAGCGCGAGCGCAAACAGAAAGAGTTTCTGACTCAGCTGGGTGCGGTGCTTCTGGTAGGCGTTCTGATGGTGTTTGGTGCGGGTATTTATCTCGATAATGAGATTGAAGGCCAGCAGGGTCGTAATACCTTCCTGGCTGGAAAGATCAAAATTCTGGATGAGAAGATCGCTGAGATCCAGATGTTGCGCAAGCAGCGCGAAGATCTGCTGGCACGGATGCGGGTCATCAACGAATTACAGGGTAACCGGCCGGTTATTGTGCGTGTCTTCGATGAGGTGGTGCAAACCCTTGCGAAAGGTGTGCATTACCAGAAACTGGAGTACGAGGGTAACATGCTGTCCGTTGCCGGTGTCGCGGAATCTAACAACAGAATTTCGGCCCTGATGCGTAATCTTGATAGTTCGGACTGGTTTACCCAGCCTAATCTGAAGAGCATCAAAGAAGATCCGCAGAACTCTGACTACGGTGAGCAGGCCTCAACATTTGATTTGAGTTTTCTGCAAACCAATCCGAAGCAGAGCACTGAAGAGGAGAACCTCTAATGGCTATGCAGGATACCCTTAAGCAGATTCAATCCGTCGATTTCAGCGAGCTTGATATTAACAATATCGGTTCCTGGCCCGGCGTCGTTAAAGCCATCTTCATGGCCATCCTGTTTGCCCTGGTGTTGGGTGTCGGCTACTACTGGCACGTTACAGACAAACAGAAAAACCTCGAAATCGAACAGGCGAAAGAACTCGATCTGCGCGAAGAGTATGAAGATAAGGCAGCCCTTGCAGCTAATCTGGACGCACTGCGAATCCAGAAACGTGAAATGGAAGATGCCTTTGGTGCTTTGTTACGGCAATTGCCCAGCGATACGGAAGTGCCCGGATTGCTCGAAGACATTACGCGTACGGCAATCGACAACGAGCTGAAAATTGAAAGTATTGATCTCGAACCCGAGGTACGCACTGAATTTTATATAGAGTTGCCCATCGCCATTGTTGTTGAAGGCGATTACCACAAGCTTGGTTCGTTTGTCAGCGGGGTCGCAAACCTGTCACGGATTGTGACGCTACACGACTTTCAGATTAACCCCATACGCGATAACTTAGGTTTGCGTATGGAGATCACCGCCAAGACTTATCGTTATCTAGAGGAGGCGGGTTAATGCGAGCGCCTGGGATATTGATGAGCGCATTTGTTCTGGTCATGTTGGGTGGCTGTAGCCCGGACATGGATTATGCCGATCTGAATGCGTTTATGGACGAAGTGGATTCACGTCCGAAAGGTCGCGTAGAGCCACTACCACCAATTGAAACATTCAAGCCATTCAAGTACCTGGCCAGTAACAAGCGCAGTCCGTTTGATCCGCCGGTTGTATTGAAGCAGGTTGATCGCCAGGATGGGCCAAAGGTCACGCCTGATTTCAACCGGGTTAAGCAATTTCTTGAGCAGTTTACCATCGGCCGTCTGGCTATGGTGGGCACCCTGGCTCAAGGGCCTGTTAAATACGCTCTGATCCAAGATGGTAATGGCGGCGTGCATCGGGTGCAGCCTGGTGATTTTATGGGTACCGATCACGGCCGCATTCTGGCGGTGAACGATACCGGCATTGAGTTGATAGAAATTGTTCCTGACGGGACCGGTGGTTGGGTAGAGCGAGAGCGAACCGTTTCGCTGGCGGGTGGAGCATAAAGGATGAAGATGATGTTTAAGAATTTAACTGGATGGACGAGCCGAGTCATTCCACTGTGTATAGCGGGTGCGATAAGCCTGGTAGCTGCGCAGAGCTGGGCTGTGACGATGGAGAGCATCGACTTCTCCTCGTTACCTGGTGATCGTACTGAAATACGCATGGAATTTGACGGTACACCGCCAGATCCCAAAGGCTATACCATTGAGCAGCCTGCGCGCATAGTTCTGGATCTGCCAGGTGTGGTCAGCTCGCTGGATGAGAAACATCACAATCTCGGCATTGGTAATGCGCGCCGTGTGTCGGTGGTGAGTACCAAAGACCGTACCCGCGCCATAGTGAACCTGACACAGCTGGTGAGCTACGAAACCAGTGTGCAGGGCAATATCCTGTACCTGACGGTAGGCACCGCAACCTCCGGACAGCCGAGCAACACACAATCAATGGATGTTGCCGACGACAGTCGTCCGGCACCGGCATCCATGCGCGGTTCCACAATCGAAAACATTGACTTCCGCCGTGGTGAAGCCGGTGAAGGTCGCATCATATTGACCCTCAGCAACCCCAAAGCACCCATTAACGTGTCAGGTGATGCTGGGCGAATTCGCGTAGAAGTACGTAACACCAGTTTGCCAACAGAATTGCGTCGCCGTCTCGACGTCACCGATTTTGCGACCCCTGTGCAGATCATTGATGCCCTGCAGGAAGGTGACAACACGATTTTCACCATTGCAGCGACCGGCAACTACGACTATCTGGCCTATCAGGCTGATAACACCATGTCGATTGACGTCACGCCGATGACCGAAGAAGAGCTGGATCAACGCGATGACATATTCAAATATACGGGCGAAAAACTATCGCTGAACTTCCAGGATATCGAAGTACGCTCTGTTCTGCAGTTGATTGCAGACTTCACTGACCTGAACCTGGTGGCGTCAGACACCGTCAGCGGTCGTATCACCCTGCGCTTGAAGAACGTGCCCTGGGACCAGGCTCTGGAGCTTATCCTGAAAACCAAGGGCCTGGATCAGCGTCAGGTAGGTAACGTCCTGCTGGTCGCGCCTGCTGCAGAGATTGCTGCACGAGAAAAGCTTGAGCTGGAAAATCAGAAGCAGATTTCTGAGCTTGCACCTTTACGAACCGACTTTATACAGATCCGCTACGCGTCTGCTTCAAGCCTGTTCAATCTGTTTAACGGCGGTGGCGCTCAAGGCCAGACGATGTTGTCTGAGCGCGGTAGTGTGATCGTTGATGAACGTACAAACGCCATTATCCTTACCGACACCGCAGAGCGCCTGGAAGAATTCCGACGCGTGATTGCGCAACTCGACGTGCCAGTACGTCAGGTGCTGATTGAGGCTCGAATTGTGACGGCAAATGCCAACTTTGCGGAGCAGATGGGCATCCGCTGGGGTGGTGGTGGCATCAACCAGAATGGCGGCACAGCTGTTCGCTACGGTGGTTCCCTGGATACCCTGGTAGAACTGTCTAATATTCTGGTAGACGGTACCGGCGATATTTCGGTACCCGGCGATCTGGTTGTTGACCTGGGTGTTGCCCAGGCCGGCGCTTCCAGCATTGGTCTGGGGATTACCCGGGCAGGCTATCTGGTTGACCTTGAGCTCTCTGCTCTTGCCACAGATGGCCACGCTGAAGTTGTGGCACGTCCAAAGGTTATCACTGCTGACAAAAGCCCGGCTGTGATTGAATCTGGTGTTGAGATTCCCTACCAGGAAGCGACCAGTAGTGGTGCAACCTCTACCTCTTTCAAAGACGCGGTGCTGTCTTTAGAAGTGACCCCGCAGATCACACCTGACGACCGCATCATCATGCAGTTGAATGTGAAGCAGGATACGGTGGGTACGGTTTTCAACGGTGTACCTTCGATCAACACCAACGAAATTCAAACCGAGGTTCTAGTCGACAACGGTCAGACGGTTGTATTGGGCGGAATTTTCCAGACCGATAAAAACGTCTCAACCACGAAGACGCCTTTCTTAGGTGACATCCCATACGTTGGTCGGTTGTTCAAGCGCACGGTTGAACGTGATGATAAGCAGGAGCTGTTGATCTTCATCACTCCACGAATCATCTCCGATGCCCTGACTGATCGTTAAACGACTGCGCGATAACCGCGCAACGGTGTACACTAAACGGCGCCCCTTAGGCGCCGTTTTTTATGACACAAAAAAATATATTTCTGGTTGGATTAATGGCCGTCGGCAAGTCAACGGTGGGTAGGACCCTGGCTGAAACCCTGGAGATGCCATTTTATGATTCTGATGCGGAAATCGAATTGCGCGCGGGCGCTGAAGTCTCCTGGATATTTGATGTGGAAGGCGAAAAGGGTTTCCGCGATCGTGAAGAGCACGTTATCGATGAGCTCACGCAAATGCGGGGCGTTGTGGTGGCGACGGGCGGTGGAGCGGTAAAACGCACAGCAAATCGTCAGCACCTTGCCGCCCGCGGCATAGTTATTCATCTGGACTGTCCTCTACGGCGCTTGTTAGCGCGCACCCGCAATGATAAAAAGCGACCCCTATTGCAGGGCGATAATCCAGAAGAAATACTGACGAAGCTGGTACGCGAGCGGGCACCGTTGTATGACGAGATATCCGATTACCGGTTTATATCCGATGAGCAAAGCGTTAAAAGCCTCGTGCAAAAAATTGTTACGCAGTTGCGTGCAGACCACCATATTGAATAGACAGGTAAAACAATAAAGTGCACACGGTAAGAGTTGAACTGGGTCAGCGCAGTTATCCGATAGCAATTGATGACGGGCTGTTGCAGCCAGAGCAATTGCAGGCTTTTTTGCAGGACATTATAAAAAGCCGTCAGGTTGTCCTGTTTACCAACGAAAACCTCAACCGGCTGTATGGCAATCAGGTGCGCGAAGCTCTGGCAGGCCGACAGATCGATACGTTTGTGATGGGTGATGGTGAGCAGTTTAAAAGCCTGCAAACCTATCAGGCTGCGATGGATTTCCTCATGCAGCATCGGCATAACCGCACCACTTGCCTGGTTGCGCTAGGGGGCGGCGTCGTCGGTGATCTGACCGGTTTTGTGGCCGCTACCTTCCAGCGCGGTGTAGATTTTGTGGCCATTCCGACCACGCTCCTTGCTCAAGTTGACTCATCAGTTGGTGGAAAAACAGCAGTTAATCATCCTGCCGGAAAAAATATGATTGGCGCTTTTTATCAACCGAAGGCGGTGGTGATCGACAGCAGTGTGCTGAGTACCCTGCCTGCCAGAGAGTACGCTGCAGGTCTTGCTGAAGTGGTGAAATACGGCGTCATCGCCGACGCTGATTTTTTCGCCTGGCTGGAAAACAACATCACCCCGTTGCAGCAACGCTCTCCTGAAGCTCTGGCTCATGTCATTGCCCGATCGTGTGAAATAAAAGCGGATGTTGTCGCACGGGATGAGCGTGAAGGTGGCGTACGCGCAATTTTGAATTTTGGACATACCTTCGGGCATGCAATCGAAAACCTGGCCGGTTACGGCACCTGGTTGCATGGCGAGGCTGTCTCCATCGGCATGATTATGGCCGCCCGATTTTCGCAGAAAGTGTGTCATTTGCCGCTGGAGCAGACGCAGCGGTTGAGTTTGCTGTTGGCAGCATTTGATCTGCCGATCAGACTTGCTGAACCGGTATCGGTTGCTGATATGCTGAGTGCCATGGGTATGGACAAAAAAGCTGCTGATGGTCGGCTGCGTTTTGTGTTGAGTGCGCAAATCGGATCGGCACTGGTTACAGACAGTTT